>Ga0302322_100000309_pt1 | contig 36551 bp, 24 predicted proteins | sample Fen_T0_2_FD_203757 | JGI IMG/M metagenome (GOLD analysis project Ga0302322, IMG submission 203757) | Peat permafrost microbial communities from Stordalen Mire near Abisko, Sweden - Fen_T0_2 | ecosystem: Environmental > Terrestrial > Soil > Wetlands > Permafrost | place: Sweden: Abisko...
ACGACCTTGCGAAATTTCAGCCTGATATGGAGTATACGATGTATACCATGAAGGATTTTCGAGTACATTCCGGATAATTACAGACAGAAGTGCAACTCCATAGTATCCCTGGCCGATGAATGAGCGGAACATTTTGTTCTTTTGACCTATTGATTTTATGTGGTTAAGATATTCGAATTCACTCATTGCCTCGGGTAGCCTCAAAGGCTTTTCGAGCATAATCGATCGGGGAACAGTCTTCACAATCAGCTCTTCCAGCGAATTAATGCCAATGGTCTTCAGCATTTGTGGCAATTCATATTCACGTGGGCCATTAAGTCGGTTTACAAACTTATCTGATAGCATAGTTCTAAGTATATAAAATCAATAGTTTTTTTATTAGTTTATTTTGATATAATTATGTTTAATCACTTGAAAATCAATGAAACGATAATATTAAGAATTAGAACTCAAAATTAATAAGATATTAGTCATGGAAAAAGGGGTTTGACTTTATTTCCCTTTCGATAGTTGTTTCATTTCCATGACCCGGATAAACGACCGTTGACGGAGGAAGAACAAATAATCTGCACTTAATACTTTCAATAAGTGTTTCATAATCACCACCATCGAGATCTGTTCGTCCAATACTACCGGCAAAAAGTGCATCACCTGTAAAAACACAATTGTTCTTTTCGCTGTAAAATGCAAGACTCCCTGAAGTATGGCCCGGAACATACAATGCTACCAGTTCCGTGCCTCCGAACGCTACAATATGACTATCTGATATAAAGCCGGCAGGTTCAGGAGGATTGTCCATTGTCAGACCAAAAAGCATGGCATGCTGACTGGCATTTTTCCTGTTCATCTCATCAAGTTCACTGGAAAATGTTCTCAGTCCGTATCTTTCGAGGACAAACTTGTTTCCGAAAACATGATCAAGGTGGCAGTGTGTATTTAACAGTAATACCGGATTAATATTTTTATCCTTTATGAAATCCTCAAGTCTTTTGAATTCCTGTATATCATAACATCCGCAATCTATTATTGCACAATCACCTGAATCATCAGCAAGTATATAGGTGTTTACTTCAATTGGCGAAAAGACAAGCTTATAAATTTTCATAATAAATTATTTACCATTAACTGTTCCTTTAAGCATAGGAACAAATACAAAATTTCCATGTTCAGAGCGCTCGAAAGTATCAGGACCGGTACGTTCCACAACAGTCATAATCTGTATAGTGGAATTTCCAAGGGGCACAACCAGACGGCCTCCGGTTTTCAGTTGATGAAGAAGAGCTTCAGGAACATCAGGTGCAGCAGCTGTAATGATAATTCCATCAAATGGACCATACTGTGGTTTGCCTTCGTATCCATCACCGTAGAAAAAATCCGCAGAATATCCGAGTGAAGTTAAAACGCTCTGGGCTTTGATAAAAAGTTCTCTGAATCGCTCAATAGTATAAACTTTTGCACCCATCTCGGCAAGTATTGCTGCCTGATAACCCGAGCCTGTACCAATTTCAAGAATTTTATCTCTTTTTTTCACTCTCAGTAAAGAAGATTGCACTGCTACCGTATAAGGCTGCGATATAGTTTGTCCCGATGAAATAGGAAAAGCTTTATCGACATATGCATGACTGAGGAATGCAGGGTCCATAAAAAGATCTCGCGGAACCGTATCGATAGCTCTCAGGACAGATTCATCAGAAATACCTTTCTGCCGGAGCTCGGCTACAAGTTTTTTTCGCTTGCCTTTTGCTTCAAATGAATCTACCATATGATCTTCAGAATAGAAAAGTTATTCCCGACAAAAGTATAAAAAATGTAAGACAGCAATAGTCTGAATTTGCACTCATTTCTTTTTGTATATTTACCAGATGAATTTTAGTATGGAGCGGTCGCGGGAAAATCTGAAAACGATAATTGATTATTCTGTTTCTATAATTAGTCTGATTTTACTGATCCCTGTTATAGTGATTCTTACAGTTTCTATCAAAATGACAGGAAAGGGACCTGTCATTTATTCACAAAAACGAATCGGCAGGAATGGAAAGGTATTCTGTCTCTACAAGTTCAGATCAATGCATACCGGGGACAAAGAGGGTACACATCTTAGTTCTGGAAAAGAAGACAAAAGGATTACCCGACTGGGCCGGTTTATGAGAAAGCATAAACTTGACGAGATCCCTAATTTTATTAATGTGTTGAAAGGAGAGATGTCTATTATTGGGCCAAGACCCGAACAACCGTTTTATTTTGATCAGATTGTAAACAGAGAACCCAGGTACAGGCAGCTTCACCTGATTAAACCTGGTATCACCTCATGGGGCCAGGTAAAATATGGTTATGCATCGAGTGTAGACGAAATGATCATTCGTATGGAATACGACCTCTTTTATCTTGAGAACAGATCCCTGGGGTTCGATCTTAAGATTGCAAAGAATACCATCGGCATAATATTCAGAGGACAGGGGATTTAACAGGCGTGAGGTGTGAGGTGTCAGGCATGAGGGCTAAGGGACTAATTGACGGAGAGACTATTACAGATCAAATATGGAGAGTGGTTTGTAGAGAGGTCCTGATTGAAGAAGGATACTTTCATAAAGAATTACTTCTTTTACCGGGACTATTTGTATTTCAGAATCTTGAAATTGGCCTGTTAAGGATTTAAGCAGCTCTTTATCATTAAGATGTTTAATACGTCCGATTGTGAGATGAGGGTTAAAAGGACGGTCCTCCATCTTAACATTTAATCCCTGCAAACCATTCATAATTACTTCATTAAGATGAATTAATTTTTCTGAAGGTTCAATACCTGTCCAGATAATTCGGGGATCATTCATATTCCTGAAAACCCCCGATCCCTTTATGATCAGTTCAAATTTCCCTGATCCAGTACATTGATTATTCAACATTGAACTGATCGGCATTATCATTTTCTCGTCGGTATCGCCGAGGAAGGCAAGAGTAATGTGGATATTATCATGACTTGTCCATTTTATTAAGTCCCTGCTCAGACCTGACTTAAGCGTAGAGATCATCTTTAAAAGAGTTTCTCCTGCATTAACTTTCAGCGCGATAAATATACGTTTCATTTTATCAATTCTGCTCACCGTTTTTATTAAAGCCGACCGGCATCAATCTCAAGGATGATTGATTCGATAATCGCGTCTTCACCATTGGGATCATATTCCTCTTTAAGATTAGTCCCGAATATGCGTGCAATACCCTGCCAGAATGCTGCAGCGAGTTTTCCGCGGTAATCTTTAATAAGAGCATATGATGTATTTTGCGTCTCCCTGTCAATCAATTTAATAAGTAAGCGACCCTGGGTTATTGTCATATCGCGAATGTCGCCTTCATATTCTGCAAAAACCTCCTTTTCCACCTTTTTTATATACTCCCTACGTTCCTTATCGCTTTTGATATTTCCAATATCCTCGTTAACCTTTGCAAGCTTATTCCTCACAATCAATGCAAAAGGATAAGCTTTCTTCAGGTTGTAGACAAGTCTTTCGTATTTGCGAAAATCGCTTTTTCTGGGGAATTGAGGATGGGCATAGACGGTCACTTCTTTTATTTCAACTTCAGGTAATGTCACGCCATCGCGTTTCACATTCTGCAGCAGGTAAGACCTCCCCTGCAGAGTATCATTCATCTGTTTTACCGAATCAATCTGTCCTGCAGAACCAGCAACAAAAAGAAAAAATACCAGTATTGAAGATATTAGTCTCACAAACAGATTTTTTGCAAATGTATCAAATTCCGGGCCACATCGTATATTCGGGGAGCCGCTTAGATAAATCAGTAAAACAATGTTTTCAGTTGTATTGCATCTTTTAACAACTAAATTTGTTAAAAGTATTTTTATGGCATATATAGTAGAAGATCTTGATGATCGGAAAAGATTCAGACTCTTACTGGAAGTTCCTTACAAGAACCTGATTGAGTTTGTATTTGAGTATTTAAAGAAAAATTCAGTGCTTACTGTTTTTTTCTGGTCTCTTTGTTCGATATTTCTGTTCATTACAATTGTTATAAGAATAAAAGTTGCAGGATACTTCCCTTTAACTCACATTCTTTTTCATTCTGTCATAGGTATGATATTTCTGCCTTTGATAATCATTCCGTTTCATGAACTTTTACATGTTATACCCTATTATATCTCAGGAGCAAAAAACATCAGAGTCGGAATGGATCTTAAACAGTACCTGTTTTATGTTACCGCACACAGACATGTCGCAACACCGGTTCAGTTCCGGTTTGTTGCATGGACACCATTCATTGTTATAAGTTTTGTATCTGCACTTCTTGTCTTAATGCTGCCTGGCTTGTGGAAATGGAGCATTTCGCTCTTCATGTTTGCCCATGCAACAATGTGTGCAGGTGATTTTGCCCTGCTGAATTTATACTACCTTAACAGAGATAAAAAGATTTATACATGGGATGATGCCGATAAGAAAGAAGCTTATTTTTATGAAAAATTACAATAAAAACAATAAAAAGACTAATCTCTTCCATTTCTGGAATCTCGATTTTAATAAGATATAATTTGAAAAAGTTGAAAAGTTGAAGCATAGATTTAATCAAACTGCAAACATATAAAATGCTTATAACCATCAGACCTTTTAACTTATCAGCTATTCAAGATTTTCTAAAATCTTTCTTTTGCAAGTTTCAGTATATCATCCTCTTTAATAACAGGTCTGATCCTGAAGGAATATTCATATTTTTTATCAAGCAACCGGTATTTTGGATGTATCAATGCACCCCATGAATTATCACCGCCTACTCCCATCTGTCCAAGATCAACATTGAGGTTGACCAGATCACGTGGTTTAACATCAATAGTATGTGTATTTGCGGCTTTTGCATCTTTTCTGTATTGTGATAATTTTCCCGGTGATTCAAAATCGTCATGGATATTATTAAGGGCTGCAAAACATATTAAAGGATCTCCGGTTACAAGGATTCCGGCACCATTGTCGTCTGTCAGGGTCAGCCATCGTGTATCGGTTTTGTAACCATTTTCCTGAGGTCTGATATATGGAGTATACTGGTCCGGAACAGTGCTTTCATATAGACCAACGTCAGCAGCGGTTTTTCTATCGGTATAATTCTCCTGGGGTCCGCGTCCCAGCCATTTCAGATTAGTAAACGTTCCGGGAAGTTGCATCTGCATTCCCATCCTTGGAATCTCCGGAATATTGTCTGACAATTTTGAAAACTGGTTTTTAATTACAACATCAGCCGATCCGAAAATAGTAAAAGTTGATGCATAGCCCCCAATCTTTTTCCCGCTTGCATCAGGAATATCATAATTAAAAGTAACTACCACTTTTCCTAATTCAGGTTGACTGATATTTGCTTTTGTAACAAGAGTCCTTTCTCCGGCTTTTCTCCATACACCAAGTAATTCATCCATCCCGTAACCATAATCATTATCAGTAGGTGGTCTCCAGAAATCAGGTTCCGGGCCTTTTTTTAGAATTTCCTTCCCTTTATAATTGAATGAGGTAAGCCGACCGGAACCAAGATCAAAAGTTATGATCATGTCAACACCACTGACTTGCAGTTTCTTATCGATGGTCTTTGTCTGAAGAACTGAAAGGTTATTATCCTTTGCAATAAGTGGTTTACCTTCTTCAGGCAATTTAAATTGTACAGTTGCATATACATGATCTTCCGGCACATAGTTCCAGGCATCACTTCGTGATACCCTTATATTAAGAAAATATTCAGCTCCCGGAACAGCGTCAATTTTTGAAATTGGAATCTGAACTGATATTAGTGCCTTCGGTTTCAGATCAAGAATAGGTATTTTGCCTGATTGGACAGTTTTTCCGTCAGAAACAACCTCCCAGTCAAAATTAAACTCTGATAGATTAGTAAAATCATACTTATTTGTAATCTTAACGATTCCTTTAGTCAGATCAACAGACTCAAATCCAATATATTGATAGACTTTATTTACTTCAAATAAACCAGGATGAGGTGTTCTGTCGGGCCATACGAGTCCGTTAATATTGAAATTCCCATCGCTTGGGATACCCAACTCGCCATAATCACCTCCATATGTCCAGTATTTTTCTCCGCTTTCATTAGTCTTCAGAAATCCCTGGTCAACCCAATCCCAGATGAATCCCCCCTGCAATTTTGGATATTTTTCAATAATATCCCAATAATCCTGAAAGTTACCGGTTGAATTACCCATTGCGTGTGCATATTCTACCATAATCATCGGTCTGTCATTCTTCGGGTCTCTCGCATAGGCTTCGATTTCTTCAATTGGAGCATACATATTGCCCCAGATATCAGTATGTCTTTCAGGTGTATTAGTGCTTTTCTCAGCCCGTTCATATTGGACCGGACGTGTCACATCCCGTCCTTTCATCCATTTGTAACCACTAAGGAAATTATGACCGTCGCCAGCTTCATTTCCCATTGACCAGATAATGATTGAAGGATGATTTTTGTCTCTTTCAAGCATTCGTTGCATCCGATCAAGATGTGCCGCTTTCCATAGTGGTTTATCAGCCAGGGTTACATCTTTATCATAACCTATACCATGTGACTCAATATCGGCCTCATCAATGAGATACAGGCCATATTTATCGCACATTTCATACCAGAACTCCTGTTGTGGATAATGACACGTCCTCATAGCATTGATATTATTGCTTTTCATCGTCCTTATATCCTTCATAACTGTTGCTTCATCGATAACATGGCCTGTTATATCGTTGTGTTCATGCATATTAACTCCCTTAATACGGATTGCCACTCCATTAACGAGCAGCTGTGAATTAACAATTTCAACTTTTCTGAATCCGATTTTGGCACTTACACTTTCAAGGATAGATCCGTTTTTGTCCTTAAGGCTTAATACCAGTGAATAGAGATTCGGTTTTTCAGCTGACCATTTTTTTACTCCCGGGAGGTTCTTGCTAAAATTTACTGATGTCTTGTCATCAGACAATTTGGCATTTTTAGATTCGGTGAAAAGCTTTTGCGATCCGTCAAAAAGTGAGGCATCAATAATAAATTCATTATTATCTGCCAAAACGCTCTTTAAAGAAACATCAACTTTAAGCAGTCCATCGGTGTAATTCCTGTCAAGGTCGCCAATTGCAAAAAAGTCTCTTATATATGTTTTTGGACGTGCATGAAGAAAAACTGTCCTCTGAATTCCACTCAATCTCCAGAAATCCTGATCTTCAAGGTAACTTCCATCGCTCCATCTGTAAACTTCCACTGAAATGGAGTTTTTTCCACTTTTAAGATATTTTGTAATGTTAAATTCTGCAGGCATTTTGCTGTCCTCACTGTAACCGACAAGTTGCTCATTTACCCATACATAAAATGCTGAACTTACTGCACCAAACTGTAGGAACACTTCTTTATTATTCCAGTCTGACGGAACAGTGAAATTCCTTTTGTACGATCCAACCGGATTCCAGTCATGAGGAATCGCCGGTGGAACTTTTTTATATTTATAAATAGTACTTACCGGAACAGGAGCTTTCATGCCTTTATCCAGCGGCTGAGATTTCATCTCGTTTAACTTCGAGCCCTGAGAATTGAACACATCCTCGTATGTCCAGAAAGGGTAAGTTATATTAGCATAAACAGGAACATCATAACCCTTCATCTGCCAGTTTGAAGGCACTTCTATATCTTTCCAATCGCGTGTATCATAGTCATCCTTAAAGAACCAATATGGACGTTGATCGGGTGTTTTAACATAGTTGAATTTCCAGATTCCGTCAAGAGACTTATAGTTTGGAGAGTTTGCTTTTATAGCCTCAATTGCGCTCTTTTCATCATTAAAACTAATAAGAGATGCGTGGGGATCTTCTCTGTTAATATTAAAGACTTCAGGGTTTTCCCAGTCACGTGGTTCCTTTTCAGTGAAGGCAACATTTTCATACTTGCTTAGTTTTTTACAGGATGAAAGTGAAACGACAATCATAAGGATATAGAATGAAATTCTCTTCATAGCATCTTATTTTAACGGATATAAAGTTAATAAAAAATGCATTTGCACAATCTCAAATCATTCTACTAACCGAGAGTCTGAAAAAATATTTTAATTATTCAATTCCCGGTAGTTTTATAATAACCGGGATATCATCAGAAGAATTAATGTTTGTGAAAGCACTTATTGATTTTCCGGATACTTCCATCAGCAGATAGCGCACATCTGACATTTTTAAAAATTCTCTGACAGCATAATTGTTATCCCCTCCAAGATAATCTTCTAGATTTCTGATCACCGTCTTTTTGTAAATTCCATGAAGAGGTTCGATATAATGATCAATCTGTGGAATAAGAATATCGCATTTATTGGTGTTGTAAAAATCTATCTGCCTTAAAATAATTTCCTTATCAAGCAGAGGCATGTCTCCGGCGACTACAAATATAGCCTCACTTTCAGATTCTTTTAATGCAGAGTGAATGCCGGCAAGAGGCCCTTTATTCAAAAATTTATCACCAATAATTTTATAGCTATCGTACTCTTTAAATTCGTCCGGAATATTTGTAACTATAATTATTTCATCGAAAATCTCACCAATAGTTTCAATAATTCTGGAAATAATAGTCTTTCCCTCATAGTCTATCATTGGCTTTATTATGCCATTAAATCTTTTGCTGGCACCACCAGCGAGTATCACCCCTGCAATATTATCAGCCATCAGAATAGACCTTTTATTACACCATTTTTATCAAAACAGGTATTTTTTTTCAATGTTCACGAAAGTTCAAAAAATGGTTTGAAGCAATATGGACAATTAATTATTCATCCCATATATTTATTTGTTTTTTTTCACTCTTTTTTATATATTGAAGGTCTGACATTTTTAACTCATTTACAAATGTCAGGAATTAATTCAGTTCTCTGAGATATCTTCAAATCAATACATATTAACCTGACGATTATGGACAAAAAAATCACCACTCTTTATGCTGACTATAAGCAAGGAAGAACAACCCGACGCGAATTTGTCAGGAAACTTGCTATAGTTGCCGGTAGTTCTGCTGCCGCGATGGCTCTGATGCCCATTCTGAAAGAAAACAGTCTGGGAACCTCTTCATCCGATCAATCTGGCCCGGAGGTTAAGACAGAATACATTACTTACCCCGGTGAGACTGGTGAAGTGAAAGGATTTCTAGCATGGCCAAAGATCGGTAAAAAGTTTCCTGCAGTGCTTATAATTCATGAAAACAGAGGACTGCAGCCTCACATACAGGATGTTACGCGTCGAATGGCTAATGAGGGTTTCCTTGCTCTGGCACCTGACGCACTTTCTCCACTTGGAGGTACACCTGAGAATGACCAGGATAAAGCTGTCAAAATGATTGGTCAGCTTGATAATGATAAAACAGTCAAAAACTTTGTTGCAGCTGTAAAGTATCTGAAAACGAATCCTCTTTCGACAGGGAAAGTAGGATGTACAGGTTTCTGCTGGGGAGGAGGAATGACCAATCAGGTTGCAGTGAATTCCCCTGATCTTGATGCAGCAGTGCCATACTACGGCAAGCAGCCATCTGCTGAACAGGTTGCGAAGATTAAAGCACCAATTATGGCTCATTATGCGGGCGATGATTCATTTATAAACCCTGGAATAGCTGCATTTGAAGAGGCACTCAAGAAAGAAAAAAAAGAATACCAGATTTTTATCTATGAAGGAGCCAAGCATGCGTTTAACAACGATTCCAATCCCGAACGCTACAATGAAAAGGCTGCTAAACTGGCTTGGTCGAGGACGATTGCTTTCTTTAAGGAAAAACTGAAATAAAACTGGATGGGAAGTTAACCAGTCTGATTTTTCCATGCTTCAGCTATTGCCTCAACAAACGGACGGCAATGGTTGAAAAAACATCTGTACCCTTTGCAGAGGTAGTTTAAACCCGGCTCACCTTCCGGAGTCAAAATGAACCTGTTCCTCGGACATTCTCCATTGCACATTGCCCTTACTTCACATTCAATACAATATTCCGGCAATGAAATGGATTTTGAAAGTCCGAATAATTTCTGTCTTTCGCTTTCAAGAAAGGAAGTGAGAGAATGATCCATAATATTCCCAAGTAAACTATCCTTATCTACATAATGATCACAGGAATAAAAATCTCCATTGTGCTCAACAACAGGCACACCTCCACAGTTTATTTTGAAAATGCATAACGTATGTTCCTGATCAAATGCAGTGCGGGCAACTTCCTCAAAGACCTGGATCTTTATTTCACCTATGTCATTTTCAACCCATGTATCAAAGACTTCACACAGAAAATGACCGAATTCCTCAGATGGAACTGAATTTCTGCTTACTCCGCCTTCTGAATCAGTTTCAGGTTCAACAAGGGGTAGAAAAGTAATGTATTTCGCTCCTATATGTTTGAAAAAGTCATATATAACAAGAGGATTTTTAACATTTTCAGAATTTACCACACAAAGTATCTCTGGTATAACACTGTGTTTCTTCAGAAGTTGAAATCCACTTATAACCTTGTGCCAGGTTGTTCTGTCATCTTTTGTGCGACGGAATTTATTATGCGGTTCTTCCGGACCATCAATACTCATACCAATTATAAACCCTTCTTCAGCAAAAAATCTGCACCACTCTTCATTAAGAAGCGTACCATTGGTCTGGATTCCGTTCACAATCCTTCTCCCTTCCCGGTTATAAGAAGATTGAAGTCTTAGTACATTTCTATAAAAATTAATACCTGCTAATAGAGGTTCACCTCCATGCCATGAAAAATTTATTGTGCTTTCTGTTGATGCCTCAATATGCTGTTTTATATATTCTTCAAGAATATTGTAAGCCATGAGAAAGTGGTCGGTGTCAGGATACAATTTCTTCTTTTCCAGATAATAACAATATCTGCAGCGGAGGTTACAGGCTGATCCGGCAGGTTTGGCAAATACCTGAAATTCACGTGATACTGTTTTCATCACTATTCCATATTATAATATTTTCCTTCCCCGGTTCAGGAAGATTCATTCTTATGCGCCAATCCACAGGGAAATAGTTATTCACCCTGTTGCCCAGATTATTGACGAATCCGAGGTTTATACCCTTATAAGTTACAATATTCCATCCCTTTGTGGCATTTCTTAGCAAGAAATTATCTCGTTTCATGTAGCTAAGCGACTCAGAAAGATTTATTTCGTTAACAGGGAAAACATCCTTATTCAACATTGATGATAATGCAAGTTCATATGAAGGAAGATAATTCTTGTTTTTGACTACAAATACTTTAGTGCCTGCTTTTAAAACCTTCAGGTTACTGTAAAGATGCAGATAATCATCCATAGCACATGGGACCGCGAAAAGCTCATTACGCCATTTTATAATTCTGTCTTTTAAAAAACGCGTCCATTGATTTGCAACTTCGATGTCATTTTTATCGGGCCGGAGTTCAGTTTTCCTATGGTTTTTTACCTGACTACTTAGTTGTCGTTCCTTTTTCCTGATGGCTGCAATGAAGAATCCTTCTCCTTTAACTTTACCAGGATAAAAACCATATCCAAATATTCCTTCAAAGTCAATTTCGACAATACCTTTAAAAGCAGTAATATCAAGCTTAATACATTCTGCCTCTTTTCTTTCAATTAACCACTTTATGTTTTCTTCATTTTCGCCCGGATTAAAAGTGCATGTACTGTAGATCAATATTCCATTTTCTTTCAAAGAAGGCCAGACATCCATAAGTATCCTTTTCTGCCTTTCAGAGCAATGAGCTGTATTACCTACCGACCATTCGCTGATTGCAGTTTCACCCCTGAACATTCCTTCTCCGGAGCACGGAGCATCAACTAAAATAATATCAAAAAAACCGGCCAATTTTCCGAATGCAGCAGGATCGTTCTGTGTTACAATGGTATTTCCGGAACCCCATTTTGTAATCGTTTCAGCCAGAATTGAAGCTCTTGATCTGATTGCTTCATTGGCAACCAATAAATTGTCCGGACCAATAATATCAGAGAGATGTGTGCTTTTCCCTCCCGGAGCTGCACACAGATCAAGTACCTTAATATTTTCATGCAGATCAGAAGTCTGTTTAATTACCTGTTCAAGAAACATACCTGAGGCTTCCTGAGAGTAATAACACCCTGAATGAAAAAGTGGATCAAGAGTAAAAGAGGGCCTGGTTTTTAGATAGTATCCATTATTGTACCATGGAACCGGTTCAGAGTCGGATGGTTTATTTTGCCACTTTCCGGGATTGATCCTTATACTAACAGGAGATGGTTCCTCCAGAGCCTTCAGAAGTGCTTCCGAATCAATATATTGTTGACCACGAAGTCGACGTTTAAATTCTTCAGGCAGCATGGCTAAAATTCAAATCCATTTTTCAGTCTCCCACTCTCCCGTTCTCATCTTCATTATTCAGAGAGTTCTTATTATATATTCTCCAGATGTAGAAAACAGGAATCCCCAAAATCACAATACCCAGACCTGGGAAGGTATAATCAGGTTTATAAATTAAGAGGATTACCATTATTGTTACTGTGGTTAATATATAAAATGATGGTATCACAGGGTAACCAAATGCTTTATAGGGTCGCGGAATATCAGGCCGTTTTACTCTTAATATAAATATTGCAAGGATCGTTAAAGTGAAGAATATTAAAACAGCAAAGATCACATAATCCAGTAGGTTTCCGTATGTTCCTGACAAACAAAGTAGTATAGACCAGAATCCCTGAACTACAATTGCAAACCCGGGTACCCCCTTCTTATTTATCTCACCAACTTTCCTGAAGAAAAGACCGTCCTTCGCCATGGCATAATAAACCCGGGGACCTGCCATGATAAGACCATGATTACAGCCAAATGTACTGATCATTATAAATACTGCCATTATAATTGCGGCAGAATCTCCGAATAAAACACTCATTGCAGATGTCCCGACTCTGTCGTCAGTAGCATACTGGATACCCCTGCTTAATGCGTCAGCACCATCAGGGGATCCGGCTAAGGGAAGAATTTTAATATATATGAAGTTGGTAAGCAGGTAAAGTACCGAAACAATCAAAGTTCCAAATAAGAGACTTAATGGGACATTTCGTTTTGGATTAATAACTTCTCCGGAAATATAGGTTACGTCATACCAGGCATCAGCTGAAAATAATGAGCCAACCAGAGCAGATCCAATCGCTGCAATCAATGCAAATCCGATAAGAGGGATGGATTGATTTCCGGCACCAATTTTACTGGCATGCCAAAAAATCTCTTTATTTATGTGTAGCGAATTATTGCTTTTAGTAGCCAGAAATCCTATTATAATAAAGCCAAAAAGGGCGATAACCTTAGTTGAAGAAAATATATTCTGAACAGTTTTCCCCGTTACAATACCCTGAGTATTAAGCCATGTCAGGAATGAGATCATTGCAATTGCTATTACCATTGTACTATTGACCTTCAAGGGACCCAAATAAAAAAGGATATGCTTTTCGGAGATCCATGGGAAAAGTACTCCGCTGAATTTGGCAAAAGCCACTGCAACGGCAGCTATGGTACCACACTGAATGACCAGAAAGGTTGTCCAGCCAAACAGAAATCCGATAAGCGGATGATATGCCTCCTTCAGATAGATATATTGACCACCTACATGAGGCATCATAGAAGCCAGTTCCCCATAACTTATTGCCCCTATCAGTGTCATAATTCCGGTAATGAGCCATACTATAAGCAACCAGCCCGGGGACCCCACATTCCGCGCTATATCAGCACTGACAATAAAGATCCCCGAACCAATCATTGCACCGGCAACAATTGAAATTCCATCGAAAAGATTTACACGTTTCTGTAGGAGATGATTTTCTTGCTGCATCATGACAGTTTATATCAACAAATTTAACTATTCAAATGATATTGAAAAAACAAAATCTATTAATCCCAAAGAAGGTGACGGAAAAGATTTAATCAATTATTTTGATAAGGTGAGAGAAGTCGATAAATTTGATCTTCTTAAATTTCCTAATCACGAAAAATAAAAATTATATCTATGAAAAAAATTATTTCATTGGTGGCGATCACCTTCTTCTTTTTAGGTGCAACTGCTCAAAAATATAACCAGCTTGCCAAAACACCTCCGATGGGATGGAACAGCTGGAACAAGTATGGTTGTAATGTAAGTGAAACCCTTATTATGGGAATGGCTGATGCTATGGTAAGCAGCGGTATGAAAGATGCGGGTTATGAGTATGTTGTGATTGACGATTGCTGGCAGGTATCACGTGATGAGAATGGAGATATAGTTGCAGATAAAGATCGTTTCCCTCACGGGATCAAGTACCTTGCAGATTATATCCACTCGAAAGGGTTGAAATTCGGTATTTATTCGTGTGCCGGTACACTAACCTGTGCGGGACGTCCTGCAGGCCGCGGGCATGAGTATCAGGATGCTCTTTCCTATGCGCGTTGGGGCGTCGATTATCTGAAATATGACTGGTGCAACACAGGTACGCAGGATGCCAGGTCCTCATACACTATAATGCGTGATGGTCTTTTTGCAGCAAAGAGACCAATAGTATTCAGTATTTGTGAATGGGGTTCGAACAAACCATGGGAATGGGCCGGGGAAATTGGTCACCTGTGGCGTACTACAGGAGATATATCCGATTCATGGAATAGTATGATAAGTATATTATCCCAGCAGAAGGACCTGGCAAAATATGCAGGCCCGAGTCACTGGAATGATCCTGATATGCTGGAAGTCGGTAACGGAGGAATGACAACTGAAGAATACAAGACTCATTTTTCGTTATGGTGTATGCTCTCAGCCCCTTTGCTGGCAGGAAATGATATCCAGAACATGTCTCCGGAAACAAAATCAATCCTGACTAACAGAGAAATCATTGCACTGGATCAGGATATCCTTGGCAAACAGGGTGAATTGTGGAGAAACAACGGAGACTATCAGGTTTGGATGAAAATGCTTGCCAACAATGAAAAAGCAGTTTGCCTGTTAAACAGCAGCGACGAAAAGAAGACTGTTCTCGTGGACTTTGGTCTCTTCGCCCAGGCAAGTACCGAAGGTGCTGAGGATAGCAAACCTTTAAAACTTGAAAATTTTACTGTAAGAGATTTATGGGATCATAAAGATCTGGTTCTTAAAGAATCTTCGATGTATATCGACCTTCTTCCGCATACCGTGAAGGTTTACCGGTTTATGAAGAAATAATTTCGTCAACAATCAGTTTTCATGTAGAGACGCCCAAATTGGGCGTCTCAAATTATTATAAACGATTAATTCAGTTATCAATTAATTATTATGTAGAGACGCCCAATTTGGGCGTCTCAAATTATTATAAACGATTAATTCAGTCATCAATTAATTATTATGTAGAGACGCCCAATTTGGGCGTCTCAAATTATTATAAACGATTAATTCAGCCATAAATTTATAATAATGGCTTAATTATAAATCAATTATCAAACGGCACTTCTTTCCCTGTCAACCTGATCCTTCCTGTAAGTACCTCTGTGAACTGAGGATCGAGATAACCTTTGAAACCAGGTTGTTTGCCTCCTACCGAGATAGTAAAGTACCCTGGTTCAATCACCCGTTTTGTCTTGTTATTTATTATTGAGAACTGACGCGGTTCAAGTTTAATTTCAACAACTTTACTTTCACCGGGTTTAAGCGAAACTCGTGCAAAGCCTTCAAGCTGACGGATTGGTCTTGGTGTTGAAGCTTTTTCATCTGTCAGATAGAGCTCTGTAACTTCATCGCCGTTAACATTCCCAGTATTTGTGATTGTAACTTTTACATTGACTTTCTCCCCGGCAACAGCATTTCCCGGAATCGATAAGTCGCTGTATTTAAAGGTTGTATAGCTTAGACCGTAACCGAAAGGGTATAAGGGTTCCTGTGTAAAGAACCTGTAGGTCTTACCAGTCATATTATAGTTTTCGAACGCAGGGATCTGATCAATTGACTTATAATATGTTACAGGAAGTCTTCCGGCAGGATTATAATCCCCGAAAAGTATATCTGCAACCGCATTACCTCCCTGTTGTCCGCCGTACCCTGCAAGTAATATGGCAGCAGCTTTTTCCTGCGCCTTATTCACTGCTAGTGCTCCACCACTTGTCAAAACAACTATTACAGGTTTTCCTGTTGCAGTAACAGCATCGAGAAGTTGTTCCTGGACTGCAGGTAGATTAAGGTTGGTACGGTCGCCACCACTAAAACCTTCAATCTTTATCGGCATCTCTTCACCTTCAAGACGTTGAGACAAACCAAGAACGAGAACGACTGCATCCGCTTCCTTTGCAGCCTTCACAGCCTGCTCAATCAGATTTGGCCTTGGAGGAGCCCACAAAAGTTCAATGGATGCATCGCCTGCATAGTTTTTATAAAGTACTTCAATCTTATATTTTTTACCGGCCAGAAGTTCGGCAGGTGCCTCTATATGTACAGCCTCATGCTCATTCATGGAAGAGATCAGCTTTTTACCATCAAGAAGGATTTCATATCCTGATGATCCCAAACCACCAATAGCGTAAGTCCCGGAAACAGGAGGAATCAGGAAGGTGGTCCATTTTATACCAAAATTATCATCAGGCATATCATATCTCGGGGAGTAATGTTCCCAGTAGAAATTGATATCATCATCAACCCTGGTGAAAACAGGTTTCCCTTTCATATCGGTGTTATTAAAATACTCACCAAAAGCTCCCTGAATACCATCAGATGTTTCGAGGTAACGTGAAGGTATTGGCAACAAATTATGGATTCCATCTGCCAGATCACTACCTTCAGCATATATTATCTTAGTGTCAGGTGTAAGTTTATTCGTGATCCCTTTAAGGACAGTGACAGGATCCTTTGGTATCCCATTATAATTACCGATCAGCGATTCAAAATTGTCAGCATTTGGGCCGATCACAGCAATGGTTTTAATGTTTTTTGAAAGAGGAAGAGTATTGTTTTCATTCTTGAGCAGAACTATTGACTTTCTTGCAGCCTGCCGTGAAAGGGACTTATTATAATCGGAACAGTTTACAAAAAATGGTATTTGTGCGTAGGGGACCAATTCATCAGGATCAAACATCCCAAGTTTAAACCTGGCAGTGAATATTCTTTTTACGGCAATGTTGATATCTGCCTCGGAAAGTAACCCCCGATTAACAGCTTCGACAAGATGTTTATAATCTACCCCGCACTCAAGATCAGTACCGGCTTTAACAGCCTGGGCAGCGGCTTCTGCAGCATCTTTTGCAAAATGAGTAAATTTATAAAAGTCGGAAATTGCCCAGCAATCTGATACAATATAACCTTTAAAACCCCACTCATTACGAAGGATACCATATAATATAGGATTCGCACAGCACGGATAATCTCTGAACATGTTATACGCTCCCATCACAGAGTAAACTCCTGCATCAATTACGAGTGTACGGAATGCAGGAAGATATGTTTCCCTGAGATCAATCTCACCTATTTTTGCATTAAATGAATGTCTTAACGGTTCCGGCCCGGAATGAACAGCATAATGTTTGGCTGTGGCAACAGTCTTTAAATATTTTGGATCATCACCCTGCATACCTCTGACAAATTCGTAACCCATTCTTCCTGTCAGAAATGGATCTTCCCCATAAGTCTCATGTCCTCTTCCCCACCGGGGATCACGGAAGATATTTATATTCGGCGACCAGAAAGTAAGTCCCTGGTAAATACCGGTCTTGCCTCTTCTCTGAAATTCATGATATTTTGCTCTTGCCTCATCGGAAATTGCATTTGCAACATTAAATAAAAGCGCTTCGTCCCAGGAATTTGCAATAGTAATCGACTGTGGGAACACCGTAGCATAACCTGACCTTGCAACACCATGTAATGCTTCATTCCACCAGGTATAAGCCGGAATGCCCAGACGGGGAATTGCCGGTGCGGTATAAAGCAACTGATCGGCTTTTTCCTGAAGAGTCATCCTTGAAATAAGATCGTTAACTCTTTCCTCCACAGAAAGTGTAGTATTCCGGAAAGGAAAAATGGATGAACTCTGCTGTGCCCTGAGGATGAATGTTATTGCAGAGAAAGCCAATACAAGGATTAGTGAAAACACTTTTTTCATAAGGCGCAAATTTTATATGAATGGAAAAGTATAAAAAAAAATGCAATAGTCAATAGGATCCAGCCAAATGAGGTTTGTGTTTGATCAAAATCCCATCTACCATTCAGATCAATTTTAAACCGGGAATCCTGAGACGGTGACAAGGAATTTGTTATGGGAAACAGGGTAGCTCATAAATACCACCTTCTTGTCATTTTATGCTTAATCTTATTAATTATTAGATAGTGCTTAACTAATAATTTATTAGTGCCTGGCTGTTCCTGCTAGTTTTACTATCCCCCATTTTGTACGACTCTGAGAGTTGGTTTCTTCGCCATTCCACATATATTGGCTATTTCTTTGTCTTTCATCGCCTGCATCAAAACCAATATCGAAACGAATCTGCCTATCTTCTGAAATATTGGTAATATTAAGTTTCTCCATTGGAACAGCTGCTTCGATAGAGTATCCCTTATGATTATCGTCCATTCTTACCACCATGTTTATCCTGGGTTGTTCCACAGCCCCATTAAACCAATAAAAATGTGGCTGACTATCGGAACTTGCACCTAAAACTATTTGTGCATCTTTTGGCTGAATTGCCCCTCCTTGTTCCACATTATCCGGACCAATAAATAATTCAACAGCATCTCCGTTCCAAATATCTTCGCCTTTAAACCCGTTAGCTGCGGGAGTGAGATCACCAATGTGAACAAATACATATAGGTTACTATTATCCCATGCGAGACTTATATCTGCAAAAGCATTATCCTGCTTTATCCCTGTAACCCTGTCTTTATCTTCTAATAGAATAGTATCTCCCTGCGGCCAGGTTGCATCTTTAATTCCATCAATAATTAAAGGATCATTCGTTTTCGTAATAGTTATTGTGTTTTTAATATTTCGTCCTGTCCTGCCAGGACCAAAGTCGTAAGAATAGGGTTGTTTGTTTCCCAGCATCAAATCATAAATACTATAGTTACATTTCATAATAGAAGTCAGAAATTCCTTATATGGGCGGTCAGTAACATTAACCAGTCCGATAGCAAACGATTCTCCATTGTATCCCTGGAACCATCGTCCTGTAACAGATTGATCAAGGTATTCGAACCAATGGGCTCCAACTACAAATCCGGTTGCCGCTATCTTTTCTACAAAGTTTCTATAAGCATATCCTTTCTCCTGCTCATTGTCTACCATTTGAATTGCGCTGGTTTGTCCCTGTGTTGGTTCACCATAATGGAACTCAGTAATTATGATTGGTTTGCCTGAAATTTTATGCATGGACTTAAGTCTGTCCAAATCCACATCATAAGTATAATAATTATAACTCAACACATCGAGATACTTTCCGGCAACTTTACAAATTATATTTCTCAGGTTTTCATCATTCATTGCAGCTGTAAAGTAGCGATCGCCGATAAGCATGTGATTAGTATCAATTTTTCTGAATTCAGCTGAAACTACGCTATAATACTTATCGAGAAATATTTCTGTAAAACTGCTCATATCCTGCAATGCTTCGTTACTTGTAACATTAAGAATAGCTTCATATAATTCGTCAAACCTGGTATAAGAAGTTCCCCAGGCTTTGTTAAACAATGCTACATCGTTTTTATATCTGTCCTTTAAAAAAATTATCAGGGCTCCTTTGGATGCAACTTCGCTGGCTTTCTTTGCAGGAATAATATTTTTAAGTCTGTGATATTCAAATTCATTTCCAAAGAAGTACCCTATTATCAAAGGGTCGCTGGCATGAGAACCAATACCCTGCTTTTCGAACTCCGCATGTATATCAGCAGGAACCGAAGGTTTAAAAATATCGAAAAGAGCTGCGTCCGGGATCATGTCTCTTTCCGGCAAGTCAGCAAATCGTACTTGTGGGAAAATATTCTCTTTAAGACTTGTATGCGGAGTAATTGAAAAGCCTCCTTCGCTGGTGAAGCCCCATTTTTTCATTCTGGTTACAGATTCGTCATAAAACTTAACATTGTTGAATGGTTTATTTGTTTTTCTTATTTTATTGGTAACATAAAAAGAAAAATTATCAGAGCTGTTGTCCAAAAAGGCAGTATTAAATTGATAATCTGAAGAATTAATATTGGTAATGTATTGAGGGAGCCACTCATATATTTTTTCTCTTCCTCTTATATGGGTGTATGTATCACCAGCATATCCCACACCATTTACTCCAAGGCTAAAAAAGATATTCCCAAGAGGATCTGCCATTATGGTTTGGCCATTTGTTAATTTTTCGATATGAAAAAAGCCGGTTGCAGATAATTGAAACTGTTCTTTACTGCCTGGCAATCCTCCATATATATCCCTTACCGGAGGTGTCAAACTGCCATAATAGGACTTATCTGCAATAACATCTTCCAACAATTCATGGTCATTCAAAATCTTTGTTCTAAAATTTGCAGCTTTCAACTGACCGTAACAGTCGACTATCACTTTCAGATTTGTATCCGGTAGGGTATTTTGACTTAATTTGACATTAGGTTGTGCAATAGAAAGAATAAATGCAATATCTGTAATAAATGGTGGCAGACACATAATTGATTTATCACATGTATATTCTACTGTATCAACTTCCTTTATTAATTCACCCGTAGAAGGATTGAAAAATTTCAACGCATATTTTCCAGAAGGTACAGTTAACGACAAAGTATCCCGGAAAGATTTTTCAATAGCATCATATCCCCAAATAGCGTCCTCCCCTTTTGGTTTGCTATGATGAAGATAAAATGCGTATTGTTTACCTTTTTCGGATAGAACACATAAGAAAGCCCCATCTGGCACTTTAATAACTGTACTTTTATCAGGTGTCATTTTTAAGTAGTCTACTTTGCGCATAAATTTTTGCAAATTTTCTAATTGTTTGCGTATTATGCGTGCACTATCAGAACCAGATTCATTGAGTGGTGTATATTCCCAACTCAGGTTGTTGTAGGCTCCTCCACCTCGCAATATAAAATCCCAGGCTTCCACCCGAACGTCATTAACATCAGAATGAATAAGTGACCCCATTGTTTCATCCATGCTATTCACTTTGTTTAAATCATAAAGCCATCTATCTGAAGGTTTGTGCGGAATTTTAATGTAATGGTAGTTGGCTACAGAAACATTGGAATTATAAACGACCGACTGATTAGTTGCAATCAAATGTTTTTTCGGCAGGCTTGCCTCCACTTGTGTTATCAGGGTTACCATATGGTTATGCCATTCAATTACCGCTACAGAATCGGTTACCTCATTATAAGGTTCATTGCATATCTCGAAATATAAGTTATCGAAATAGTTAAGTTCATGCAATACCTTAATAACAAATTCATCCTGGCGGGCCAGCAGTTTTTCATCTTGTAATGTCTGAAACTTCAAAAAGCTTTTGGGACCTGAAGGCCCAACATTTTGTATATTGTTTCCCGGATATAAAGGTGAATTCATCCAAATTGAATCCTTGTATTGATTCCCAAAAAGTGTCAATTCAACAAAGATCCCCCTTGCACTTGCCTGGGTTATTAAATCTTTTAACCGATTAAAATAATTTTCGTCCCATTTATCCAGATCAAACTTATTACCTCCTCCAAAATAACCATTTACCTTGCTACGTGCCCATGGAACTATCAGACGTCCCGGTCGTGGCGCTAGTGTGTTATTATAACCCATCCACTTAATATCCTTTCCCCTTTCAACATAAGTACCTGTAAAAACACGCGTATTATTTAATCCCTGGGCACGAAGGGCATCTAAATAAGGTATATAATCAAAATCAAGATTAATGAGGGCTCCGTAATGCTCAGCGCTGGTAATTAACAAAACCGGCTTCCCGTTATACTGGAAATAATGGGGATTATCAGGATGGAGCCTTATCGGACTCTGGGCGTTTGCTGAAGCAAATATTGTTAACAATACGAGGCTGAATATCCATCTAATTTCTCGTGAACAAAGGGATGTATCAGTTTTCATTTATAGCAAGACTTTAAATCAAGATAACGTAAATACGCTTTATTGCAAATTAATCCTCTCCTTTTGCCCCCCTGGTAAATTCAGTATTGGTTGGCTGTGCCTGTTTACTAAACAGATATTTCCCCATAACCAAATAGTCCATTTCCGTAGACATAAAACATTGGTAAGCATCATCGGGTGTGCATACAATGGGTTCTCCTCTTACATTAAAACTTGTATTGATTACAATTCCATAATTTGTTAGTACTTTAAATTTTTGTATAAGCTGATGAAAACATTGATTTACTTCCGAATCCACGCTTTGTATCCTTGCCGAATAGTCGATATGTGTAACAGCCGGTATATCTGACCGTATTTGATATAGTTTCAGCATAAGTGATTCCCCTCGCAACCCTGGTGGATCAGATTTTCTCCTCGAAGTCTTAACTGGTGCTACCAATAGCATGTATGGTGATGGTTTAACTAAATCAAAATATTCTCCCATATCTTCCTCTAATACTGCCGGGGCAAAAGGCCGAAAACCTTCCCTGTATTTTATTTTCAAGTTCAACTTTCTCTGCATTTCCGGATTCCGTGCATCTCCCAGTATACTCCGGTTTCCTAATGCTCTGGGACCAAATTCCATACGCCCTTGAAACCATCCTATGACATTTCCGGCATCTAGTATAATAGCAACCTGTGAACACAGAATATCAAAATCATTAAAATAGGTTGCTTCAGCATTATATTTATTAATAGTAAATGATATTTCTTTCTCTGTGTATTCAGGACCAAGCAGAGAACCATTCATTCCATCAGGTATTACAGGTTTTCGTGGTTGATTCATATAAATATGCCAGGCGGCTAAAGCTGCACCAATCGCTCCACCTGCATCGCCCGCAGCGGGCTGAATCCATATATCTTCAAACCAACCGGTTTTAATAAGCTTCCCGTTGGCAACGCAATTTAATGCTACACCTCCGGCCAGGGTCAGATAACTGCTCCCTGTGATCTCTCTTGCGTGATATGCAAGCTTAAGCTCAATATCTTCCGTTACCTGTTGTATAGCCAGAGCCAGATTGGCATAATCCTGGCAAAGTTCACTTTCAGGTTTTCTGGGGGGGATTCCAAATAATGATTGCCATTTACGGTTATTGGTCATCCGCAAGCCCGTGGCAAAATTGAAGTAGTCCATATTTAGAAGGATAGACCCGTCTTCTTTGATATCGACTAAAAATTCTTGTATCTTATTTCTGAATTCAATGGTTTGTTCTGATCCAGGGTCTCCATATGGTGAGAGACCCATTAATTTATATTCTCCACTATTCACCTTAAAACCTAAGTAATAGGTAAATGCCGAATAAAGTAATCCTATGGAATGCGGAAAGTGCAATTCTTTCAGTACTTCTATCCTGCTGCCTGTTCCCCTGGAAATAGTAGTGGTTGCCCATTCCCCTACTCCATCTATAGTCAGAATTGCTGCTTCCTCGAATGGAGACGGGTAAAATGCACTTGCTGCATGTGAAAGATGATGTTCCGGAAATAATAAGGTCGCTTTAGTTTTACCAATCCTGGATAATTCTTCTTTTAATATTTTTTTCATGAATAGCTTCTCTTTTATCCAGACGGGGATAGCCGTAGTAAAACTTACAATTCCCCAGGGGGCAAAGGCATGATATGTTTCAAGCAGCCGCTCAAATTTAATAAAGGGCTTTTCGTAAAATACTATGGCTGAAAGTCGCTCATATGAGATGCCCGATGCCTCAAGCACATACTTTATTGCATTTTGAGGAAAGGATGCATCATGCTTAATACGGGTGAACCGTTCTTCCTGTGCAGCGGCGACTATTTTCCCATCCACCACGATAGCAGCGGCGCTATCGTGATAATATGCGGATATACCAAGAATAGCCTCAGCCATTTTATTTTAATTATTATACAATATTTATATAGAGAACCCAATCTTTATTTTCAGGATTTGAGGTGTTTTGGGGATTTGGACATTCGAACCACCAATATTCAGCGCCTACGCAGGTTTTCTTTTCCAATGATTCACCGGTTGCCGGATTAAACCAGAAATATTGTATTTGTTTATTAAAAGTCTCTTTCCCAAGAAATACACGGGCAACTCCCCCGTATCGTAAATAGATTAAATATTCCTTTCCGGGAATTGCCAGACAAAAAGATTGCGGGTAATCAAGCACCAACTCCGGGTGTGGTGAATAATTCCACCACTTTAAATTTTTGAAAAAAGAAGCCAAATATTTAATAGACATAGCGCCCTCGTAATTCAGAGTTAGTTCTTTCTGTCCGGACAATCCCAAATCTTCTGTTGAAGGAGATTCCTTAACACCTGCAAACCAGATATTACCTCCACCATAAGAATGACCAGCCGCTCCGGATAAAATTGCCGACCAGGCACCAAAACGAATATCTGCACTTGAAGCTTCACCTTCCTTAAATTCGTACCATGGTTCTGTTACAATAATCGGTTTTGCCGGTTGAAGTTTATATGCATCCGTAACGCACAGGGGTATCATTTCATTGGCAAATTTCCCATGCCCTACCTGGCATTGATTATAGTCCAGCCAGGATTCCTGGTGTAAAACACTACCTGTTGTCCATTGTGGTGCATCTTTCCCTCCAAACCAAAAGGGCGGGGTATTATGTATACCTGTAATTCTTTCATATGGGTCTTCCTGTTTTATCATTTTGCCCAGACTCTTCCAAAAATCCAGGCCTAGACCACTATAATTATATAAGTTGAATTCTCCGGCAACTACCCAAATAACATTATAAGCACTAAACCGATGAACAAGGTATCGCCACCAGCGTTGCATTTTTTCTGTCCCGATTTCTTTATTCAGATTTTCACCACCCCACCATCCATGTATCCAAATGGTTATTCCCCTGGAATTTGCATAACGGATCATCTCCTCTACCCTATTCATGTTTTCGGTATCCAATACCGTATAGGTAGTATCCAATAAGCTGTATTTTTTGCTCCAACCATTCCCTGGTACAAATAATTGACCGATGGTAAATCCTTTTTCTGCGCGGTCATCCACTAATTTCTTATAAGTGCTAAAGTAAATATCCTTTTTTGTCCAGTTCCACCATGTGTCTGCGATCCAGAGGAATGGATGGCCATCGGAATATTCAAAATAATGACCTGCATTGTTACCTGTCTTTTTTACTCTGATTAACCCCCGCCGGGTGGGATTCGCTATCTTTTCTTCTTCCATCCAGGGAACTACCTCAAAACTTCCCTCTTTCCTGTTCATGCTTTTATCGCCCGATATACTTGTATACTTCCAGCTACCAATGTAAGGTGGTGTGAAATTTATACGCCATTCCCGCCCTCCATTCCAAAACCCGACAAGGGTTATTTTTTTATCCCTGGCTTCTCCACTGGTGCCTTCAAAGTTCACATGAAGCAAGTCTCCAATACCATCAGGCGGAATCTCTGCATAAGGATTAGAATAGTATTTTGTGGTCTTGAATGATATTGTATAAACTTCCCACTGATGAATAGTTTCTCCTTTTATCTTAATTGAGAAAAGGCTGGAAGAGAAGATCATATAAAAAGCTAACAGACAGGAATAAATTTTCATGTGTAAAAGATTTAAATGCGCATAAAAATAATTTGCATAAAAAAGAGGTTTATTACTTGCTGCTATTTTAGCCCCATGGATTAATAAATCAGAACAACGTATATATAAATGGCGCCAGGGCCGATCCTCCGACAAATACAATCAGTATGCCTAAAAGCAGGAGAATAATAATTAATGGTAATAGCCAGAATTTCTTTCTCGTTTTAAGGAAAGTCCAGAGATCTTTTAAAAATTCAGTCATCTGTATTCGTTTTTTTAGTTGCAATCAAAACATATTTTTTAAATCGAATGAATCGTATATATGATTTCTCATTATAAAAACCGACAATGAATTTTTTTTAAACTGTCGTATTTGTAGCCGGTCTCTCTTGAAAAATCTCTGGATAAGGCCAAAAGGAGTTACTACCAGATAAAACACTATTCCCAGTAAGAACTTCGAAGTAATACTTCCCAATAATTTCGATATACCATACCATAATACAGCTAAAGGGTAAAAAAATGATGGAACAAGTAAATTTATAACAAGTATCCCTATTGTTAAAAATTGAAAAACCTGCTTATGCGTATATAATCCAACAATAACGGCAATCAGAGCCATAACCATACCTGTATCTAGGCATTGTTTTTTGGATATGGAACTAAAATGTGTTTTCTTGAAGATCATCCGGACCAATTATTTGTAACTTTCAATTAATAATTTTCAGATCATTAGTATTTATAAGTTTATTCAATTCCTGAAGTAATTTAGCCGATACGTTATTGTTTGCATTTATAGCAAGGCTTTTATCAATATATTTTCGTGCGGTTTCAACATTTCCAAAGTGCAGGTAATAATTGGCAAGTGCATTGGTAATCTCTATATTTCGAGGGGATTCCAGCAACTCCTTTTTTAATGATGCTATCTCATCTATATCCCTGAGCAATTGAACGCTCATCCTGTCAGATTGGTCGTTCTGCTTGATGTATGCTAGGTATTGTTTTGTTTCATCTAATTTATCTGACTGCAAAAGCAGCAGTACAATTTTACGGGCTAAATCAACTCTATTGTCATTGTAAAAGGCTTTTTTATAATAGTACAAAGCTTCGTTATAATTCTGAATATCCAGGTATAACTTTCCTATTTCAGATGATATTCTCCATTCATCAGGATGCTCGTAATCAACTTCTTTAGCAACTTTAATAGCTTCGCTGACCTTCCCATTGCCCAAATAGAACCTGTACAAAGAGTCCATAGCCTGTTCCCAGTTAAGTTGTTTTAAAAATATCATCACAGCGAGCTTTTCAGGATAACTTTTCGGTTTATTTTTGTCGTAACTGGCAGGCTCAAAAAACGGCCATTCTTCTTTCATGAATAATATTACCAGTCCTCCATAAACAGAATCCACTGTTGTTACAGGCATCTCTTTTTTAATACGATCGACCGCAATTGTTTGATTATATTCTCCAAAAATCTTTGCATTTTGCAAAGCATCATAAAAAGCATCGGATATCAAAAAGTATCCAGGGATGTTTGGGTGAAGATGATCAATAAACAACTCGTTGCCTATAATCCCATGGGGTGAATTCGCAATAAATTTCTTCTTTGATTCCACAAAGTGTATGTTATTATATTTAAAGCAAAGTTTTTTAATGATTGTATTTATTGCCTCTGGTGCCCTGAAACGCAGTACATCCAACTCTTTTGCGTTTGAATAAAAATGGTTCGCTCTATTAAAATCATCCTTTTCATATAGAATTTCACCTACAAGAAAATTATTCATGGCATAAGTACTATCTATTTGATTTGCTGTTAAAAAATGGTTTAATGCTGTATCAAAGTCCTTGACTTTAAATGCTTCCAAACCTTTACGATATTCTTTCATAAATGTTAAAGTGTCTGTAGAGGGGCTTAGCATGCTGATAAATGGTTTTTGCCCTTTTTCATTGCTTACAATATCTGATAAAAAAACTGGTATATGATGTTTTTGATACTTACGCAGCATCTCATCCATGTTATTTTCAAATTGATTCAATCCACGATTGTATAATACAGAACCTAAATCAATTCTCTGTTCGCCAGCCACTTTTCTCATCAATCCGGTATCTGTTTTTTGGTATTTTAAAGTATTTGTTCCTTTCAGTTTTCCTTCCAGATTAAATGCTAATTGAACTACCCGAAATTGTTTCAGGCATAGAATAAACTTAATTATATTCCTGCTATAGCCAATTCGATTAGTTGATCCCACACCCATTGCACCATAATATTCGTTATGGCCGGAATAAATTAAAATGGCATCAGGTAGCATTTTGATAATTTCATCCGTAAAAGCCATAAGCGTATATGAATTAACAGCAGTAATGGAAAGGTTAATAATTTCAAATTCTTTGTCTGGAAATGTTTTGTCTAACCTGTACTCAAGCATGCGCGGAAAAGACCCCCGATGTGTATATGGAAATCCTAATGCTGATGATTCGCCTAACACGAAAATCCTGAAAGTGTTTGGTGATTTTTTCTTCTTAAAAGTTTGTGTGTAGCTGTTCGGAGCATCTTGCAAATTTGTAAAAAAGCGATTGCTCACGTATGCATTATTATACACAAAGCCTGGTTTTTTAGAGTCTTCAATGAAAAGTGAGGTGTCATATCCATAATGGAAAAGCCGTAGCAATAATTCCAATAAAATAAAGAACACCAAAGGGAGGCTTAGTGATATAACTTTAAAAACCAGTTGAGATTTCTTTATGTTTTGTGAAAATGACATAATATTCAGTAACGTTAATAAGTAATATATAATCTTTATAAAAGAAAGTTACCAAATAAAATTGAAGCTCTTCGCAGCAAGCTACGAAGAATCTTCGATCCCCTAAGGTAAATTCTTGATGCTCGCTGACTCCGCAGCAAGCAACGGAAAATGCGCTCGCGGGGATTCAACTCAATACCAGTCAGGTTCCTATAAAAAGGGGTGTCTGAAAATCGTCATTATTACTTCCTTCACTGAAGAAAATATTGTGAACAGGCCAAAAATTAAGTTTCAGACACCCTCCATGATATAGACATAATCAACTAATGAAGATTCGGATTAAGCGATTTATCTACCGATGGCAGAGGCATCCAGTAATCACTCTTAGTTGGAGTATGCTTTAGTACGAGTTCTTTGGGGTCTCTGTTAAGTGCAGCTTCTTCGACTTTTTCTAAGCGGATCAGATCGAACCAGTGCGATGCAGGTTCTCCGCCTGCAAATTCCCAACCACGTTCCGCAACTACTGAATCTCTGAAATCAGTTGCTGATAATCCCGGAGTTAAGTCAGGCAAGCCTGCCCTACTACGGATAAGATTTACAGCATTATAAGCAGATGCATCAACTCCACCAGACATTGATTTAGCTTCAGCATAAGTCAACAACACTTCGGCATAACGGATAATTTGCTGGGTTCGCGATCCCCACCAGTCAAGGGAATCCCTGTCATCGGTATATTTGTGGAAATAAGGGTGCTGACGAAGGGTACGGGAATCATTCCATGGAACAACTGTATTTGCGTCTATTTTAATTCTTGTTTGGTATGTTATATTTTTACGCGGGCCAGCCGGAAATTTATTAAAAAACGAAATTTCAGCATAATAATCAGCCCATCCTCCTTCTTCTTCGGGGCGGTCACCCGGAGGAGAGGCCATAGTTCCTGACCAGCCACCTTCAGCCGTATTACAATAATACGTACCAAAAATACACTCATGATTGGTATAATTATTTGCCCAGGACCATAAATCATGAATATCCTCTAACTGATATCCATAAACGGAAGCACTATCCATTACCTCTTTTGCTTTAGCTGCGGCTAATGCATAATTAGAGGGCTGCTTTATGGGCCAGCCTGCCATGGTAAGATATACCTGCGACAATAAGGCTTTAGCTGCTCCTCTAAGGGGTCTGGCGCCCGGATAACTTCCATCAGATCTCGTTATTGGAAGAAGGCTTTCGGCTTTTTGGCAATCATTTACGATTAATGTATAAACATCATTAACCTCTGCCGGTACTAATGAATAATCAATTTCTCCGCTGTATTTGTCAATCAAAGGCACTTTCCCCCAAATTCTTGTTAAAAATGAATAACAAAGAGCCCTGTAAAAATATGCTTGTCCTAAGCAATCATCATTAATGCTTTTCTCGGCAGTAGAAAATTGAATATTTGAAATGATTGCATTTGCAGCCCTTATAGTAGCATAATAACCGGCCCAAATATTCGCTAATCCAATATTACCATCTGTTGCACCAAAAATATCCACTTCTCTCCAGTCCTGCTTATTGGATGCGGGCTGGGATGTAATATCATCGCCCCCCATATAGGGAACAAGATGCCAGTCACTATTGTAAACCAGATTTGCCATCTGATTACCGAGATTGTTCGCTGCAAGTTGTATTCCGCTACCGCTGGCAAACAATGTGCTGGGACTAAGGACTCCTTTAGGATCTTCTTTAAGGTCCTTAACACAGGAAATAATACTTAAAGGAATTAAAACCAATATATAAAGAAATTTTTTCATAGTCATTTCTGTTAATTAAATTAAAAATTTATTCAACCGCATACTAAAACGAAAACTGAAAGGTGAATTTATAGGAACGTGACGATGGATATGCACCCATTACTATACCAGGAGCAATATCCGAATTAGAGGAAGAAGCTTCCGGATCAAAACCTTTATATTTGGTGAATGTAACCAGGTTTTGTGCACTAAACATTACTTTAATTGGTGCACCCTTTATAATTTTGTCAGGTATACGATAACCAATGCTCAGGTTTTTGACTCGTATATACGAACCATCCTGAATCCATTTCGAACTATTTGAATATTCCTTGTTCGTAGTGCTTCCAAGTTGTGGCCACATGTTGCTTTTGTTATCAGTAGTCCAGGAAATTACATCGGCAGATGTAATGTTTCTGGCATTTCCGCCAACACCGGAAGCAGCAGCTGCATAATCGAGGTCGATAACACCATTGCCATGAACCGACTGAATAAACATATCGAATTCAAAATTTTTATACCTGAATGTATTGTCTATACCCCAGGCATACTTTGGAAGTGCGTGACCAATTACTACCTGATCGTCAGAGGTAATCTTATGATCACCATTTACGTCGAGGTATTTACTGTCTCCCGGATGTAATCCATAAAGAGCAGCATCAGCAGTTTCGCTCTCCTGATAAATTCCTAAAAACTTATAGCCATAAAAAGTACCTAATGGTTGCCCGACAATCAGTCTGCTAAGATTTATACCTGATCCTACAATATCACCCACACCTACATCTACAAATTTTTCATTTCCCAGATCAGTTACTTTATTATTATCCGAAGAAAAGTTTAAATTTACATTCCAGGTTATATCTTTTGTATCTATAGGTACACCTGTTATCATAAACTCAATGCCGTTATTTTCTACTCCTCCAATATTTCTTGTGATATAACCAATATTTGAACTACCAATAGTGATTCCACCCTGGTAGTATGGTATTGGTTCATTCATTAAGAGATTCTTTGTTTTCTTGTTGAAATAATCAATAGCAATAGTTAAACGGTTTTTGAGAAAACCCAGATCTACCCCAAGATCAATTTGATTAGTTGATTCCCACTTTAAATTAGGGTCAGCCAAATGATTGTCCACATCATAAAAAAGAACATTTGTGGTAGGTTGACCATAGCCATAATTACCTGCTACCATCTTAGGAATGGTAGCAAAAGGACTGATAGCCTGGTTACCTGTAACACCCCAGCTCCCCCGAAACTTTAAGTTGCTAAATAAATTAAGATCCTTTATAAAATCCTCTTCAGATGCTCTCCATCCAAGTGCAAAGGACGGGAAATAACCCCAGGGATTATTTGGGTATTTAGAAGATCCATCGGCTCGGTAAGTTGCTGTAAATAAATATTTATCCATCAAAGTATAATTGGCACGACCAACCCATGATTGAAGACTCGACATACTATAATCCGAGCCAGCAGTTATTCCTATATTAGACTGCAGATTATAATACTGTAAGTCAGGATATAATAGACCACCTCCGGTATGAAATCCATCATAATATCCTTTGGATTGTTCATAAACTCCTGTAAGAGTCAGATCGTGTACCGCTCCAAATACTTTATGGAATGTAAGAATGTTGCTGTTCTGCATGTTCATTGCTGTGCCTGTTGCTCTGTTTGAACCATCCCCTCCATAAGGGGAGAATGTCGATGTAACTATATCCGTTCCGGCTAAATTGGCATCAAGACCTGCCAGAACATCGAGGGTAAGAAAACTGAATATTTTATAACTCAATTTTGTATTAATTAATGCAGTATTGGAAATACTATTCTGATAAGCATGGTTTAATACAGCAACCGGATTTTTCCCAAGTGCTCCGTGATCATCATAAAGATGATATGTTCCATCGGCATTAAAAACAGGTTCTGCCGGACCCCATAGAATTGCTTGTTGAATAGGTTGATTTAAGCCTCCCTGGTTTTGGTTGTTAAAACCTACACTCCTGCTTAACATTACGTTGCCACTTATAGTAAATTTTTCACTTAATTCAGTTTCAATATTTGTACTAAACGAATATTTCTTAAAATCTGAATTAATTACTACACCTGTTTGATCCAGGTAACGGCCAGATATATAGTATTTTGATTTTTTTGTGCCTCCACTTACAGAAACCTGATAGTCCTGGGTTTTTGCAGTTCTGAAAATTGCGTCTTGCCAATTAGTACCACCGCCTGCATGCAAAGATGCTATATAATCACTTGAATAAGTATTCGGAGTTACCAGATTACATTGCTCTGCGTAAGAAACAGGATCAAGCAAATTGTATTTATGCTCAATTTGACTCACTCCTAAATTTGCAGTAAAGTCAATTTTTGTTTTTTCATTATTGCCTTTTTTTGTGGTAACCATAATTACCCCGTTTGCACCACGCGATCCATAAATAGCTGTCGCAGAAGCATCCTTAAGTATTTCCATCGACTCAATATCATTTATACTGATATCGCCTAACCCAATACTACCCAATTGCATACCATCTATAACATAAAGTGGGTCATTTCCTCCGGCAAATGAATTAGAACCTCGTATCCTGATTTTGGTAAAACCACCAGGAGCTCCCGAGTTATTAGTTATTGAAACGCCAGTTGTTCTACCCTGCAAAGCAGAAGTCACATCTACAACAGCTTGCTTTTCATAATCTTTTGAAGATATAGTGGAAATGGAACCTGTAAGGTCTGTCTTCTTTTGTGTACCATATCCGACAACCACCACTTCTTCCAGTCCGATTGCGGTCTGAACCATAGTTACATTGATCCTGGTCAATGTCCCTATAGGAATTTCCTGGGGTTCCATACCTATAAATGAGAATGTCAGACTCCTGGCTCCTTTCGGAACTTCAAGATTGTATTTACCGTCAATATCTGTCGTCGTTCCCTGAATTGTTCCTGTAACAACAACGTTCGCACCAGGAATAGGTACACCATTCTTGTCGGTAACTGTACCTGATATCTTATTTTGCTGTAATAGTTCCCTCGGAGCTATTACTATAAGATTATTATCATAAGCTTTAAAAGTCAGCTGAGATTTTGAAAAAATATCATCTAACACGCTTATAATATTTTTGTTATCTGCTTTTACATCAATCAGTTCATCCATGGACATCAGATCGTCGCTGTAAAAAAACCGAACCTGACTCTGTTGCTCGATTGTTTTCAGAACTTCACGAACAGATTTATGCTGAACATCGAGATTAACATAAATTTGGGAATATACATTTGCACTAACTTGCAGAACGCTTAACAAAAAGATGATCAGAGCTAGTTTCATGGTTAGTAGAATTTTTTTTATCCCTGATTTTGGAAGATAAATAGGGTTTCGAAGTTTTTTTTTCATAGTTTTGTAATGTTTATAAAGTTTAACAAACCAATGTTTTCCGTAAGAAAGTTGCATTGGAAAAATTTGTAAGAACTTGGCGCGGGATGTTTCAGCATCCTGCGCTTTTGTTTCAGGTTTAGTTTTTATCTATACATAGGCAATCAGATTATTAGTTATACTATTTTATTTATTTTGGATATAAAGATTTTTATTGAGTTTTTCAAAGTTTTCGTTTTCAGATAACGTAACGACTCTCCCTTTAAGTTTGAAATTTATTGGAGCTGTAATGCTCATAACTTCAAGTACCTGTTCAATAGGCTCAGCAATTATAATTCCCGTGAACCGGAAAGTTTTTAAGCGTTCAGATTCAAATTTTATTTGAACATCGAATTTACGCTCCAGGGCAATGGCTATTTGCGACAGACTCTGCTTTTCAAAAATCCATCGGTTTTCTTTCCATGATATAACCGGTTCTATATTAACATTTTCTGTAACCAACCTGGAAATTGATGCTAATGATTGCTCCTGCACAGGATGTGTTTTGTTTTCGATTTTCTCTTTTGCCCCGGATGTTTCATCAACTATTGTTGAATCTTTCTTGTAAAAAGTAAGTTTCTGGTTTGGCTTAAGTACCAGCATTTCAGCATTTTTCTTGTCAGATATTGATTCTATTTTTACAGAACCTTCTACAAGTGTTGTTTCAATAGTTTTGTCGTCAGGATAAGCCTTTACATTGAATTCTGTTCCCAAAGCCCTTACATTTAAATACGAAGTTTTTACAGTAAAGGGTCTTGAAGCATCTTTTGCTACTTTAAAGTATCCTTCTCCTTCAAGCTGAACCACCCTGTCTGTTATTCCAAACCGGTTATCATACTTCAATGTGCTACCAGCATTTAGTGTAACTGTTGTTCCATCCGGTAAAGAGAATTGTGCGCGGGATCCCAAAGGGACAATTAACTCACTAAATCTTTGTTTGGGATTAGTAACACGATTTTTACCTACATAAAAAAACAAAATTCCGCTAAAAGAAAAAGCAAGTATAAATATTGCTGCATACCTCGTAATCGATTTGAATATATTGGTTTTGTTTAAGAACACTGCTTCCTCAATCTTGATTTTATGATGAATATGATCAAGGATATGAGTTTCACTATATCCAATAATATTTGGTTCCAAAGATATCCCATCCCAAAACTGAAGGCATTTTTTATTCAATTCATCCTCCGATTCAGTATCACTAAACCATTCCTTAACCTTACATGTATCTTCGTAGGAGCCAGTCCCTTCCAGATATCTCATTAATACCTGAATATCAATGTTTTCTTTACTATTCTGCATTGTACTATTTTTTAATAAAGATAATGAAGCTAAAAGGAAAAAACCTTCTAGCTTCAAATCTGTTAACATGCCAATCCAATTAAAATTAACTATCGGATTAACATTTCAAAAATGACCCAAAAACTAACCTTACTAACTTTAAATGACCTATACAATTTCTAACTGATAATAATATCCAGCAGAGAACTTAACTTCCCAAATAATAAGCTAATTTATAACCAGTCTAATTAAGGAGCAATAAAAGAGATAACGATAATACAATCTTTCCCGGTTATACTAAATAACCAGGAAACAATTAATTACATTATTTAAAAAATAAGCAGAAGAAAAGAACAGACAATATCCGCCCGTCAGAAAATGATTTTTTTAATGAAGTTTTTACCTTGGACAGATAGTTTTCCACTGTCTTTTTTGAGATATTCAATTGCTGTGCAATTTGTTCAGTGGTCAGCTGTTCATTTATGCATAAAAGAAATATCTTTTTTTGGCGGGAAGGCATTTTTTCGATGAGTGAATTCGCGGTTTCAAGCAGGTTATTGTATTCAATATCGAGGTTAGTGGAATTATCTTCCAAGATACAATTTCGCATGACCTCTTCCATCTGCTTTTTATCTGATGCCTGTTTCCGGAATTTTTTACAGGTTGTGGTGTACGTAATCTTAAACAGGTACTTGCTGAAAACATAATATTCGTTTATTTGGTTCCGGTACCTCCAAAGATTCATAAATACTTCCTGAACGACATCTTCAGCTTCTTCCCGATTTTTTAAATAACTGAATGCAAAGTAGTAAACCTTTTTATTGTATTTTTTGAAGATATTATCAAAAGACAGAACATCACCTTCTTTGAGATTTCTGATAATTAACTTATCATCAAGATATTGAGTCATAATGAATAAAGTCTTGCCTGACCAAATTTAGTTAAATTGTTGTTGCAAAAAAAATTGTACCCGTATTTCTAAAATCCGAGTAGAACGGTCTGGCATTTTCACTTTATATTGGGTCAATCCGGTATTTTTAAACGCACCAAATAATCAAAAAGTACTCCAAACTTTAATTAAGCTTTATTGATTACATATAATAAATAAATGGTTGACATGTATAGATAAGTATTAAAAAAACTTTACATGTAATTAAATCTTTGGTAATGCCCATGGTTCCCTGTAATTTGGAATCAGGAAATTATTTGCATCCGAATCATTTGTAAATTTGGTACCATCCCAGATGAGCTTTTTGCCAGTGCGATATGCTATATTACCAATAGCAGAGAATTTGGCGATATGAGCACCGATCTCCACACTTGCATTGGTATTAGGATCACGCTTGGCTACACAATCCAGAAAATTGGTCACATGTCTGTTCATCCCTTTTCCATTTCCATTTTTAAGAGGAACGGCTTCCATTCGTTTTTTGCCGTTCACGTCTTCGGGTATTACTTCCCAGCCTTCACGGTCTACCACAAGGGTCCCGTTTTCACCCACAAACCCCAACCCATGATTACGACCATATGCGCCATCATTTATTCCAATGGCATGGTCCCACATAATATTGAATCCGTCGAATTCATAAATAGTCTGCAAGCTGTCAGGAGTTTCACATGCATCAGTCGGATAACCGTACTTTCCACCCATTGCCATTACTGATTTGGGAGTGGTGACATTCATTCCATAAAGGGCATAATCCAGAAGATGAACTCCCCAGTCAGTCATAAGGCCACCTGCATAATCCCAGA
>Ga0302322_100000311_pt1 | contig 36534 bp, 34 predicted proteins | sample Fen_T0_2_FD_203757 | JGI IMG/M metagenome (GOLD analysis project Ga0302322, IMG submission 203757) | Peat permafrost microbial communities from Stordalen Mire near Abisko, Sweden - Fen_T0_2 | ecosystem: Environmental > Terrestrial > Soil > Wetlands > Permafrost | place: Sweden: Abisko...
GCACCCAACGTCGGTCGTACACGCTCGTGCTCGGCGTCGCGCAACGCGGGCACACCTCCATCGGGCTCACCTTCTCCGCCAAGAGCTCGGTCCCTCCCAGCCCGTCTTTGCCCAATGCGCGAGTTTCTAAAAGTCGTAGCTCCGGTAGCAGCAAGTATCGGCTAAAACTGTCCTCGGCCATGTCGCTCCGTTGGTTCGTTGTTTGAGTCGGCAAACCCAAACTACTGAGCGCGGGTCGTCGCTCTTGTTCTCGTCCAGCACGACCGATCCGTCGTTCAGATCCACGTCACCCCAACGAAGCTGGATCGCCTCCGATGATCGCATACCTTCCCGGGCCAGGAAGCCCCACAGAAGGCGGTAAGCCAGGGGCACCGCCGCGCAGCCCAGCAAGCGCGCGTCGTCGTCGGGGCGGTAGTCTGCAAGCGCCTTGCCCGTGCCCTTCTTTGGTCGGGGTAGCAGGCCCTTCGGGAAGGGACTAACGGCGATGATCTTGAGCGGGTACACGGCCAAGGTGAGAACGCGCCCGAGCGTCAGGCCCACGTTGCGCCGGGTGTTCACGGCCAGTTAGCCAGGGCGGCAGCCTTTCACCACTCGCGCTCGCGTTCTTGGTGGGCTACGCCGTGGATGTCTTCTTCTCGTTCTTGGAGGGCCTGCTGCGCGCCTTCACCAGCACCCCCACTGCCGGTAGGTACTCCGACCCCAGTCGATAAAAAAGGCTAGCTCCGCTTCCGGTAGGCTCCGGCTCGAGAAAGCCATCGGGCTACAGTTTCGCTTCGCAAAACTATGGAGCCACCCCCACACCGTGCACTGTGATGGTGTTGGGCGGGCAAGTGCCCTTAAAAATGTCGATGAAGGCGATTTTGCCCGCGTGCTCCCCCAGGCTCTGGGGCTTGAAAGTCACCATCCAACCGAACACGCCAGAGGGTTGATTGGTCGGCGCGCCCAGTGGGAATTGGATATCGACCGAGTGAGGCCCTGACGATACTGCGGCCAAACTTTGATACCCTCCCCCGACAGCGAATGCATTGACGCCGGCGGTGACGGTTGTGCCGAGGGGCACGTTTCCGAACTCGACGTTGGGTGGCAACGAAGTGGGCGCGGGATAGGTAATGTAGTTGGTGGAGACTTGGACGGTTTGTGAAGGCGCCGCGGTTGTGTCGATGTTGATGACCGTTGACTCGAAAAGGCCGGAGGAATGCACGTTGACACTCACTTCCACGGCTTGACCTGGTGCAAGCGTCGAACCACTCGGCGTTGGGACGGCCCAGCTCAGGTTTGCCCAAGCGTGCCAGGTGAGGTTGACGTTCGACGTATTGGTAATGGTGAAGCTCTGTGGAGGGAGCGCGCAGCTGTCGTAGAACATGAGACTCGTGGTCGACAGCGTGAAGCTACCCTGCGCTCCACCGCTGCCGCCCAGTCCTCCGCTCGGAGCGCCGGCTGCAGAGGCACCACCGGCTGCGGCTCCGCCTGCGGCAGTCCCACCCACGGAGGTCCCCGCAGTGCCCGAGGCACCGCTCGCGCCGGAACCCCCATTAGCTCCCGAAGCGCCGCTCGCGGCAGAGCTACCGCTCGATCCTGAGGCGCCACTCGCGCCGGAATAGCCACCTGCTCCGGAAATGCCGCTCGTGCCTGCGTTGCCGCTCGATCCCAAGGCACCGCTCGCGCCGGAGCTACCACTTGCACCCGAGGCGCCACTCGCACCCGAGTAGCCACTCGCACCCGAGTAGCCACTTGCACCCGAGCAGCCATTCGCACACGAGTAGCCGCTCGAACCAGCAGCACCACTAGATCCGTTCAATCCTGAACAGCCACTCGCGCCCGCTGAACCGCTGATCCCCAAAGCGCCGCCGGCCTCTGAGCCACCGGAACTGTCATTGCCCGTGCCGCTCGCGGCAGTGTTGCCGCCTTCGCTGCTGCCACCGAGGCCGGGCGCTCCGCTGCGCGCACTGCCGCCATGTCCAGCTGCACCGCCGTGAGCACTTGCCCCAGCTGAAGCTCCGCCACCTCCATTGCTCCGGCCACTGTTGCCGCCACCATCAGGTGGGAATGGATTGGATGAATCATCCGAGCAGCCCGAGCACGTCAACAACGTAGCGCTCGCGACCGCCCACGCGCAGCGACGGCCCCATACGCGATTTGCGCTGCTGCTACCGATACGATTCGCTGAACGCATTGAATTACCTCAGTTCGGCCAAACAAGACAGTCACCGGGAAACGACGAGCGATCGCTCAATTGACTCCCACGCCGCGGACCGTGATGGTGTTCGGCGGACAGACGTTCATGAACATGCCCCGGATGGAACCGGTTCGGAAGAATGATCCGAGCAGCTGACGCAAGTAAGGGGCGTTGCACTCCAAACGAGCCAACTCCAAGCATATCGCCAGGCGCTAGTCATGTCGCCACCGTCGCGACCACTTTCGGAACGAAGCATCGACTGGCCCTCCTCGTTCGAGCTGCTCGACACCCGCAAACGACTACTCCCACGTTCGGGTGACGACAAGCTTTGATGATGGCGCGTAACAAATCTAAACGTCGTAACGCATCGGTGATGCGAATTTCACCATCATCGATGATGTCGCTTTTCGACGCTTTCGGGTGGTGTCGTTCGAAATATCCAATTGCTGAATCGGATGCCCGCTTCGTTCGACGAAACAGGCGGCAATGGGCCTCGCGATTCGTGCGCTATGCCAATCACCTGAAATGTTACCCATTGCGTCGCGTCTAAATGACAGATCCTCGTTGCGAAGATCGCCCGTGCAAGAATCGCCCGCGATTTTGCACGAGATGGATTGGTTGATGGTCACGCGCTACGTCGATGCGCGTATGGTCGCCGAGGCTGTGCGGGCTGAAGGTCACCGTCCAGCCGGTTCCCTGTGGCCCAGGGACGGGGACGACGCCGGATAGGGCGAGGTCCAACGAGCTCGTCGAGAGTCCCGCGCCCAGTGACGGATGCGCCATGCCGACGACGCCGAATTTGTTTGCGCCTAACGATTGCCTCGCGATGCGCGGCGATGCGAATCGCACACCGCTCGGTGCTGGTGGGCAGGTCGCTTGCCGTCGCTGGTTGTCGAGGGTCATCATGAAGCTATCGCGGAAAAGTCTTAGCCTTTGGGAGCTCGCTGAAGTCTACCTGTGGTCCGCTTGCGCCACTGCGTCGCGGGCGAGCGAGGACAGTAGTGCGTCCCAGGCACACGTTTCCCGCGAAATCACGGAGCGCACGCCCACACTCGAGTTTGTGCCGAGGAGCGCGCAACGTTCGGCGACTCGCCCGCCGCTGTTCGATGACATTTCGCTCGCGCCGGAAGGACTCGTCTCTTGAGCCGGCGAGGCCTTCGTGGGTGCGTGGGGTTGCCAGCACGGCCCGTCCGAAACAGGCCCGAACCGCCGCGGACAGACGACTGCGCGCAAAAACCGTTAGTGAACAAACACCTAGCTCGTGTTGCGCGCCCAGGGAGAGTCGCACGGCCGAGCGTCGTGTTCAAGTGGGGCGGCTGCCGGTCGCTGACTGGGCTGGCTTTGGATGACTTAGACCCCCTCTCGCTCGACCTGTGCGGCGTTGATCGCGTCCTCTTTGACCTTGGCGCGCTGGGCCAAGCCGTCAGCGATGTGGTCGAGCAACGCGCTGCCACTCGGACCAAAAACGAAATTGCGCAACAGCATGTTGGAACTCCTTCTTTCGAGATCAAATGCGCCGACGGCGCGGCATTTCGCGAATCGGCTTACGACGCCGCTCCTGATACGGAAGCGGTCGCGGTATCGGTGCGGGTGTTGGGACTGCGACTCGCGCGCTCCCGGCGTTACCAATCGGCAGAGCGATGCCGACTTGCGCAAGCAAGGCGCGGGCGTCCGGTCGTCGGCCAAAATTCCCGATCATTTAGGCTCTCTCTCAAGCGCGGTGAGCATGGTGCGTGCCCGCTCGTAGGTGGCCGCGACGCTGGGCGGTAGCCAATGCGGCGGCGCACTGACCGGCGTGATCCAACGAGAATCGCTCCCCAGCTCGTGCAACGCCAGGTGGATCACGCTCTCGATATCCGCGGCACTCTTGGGGTACAGCACGGAAGGCGCGGCATGGCCGAGCAGCGAGACGGCCGACGTTAGAGCAGCCTGGCTTGCGTGCGGCCGGTCGTCGGCCAGGCGCACTCCGATGGCGAGGCGCACTGTGCCGAGGTTTAACGGCTGGGCGTGCCCTTCCTCGCCGGCACGCGATGCAGCGTCGTTCAGCCTCTCGCAAAGGTCAACGTCACTCAAAACCAAGTTCTCGATCTCCGCGATCTTGATCGCAGCGGCGTGCGCGATGGCTGTCAGCTCATCAAAGCGGTTCCCAATCGAGCAGCGCAACGCCTCGCGCGCCGCAATGGCGCTATCCAGCTCGCTCCTGGCCTGCTCGCGGGCTTGCTCCGCGGCATGCGCTTCGGCCTGTTGTAGTTGAAAAGCCATGGCCTCGTTCATTCGGACCGCCGAACGAAGCCGCCGTTCCACCTCCTCAACCGCGGCATCGGCCTCGGGTGTTGGAGCTCCGAGAAAAGCCGCCCTGAGCTGTGCGTGCTCCGCCTCCAAGTGTTCGACCGCCATGCAGGCGCTGGCCCGCTCGGCTTGCGCGACCTGGACGCTCATAGTGGCCTCGGCTTCTTGGTCTTGCCGGGCGCCGCGAACGGATCGCCGTCAGTTGGCTGGACGATGAGCGACCGGTGCAACGCCGGAGTTTGCTTTTTTCGAGATCATGGCGGACGTGGTTACTTTTCACGCCGCGCACGCGCGGCGTCCAGATCGACCACCCCGAGCCTGGCTTTCTTCGGGCTTCCAGCTCCGCTACCAGTTTGGGCAGCACCTCGAACGCGCTGGCCGCCGCGGCCTTCTGGATGGCGTCCGCCAGCGCCGCTTCGACCACGTCGGGAGCGGAAGCGATCGGTTCGGAAGCATTCGATCGGCCACCAGGGATCGTGGGGTTAGGCGGGTCGGTCGAGGTGAAATCGATCGGGGCACCCGCCCTCATTTGGGTGTATTTCTCGGTGTTTTCCGTCAGATTAGCGATTCGAATCCGGTCGTCACCTCACCTCCGCTCCGTCCCAGTAGCTGTCCCAGCTGAGCCCCTCCAACGCCGGGTCTTCTGGGACAGGCTGGGCGGTAAAAAAAGAGGGGGCGGGTGGTGGACGACGACGGTGCCAAACTGTTCATGACTTTCGCGGAGCTCAGGGTCGAGGACCTCTCGGCGGTGTGGGATCTGGATACGGTGAGCCGCGATCTCCGCGCCCACCTAGTCGTCGAGCATTTTATGAATGAAGCGCTCGTGGCTGAGGGCCTCGATCTTCAGCGCTTCCGTGACTCCAAAGCCTGGCTGACTTTCTCCCAGAAGCAAAAGCTCTTAGGCAAGCGTGGCGCGATGGGAGTACTTGGCCCGGCCGCCTTCCGCTGAATGGCTTCCGACGAGTGCATGCCCTCGCGGGCGAGGAAGCCCCACAGCAGGCGGTAGGACATAGCACCCCGACGCACGCCAGCAAACGCCCGTCGTCGTCGGGGCGATAGTCCGCGAGTGCTTTGCCGGCGCCCTTCTTGGCACGCGGTAGCAGACCCTTCGGGAAGGGACTCACGTCCGCGGCATTGAACTCGGAAGCCGCCGAAAGCAAGTCGAACGCTTCGCGCACCGCGGCGAGTGCCGCGACAGCCATTGCTCCACCGTGCCGTTCAACGGAGCGCGGTCGCCATGCTGAAGCACCCAACGTAGGCTCCGTGCCGTCGAAGCTGCTGGGGGCCAACCCTCCGCGGGGCTGTGGACGTCGACCCCTTGGTCTCCGACCACGGCGATCACCCGAACGTAGGTCTGGCCGTACACGGGCTCGATCCGAACGACGATCCGATCGGGGTAGATGCCGATGGCTTCGAGGGCCTGACGAAGTTCGAGACCGATCTTCCGGGTGTCGATTCCGAGCATGATCCAAAAATGGCCCCCTCGGGTTCCAGAGTCCGAGGGGGCCGGCACCCACAGCACAACAGAACAACAGCACCGGTAGGAGTACCCGGTGTAGAAGAGCGGGGGCAAAAGTGGATCTTCCAGATTTGCTCAAATACTGAGAAAAGCCTGCTCTCGGAAAACCTAATTTTGACAGCGGGCGAAGCCTCGCTGATCCTGCAAGTGAGGGATTACCTCCAAAGCGTTATGCTCACGATAGCGTTCATCCTCGCCGTGTTGGTTCAGCTCACCAAAGCAGCCGATTTACTCCTCCGGCCGCACCAGCAGCGCTGGGTTCAAAGTACGGCAGAAACGATTACACTATGGCTCTCAGATCTGGATCCGCTGAGCTGGTATTCGGAGAAGGTTAGCTCACGTGTCGTGGCCGTCGCGGACCTCCTGATGTTGACTCTTTGGGCGATCGACCTTGCATTTCTCGAGGGCAAGGTTCTGCCGAAGTCCATGCCGCCATCGGTCTTGCCGATTTCGAATGCGGCTCACCTCGCGTTCATCTTAGGTCTAGCGATTTTGGGCGTCGTCGCAATTCGTGTGGGATTGAATAAGATCGTACGACGCTGGCTCTATGCAGATCATCGCTTTGGGCGCTTCGTTTTGCGCTTTGCCCTCCTTCTGGTGGGCTATCTTGCCATCGTGCTTGTTGGACTCGGTTGCGTGGCTCCATTCGCCTCGAAAGTGTATTCGCACGGCCGTGTTCCTTTCGACGCCTTAATGCTGCTCTGCTTACCATTCGCATGTTTAGGTGGGTTGGCCCAGGTGCAGGTATTGACCGGTATCGTCATTCTGTTCCTCCGGTTTTCGATCTTTGGCACGAAGTTGGTTGTCCTGGCATTGCAGGCTTTTATGTGGCGCGTCGTGGAGCACAATAAGGGGGCGTGGGCGGCAGTGACCTTCACGATCGCCGTCGTCATCGGCCTGGTCGAGATTTTTGCAAAGAAGGCTGCCCTTCGGGTTCCTTAGGTCAATGTGCTCAGGTCAGCCCGTTACCGCTCGGGGAACTGAACCGGCTTCGAGCCCCAGTTGGCCACGAGTTTCGCCACCGTGAGGTCACCGTTCGAGAGAACTTGTTCAGCCACGCTTGACCCGCTCCCTGATCTTTGCGTCCCGATCAAAGGTTGCCGGGGGCTCCACGCCTAGCCTGCTGCCCACAGCCCGAACGAGCCCGGGTGCTGGTGTGCTCGCCAACAAGGAGACCGAGGCGTTGGGTCGCCTGATCGGCCTTGGCCAGGCTGCCGTGTAGGCTGCGGGTTTCGGAGGCTCTTATACCCGTAAGCTCGCCGCATCACGAGCTTTGCCTTGCCGGTCAAGCCCTCGGTGCGAGCGTTGGTGAGGCAGCAAAGGAATAGGCCAGGACCTCGCGACGCCAGCGCATGAGGGTCGTTCTGAGCGTCTTGAACAGCGTTGCGTCCGATGTCAGCGCGCCGCGGGGAGTGCCAATATGGCGCCGTGCGCTCGCAGCCCGTCGTCCGAGAGCTCGCTGGTCGTGATGTAGAGGCTGGTTTCGTCGACGGCCATAGCGAACAGTTGAATCGGCCCGGACCAGAGTGTCGTGATGTCGCCGGCCTTGGAGCAGCGGGCGAAGACCATGTCGTTGTCGGGTGTTCGGTAGCTGAAGTAGACGGCTGTGTCGCCCGAGATGAGCTGCCCGTAGTCGTTCGGGAGGCCCTTCGCGAGCTCGCTGGGCGCGGCAGCGCCCGCAGCGAGCTTCCAGAGCGACGTCGTGGCGCCGTCGCTGCCCGGTCCCATCCACACGACGCCTCCGTCGAATGGCTCGATGATCGTCGGATTGCAGTTCGTCCCGAGCAAAGCGGCTGGAGCGGCATAGAGCGTCGTGACGTTGCCGCCTCCTTTGGGAACGGAATCGACGAGACAGGGCGCTGTGCCCGCCGGATCGGAAAGCGCGCTCTGCGGAGGCGAGGCATGGCCGCGATTCGTCAGCGTCAGCGTGGACCCCGTGACGGCAACGCCGACGATCCCCCAGACCTGGGCGAGCGGCAGCATCGTCCGATCGGCGAGGGAGACCGAGAGCAGCCCGTCTAGGGTGGTGCCGTAGACCGCAACGTCATCGACACCCGCCGCGCGAAGCGAAGACGGAAGCTCGAGCAGGGTCGCGGGTGTGCCTCCGGTGTTCGGCACGGTCATCATCGAGTAAGAGTAGTCCGTCCCGGCGGCCTCAAGGTGCGTCCAAAAAAGGCTGGTGCGATTCATGAGCAGCCCGAGGATCCCCGGTGCCGCTGTCAGCGGCTCCGCTGCGCCGCCCTTGGCGGGGGCGCGCATCAGGACCCCGTCGAAGGAGTCAGCGTTCCCTCGCTCGACGAAGTACACGTATCCGCCGCCGGCCGTCATCTCCACCGGTCGCGTGAGCCCGCTCACGACCACGCGGCAGGGGAGAGAGCAAGCAGCGGCCGGATCCGGATCGCCGTTCGGCAGCGGCTCGTGCTCGCCGGCTCGCGTACTCGAGGAGTTGCCGCACGCCGCGGTGAGACACACACACGCGATCACCGCCAACCCTACCCGCATGACGTTCTCGTATAGTCTGGTCTGAACCGGGTGGCAACGCGCCCATCCCGACCAGCGGACAGGTTACGTTGCCGGCTGCGCTACCAGCGCCTGTTTGGTATTGAACACCAGCCAGTTTCGTACCGGATAGTAGTACGTGACGAACAGCACGAAGTTCGCGAGCAAGCCGAGTAGCTCCGGCGCAACCTGCGGCAATAGCCAAATCAGCAGCTTGAAGGTCGAGATATTGAGCGGAAAGGCGATCAGCTCGGAGATTACGAAGCGCCTGGCCTGAGCCACGGCGCTTTCCGACTCGGCGCGAAAGGCGAAGCTGCGACTACCCAGGAACAACACCACCCCACCGACGAGCAGGCCGATTGCGCGACCCCAGGTCGGTCCCAGGCCGAACACGCGAATGCTTAGGGTAAGCACGGCAAGATCGAGCGCGGTACCGCCGCAACCCACAATCAGCGAGCGCCCAAAACGCAACGCCTGGAACGCAATCCGACTGCGCGTTGACCAGGTTGGCTGCGTTTGGCTCACGCCCATGATTCTAGAGCGAGGCTCCCCAGACGCCAGTGGTCCGAGCTGCAAATCGTTCCGCTGCGGCGCGTCAGCGCCAGTTCCGGTGTTCCTGCAGCTCATCGCGCCATCGCTCATCGCGCCATCGCTCATCGCGCCATCGCTCATCGCGCCATCGCTCGTCGCGTCATCGCTCATCGCGCCATCTCCGAAGCCGCAGCCTAGAATTCGATGCCCAGTGGTGTCAGCCGGACGCTGCCGACCTGAACGCCGGGAATGCCGGCGCGCGGGCGACGATTGCTGATCCATGCCTCTCCAGCGTCGCTGCGGGACGATCCGGCTGAAAGATGATCGGACGCGGAAGGATGCGCGCGTCGATCGCAGCAGGCTTCGAAGTGGGAGCGGGAGTCGCAGCGCGAGCGGGACTCAGAGCCGGAGCGGAGACGTGTGCTTGGGCCGCACTGTCGTCGCCCGCGCCCGCCGCAGTGGCGCTAGGGGACCACATGTACACCGCGGCGAGCCACAAAAAGCCGATATTTGTCCGCACGACGCCCCGGAGTGCAAGCCACGTGCCCGCCGGTCACAGTGGTGAGCATCCTCGGCAAGGGCGGCAAGTGGCGTTACCTGGTGATCTCCGAGGGCACAGCCGACGATTTGCTGGCCATCCGTGGTGACGCTGCCGACGAAGCCCAGGTGTTCACCACCGGGACCCCCTGGCAAACGCACATCTCATCGATGAAATCGCCCATAGGGTCGCCGATTACCGGTGACGATCTCGATCGTCCCGGCCCTGAGTTCACCGCCGACGATCTCTTGAATCGCCCCTTTTCTTGGTCTTCTCAGGCGTCCCGAGAGACCTTGGTTGTCACCACGCGGGTCTACTTCCCGTTCGGCGCTTCAGCTCCTGACCGCTTGAACGATCTTGCGCTTTGTTGCTCCGGCGCAGACCAAATGACCATAGCGGCCATTTTGTCTTAGGGGCACCGCCGTTGTGGAGATGAATGAGCTGAGAGCCCGTCAGCGGTACGAGGACATCGCCAAGCAAATTGAACGCGAAGACGGTCTGATCAACAGTCGGACGACTTGGCTTCTCGGGTCGCAAGCCTTGCTTTTTGGCGGCGTTGGTTTGCTGGCGACAAAGGCCGCGGACGACAAGATCGCGCCGTTTGTTGTCGAATTGCTATTGCTCGGTGGCGCCGGCTTGATGGCGCTAGGTGCGCTCGTGGCGGCGAGATGCCGGCACGCTATCAACGCTGCACATGCGCAACTGATGTACCTTCGCGGCTGTTGGGAAGACTCGCCATTCTTACAGCGAATGTACGTGCCTCCGTTCGGCGATGTTTCTGCCCACAACCGCGGGATTGACTATCCTGTCCGACTTTCGAGTTCGTTGTTCTGGTTTTCCGTTTTGGGAACGATTCTCGTGCTTGCCTTGTTTCCGGTTTGCCCGCTGAGCATGTTCCTGCGTTATTTGGTCGCCGGTGTCGTTCTGATCATTCTCATCGGTAGTGCAGTCTACGTAGGTCAATCCTCGAACTGGAAGAGTGCCCATGATCCGCCTGGCCTTCTGGAGGCGGACTGCGAACGATGCGTGCGAATCCTGCACAAGAGGAAGGGGAAGCGTCCACCTCAAGAGCATGCTGTGCACTGCAGCTACTACCATTCAGGCAACGACCCGAAAGCTCCAGCTCCCATTGAGGAACGCCCGTCGTGTGTTCGTCGAGTGTCATATTGCTTGCGGCGCTGGTGCCGCAGACGTGAGCCTTGGATCCGACGCTCTAGCCCAGCTTCCTGAAGATCCTGTTCAACGTCCTCAGCATATCCGCCGCCTGCCGCTCGACACCCGCATGGTCGGGGTCCGCTTCCAGCGAGACGTCGGGCCGCTGGTGGGGTGGGTGGGACGTGTATTCTACGGAATACCAGCTCATGGGGGATACCCAGGCTTGGCATCGATCCCTTGGGACACAGCCCTCGAGTCGTCTTTGCTTGGGCTTGCCTGGCACTACCGTCAAATGCGAAACCTCGGAGGCCGCTGCTCGAAGAAGCGTCGGATAGCCCGAAGATCGCGGCGGACGCAGCGCGAGTGCCCTGGCTGAGCGATCGACTAGGCTTCGCGATTTTCGGGCTGGGCGGAGCGATGGTAGCGTGGCGCATCTTCCAAAACTCGGAGTGCGCCGATGACTCGTTCACCCGTTTGCTTGTTTCTCGTTCTTGCCAGTGCCGGTTGCAACTCAGCGGGGACAAACGCGCCGGCGGTGAGCCCGACGCCGCTCGCGAGCGCAGAAGCACCGCCGCCCGCGCCGAGCGCGAACAGCCCGACGCCTGCCGCGGCGAGTGCGCTCGCTCCGGTGGCGCCTGGCGCCACGCCGGAAGCCAAATTTCCGCAGACTCCACCCGAACTCCAAGTGCCGCCGAACTCCAGCCTCGTGCTCAAGGCGCGGGGCAAGGGGGTCCAGATCTACGAGTGCGCGAGCAAACCGGATGAAGCCGGCGCATTCGCGTGGAAGCTCAAGGCTCCAGAAGCCGATCTGTTCGACGATGGCGGAAAGAAGGTCGCACACCATTTCGCGGGACCGACTTGGCAGGCGCCGGACGGGAGTAGCGCCCTTGGCACTGTCAAAGCCAAGGTAGATGCGCCTGACCCACAAGCAGTGCCCTGGGTGCTGCTGACGGCGGCGGGCAAGGGCCCTGGGCTGCTTGCCCCGGTGATGCATGTGCAGCGGCTCGACACGAGCGGCGGCAAGGCGCCCGCCTCGGGTTGTGATGCGGCGCGGGCGAAGGCAAAAGCCGAGACCCGCGTGCCCTACGAGGCCACGTACTACTTTTATTCACTCACGCCGGGCTCCAAGTAGGCCCCTTTGTCATCAACGTGGGGTGATCGCCGCGGATTGCCCGGAGCGTTTTTTTTGCACCGAGCTGCCTTTAGGTAGCTGGTTCGCCCTGGAGGCTCGTCAGCCCTTCCCTTGCAAGTGCCTGGCGATCTGTCAACAAACCGGGAGGGGTAACGCATGAATAGAATTCACTTGGGGCTGCGACGGACGGTTGGTGCGTTGGCCGCGCTGTGCGGGCTGGGTATAGTGCTGGCTTCGGCGTTGTCTGGCTGTACGGTGGGAGCCGAATGCGCACCGTCTTTCGGCAATAAGGACGAATGTGACGCGACGGATATTCACTGCGTCGATGAGACTCACACTGCCTCGTGCGTCACTACTCACTGTGACGCGACCTGGGGCGCTCCCCGCGCCTGCCCGAACTCCGCGCCTTATTGCGTGCAAACCTCGACAGCTGTTTTGCGCGCGGAGTGCGCCCCGGCGCCTAGCTGCGCTGCGACGACACAAGCCTGTGCTGGGAGCGGCTTGTGCGCGGATGGCGATGGCGAATGTGTGCTTACGGCGGCGGGTTGTGCGGCCACCTGCGCGGATAACGGGCGCTGCGGTTTTGACGGCTCCGCATGCATTGCCACGCCCGAGGGCTGCGCTGCGAGCGGGCAGTGCAAGACCGAGGGCACTTGTCGTGAGATCAGCGGCTTCTGCTACGGATCGCTCGAAGATTGCGCGGCCTCGACCAATGCATGTGGCAACAATGGGCTATGTGGCTACGAGAACGACCGTTGTGCACCGACGGAAGCCGGCTGTGCGGCGTCGGCGGAGTGCGCTTTGAGCGGCTTTTGTGCCGCGGGAAGCGGCCGCTGCGTCGCTAGCCAGGCGGGTTGCGCAGCCTCGCAAGCGTGCACCCAGTGGAACCACTGTCAGCTGAAAGATGGCGAATGTACTTGAGCAACCCGAGTCCAGCTTCCCTGGCTCGCTTGCATCCGCGCCGCCACCAGGCAGGCGATTGCTCATGCCGCCCATTTCGATCGAAGCAATCCCGCACGCTCGATGAATATATCGAGCTGGATAGCTTCAGGCCGAAAGCAGAGGCGCTGCTTCGATTCCTTTGTGGCCGCATCCACCTGCAGGGAATGCGCCAGACGTAAGCGGAAATGTCGAGCCGATTGTGCGCTATCTTTGGCGCGAGCGGCTACTCGCGAGCATCGTTCGAGAGCTACAGCATGCGTAGCCGAAGCTCCAGGCCGCCACGGCGGTCACGACGTCACGACAGAAAGAACCGGGAGACGCGGGCAGCGGTAACGAGCGGTTGTTCGAGAGTCAGATCATGACCGGAGCCAGCAATGATCTCGAACGTCGCGTCGGTGATCGACTCTGAAAGAATGCGCGGAGGCTGCTCACCGAGCAGAGCATCGTTCTGCCCCGCTAGCACGAGCGTAGGCGTTACGATTCGATGGAGCTCGCGACTAGCGTCATGTAATATTCCCGCGAGCGCGAGTTTCAGGAGAGCCGTTCGCGACGCGGGCGTGGATCGGACCGTGGCTTCGATCCGGCGCACCTGGTCGGGCGACCCTTCGTGAAATGCACGAGAGAGGATGCGATCGACGAGTGTTGCTTCCACGTCTTCGCGCTTGCGCGCAAAGCACGCGCCCAGAGCGAACCCGCGCCGTAGCCCGGTCCGGGACAGTTCGAGACCACATGCCGCCGCCGAAGCGATACACAGCTTCGCCACTCGCTGCGGGGTCAGTATCGCAAGCCAAGTGGCAATCATGCCCCCGAGGGAGATGCCGAAGACATTTGCGCGCGAGACGTCGAGGTGATCGAGGACTCGAACGCTATCGCACGCGAGCGACTGGGTGCTCACCCACTTGGCAGCGCTCGAGCTGCCGGCGCCACGGTGGTCAAAGGAAACCACCCGAGATCCCTCCGAAAGAGCATCGCGGAAGGGGCCCCAGAGCGCCATCGATCCGCCGAGGGGGCGGATGAGCAGCACGGGAGTGCCGCCGTTCTGCTGACCATGAATTTGATACGCGATCCGACCCCCGTCGCTCAGCGTGATGCCCCCGGCCTCGTACCTACCGGCGCTTGCCATTAGCAATAGTTTCGGCCGCGTCGCGCAAGATCGTTCAAGGCTGCCTGCATGGCGGCGTGCACCTGCTGGCGGATCGCGTCGGGGTCCGCATCCGCGGGCGCGGGGATAGGGGGCAAGGCTCGGAGCCGAATGGGAAACGGGAGCGGGAGGTAGGGGAGCCAAGGTCCCAGCGCCAAACCCCAGGGAAGCGCCAGCGCAAGTGGGAAGCGCTCGAGACGCGCCCATTGTTTGAGCTTCAAGACCCGAGCGATCCGTTCGCCTTCGTTGAAGATGTACGCGCTTCGGTGAGCGCCGTGCGCGACAATAGGGACGATCGGTACGCCAGCTGCCTGAGCGACCCGCACGAAGCCTGAGCGGCGGCCCAAGACCACTTCATCGCGACGGCGCGCATGCCGATAAGCGTCCAGATCGCCGCCAGGATACACGAGCACATCGGCGCCGGCGCGGAGAGCTCGAATCGCGTTCTCGGGCGCGGCGCGCAGCGCGCCGAATCGCTGAATGATGGCTCCGAAGCGTCGAAATTGACGCATCGGAAAATCGTGCGCAAGCGCGTAGAGCGGTGCGGCTGCACCCCGCACGTCCCAGAGCGATCCCAGCGTGCAACAGAGATCCGGGCTGGCGATTCCGCCGCTGTGATTGCCCACGTAGAGCACAGGTCCGCGTTCCAAGTTCTCGAATCCTTCGGTACGAAGGCTCAGGTAACGGCGGTTCGCCAGTTTGACGAATGGGAGAATCGACGCGATCAGGGTTGGGTCTCGGGCGTCGAGACGATCGGCATCAAAGTGCGGGTTCGATGTCGTCAAAGCACTGGCTTTCGCGCGACTCCACTAAACCCGAGCGGCGTAGAACTGGTGAAGACGAAGGAAAAATTGCTAGGAACCCGCCGCGTCAGCAACATCCTCCAGAACGAGCGGTCCAGCCTGGGCCGGGTCCCGCGCATTTCAATCGAGCTCAGGCCGTGACGGAGACAGGACGCCGCTACCTCTCTGGGCTTCAAGAACAGCCGCAGAATGTGCATGTGCCGCGGCGTGTTTCGCACGAACCATTCGACGCCCTTAATCACCACCAACCAAGAGAGAAGGTTGCGATTGAAAGTGTGAAAGAAGAACATGCCGGACGGACGGAGCACGCGCGCCGCCTCTGCGATCGCCTGGTCCGGGTTCTCGACGTGTTCCAGAAAGTCCATGGCGCACACGACGTCGAAGGAGGCGTCTTCGTACGGCAGGTTCAGCGCGTCGCCCTGCTGGTAGAGCACGCTGCCGGTTCGGTCGTGGCTCGCCGCGATCGCGAGGGCGTCCCGCGACGCATCGAGGCCCGTGACCCCATGGCCGAGCGCTCCCAGATGATTTGAAAGGAAGCCACCCCCGCAACCGATATCGAGCACTTTCCGGCTGCCTGAACCGAGCGCGCCGGCGATTTCGCGCGCAACCCAAGGACTGCGCAGGCGGGATTCTGCACGCAGGAGTGCAACTGGGTCGTCCTCGGCACTGTACCAGCGCTCGCCGAGCGCCTCATAGATCTCGTTATTTACACTCTGTAGCTGCTCGGAACCCGTTTCCATGTCTTTTCCCCTATAAACCAGCCGTACAGGCGAGCTTCAGAGCTTTCGGAACAAACCGCCGCAGACCGTGAGACCGGGGCCGAACGCCAAACTCAAAACCAATGTCCCGGGACGCACTTCGGGGGACTCGAGAAGTCGCATCCATACGTGCGGCAGCGTGGCAGAGGACATGTTGCCATGATCTAAGAGCACGTCCCGGCTCGTTCGAAGCTGTTCATCGCTGAGCTCGAGCACGTCGCGAACGCCGTCAATGATCTTGGGCCCGCCCGGGTGAACCGCGAATATGGTGGATCTCAGGTTTTCGGCCAGCCCGATGTCGGCTTTTCGAAATAGCTCGGACACGAACGCACGCAGCGACGTCGCGATTCGATCGGGAACATCCCGTGCGAGCGTCATGTGCATCCCGAAATCAGCCACGCTCCAGCCCATCGAATCTGCGGAGTCGGGCAGGATGTTTTCGCTCAGCGACAACACGCTGAGCCCCGCCTGGCCGCCATCGTCGCACAATGAATAACGGATGAACCCGTCGGCGAACAAGCTTTGCACGACGCATTGCTCGGCGGAGTGGTCGCTCGGATCGAGGTGAAGCGTGCACAACTCGGTATGCACGATGTCCGTGCGTCGGACGCTGTTCGCGGGCACCAACGCCACCGGGAGGCCGAGGTGCCCCGCAGCCAGGCGGATGGCAGGAAAGGCGGCATAACAGCCCATGTGGTAGGCGTGGGTGACTTGGGTGTCTTTGCCCCAGCCTTTGCTTGCGACCAGCCGCTGCGCGCCGCTCGGAGCTACGTAGCCCGTGCAAGTGACGTGAATGATTTCACTCGGGGCAACTCGCTCCTGGGCGTATTCGGCTTCGAAATAAGCATTGACCACTTCAGCGAACAGTTTCGAACGCACTTCGGTGCCGCGGCCACGTGGATGATGAGTGACGTCGTACAGGGCTAGGCTGTCGAAGTCCGAGGACCCTAGGTCCGCGATCGCGTGGCCTCGCGAGGCGATCTTGTCTGGACCGCACGCACAACGCTGGATAAGCTTGCCCATCCGAGCCGCGAAGGAATCGCGTTCGGCTGCGGAGAGCGTTTGGATAGTTGCTTGCGCGGCAGCATGGATCTCGGTCAGCCACTCCAGCGCACGCGATTGAGAGATCTGGTAGCGCGGTTTGCGCATCGAAAAATTGGTGAGAGTCGGCATCGTCTTCGGACGACGCTCTGCGCGTCGCGATCACCGAGCTGCAATAATCAGGCCTCGATCGGAATTGGGTGCCAATTCAACGGCGAGCTCGGGAGTGCGGGTCGGGTCTGCGTCGCCTTTTGTCGCGGATTGTAGCGCTGGTGCGCCCCTCACACTGCGGAGCATGCCAAATCGAGTGTCTAAAGGACTCAAGCTATACTGAGGCAAAGAACGACGAGCGAGGCGGAACGTCTGACGGGGCGTCAATGGTTGGGTCGGCTCGGTCGGAGCGATCGCCTGCACGGCGTGACTGAGTAAGAATGCGAGCGCCGCTCAGTGGGGCGGCGGGCTCAGTGGGGCGGCGGTGGGATGTGACCCAAGCAAAATTCTGGGTAGGCGCGGGGTGGCGGCATGCACGTGTCGGAGCAATATTCGGTCTCGCATTGCAAACCGTCGTGACAGGCGTCGCCCGCGCGTCGCAAGGTCTCGCAGTGCTCGAGGTTTAGGTCGCAATACGTGCCGTCGCCGCACTCGACGCTACCCGAGCATGGGTCACCTGCGACACCCAGTGATACGCAGATGTTTGCTTCGGAGCAAAACAAGCCGTCGGTCGTGTAGCAGCTGGGTGAGTCGGTCGGGCAGGTTCGATCGGCGCTGCAGAGCGTGGCGCAGATCCCGGATTCGGTGCAGGTGGTGCTGCAAGCGTCGCCTGCGTTGCCATGGGGAGCGGTCTCTGGAGGCGGAGCCAGCACGCAAACGCCCGTGCGGTGGGGATCTTGATATTCCAGGTTGGAGGGAGGGAACTTGCACACCGTCGCAGCGCCGTCCGCAGTGGTGGCGCAGCCCTTGGCTAGACTGCACTTGCCTCCTAGCGGCACGCTTCCGACGAAGACCTGCTTGCAGTCCGCGGACTCGTAGTCGCCCTTTGCAGAGCAACCCAGCTCGGGTGTCTCGATGCCATCCAAGCAGCGTTTGCCCGCCGCTGCATCGTAGTGAGAGCCGGGGAAGGACTGGAAATTGAAGAACTGCACGATGTTGTTGCCGTTCAAAGTTTCGCACCCAGCCTCGTCGAACGGGTAGCTCAATTCGTTGCAGCAGGCGTTGATTCTCGCGCAAAATCGCTGGATTGCCTCGGTTTCGAAGTGCTGCAGTCGCTCCAGCTCGGAGCCGTCACTCGAATCGCCTCCGCCTGAACAACCGGCCGCTGTAAGCGAAGAGATGGAGGCTATCAGTCCCAGGAACAAGCTTCGAAAAATACGCATGTTGAATGATTCACTCTTCCACGGCGAGCGGCGATCTGCGGTGGATTTGTGCGTGGGGGTTTGCCTCACGCGCAAAGCACTCCCGCACCCCTGACGCAGCGCGCGCATAGCCAGCTATGAAATGCCCAGCACTCCGCTGGCTTGGTTGCTCCTCGCTAGGCCCCTGAGACCCGCGGAGGAGGCATGGGTCATGGCTCGAGGCTCCCACAGTGCAACCGTCGTACCAGCAGTGCAACCCCCGTACCAGTCTGGGTTTGGGTGGTGCTGGCCGAGGCAACGGCGATCGGTAGAAATCGACTCGCCTCGCGCGACATGATCCGAGAGCAGTTCTCGGCATCGGCCGAGACCACACCTGAAGGACTGAATCATGCACCGCACGATCGTTATCGTTTTCTCGACCCTAGACGGCGTTATCCTAGATCCGGACGGGAGGGGCGGCACGCCGAACGGCGGCTGGATGTTTCGTCACGGGCCAGAGGCGGTCACCGGGGACAAATTTCGTTTGGGGCCGCTGTTCCAGACCGGGGTTCTTCTGCTCGGACGTAAGACATGGGAGCTTTTTGCCAGCATCTGGCCGAGTCGGTCCGACGAGTTTTCAAAGTCGATGAACCAGATTTCGAAGCTCGTCGCCTCACGCAGCCAGACCGATTTCAGCGCCTGGGAGAATTCGTCTCGCATCGAGGGAGAGCTGTTCGAAGCGATCGAAAAGCAGAAAGCGTCGAGCGACGTCATCCTCACGGGTAGCACTAGCGTGGTCCACGAGCTGATCAAGCGAGATCGCGTCGACGAATACCGCATCCTCGTTCTACCGACGATCTTGGGCGTGGGCACGCGTCTCTTCGAGGATGGTGTCGCGCCGCTCGACTTGCATCTCGTCTCGGTCGAGAAGAGCGGAGCCGGGGCTCTTTTGCGCTATGAGCGATCCACAGCGGGCGCTCTTGCTCCTGTTTGACGATTGCAGGGTGCGCAAAGGATGGTCGGGTAATATTATTTGCTACATCGAAAAGCTCGCCAAGACGACACGCGCCCACATTTAGCTTCCTCTAAAATGGAGTGTGCGGAGGCTTCGAAATGAACCGCAACGAGCGCATCATCAGCTAAGCTTTGGGAATGCGCGCAGCGGTGGCTCTTGTGCAGATCTCGGGCCGTCAAGGTAGCGGCAAGTATTGACGACGCATTCAAGCTGGGTGCGTGCTCCTCGGTCGGGCCGGCGGGGCGCGTCGAAGCAAAGCCTGATTGCGGCCGTCGTGACGAGTGACCCTTGGTCATGTTAAGGTCTCAACTCGATCGAGTGCTACCGCTCGCAGACCCCCAACTGAACTCGAACGAGGAAGAAATTCCTCCCTCCGAGACCACTCGCCTGAAAGAAGAAGTCTTTCTTCTGCAGACGTTGATGGACACAATCCCCGATCAAATCTACTTCAAAGATCGGAATAGTCGCTTTACCCGTATCAACCCCGCGGAAGCCAAGGTGCTTGGGCTGAGTTCGCCGAGCGGGGCAGTTGGCCATTCCGATTGGGACTTTTTTAGTCCTGAGCACGCAGCGCAAGCCTTTCGCGATGAGCAGGAGATCGTGAAAACGGGCGTACCGCTCGTGAATGTCGAAGAGAAGGAGACAAAGCCCGACGGATCCGTGCGCTGGGTGTCGACGACGAAGATGCCGCTACGCAATACCGAGGGCCGGATCATTGGCACCTTTGGCGTCTCGCGCGACATCACTCAGCGCAAGGATTTCGAGGAACAGCTGGCGCGCCAAGCGTTCTACGATCTGCTGACTCAGATGCCTAACCGGGCGCTGTTCATGAATCGGCTACAGCACCTCTTTCGGCGCGACAAAGCTTCCCAGTCTGGCCGCTTGTTCGCGGTGCTGTACCTCGATATCGACAGATTCAAAGGCATCAACGACACCTTGGGCCATCAAGCGGGCGATCACCTGCTGACGCAGATCGCCCGCCGGTTGGAAGGATGCGTACGCGCAAGCGACACGCTCGCGCGCCTCGGAGGCGACGAATTCACGGCCTTACTGGAGGACATCCAGAGCGAGGTGGACGCCACGCGAGTGGCCGCGAAAATCAACGAAGAGCTATCGGTGCCATTCTTCCTGGGTGAGGTCGAGGTGTTCGCCACGGCCAGCATCGGCATTGCGTTTTCGAGTTCGCACTACCAGCAGCCCGAGGACATGTTGCGCGACGCAGACACGGCCATGTACCGCGCGAAGTCCGACGGTCGGTCGCGCCACCGAGTGTTCGACTTGGCGATGCACGAGCGGGCGGTGTCGCTGATGAGGCTCGAGACCGATCTTCGGCGCGCCATCGAACGTCAGGAGCTCGTTACCTTCTACCAACCCGTGGTCGACATGGCGACGCAGACAGTGCGTGGTTTCGAGGCGCTGGTACGCTGGCAACACCCGACCCGAGGGCTGCTGATGCCCGACATGTTCGTCCCCATTGCCGAGGAGACGGGCATGATCTGCGCAATTGGGAAGTGGATATTGACTGAGTGCTGTCGTCAAATGCGAGTCTGGCAAGACCGCTATCCCCGAACACCCGCACTCCACGTCAGCGTCAATGTTTCCACTCGCCAACTGGCGGAAGTGGATCTCCCGCAGCAGATCCGCGAAATTTTGCTGGAGACCGGGCTCGATGCGAGTTCGTTGAGCCTAGAGCTCACCGAAAGTGCGCTCATGCAGAACGTCGCTACCGGCGCACAGGTTCTTCAGCGGCTGCACGATATGGCATTGAGAATCCACATCGATGATTTCGGCACGGGTTACTCGTCATTGTCGTATTTGCAAAACTTGCCGATCGACGCGCTCAAGGTTGACCGCTCATTCATGACCCGATTGAACGGCGCCCCTGCGCAGGCCGAAATCGTTCGGACGATCGTTTCGCTGGCCCAGAACCTCGGGATGGAGGTGATCGCCGAGGGTGTGGAGACCTTGGAGCAGGCAAACGCGCTGCTAGCCTTGAAGTGCACGCTCGGGCAGGGTTTTTTGTACTCTCGTCCGGTGACAGCCGCGCACGCCGAGCAGATCATCGCTCACGGGCTCGCGCATCGCGCGCCCTAGCGTAAGTCAGGCCGTCTGCTTCGGCTATTTTTCCAATTGCGCTCAGGCTCAGGTTGCCTCCGCTGAGGGATCGAAAGAGCGAGTCGATCGAATTTCGAGCTCAAGACTTTGAGCATTGTGCTCGATGGGCACTAACACTACTTGATCAGTTCTTCAGCGGGAGCAGATCACGATCGGCGTGGGCGGACACGAGTCAATGAGAGAGCCGGCGAAACCGGGCGCCTGCTGCCTCGACAATCGGAGGTGTCGCGGGACGGCTGGGTTCACTGCACAGCCAAAACTCAGCAGCTGCTGTCAGCTTTCAATCTCGCGACGAAAGTGACCAAGTAGTACTAAGGGTGCTCGAGCACGAAGCGCACGATAGCCTCGAAGGCGGGTCCGCGTGCAGGCACCAGGTGACCGCCGGGCCAACGCGCCACTTCTCGCTCCGTCGCACTGAAACACCCGACCAATTCCTCACAGTATTGACCGGTCAACGTGTCGCGTTCGCCCCACACGTGCAGTGAGGGGACGCCGATGGGCTCCACGAATGCCGCTTGCAACAGCGCGGCGCGTGGCTTCCGCCCAGCGATCAGCACGGCTGAGTGAATGGGCGGCAGCTGCCCGGCGCGAGCGAGCGCTGCCACTGCGGCGGCGAGAATGCCGCCTTGGCTGAAGCCCAGGACCGATACGGGCGCGTAGCGGTCGAGTGCCTCACGCACCAGATCGCGAGTTTCGGGCCAGCCCTGGTAGTCGAGGCCATCCTCGCTCGCGTTCCACCAACAGAGGTGCGGCGGAGACAGCGAAGCTGCGCTCGATCCGTGATACATGCGTTCGACCGTCGCGGAGGAGCACGTGTGCGGCGCGTTCAGGCACACCAACTGCACCTTCGGCTCGAGCCGCTTCGCGAGCGGCTCGAGCGCCCGGCGCATTGCCTCGCCGTTCATGGTGAACCCGTGAAAGACTAGCAGGGTGTGGGGCATGCGTCAGGATATCAAGGTCGCAACCGAAAGTGTGGCCTGTCGAAAGAACCCACGTGAGCCTGGACGGGTGCCCGACGCGGTCGCGTGCAGTGAATGCCGCCAGAGCGGGCAAATGCTGCGGGCATTCGGCCGGGATAGTTGCGCCATGCTCCCGCTCATTCATGCGGATTTGGTTCGCAGGGCCGGCCGAAAAGATGAAAGCACTTGCTCCGGGCGTGCTTACTCCGTAGTGGGACAGCCAGACTGCGAGTTCGTTTTAGGAGGGTTACCGATGCGATCCAAGTTCATGGTCTTGCGTATGGGCATTTGCGCGGCGGCGTTGGGGTTGAGTGCGTGCTCGGGCGGAGAACTTCAACCGGGTCAGGCGGGCGAGCCGCAGGCGCAGGCACCGGCTGGGGAGGTGGCGCAGTTGGAGGCGCCGCTCGCGGAGCATGCCGCCGCCGTTGGTCGTAAGTTGCTGATCATCGGCAATATCGATGGCGAGCTCGTCGGTAAAAACTCGCGCGATGCGATCTTCACCGATCGCCTGATCGCCGACGTGGGAGGCCCAGCGCACTTGCACGTGTTGGTCGTGCCAGCGGCGAGTGCATCGCCCGCTTTCCTCGGCAGCTACTTGCGCTCGGTGCTCGCGTTGCGCGGCGTCTCGGCGGCGCAAGTGGAGACCGCGCAGATCGCGAATCAAGACGATGACAGCACGGCGAACGTGGACGAAAGCACCTGGTTGAACGGCGCTTCCAAGCCCACTGAGGTCGCCAAAGTGGCGCGCGCGAACGTGGTCTGGTTCGCCGGCGGCGATCAAGATCGCGCCACCTCGTTGCTGCTCAGCGGCGCGGGTCGCGATACGCCGTTCATTGCCGCGTTGAGGGACAAGCAGAAGGCCAAAGACTTGATCCTGGTCGGCTACAGCGCGGGCGCCGCCCTGTTCAGCGATCCGATGATTGGCAATGGCACCTCCTTTGGCGCGCTCAGCCTCGCCCCGAGCAGCGATCCGGATTGCGCCGAGAGCGACCCCATCTGTGTCGCGCAGGGCTTGGGCTTCGTGCCCGCGACCAATGACGTGATCGTCGACCAGCACTTCGCGCAGCGCGGCCGCTTCGCGCGCTTGGTGCGGGCGCTTGCGGTGACGGACAAGCACACTGGCTGGGGCGTCAGCGCGAACGGAGGGATGTACATCGATCTATTGGCAAAAACTGCGGAGGTCGTGGGTAACCCCGGCGACGCCACGGTGACGATTGTCGGTCGTGACGGCGCGGGTCCAAATCATGAGCACGCGGGCCCACCGTTCCTGGGCGACGGTTACACGATCAGCGTGCTCGGAACGGGCGACGTGTACGCTTTGCCCAACGCGGCGCACCCGCATGGCGTGTCGACACACCGCGTGACGAGCGAAGTTTATGCGCCTTTCTCTGAGTATTTCGACGCGCCGCCGGTCTTGACCGACTCCTTCGGCGATGAAGTGCTGACCCAAAAGGTGACTGAATATTTCGCGGATGGCACGGCGCAAACGAGCGGCGCTCGAGTCGACGCGATCGCGTTCAACGTCGATGAGCAAGGTAACGCCTCCGGATTTCGCTTCCGCTTCACCGCCGACGCCAATTCGAGTGTCGCTTGGAACGAAGACGACGGTTACTCGATCTTCGATGCCCGTCTAAAGATCACGACCCTGAAGGCCCAATTCTCCGGTCTCGCGCCGTGAGTGCCAGTGAGGGGGCGTACGCGCTCCCGCCACGCACCTCATAGCAGCGCCGTCTTCCCGTCACTGTTCGCGGTGGCGACAGTGGCTTGCGCGCGCGGCCGAGCTTCTTCTGACCCGAGGTCGTCCACTTCTTGATCGCGATCTTCGGGTGGACACCGGCGGCTTTGATCCTGCCGAGATCCACGAGGCTGGGTTTCTCTGCCGATTGACCGGGCGAACCCTCTGGATTCGATTTCGGCCGCGAGTTCCGGCAGCGCGGCTTCGAGCCGAGTGGACCGCATCGTCGATCGAGTGTCAGTCCACCGGCTCACGTTTCGAGGGGCCCTAGGGAGTCAGCTTGTAAACGTCGACGCCGCCATTGTAGTTCGGCACATAGATTTGCCCGCCGTCGATCACCGGGGGGTCGAACTTGTTGAACAAGAAAGAGATCCCCCAGCGCTGGGAGTCCCAGAGCACTTTGAGCGAACCGTCTGCGGCAAGGTGCACGGCGTCGTAAACCAATAGGCGACCGTTGACGACCTGCGCGTTGGCGTCACCGTAGGGGATGGTGCAGACCAGGATCGCGGAGGTTGGCTCTGCACCGTTGCTCGAGCCGGAACAGAAACCCCCGGGCATTCCGCCGGGCGGTCTGCCGCGCACGTCGGCGCTGGCGAATTCGTTGCTCTGTGCAAGGTACGTCAGCGTCCCGGTCGAGCTGACTTTCCACTTGTGCAACTGGGCGTTTTCTCCCCATGCGAAGAGAGTCCAGGATTGGAGTACAGGATCGAAGAACTGCACCGGAGTCATGTGCAGGTGGGCGCTGTCCCCCCAGGGAAAGAAGTTCAGCGTTTGGGGATCGACCGGGCAAGGATCGACCGGGCCGGGGCTCATCGTGAGAAAAGTCGGAAGCGCTGCGAGCTTCTTGCAGTTGGCCTTGGGGTTGGCCAGGTCCGCTACGGTCGTGCCTCCCAGGTTCGTCGTCTTGATCGGATAAGCAATGCCGTCTTTGCCCGTGGCGATACAGACACCGATCGAAAAGATGCAAGCCGGCCCGGCCGAGCCCCAATCTTCATCGGACCAGGCGCCCGTTGCCATCTTCGGCGGGACAACGAGCAGGACCGGCGCACCGCGCTCGTCGATTTGGGCCTTGAGCGTGGCGCCCTTGAGCGACATTTGCATCATCCCGCCACCCACGGGCTTCATGGCTTCGGTAGGGGCGCTTGCGCCGGCGAGCTTCGCGGCGGGTGCCCTTACCTGACCAGAGCGGGCCAAGTCCGTCCAGGGCGTCCAGTGATCGACGACCTTTAGGCTGGCTGGGGCGCCGCCCGAAGGGGGTACGTACTGAACCTTGATAAAGGATTCTCCAAACTGCGTCTTGCCGTCGAAATCCCCGTTGCCGGTGATGCCATAAAGAAAGCCCTGGTCATCCGCGGCGAGACCCTGCCCGCCCATCCAGATCCCAGCGCCCTCCCCTTGCGACAGTGCAAGCGCTGCCGCGATGGTGTTCGTGGTGCAATCGAAGGCAAAGATCCAGCCGGCGGCCTTGTTTCCAGTCTCCTGGACCGTACCCGAGGCCCAGAACACGGTCTTCCTGCCGTTGATTTTAGTGAGCACCAGCGAGCTACGCTGCTTGCGCATGACGCCGCCGTAAGTTTGTCCATTGCTCTTAGCGTCGACGAGCACGGGCTGCGCGACCTGCGAGCCGTCCGCGACGTTCAACACGAACACGAAGTGCCTGGCGTTTTTCGGCGTGTGATCGGCGGAGAGCCAGGCCACCAAATACACGCGCTGCGTCTCTGGATCGATCACGCCGGTGCTGAGCACTCCCCACTTGTCGTTGATATTGTGACAATCAATGGTCGGAAAGTCGCCCACGCAGCCGTCGGGGTTGGCCTTTCTCGGACCGGTCGGCGTGTTGCCGGTGATGGGCGGCCCCAACGTGGGATCGTTTTTCCAAAGCTCGACGCCAGTATGGGCGTCCACCCCACGGACGATATTGGCCATCGATGGCAGGACCATGACATCGTGCGTGGTCCCATCGCGCAGCTTCACTCGGGGCAAGATCAGCGGCTGCGCTTCCATGCCTCGCGCGTCGCCGTAGACCGGAATAATGGTGCTGCGAACAATGCCCTTGGCTGTCACGGAAGCTTGGCTCAGCAGGGTCTCGTGCGGGTTCCAGCCGCTGCGTGCGTTGTCCGCGGAACGCGTGAGCCAGGGGACCATGGTTTGCGCCGCGAGACCCTTAGGCGCGAGCAGCACTGGGCTTGCGATCGCCAGCCACCAGATGAAAGAAGAAGCGTTTCGCCTGCTACCGATTCCCATGGTGACACCGCTCTAGCTCAGAGTTGTTGCGCGACGCACTATCCTAGAGCCATTTGGTTTCCAGGTTGTAGTCACTCGCACGCCCATCCGATAAATGACTAACCGGCCCAGATGTTTCGCGCAGAATCTGCACCACCGCGGGCTTGCAGAGCGCTGGAAACGTCCTCTCGGTGGGCGACGCGGCCTTGCTCGCTGTGGTGACGGAGCGGCCGCGACTGCCTCGCTCGCGGACTCGAACTCGGCGGTAGGGCTGCTCCAAGCGCGGCCTCGGACAAGAACCAGCACGGGCCCGTGGTTCCGAGGATCAAGCAAATCAGTCGGTGGGCACCAGCCTCGAAGCAACTACGAAACGCGCTAGGAAGGTTTTAGCCGTCTCCTTACGTGGAGTGAGTCAGGGGCTCGAGGTCACTCAGCGCCGGACCGGTGATGACCTTGCCGTGGCAATCGAAGCGCGAGCCATGACACGGACAATCCCACGACTTTTCTGCAGAGTTCCAGGCCACGACTCCGCCCAGATGCGGACACGTTGCGGACAGCTCGTGCTTCGAGCCAGCTTCATCGACGTAGATCGCCACGCGGTGTAGTCCACGCCGCACCACTGCCCCTTCCCCTCGCGCAATCTGGTCTGCGTTGGCCACGTCAGCTGGGCCGAGCCAGTCTGCGTACTGTGTCACGGTATTCAGGTTTTCCTGAATGAAACTCGAGATGGCTCCGGCCGAAGCGGGCTTGCGCCTCGGATCGTACAGGTCCGAAAATGGGTGGCTGATGCCGCCAATCAGATCGGCGATCAGCTCGGCCGACAGTGCGCTATGGGTCATGCCGTTGCCGGAAAAGCCGGTCAGGACGAACACGCGGTCCTGGCCCGGGTTCTTGCCAATGAATGCCAGACCATCACTGGGCTCGAACACCTGTCCGGACCATTGGCAAACGATTTCTCCGGCGGTCGGAAAGCGTTCGCGCGCCCAAGTTTCCAAGCGCGGAAAGTTCTTGTCGGTATCGTCGTCTTGTCCGACCCGATGATCCTCGCCGCCGATGATCAAAACAGCGCGTTCAGTCTGCGCGTCTACTCCGAGACGTGCGTAGTGATACGGATCTTCCATGTCCCAAGCCAGTGTCGGTATCAATGCGGTCTGGGCAGTTTCGAAGGCGATGGCGTAAGTCCGGTAAGCCGCTTGCTTGGTGTGGATGGTAGCGACGTCGTTGATCGGGCTATGCGTCGCCACGACCACGTGGCTCGCGCGAATCCGCTTGCCCTGAGCCGTTCCAAGCCGAACTTCGCCGCTCGAGCTGCTGGCGTCGAAGTCGGTCACGGTCACTGGTGCATAGATCGGAACGCCTTTTTCCTTCAGAACTTTGACCACGCCGGCAAGAAATTGCAGTGGCTCGAACTGTGCCTGGCGCGCAAAGCGCAATGCGGGCCCGTGGGTAAGTGTCAATGGCGCGCGACTCACCAATTCACAAGTCAATCCTGCGGCCGCCGCTGCGGCGTGCTCTCGCTCGAGCTCTTTTTCCTGCGCGGCGTTGCCCGCACACAGAAAGCCGCTGACCCGTTGAAAGTCGCACTCGATGCCGTAGGCATTGATGACGCGCTCCAAGTGCGCGATGCCACGCATGTGGCTCGAGGCAACCAATCGGGCAGCGTCCTCGCCGTGCATGCTGGCTAGTTCGAAATAGCGCCTATCTAATACCGCAGACAGATGCGCAGTGGTGGCACTCGTATCCCCAGCACCGACGTGTGAGCGCTCAACGACAATCACCGAGCGCCCACGCTCCGCGAGCTCGAGCGCGCACAGCAAGCCTGCCATTCCGGCCCCGATCACGCATACGTCTACGGTGATGTCCTCGTCGAGCGTACGAGCGAGCAGCGTCTCGACGAGACCTGCAGGCTGCCAAGGGGAGCGATGATCGGCCTCAGCGGGGCGCGTGGCGTCCAAGTTTTGGGTTGGCATTAACACACTATATGCAAGGCCTGGGCCCGAGGGAGTTCGTGGCCGAGGTGAGTCGGATTCGGTTTCCGTCATCGAGCCGCGGTCAGGCGGGCCCGTGGCGGAGCGGTACGATTGCGGCGATCGATCCCATCTTCCGCAGCGCACCGATCCGTGCGCTCAGGCACGAAATTCGCAGTAGAATTTGGCCGGTGTTTACGTTCAGCATGCAGCGATTGGACGCTGATCGAAAGTAGGAGGAGCACACCATGATCAAGAAGAACACAATCTGCCTCTGGTTCGACAAAGACGCACAGGAGGCGGCGCGCTTCTACGCTGCCACCTTCCCGAACAGCGAAGTGTCCGCGGTGCACAAGGCGCCGGGTGATTTTCCGAGCGGGAAAGAAGGCGACATACTGACGGTAGAGTTCACCGTTTTGGGGATCCCCTGTCTCGGCCTGAACGGGGGTCCGATGTTCAAGCACAGCGAGGCATTCTCGTTCCAAGTCGCCACGGACAATCAGCAAGAAACCGACCGCTATTGGAATGCAATCGTTGGCAATGGCGGCCAGGAAAGCGACTGTGGTTGGTGCAAGGACCGTTGGGGCCTTTCCTGGCAGATCACCCCTCGTGTGTTGACCGAAGCCTTGGCCAGCGGCGGCGCTGAGGCGAAGCGCGCCTTCACGGCCATGATGACGATGAAGAAGATCGACGTCGCCACGATCGAGGCAGCCCGGCGCGGATAGCCGGTCCCGGAAGGGCACTGGGTTCTGCCCGTAGCCCTCGCTGCGCTTGCGGCGGCGGGGGCGCCCCGAATCCGCTTGCGATTTGCTGCCGTCCTCGAGGGGAGGTAAGAGACGCGAGCGTTGGTCTTCTTCGTCGTTTTCACCGCGTTGGTCTTTTGGGCGGCGATGTTCGCTACCTTCTTCACGTCGCAAGGTACGAGCGCGCTCGAGTTCCTGCTCGGGCGCTACGAGGCTCCGCCCGACCATCTGAACCGGTGGCTCGACGTCGGGATTGAGCAACCTTCCGGTCTCCTGCGTCAGGAGCGCGTGCTCTTTCCCACGGGGCGTCAGGACGGCGCCTTTTTGCTGCGTCAAGTGCGTTATCGAGACCCCAGCAGCAAACAGATCGTGCGGGTTGCTCCGGAAGAGCGCGTGCGGCGACGCCGAATCAGTGCGCGCAAGCAAGATTGAGCGGCCGACGCTCAGTGGCTCCTAACAGGGAGTTGCGCGCCGAGATAGACGATCTCTAAGGGCGAGGTACGCACGAACCATCGTCGCCTCGTAACAACGAGCGTCACGATTCATTCCCCGGATTAAGTGCCGAGACGTCGCGCCAAATCCTCGGCACCGCTTGCAGTGCAAACCGTGCTAAGTTGCCGCCGTGAGCCACCGGGGGAGATCGTTGCTGCGCGCGCTGTGGGCAAGCACGTGGTTGGCGTTGTTGGTGCTCGGATCGTCGTGCGGGCAGGTAAGCGACCTGGCGCAACCCCAGGCCATCAGCGGTGCAGCGGGATCGCTCGGCAGCGCGGGCGCCTCAGCGCTCGCTGGAACCGCCGGAACCGCCGCCGACCCCACAGCGGTTGCGCTCGAGACGTCGGATTGCGCAGCGCGTCGGCTCGCGGACTGCCAGGGGGTGAAGAGCGAGTATACCTCTGCCTTGGAAGTCTTCGGCGAGTCGCCAGAGCTTGCGCAGTGCTCGATGTTCAACTCTTGGGACGGCTGCGGATCGATTCAGTTTAGCTTCGATACAGAAGGCTGCGCAGCGACGGTCGCCTGGCACGGTCCCAGCAAGGTCGAGACGCTGCCGGAACTTCGCCAGTGTCTGAGCGCAGCGCTGCAGAGCGCGCGTTGGCCTTGCCTCGCACAGGGCACGCTGCGCTACGAGGAAAGCTGCTTCATTCACTAATGCGGGCGACCGAGCCTGTCGCTGCCAGCACCAGCCTGCGGCCGGAACCGGAGCGTTCCGCCGAAGCCGGGCATCGGGTTCCGACGGAGCCCAATGAAGTAGACGGGATTAGCCATCCGCCGGCGACGCTTGCGGGCGACACGCCGACGATGACCTTCAAAGCATCGCAGGCGGACGAATCACGCTTCCAAGGGGCAGCATCTGATTGCGCTAGGCTGACTGCGATGCTCGCAAAGCGGGCTGCTTGGAGGCCCGTGAGGTGCTGTGCGCGCCCTCGGAGCGCCCCCTTTCGGATCCCTTTACACCGGAGTAGGCTGCGCCGATGAAGACGTGCGAATACGCGGGCGGTGTATTTCCCGAGCTGCGTTCGCATCCATGGCTGGAGAGCACGACCGACCTCGCGGCGCGCTACTACGATTTTACGGCCTCGCCACAGCTGATTCGCAGCGTGCTCGAGGACTTCGTGCCTTGGGGCCGCTATGGCGCGATCGAGACGTTTTACGCGCTCGTGCAGCGTCTCAATCACGCACGCAGCGCGTTCGAGACGAATGATTGCGAGTTCTCCGGCCCCCATGCCAACGATCAGCTCGAAATCCCGAAGGCGGTCGGCTGTTCTGGTCGCTTGATGTTGCTCTTTCGCGCGCTCGAGCAGAACACGGTCGAGGCGTCCGTGGCCTCTTTGAAGAACGCCCTTCACTCGAACCTGTCCGAACTCGATCAGTCATTTATTTGGGGGCTGGTTGGCACGACGCTCGTGCCAACTCGGTATTTGGCGTTGCCGGAAAGCCACGGTCAGCTCGGCCGCCAGCTGATGATTTCCTTCTGGGCTTGGGGAGATTCCGAAGCGGACACGATGCTGAACTTGGGTCGGCTATTTACCAACCTGTCCCGCGCTTTGCGTAACCTCGACGTACGCGCCACGGCCTGAGCCGCTGACCGGCGCCCCGATCTGCACTGCGTTAGTGCGACCCAAAGGCAGATCGTGAGCAACGATTCCGAAACGGAGCAGCTGTCCATCGCCGGACACGTCGTGAGCGTCACGCATCCCGGGAAGTCGCAATCGCGGCACTTCGGCTCGAAGATCTAGGCGTCACCCGTCGGCAGCGCGCTCACGCGCTTGGCAGCATTGGCAGCATTGGCAGCAAGGGAGGAGACACGGCCAGCTTCATTCGTTGATGATTGGTCCTTTTGGCCGGGCCCGCATGAAAAAACCGAGCGCGCCTCTAGGCGAAATCGTTCGTTCAACTTCTTGCCCACAACTCTTGGCGGTCTTTTGCCCACAACTCTTGGCGGTAGCGCTGGAAACAGCGCTCTCCCGCACGCAGCCGAAGCAGCGCTCCTTCGGCGATGCACGGTGCGATGCGAGGATCGCTTGCGACCAGAGGCTGCAACACTTCGCGGTTCCAAGCGGCAGAGTGACGCACGTCGAGTGTTGCGTGCAATGCGTAGTAGCGGCGCGCGGCACCGCCGATGCCCAAGCGCTTCAAGCCCGCATTCACGAGTTCTGACCGGGCGGGCGCCGTGAGCTCAATCACCCCTAGGGCGCCCACCGATTGATAGGCGTAGTGACGGGCCGTGGCGAGCGCGATCATCAGATTACTGAGCGCCAAGGACTGCCAGACGGTATGCCCACCGGGCCCGAGCTGCAGGGCCTGCGCGAGCGCGTCGAGCATCGGCCCGTGCATCCCACCTTCGTGTCCCTGTCCCATTTCGTCCCAGTAGTTGCGGGCCAACTCCAATTTGGGTCGAATGGGCAGCTTCACTTGGGTCAGCGCAACCAGGTCGTCGAAGCCAGCCTCTCCTGCCAACTCTTGCTGCAAGAACCAGCACATCTGCCGCAGAGAAGCGTGCTCGGCGAGCCAAGGAAAGAGCGCGTCGTGCTGGCCAGGACCCGTCCGTTCTAGGGCCGCGAACCAATGCACGAACTGGGTCGGCTCGGTCGGCACAGCGCGTAGCTCTCGTGCCACAGCCTCCCGTTCGGCTTCGACGAACACGCGCTCAATCCTCCGCAGGTACGCTTCTCGTGCGAGATCGCGCTCGAAATCAGCGACCTCCAGGGTAGGAGCTAGGCGCTGAGCGTGCGACGCGGACAACAGCCGATGCATCCGCTCATCCTTGGAATTCGAGTCATCTTTGGCATTCGCCCCGCGGTCAGTAATGGGGATGAGCGTGGACATGTCGCGTCGAGCTGCAACGTCGATGCCAAGAAGACCTAGGCCAGTCTGTCACCGTTGGCCCGGCGATTGCTGGGTTGGCCCGGCGATTGCTGGGTGGCTGGCTAGATGAACTCTGATGGCGACACGAGCGCGCTAGACGCAGGCAATGAGCTCTTTCACCAAGCCTATCGTGGGGCTCGCGACGGCGTTCGGCAGCAAGTCGCCATTTTGGTGGTGTTGCCTAATGCGCTTGCGCTACATCGGCAGGATCATCGGCAGTCGATGCCTTTTTCGCGCCCGTCGTTCGCCCAAGCCAAGTCGGCAGCTCACATCGCGGTCGCGCTGTTTGCGCTCACTTGCGCTGAAGCGACCGGCGAGCAGCGCCGCGCCGGCGTGGCTAGATTGCTCGAGCACATTGGCGCCGCACTCGACTCGATGCAAGGCGCCACACCTGCTCCGCTCGACCCCGAAATCGCTGCGCTATTGGAGATTTGCCTAAGTTTTGCAAGAGTCTCACGCGAGGGCATTCCGTCGGAACGGCTCAGGGCGGAGTTCGCGAGTCAAGCCGGGCAGCGCATCCTCAGCATCACTGAACTCGCGACCCGCGAGCAGATCGCCGCGCTGCACGACGCGGCAGAGGCAATTTGGCGCACCCTTTCGCCTGCCGACCAGGCGGAGATCCAAGTCGTGGTGGTCGGTGATCATCAGGCGCGGGCTCGCAGTCTCGGTATGCAATACTTCAAACGGCGGCTCCACGAAGAGTCGGAAGCCGACCGTCGCGTGACCTACGGTGAAAACATCAGCGATGAGGAAGAGGCAATTTCGTTGGTCGCAACGCGCCGCCTCGACAAGCGAGTCGCGCAGGCGTTCTTCGGCGACGAGAATCGTCTGCAACGCGACGTGCTCGGCGACGCGGCCGCACGTTGTCTAGAAGAGATGCGTTTCTAGAGTGGGGCGGCGTCGCGGCCGCATGCGAGGCGCCCCGCTACGTTCGAGGCCGGTTGCGCCGTCCGGCGGCAAGAGGGTTCGGGCGCCCTCTTGCCTATCACGCGAACGCGGCTTCATTCATCTGCGCTGACATCAACGGTGGCCCGGACCCACCCGGGCCTGTAAAAACACCGCGGCAATGCGATCCACATCGGCATATTGTGGTTTAGCGAGCTCCTCTGAAAACACGTCAGGATCCAGTTCCTGGTAAGAGAAGTGAGCGTGTGCTCGCTGCAGATCGTCGACGATTGCCGCGAGAAATTTGTCGCCGCCGGCAACGATGGCGGCGCCCGTGTAGAGCAGTAGCGTACCTCCGCGCGGATTGTCCTGGAGGCGCTGCAACGCTTCTCGAACGATTCGTGCGCCGAGCGCTTCTCCATATTCGCCGCCGCCATCGCGGTACGAGCGCCGCGATTCGTCGATCAAATAGGGCGGGTTGCTGATGACTAGATCGACGTCACCTCCGACCCCAGCCAAGACATCGCTGTGCACGATTTCCGCGTCGACGCCGGCGAGCGCGGCGTTCACCCTTGCCAGGCGCAATGCTCGGGGGTTGATATCCGCGAGAACCAGCTTGTCCCCAAAACCGCGCCGCCCAAGGACGATTCCGCCCACGCCAGTGCCGCAGCCCACGTCGGCTATACGCGTCGCCCGTGGTGCGTTGCGCGCAATCGCATTCACGAAGCGGACGCTGTCGGGACCGAAGAAAACCGCGTCCAGATCCGTCGTCGGAAACGCAGAATGGACTAGCAACAAGCCATCGATGGTCGAAAAGCGGACGGCGGATCGCCATGACCCAGCGGTTGGGGCGGGCTCCAGAACCTCTGCGGCGCGCATCAACTCGAAGAGCGGCTTCGGCAGCAAATCTGCCTCGAATGGCCGGCTCCAACCGAACACATCGCGCACTGAACCGGCCACGGCGTTTGCCGAGCGTTCGTTTACAATCTGTTGTGCGTTTGGCGTCACCGTCGTGAATTGGTAACCCAGACCGATCAAACTGCGACCGAGCTCGAGCAAGGCCTTGGACATCGTGTCGGGTTCAGCAGAAATCGTGCCTGGCGATCATGTTCGCCGTTCACCGGGAAGCGCGTCGCTCGGTTTTAGGGCAGGTTGTCAGCTCTTGCGCAGCCCGTGGAGTGCAACCTATCGTGAAAGACGAGAGTCAGCTGCTGACGCGCTAAACTGACACGCCAAACTGAAAGCAGCCTTAGCTGGACCCAAAGGTCGCCACACCGCACAGCGAGCGAGCAGCGCACGGCTCGCAGGGTGCCTCTAATTGGCCACGCATGAGACAAGCAGCGTGGGCGTATTGTCACAGAGGGCCGCGTCCCGCGATCAGGCAGCGAACGTTCCGACCCATTCCCGGGACATGCGCGGGTCTCGGCTGCTCGCGACCGGCGGCACGAATGTTGTAAAGGAGTCGCAAAGAGCGGTCGCCGCGCCACTCGTGAGGTTCGGCGACGGGGTTTCCCCAAATCAATCATCGCCTGCCACCGCCTACCTGGAGCCAAATCATGAGTGACTCTAAATACGCCGACGTTGCGGATCCTGCAGTTGGCGAACCGTCGCTTACAGAGCCCATTGCGGTTCCGCCCACGAATGGGGTCGCAGCAGGCGGAATTGCCGACCCTGCCGCCACAGCCCCAGCGCCACTGCCTCGAGCCAAGACCAAGGGCGTTGCAGACATCGTGTTCGTGGTCGACATTAGCGGCAGTATGGCGCCCTGCATCGATGCACTGCGCAAGAACATCGAAGCGTTCATCGAATCGCTGAGCCACGGCGATGGTAACAACGTGGCCGCGGTGCGGGATTGGCGCGGAAAAGTGGTTGGCTATCGCGATATCGAATCGGCGGAGAGTGAAGGTTTGCCCTGGGTCGTGGATAACTCCTTCGTGCGCGACGTGAACGCGCTCAAGGCGCAATTGGCGGGACTCAAGGCGGAAGGGGGCGGGGACGAGCCCGAATCGCTCTTGGACACGCTCTACAAAGTCGCCACCATGCAGGCCAGCCCGAAGGGCGCGCAGACCGAGGATCCGGAAAAGTGGCGCTACCGCAGCGACGCGGCCCGCGTGGTGATCGTCTTCACTGACGCTTCCTTCAAAGAGAGCATGAGCCTGCCCGAGGCCAAGGGTGGCTCACTGCAGGACGTAGCCAACGTGGTCATGGCCAACCGCATTATCTTGAGCCTCTTTGCGCCCAATTTCGACGGCTACGACCGGCTGAGTCAGATCGACAAGTCCGAATGGGAGCCGGTCGAGTTCGATGGTTTGAGCCCACAAGAGGCACTGAAAAAGTTCACTTCGGATCCGGTGAACTTTCGGAACACGCTCAAGCAACTTGCTGCCAGCGTGTCCCGCTCCGCCGAGACTTTGGCCCTTTAGCCCAGGCCTTCGCACTGCCTGACGCTCATGGCAAAGAAGCTAAAAGTAGGGGACACCGTCCATGGCTACCGAATCAGCAAAGTGTTCGGTCCGGGGATGATGGCAATTGCTTATGCGGCGGAAGCACCATCAGGTGAGAAAGTATTCTTCAAGCAGTACAAATCACCCTCGCCGACGGTGGTGTGGTACGCCGCATATGTCGCGTATCAGAAAGAGTTGAGCGCTCGCGTGCGCAGCGGCAGGGCGGCGCACTTCGCCGTCCGCCAGGTGGATGCCTTCGAGGAAGTATGGGGCGGACCTTGCTACTTTCAGGTGTACGAGTTCGTGGAGCGGGGAGGTGACGTGCAGCAGCTGTTGGACACGGAGCGTGAGCGTCACCGTCTGACCAAGATTTCTCCTGTCCTCGAGCCAGCGGTTTGGGCGCGTCATGTCACTTGGGCGAAAGTCCTGACCGCGGGCGTTGCAGCCTTGCATGAGTGCGGCGTGGTGCACGCCGATCTCAAGCCAGCCAATGCCTACTTGGTCGAAGATTCGAGCATCCGATCCGGCTACCAGCTCAAGCTAATCGATATGGACTTCTCGCTGCTGGCGGATCGGCGGGCACCGTGGCACGGCTTCCAAGGTTATGTCGGTAGCGACAATTACCGGTCGCCCGAACACTTGACGCGCGGGGCAATGCCTGAGCCCGCGTCCGACGTGTTCACCTGCGGGCTGATGCTGTACGAGCTGCTTGCAGGCGCGCATCCCTACTGGAGCGACGACCAAGCCCAGTATGCCGCACTCGTCAAAGCGTATGCGGCTAAGCCACCCGCGCTGCTCGGGTCGCTACCTTCGCCCGCACTGAATGCCGAAGTGAGCGCTGCCTTGCACCGCTGCCTGTCGCCCAACCCCGCCGTCAGGCCAACTGCTGGTGCGCTAAGGGACATCCTGAACGGCCGGGGCACCCAGGCCGAGCTGTCGAGAAAGCCGGCGGCGTCGGTGGCGGGCGCACCGCCGCGGCCGAAGGGGGAACCATTGGTGTCCGATGCCATCCAACTTCAAGCTTCGGATGGCGCGTCGATGCAGATCTCGGTCCGTACCGAGCTGGGCAAGGCTGTCGTGCAGCGCTTCGGGCCGGACGGTGCGTTCTGGGACAATCGACAATGCGTCTTGGAGCGGGGTGCAGGGCGGCAGTGGATCGTTTCGCCCGTTCCCGGCACCGTCAACGAGACTTTGCTGAATGGTAGAACCCTGGTGGAACCGCGTGTCCTA
>Ga0302322_100000312_pt1 | contig 36479 bp, 55 predicted proteins | sample Fen_T0_2_FD_203757 | JGI IMG/M metagenome (GOLD analysis project Ga0302322, IMG submission 203757) | Peat permafrost microbial communities from Stordalen Mire near Abisko, Sweden - Fen_T0_2 | ecosystem: Environmental > Terrestrial > Soil > Wetlands > Permafrost | place: Sweden: Abisko...
CCTATGATCGCAGTCAGATCACCAGCGCGTTCTTCGAAGCACGCACGGGCACGCCGGTGCGCGAGACGCTGGCCGAGCTGCTGCTGAGCTGGGATGTGACGGGCGATGATGGCAAGCCCTACCAGCCGCCCGAGTCGGCCAACGGCAGCCGGCCCGCCGAATGGCTGAAGCTCTTTCGCCCGATCCCCGACGATGTGATCATGGCGGTCTATCGCGGGCTGCTGGACGACTTCTACGCGGGAAAACCAGCCGGCGGCGACTCGTCCGCTTCCTGATTGGCAAGGGCAAGAACCCGGCGTACATGCAGCCGCCGTGGTGGTACACCTTTGCGAGTCGCCGCCTGCGCCAGAACTATTCCGGCGTGCCACCGTGGGAATGGGAGCGCCATCCGCAGTGGCATGATCGCGTGCTGACCATCCTGTCGGCCGAGCATGAGGCCGACGACGCCACCAGGGGATCGGGGTAGGCATTGTGACGACGCTCCAAGGACTCATCTCCAAAGTCGGAATCGATCTCAGCGATGTCACGCCCGGGATCGCAGCCGCGAACGCGCAGATCGGGCAGGGCATCACGCAAGCCACCACGCAGGCCCAGGGCGGGCTGAATCAGCTGCGCGGTTCCTTTGATGTGCTCAGCCAGGCCGAATCTCAGGCCGAACAGCAGGCGATTCGCACGGCGCAGGCCCAGGCGCGCGCAATGGTGGCCGAGGGGGATCGCGCCGGCGCGGTGCGCGTGCTGGCGCAGGCGCAATCCGAGGCGCGCGGCATCTCCGAGCAGACCAACTTCCAGATCCAGGCCCAGATCGCCAACCTCGAAAACGGCTCCAGCATGGCGGAGCAATACGGCGCGGCATTGCAGAGCAGCATGACCAGCGTGCTGGGCCCGGTAGCCGTCGTGACTGCTGCCATCGGCGTCGCCACTGGCGTCGTCACCTCCTTCGCCGATGCCTTCAAGTTCGATGCCCAGCTCGAAGCGACCACGAAGTCAATCAATGTCCAGCTCAACGGCGTGCGCGATAGCGCGACCGTGTGGGCGCAGGCCAAAGCCTACGGCGACGAGTACAAGGTCACGCAGGAGGATATCAACGGCGCGATGGTGTCGGCCATGCCGATCATTCGCCAGTCGCACGCCAGCATGGAAGAGATCCTGGGCGACTTCGACCGGCTGAAGATCCGCTCCCCAGAGAAATCATTCCAAGATGCGGCCCGAGCGCTGGGTGAGCTGCAAGCCGGGCAGGCCGTCAGCATCGAGAAATTATTCAACGTGCCGGCCAACGATGCCAACCGGATGAAGAAGGAGATCGAGGGTGGCGCGGATGCCGTCCAGGTGCTCTCGGACTATCTGGACACATCGGGCATTGGGATGGATGCGCTGAAGGCGAATACCGAGGGCGCGATGGGCGCGCTAAAGGATTACGCCAAGGCAATGGAAGGGCTGACCATTGCGGAGGGCAACTTTGCCAAGGGGCCGGGGATCGGGCTACTGAGTGGAGTGAGCGTTGTCATTGGCGATCTGACCAAGATGCTGGGCGACGGACAAGGCGGGCTTGGAGGAATCTTCAAGAACACCACGGCACTGACCGAGGCGAACACAGCCGCGCTGCTGGCCTTTCAGGCGACGCTGTATACCACCGGCGATATGGAGCGGGCGCTGGCGGCGGCGGCGAGCGTCCGCGCGCAGGTCTATACCGACCAGGTCGCGCCTGCGCAGCAGGTGGAGACCGACATTGAAGACATCCGCGCGCGCCGTATTCAGGCAAGTGTCCAAGCGGAAACGGATCGCGTCGATGTCACGCGACTCTCTGAAGCTGAGCAAACCAAGCTCGCCAAAGCATTGGAGGACACCGGCAATCGCGCTGAAGCTGCCTACACCAAGGTTGCGCAGGCGCAAACCGACGAGCAGGAAAAAGGCCAGGCTGCTGCGCAGGCCCACGCCGAGAAGCTCGCATCCCTGGCTGAGCAGAACGCCGACCGGCTTCGCGCAATCGATGCGACCGCCAGCGCTGCGCGGGCCAAGGCCACCGACGATCTGCATGATCGCGTTCGTGCGGCCACCGAGGATGGCAATCGGCGTCTCGTGGCGCTGGAGACGGCCTACGAGGACGATCTGACCAGCAAGCGCGCCGCAGCGGCCGCGCGCGCGGCAAGCATCGACGCAGATCTGGCGCAGAAGATTCTGGATGATCGCGCGAGCAGCGCCCGCAAGCTGGCGGATATCGAGACGCAGATTGGCGCGGCCGCGCTTGTCAGCGCCCAGGCCAGCGCAGATCGGCAGATCGCGCTGGGGGCGCAGCTGGCGCAGGCGCAGACCGACGCCGCGACGAAGCTGGCGACGTTCGAGCAGGCCACCCTGGATGCCCGCGCGGCGGCGCAGATCGCCTATCAGCAGCGCGTGAGTGCGGCCCAGGCCAGCGCGGATCGCAGCGCTGAGGACGCCGCGCGCACCGCCAGCCGCCAGCAGGAGGATGCGGCCACCCGCGCGAGCGACCAGGCCGCCGATCGCCAGACCGCCGACGCGGATCGCGCGCAGGCGCACGTCGATCGATTGCTGGCCATTCAGGCCAAAGCCAGCGGTGGCGGCGGGGTCGGACAGATCACCACGCTGAGTGGCGGGCGCTTTACCACGGCGGCGATGGATGGCAGCGGTGCCGGCGGCACATCCGTATCCGATCAGGTGGCGGCGGAAAACGCACGCTACCAGGCGCAAGTGGATGCCCAGGCGCGCAGCGAAGCGCTCACCGATAGCCGGGCGGCGCGCGATGCCGCGACGCAGCGCACCCGGGCGGCCGAGGATCGCGCAATCAAGGAACAAGATCTGGCGGCCGCAGCGGCCCAGATCGACCGCGACTACGCCGCCCAGCTTCAGAAGGCCCAGGATGCTGCCGATAAACAACGGGGTGTCCTGGCCCAGGCGGCGGCCGACAAGCTGGCGGCGATCCAAGCGGCCGCGCGGGCTGCGGACGCCGCCGCTGCCACCAGCGACGCGGCAACCAATGCCCGGATTGCTGAGCAAATCGCCAAAGAGCGTGAGGCCCAGGCGCTGCGCGAAGCCGATGCCACCGCCGCAGCAACGCGCGCGCATGCGGAGCTGATCACGCAGACGAATGCGGAGCTCGCGACACGCCAAAACAGCTATGACGTTGCGCGACGGGCGGCCCAGGCCGCGACCGCGCTTCAGATCCAGGACGAAAACACCGCCTATGCCAAGCGCCTGGTCGAGACCGAACGGCAGCGCCAGGCCGCGATTGCCGCGCAGGCGACTGCGGATGCGCAGGCAGCCGGGCAGGAGGCGAAGGCATACAAACAGCAGGAAGACGCGCGCGCCACCGCCTATGCCAAGCAAAAAACCCAGCTTGAAACCGCGCTGGGCGAGCAGCTGGCCGCGTATACGAAAGCGCAGGAGGACATCGGCAATATCACGCATACCGAGGCGGATCGGCGCGAGAAGCTGATCGCCGACTCGTATGGACGGCAGGCTGCGGCGCAGCGGCAGGCGTTCAACCAGGCGTTTGGCGCGCTGATTAGCGGCGCGCAGCCCGGTGGTGATCGCTCGTATGATGCGATTGAGGATGCGCGGGCGCTGCGCACGGCGGGTGGCACCGCGATCTCGATCGGGAACATCAGTCTGCCGAATGTCACCGACCCGAAAAGTTTCTTGAGCGAGCTGCGCCGCCTGGTGATTAACGACGTGCGTGCAACCGGCGGCGACGCGAATGCGTACTGGGGCGGCGGATAACTGAAAGGCGCATATGTATAGCAGTTCGAAGATCCACACCAAGCAAAGCCCGGACATCATGACCGTTGAGGCGGGGGCGGCCATCGACATCAAATCTGGTGCGGCCATCAAGGCCAACGGCACCCAGGCCAGCGCCATCAACACCTTGACCGGCGGCACCGGCGGGGCAGCGAGCGACGCGCTGCAAGTCATTCCTGATCCGGCGGACTCGCCCGCAACGGCTGATGCGCTTCGTGATGATCTTGTCGCGAACGTGCTGCCGACAATCCGCAACGACATCGCAGACGTGACAGCTAAAGTGAACGCAATGCTGGCCGCCCTGCGGGGCGTGGGTGCGATTGCACCATAGTGGGGTAGCGAATGGCCCGACCCACGCTCGAATTTTCGTGTGCCTTTGGGCAGAACCCCTTCGCGGCGCTGTCCACGCTGACCTGGACGGACATCACCGCCGATGTGCGGATCGATCCGCTCGTCAGCGGGACGCCGATCAGCATCACGCGTGGCCGGCAGAGCGAGCTGGGGCGGGTCGAGGCCGGCAGCATCAGCCTGACGCTGGATAATAGCAGCCGGAACTATGATCCGGAATACACCAGCAGCCCCTATTACCCGAATGTGCGACCGATGACCCGCTGCCGGCTGCGCGCGCGCTGGCCGGCGGGCGGCACCTGGTTCACGCTCTTCACCGGCTATGTCAGCGCCTGGACACCGCAGTATCCCGGCGGACAAGTGGCGGTGGTGCGCGTCGCCGCCAGCGATGCCTTCAACGCCCTGGCGCGCGCGACGGTCAGCTACCTCAGCACGGAATATATTAACCATGCCATTGGAACGATCTTGACCCTGATCGGCTGGCCGGCGGCGGATACGTTCCTTGAGAACGCGCAGTCACAGGTGCCGACCGGCCCCTACCTGAATCAGAATCCGCTGCAACTGATTCAGTCGCTGACTGAGGCGGAGAATGGGCTGTTCTACGTGCAAGGCGATGGGGTGCTGCACTTCCAAGATCGGCACTGGCGCATTCGGAATGCCACCAGCTGGGGCACATTCGGGAATGGCGTCGGCGAGCTGCCGTACATCGACGCGAGTCTCAGCTACGATGAAACCTTGATTTACAACGATGTCCGCGTGCAGCGTATCGGTGGGGCGCTGCAAGAGGCGATCGATACGGCTTCGCAGGCGAGCTACGGCCCGCGCCTGCTGCCCAAGTCAGGCATTCTGCTGGGCAGCGACCTTGAGGCGCTCGGGCTGGCGCAGTGGCTGCTGCTACGCTACAGTACCCCGACGCTGCGGATGCCGCAGATTGCGCTGAACGGCGACCTGGCACCAACGACGCTGTGGCCGCAGCTGCTCGGCCGTGATATCTCGGATAAGATCACGGCCATCGTGCGGCCCGTTGGCGGCGGCACGATTACGAAGACCGCGCGGATCGAGGCGATGCAGCACACGATTGGCCTGGACGCATGGCGGACGACCTGGCAGCTCAGCATGGCCGGCGAAGATCAGTATTGGAAATTGGACGATAGCGCGCTGTCGGTGCTCGGCACCACGACGCGGCTGGCGTATTAGGAGCGAATCATGGCCTGGACAGCACCCGCGACCTATTCGGTTGGTCAGGTGGTGGCCGCCGTGGATCTGAATTTGATCCGCGATAACCTGAACTACCTCAAAGGCAACGCCGGCCCAGTGGCGCTGGCCGACGCGCTCAGCATCGCGGTCAATGTGAATACCGCTGGTGGACTCACCGTGGTAAACAGCAATGCCGGCAGCAGCGCTCTGAGTGGCGTGGTGCTCAATAACGATGGCGGGAATGTGGCGGGGCTGTATCGCAATAGCTCCACCAACACGGCCTACGGCGGTGCAAACTCGCTTAACCTGCTGACCACCGGCGCGCATCCGTTCGGTTTTTCGACCAGCAACGCGCTGCGCATGTTGATTGACGCGAGTGGCAACGTGGGGATCGGCACGGCGAGTCCGCTGAGCAAACTGCATGTGGCGGGCGCGAGTGGCAGCAACGCAGTGATGCTCGCTGCCACTGGGGTCGGGGCAACGCCCGTCGTGCTGCTGCCTACCAGTAGTTTTAGTAAATTCCTGATTCCCTTTGGCGGATGGAAAGACGACGTGAATAGTCTGACCAATGTGTTTAGTGCGCAAACGCTCCCGCCCGGCTCAACACTGCCCTTTGGGGTTGGCGGCAACACGGCGCAGCTGACGACCACGAGCGGAGGACTTTCCGTCAATCGCACCGCTGGCACGGGGACGTACTCACTGGTGCTGTGGGCGCTCTTTATATAGGAGACAGGCATGATCGACCGCATCCAAGCCCGCCATGACGCGCTCGCCGCGCAGCTCGCCGAGGTGCAGGCGCAGTACGATGCGCTGGAGTCGACCTTGCACGCGCTCGACCGGCAGCTGTGCGCGATGGCCGGGGGATTGCAGGAGCTCAACGCGCTGCGGGCGGCGGATGCCGCGCCCGCGCAAGCGCCGAACGGCCTGGACGCGCTGCTCACTACGGATGCAGGGCTAAGGCAGGGGTGACTCATCGCACGCAACGCGCCACGCGGCGTGGAGATCGCGCAGCGGGCGGTCGTCGATTGCCTCCTGCACGATCAGCCAGGCCGCGAACGCTGGGGCGTAGTGAAACACGGCGGCGATAGCGTGCGCCTGGGCCGCACGCGGCTGATCGCGCAGCGTGAGCGCGTCGATAATGGTGCGCCATGGCATGGTGGCGGTGATCTGCACGGTTTGCCCGCTTTCTGCTGGAGGAGCCATCAAAGTATACCGCATCGCGCTGCTGCTGGCGCTGCTCATCACCGCCCCGCCGCCGCCATTCACCGCACGCTGGCAGGGATCGTCGGTTGCCCGGCTCGTGTGGCAACAGCCCGCCGACGTGGCCCTGACCTGCCTGTCGCGCAATGCGACGCTGATCCGCTGCTGGGCCGATCTGCCCGCCGGGCCGGTCGTGATCGCGCTGGGCAGCGTGGGGCCATTGGACGCCGCGTACCGCTCGCACGCGGGCGATGTGTTCGTGCTGGCGCTGGATGGACTGCGGGAGCGGGCGGCGCTGCGCGGGGTGGTACGGCTGGCGGTCGTCCGGCGGTGAGGCACAAAAACGCCCGCCCCGATCAGCGCTGATCGGGGCGGGCGTTTTTGTGCCTGGAATTAGGGGATACGCACCTGACAGCCGCACAGCAGATCGAGGATGACGGGCGTCGCAAGATCCTGGCGCTCGTGGCCGGGCCGATAGTGCGCGACGCTGCGCCCACGTGGATCGACCACGAGCACATCGCGCACGCCACACGCGAGGTAGAACGGTGCGCCCTCGTCGCCGATGTCTTTTTCCTCATAGCCCAGGCTCAAAATCTCAATCACCGCTGCCGGCAGCAGATCCAGCGCCGAATCCGTATCCGGCGGCTCCACACAGAAGATCGCGATGTCGGGCCGCTTGATGCTGGAATCGGGATCGGGGAAGCGAATGAACACATCTTGCAGGCTGTAGCAGGCGCAGCCGTCGGTGCGACCGGGGATCGGTCGGATCGATGCCTCAATCCGCTTGGCGGCCTTCTGGTGGCGGACGGCGGGGCTGGCTTCCCACTTGGTATGCCCGCGCACATATTCGAGCCGCACGGGCGCGCCGCTGGCGTCGGTGTGCAGCATCAATTCCAGCGGGTCGGTGGTGGTGGTCATACTGACTCAGTCCTCCGTTGTCGGCAGGCCCGCGAAGATCCGTGCCAGTGGCACCGCGAACCCCGGCAGCAGCGGCGACGTGAGCGTGTCGCCGTCGCGCAGCGCGAGCGCAAGCGTCAGCCCCGCCGCCGCTAATCGGTACACGTCGATGGATCGGCGCGGCCAGTCCACGATCCAATATTCGTCGCAGCCGGCGCGGCTGTACAGCTTCAGCTTGGTGTCGCGGTCACGGCGGGCGTTGGCACCGCCGGGGGAGAGCACCTCCACTACCAGCTCGGGCGCGGCGTAGAGCTTGCCGCCCGTGCCCAGGATGGCCGCGAGGCGCGCGGTGCTGGCCCAGACCACATCGGGCGCGACATCATCATCATCGGCGAGAATCAGGCCCGGCGCAATGGCGGCCATGCCACGGGTGTCGGGCAGCCCCCAGGCGTCGAGCAGGCCACTCAGCCGCCCACACACGACCTGGTGATGCCAGTTTGGTTGCTTCGACACGTACAGGTCTCCATCAATAATTTCGCGGCGCTTCCCATCGTCGGGGAAGGCCAACAGATCGGCGGATGTAAAGCGGGTTGCGGTGGTCATGTGGTTTCAACCTCCAATCGGGCACGGCTGCGGCGCTTGGCCGCAGCAACGGGCGACGGCGCGTCGTCAGCGGGCCGTCCGCGCTGCGGCGGTTGCGCGTCCCACTGCGCCTTCAGCGCATGCACGCTCCGCGCATCAATCAGCCAGCGCCCGCCACGCGTGGCCGGGCCGAGCCGCCGGCCGATGAGGTCGCCGCGCTTGAGCAGCAGCAGGATATAGTTTGCGGAGCGGTCGAGCAGCTCCGCCGCCTCTGCTGGGGTCATGTCGTCCATCACGAATCTCCCTTGAACAGCTCGCCATCCTGATCGCGTTCATCGCGCAGCTCCAGCACCGCATCCACGAGCGGCCAGATCATGCGCCGCAGATCGCGCTCCATTGCGCGCTGGCTCGCCCGCACAATCGCGACGAACGCCGCGCTGAAGAATACGATCGCGCACAGCCCACCGATGATCAACAGCGTTCGCGTGTCCATTGCAGACCTCCTCTGATCCGTGTCTATCCCAAGGGGCACACGATAGGCGGTGGGTGTGGGGTGTGCTGTCCACACCCCACACCAGCGGTTCCTAGTGTCCGTTGGAGCGGTTCAGCCGCGCAAGGTCGCGTTTAAGCGTTGCGATCAGCTGCTCCTGTGCCTGGATAAGCCGCGCGTTCAGCTGCCACATCAGCAGCGCACCCACGACACCTCCGACCACAAAGGCCAGACCAAGCAACACCAGGAAAACCGTCATATCGCCCATCGTGTTCACCCCCTTTCGTAGCCGATTGTGTCAGGTTGCTTTCCCTGACACGTTAAATATACCACGTTTCACAGTATTTGTCAAGCACGGGTTTGGGGAGGGTGAATCACCACGGCCCCGATCTGCATTGCCAGATCGGGGCCGTGGTGCGTTGGCGGGTGGGGGCTTACGAGCGGCGTGCGCGCGTGCGTCGTTGCGCCTGCCGCAGATCTTCAATCGTTCCTTTCAGCTCCACCACCGAGTCAAGATAGCGATCCGCCACGCCGCGCCAGAAGCGCGCGCTGCGCTGCCAGCGCCGCCATTGCCACGCGAACAGCAGCGCCAGGATCCACGGCAGCACGGTCAGGCCGTAGCGCAGCGTCAGCGCCAACAGCGCGCCGCCCACGGCATGCCACTGCGCGGCGGTGAGGGTGCCGGCAGCCAGGGTGCCGCCGGCGATCAGGCCGAATAGGGCCACGAATCGCATCATCGCAGCCCCGCAATCGGATGTGCGGCGCGATAGGCGGCGGCTTCTGCCTGCATCTGCGCCACACGTGCGGCCAACTCATTCGCCACCGCCAGGCCGTCGCCACTGCATGAGAACGCAGTCACGAATCCATACGGATAGCCAATCGGGTCACTGACGGTCGCGCTCAGTTTCGCCGATGCGATTTCGTAGCTACACGCCTGCATGGCCGGCGCGCTGGTTTGCACTGCCAGACGCAGCCGGTAGATCGTAGCGCGACGTGGCACGACGATGGTTTGCACGACTGGGCGCGCGATGGTTGCGCGCGGCAGCGGCGCGGGGAGTGGCGCGAACGAGGTCAGCGGCAGCGCCAAAAGCAAAACAATCACGAGCTTGATCATCGATTCCACTCCTGTGGCGACGGCGTGATCACTACACCCGCATTGCCGCCATATGTTTCAATCCATTTCGCCTTGGCCTGTTCCTGGAGCACGCTCAGATCCGCGTCGTCGCACACTTCGACCATCTTGCCAGGAATGCCCGTTTGAGCACACGGCGGCGGCGGAGGTGGCGGGGTGGCGACCATCGGCACCTCGGGAGGAATCGGCGGCGCGGTCGGTCGAACGGCCAGATCTGCGCCAACCATCCCCAGCTGCGGCCAATCAGCGGCGCGTAGCCAGATCACGCCGCTGCCGGCGACATCCGCCTGAATCCAATCGCTGCCAAAGTGCGCGAGCGGTGTAATCACGCGGGTGGCCTCGATCTGCCAGCGCGGCGCTTCGTTGGGAGCGCCGTAGGCTGGCAGCATGGCGACGCCGGGGGTTGGGCGTTGGGGGATGGGAGCCCTGGCCGCTGCGGCGGGCGCGGCGCTGGGCACGGTGGCGGCGCGCGGTGGCATGATCGGCTGCGGCACGGCCCCGAAGCGGATGGTCAGCCCGATCAGCACCAGCCCGATCAGCCCACCGCCGATCAGCGAGATCAGACTGCGCGGCATGGGCACGCGGGCTGCCGGCGCGGGCGCGGGCGCGGCGCGGCGCATCGGTGGCGGCGCGGCATCCTCCGGTGCCGGCGTGGCCTCCTCCAGCGGCGGCGACAGGCGGATGAATCCGCGGCTGTCGCGGTCGTCGTCGGTAAAGCGGATGGTTGCCATTTAGTGCCTGCTTTCGGTTATGTCGAACGACCAGCGCCCAAGATTTACCTGGCGCGCGCTTCCGTCCGCAATCCAGCTGTCGCGCAGCGCGCCAGCGCTGGTGTCACCGATCCGAAGTTCTGCCGCCAGCTGCTTCAGCGTCCATGGTCGTCGCCCGAACGCGTCACGTGCTGCACGGAGATACGCGGCGTCGTGCGCGGTCGTCTGGCGTCGGGTGGCGTCGGGTGCCTCACGTGATTCTGACGACTGCAATCGTGAATCCGCGTGCAGCCGGAGGTCGGCAGCGTCACGACGTACCTGATCGCCGTCCCCAACCGCGATGCGCATGCCGTCCGCAGCGGGCATGGTCATCGTGGTATACGTGGCGGGGAGCGTGTCTGCACGTGCGATCTGTGCCGGCAGCGTGACAGAACGATCCTCGCGCACATGCAGGGTCGAGCCGGTCAAGCTCTCGCTGATATAGCCCATCACATCCTGGATATCCTGATTGTCATCAAGCTCGCTGAACGGCAGCGCCGCGCCGCTGAGGGTCTTCACACTCTGCCCCACCTCGCGCAGCGTCTTATCGATGCCGCCCACAAGGCCGCGCATCACGCCGGCCAGTTCCTCGCGCTCAGCGACCGTCAAATTCGCAAAGCCGATCAGCGCCTTCTCTTGGGCACGGAGCAAGGTGGCGCGCAGGATCGCGATATCGGCCTGGGTTTGCAACTCGTAGCGCTTGACGATATGCGCCTGCTCCAGCTGGGCGGTGAGTTCCTCGCTGGAAACGGGTGCCCAGAGCAAGGCCGGAATGAGGATGAAGCCGATCAGGCCGATAAACACCTGCTGGTAGATCAGGCCGCTCTCGGCAGTCGCCGGCTGCGCAGCCCACCAGGCGTATTGCAGCTGGAACGAGTAGTAGAGCAGATAAATCGACGCCCCCACCACGGCGATATGCCCCCAGGTCTGGGCGTTGACCCGCTGGAGCAGCATGCCGGCGGGACTCCAGGGGATAAGGAAGCTGACCAGCGTCGGCGGGGCCAGCACCAGGATCGCCGTGAAGGCGATGGCGATTGGCTGGCTGGTGGTGAGCTGGGATTGGACGCCCCACCAATAGATCGCGCTGGCGATCATGCTGACGAGTGCGAGCAGCAGCAACACGCTTTTGGCCGTGATCTGCATCACGCCGTTGCGGCGCGTATTGCGGCGGATGTGGTCGAGATAGCGGCTGCTCACGATCCCACCGCCTTCTCGCGCTGCCACGCCGCGATCAGACTGTCGCGGTCGTGCGCGCCCAGCTTGCGGTACAAGACGGCGATGGCGTCGGCGACGGCGATCACGCTGATGCCCAGCTTGTGCGCGATCATGCGGTTGGAGTGGCCGGCAGCGAAGAGATCGAGGATCTCGGTCTCGCGTGGGGTGAGGTTCATGGTGACTCCTTTTGGATCGTACGCTACAATACGGCGGGGTGCGCTGCGGGTGACTCCCGGCGCGTGCGGCGTGGCTCTTTCACAGCCATGCCGCGCCCCATGGGATGATCTAGGTCGCCGGGGGTGATCCTCCTTCCTCCAAGAGCGCGATCAGGGCATCGATGTGATCGAGCGCCGTGTGATAGTCCGGTAGGCGGATCATGGTGTAGCTCGGCGCATGCACGAGTCGCGCGCGTTCCTGGGTTACGTAGGCGCGCGCGGCGGTGATTGCGATCTGTCGCTGGGCCTGCGCGGCCTGCCAGGTGGCGACCTGGACGCTGCCGCCCGCGCCGTTCGTGATCAGCGCCTGATCTGCGGCCTCGGCGGACTCGTAGGCGCGACGATCTGCGCCGGTCTCGCGCTCGGCTTTGGGCGTGCTGAGTATCCGCCGCTGGGCCTCGGCCAACGCCCGCTCCGGATAATTGTAGTCGTGCGTTTTCCAGCCATCGGGCGCGATCAGGTGCGCCGGCGCGCCACGGCGATTCCATTGCCAGCCATCGGGCGCAGCGGGCCACGGCGCGGGCGGCGGCTGGCCGGGGCCGAGACGGGTGCCGCGCCGCTCGGGCGGTGGCGGGGCGTCGTCAAAATCCGCACCGGTGCGGATTTTGGTTACACGGATCGATGACTCGATCTGGCGTTTCGTTGGCGGTTCTGGCGCGCTCAACGCCTGATCAACAAGCTCGGGCGGCGTGGACTCGCGCGCCAGCAGCGCCGCCGTTGATTGTGTAAGCCAGTTGCGCGCAATCGCGTCGGCATACTGTGTATTCGCCATCGCCAGGCGGTGAATATTGAGCAGCCGCTCAGCGGTGTCGTCGCTGGTGCTGGTCGCCTCTAGAAAGATCTTCCACTCGCCGTGCTTCGCCAGCTCGTGTGCCTCGTTGAGCCAGCGGCACATATCCAACAGCGCCTCGCCGCTGCGCCGACGTGCGCCGATGTAGTTGCGCGCAATCACTTGCAGCGGCTCGGGTAGCGCACCGGCCTGCGCGGGTAGCGCGGTGCCGTCCAGGTCGGCGCGCTGGCCGACCGTGAAGCGCGTGCCGATCTTAAGCGTCGGCGCTTTGATACGATCAGTTAGTTTCCCCATCGGCTCCGCACTTCCTCGGCTAATGCTGCGTAGGCCGCTGCTCCTGCCGACGTCGGCGCGTAAGATGAGATCGGCTGCCCAGCGCTGGGCGCTTCGGCAAGGTAGGTGCTCAGCGGGATCTCGGTCGCGAACATCAGCGCGCCATACGCCGCCCGCGCTGCCTGGCCGATCTCGCGGCTGAGCGCCGTCCGTTTATCGACCATGGTGAGGACAATGCCGCCGATGTGCAGATCGGGGCTGATTGTCTGGATATCCTGGATCGTCTCGTTCAGCTTCTCCATCGCGTTCAAGGCCAGATACTGCGCTTGCAGCGGCACGATGATCGTGTCGGCTGCAACGAGCGCGTTCGCCGTCATCAGGCCAATCGAGGGCGGGGAATCAATCAGGATGTAGTCGTACTGCTGCCGTGCGCAGCGTAGGCCGTTCTTCAGCAGCTGCTCGCGCCCGTACTTATTGGAGAGTCGCTCCTGCGCGCCGTCCAGGCGCCGGCTGGCCGGCAGTAGATCGACGCCGAACGCGGTGGTGATGATCGGCAGCTGCGTTGCCAGCGCTGGGTTTAAGAGCACTTCATAGATCATCGGATCATCGTCGCTGATTGCCACGCCCAGCGCGGTCGTCAGGTCGGACTGGTAGTCGGTGTCGATGCACAGCACGCGGGATCCGTGGCGTGCTAGCTCGACGGCCAGCGATGCGGTGGTGGTGGTCTTGCCGACGCCGCCTTTGGGTAAGACGAGCGCGATGGTCTGGGCCGTGCGGTGCGCGGGTCGCACGCGGTACAGGGTTTCGGTTGGTTGTGTGTAGGCGATCATTCGGGTAGCTCCTCAAACGTGACAAGATGACAAGATGACAAGATGACAAGATGACAAGCTAATTCTTCCTCAGCTGCCGCGCTGCCACCTCGGCCAGCGCCTCGCGCACCTGGTCGTCGGGCAGGGTGGCCTTGGGATCGCTGCTCTTCTCGGTCGCGACGGCCAGCAGCGCATCCATGCTGGCGAGGTCGTCCTCGGTGTATGTCCACTCGGCAAACAGCTTCTGGATCGCCGCCAGGATCCCGGCCGCCGTGGCACCATCAGGGCCAACGTACCAGCTGGTCAGGTCGGTGCCGTACAGCGACATCCATGTGTGCCAGTGGCCGCTGACGCGGTGCTGCACGGTGCCGGCGGCGACGACGTGCGCATCGAGCGTGCGGTGCTGCTCGGCCGCGTTCCAAGATTCTTCGGTTGGTAGCTGGTTCGTGACCTGGCCGTGGCGGATCGCGTCTGGGTTGGGTGGTGGGACGCGCCGGCCTTTCTGCTTGCTCATGGCTCGTTTCCTTCGTTCAGCAGCAGCGGTGGCATCCTGCCTGACTGATAAGCAGTTTCGATCTGCGGTGCCAGCCACTGCCCTACGGTCTGATTGTTCGGCATCACAATGTCAGCAATAAACTCGCGCTCAATCGTCGAAATCCCGCTAGCCACCGCCTCCAGCTTGGCCTTGATGATCAGCGCCAAGGCTCGCCAGCGCTGGCGCACGGCTTGGTCATAGGCGCTCTGCTGCGCCGCTGCGGTGCGCTGCCGGCCCTGTTCGGATTTCCGCAGCGCCGGATCGTTGCGGTCGGGCATCGGCATCAGGATGCGAACGTAGCGATCCTGGAGCTTGAAGCTGATTGCGCTCAGATCACCCTCCCATCCGTACTGGAACGCCGTCGCGCCGTAGCGGATCAGCATGCGCTCGATCTCGGCCCGCGAGCGCTCGACCGGGACATCGGTTTTCGCGGCGTAGGTCACGCAGGCCTCGCTTTCGTTACTCTGTCGTAGGCGTAGATCGCTGAGCTGAGCGCGACAAGGCGATCATGCATGTCTGGTGCGGACGGAAGCGCTGCACGGCATTTGCGCGCCGCCATAACCACCGCATGCGCCGCCTGTAGCTCGGTGAGCAGCGCCGCGCCAGGGTGCTCACGCTCCAGTATGCCTCGGGATAGTGCATCGATAGCCTGAAATGCGAGTCCATCAGGATGCCGTGCAATGTGCCCCATCGTTGCGATGACGTCACACAGCGTCGCCGCGTCGGCCTGCGCTTTCGCGCCGATCTCTGTCCACGCCAGCCGCGCGGTCTCGGCTTTCGCGGCCTGCGTGCGCGACGTTTCAACCAGCGCAAACAACAGATCGATCTGTGCTTCCGTGATTGGGCCGCGCTGCATCCGGGCGCGCAGCGTGTCGAGATCGATTTCCACGGATTGTTGCTCGCTCACTTGAACTCTCCTATCGCCGCCGCCACCAAGCGCCCCCACTGCGCCGCGCTGATGCGTCCGGCTTTGTAATAGGCGTTGAGCCGGGCGATGATCCGCGCGATCTGCTGGTGCTTAGTCGGCATCGGTTGCCTCCTTCGTTTCGCCCCGTTCGGTTAGGCCCAGCGCCACCGCGCAAAACCAGCAGTAGGGTTGAACGTGATAGCTCCCGTCGGCGTGGCGAGTCGCCTGCGCGGTGGTTGCCGGCGCGCTGCACCGATGCTGCACGGCGAGCTGGCGGCAACACGGCAGCGGCTCGACCAGCGTGATCATGATGGTCTCGCTCATGCATTCCCATCCTGACGCGCGATCACGCGCTCGCGGTACACGATGCGATTGCGTAGCCCCTGCGCCTCGGTTGCGAGTCCAGCGGCCTCGGCAGCGAACAGCTGTTCGCGTAGCGCGGGCAGCTCGGCGCGGAACTGCGTTGCCAGCGCGCGCTGACGGGCGGCCAGCGCGGCGTGGTAGCGCCGGCGGCGATCGTTGTCGCTCATCGTTCACCCCTGAGTTGCGCCGCCCGCCACCTGGCCAGCTGGCCGAGTGACCCATAGGCGGCGATCAGGTCGAGCGGCAGGCGGGATCGGGCAACACGCCGGTCGCACGAGTCCGCGAGTTCGTCCAGGCCGGCGCTGTTGGCCGCGTGGTGCTGGTAGCTGATCAGCAGGCAGGTGAAATCGTCGTGATCAGCGCTGCCAGAATGCAGATTGTAGGCTAGCACGGCCATGATGCTGGCGTGCAGATCCGGAAATGGCGTATCGGTGGCGATCATGCATCCCTCCTACAGCTCGCGCAGATGCGCGCACCGTTGCACTCCCAACAGATCGCGGTCTGCCTGCGCGTCACGACGCCTTCGGCAGTGCAATCAGGACAGGTCACGCGATGCGTAAAGTCATCGGTATAGACATCGCCATCCCCCTCGCACTGCGCACACCGCACGACGACCGCGCGGGTGATCGTGCCCACGCCGGCGCACTGGACACAATCGAGCGGTTTGCCGCAGATTTGGCAATCTCTGGACATCATGGCGTGCCGCGCAGGCGCTGATCGTCGGCGTCCATCAGGACAACTTCGCCGCGTGTCATCTGGTAGAGACGGCTGTAGGCGGCCTCCGACAAGGTGCCTTGATCCATCAGCTGCTCTAACGTTTTGTTGCTGGTGATGATCGTCCATCCGCACTTCGACCAGCGCCGGTTGATCACGTTGTACCAGACCTTTTGCACGCCGGTCGGATCTTTGCCGGGCCGGTTCTGGCCAAGGTCATCAATCACCGTCAGCCAGGCCTGCTCACCCGGCAGCATGCTCAGCCGCTCTTTGTCGGCAAAGTCGGCGGCCCAGCAGCGCTCCAGGTACGACACCTCTTCGATAAACACCGCCAGCTTGTGCATGGCCCGCGCCGCTAAGGCCGCGCCGGCGGCGAGATGGGTCTTGCCGGTGCCTTTGCCCGGATAGTACAAATGCAGCGCAACCGGCGGCTCCTGGTGGTAGTCGCCAGACGGCAGATCGTGAATCGCCGCCAACCAGTCGAGCACGCGCCCGTGGGGATTATCATCGCCCAGCGCGACGCGCAGCCGATCCGGATCGAACGTCGCCAAGGTAAAGCGGGCGATGCGTGCCAGCCCCGGATCGCCCATGGTGCGCTCGGCCTCCAGCTGGCGTTGTGCCAGGTCGCTCGTACGATGCGCGATCTGCCGATCTTCGGCGTCCCATGCCTGCTGCTGCGCCTGACACACATTCCAGATCAGGAACGTGGAGCCGTTGTAGTGGCGGATCGGGACGGCGTGTTGCAGCTCGCTACAGCAGGGACAAGCGCGCGTGTCAGTCGCCAACAGGGGGCGCTTTCCGCCCGGCGACCTTGAGTCCGGGTGGGAGGATCGGACGCTCGCGAATGCGCTCGGAAGGGAGGCGCTGATCGGGCGCATGGCTCGGTTGAACGGATCGATTCGGTCGCTCATGGCACACCTCTGGCGCAATCACGCGCTGCTGCTTTTTCCACTTGCCGACGGTAAACCAAAACGGCGTTTTCGCGAACGTTTGGGCGACGCGCAGATCCGCGTCGAAGTCGCCGACGGTGCCGGGCGGGCGCTGGGCGATGGCGCGGGCTAAGTCGCGATCCATGCGCGGTTCGGCCATCAGGCGTCGATAGAGCGGGGTGGTTGCAATCACAACAGCAGGCGCGCGCGACTCCTCCTCCTCCTGACTCAGAGAGTCATGTACCATTACGGGGGGCGTTGGGATCAGTAATTGATCCCTTGCCCCTCCCGGCGTCGAATCGGGGATCGGCAGCATTGGGACGGGCGATTTGCCTGCTTCGGGCAAGGGATCAATTGCTGATCCATCCGGTAACGGATCAAATGCTGATCCTTCCCGCGCGGGGAGCGCCAGCAGCCGAATCCAATAGCCACCGTGGCCACCGTTCATCGTCGGGTCTTTCTCGCGCTCGATAAACTTGTGGATGACCAGCTCGTGCATGATCCGGCTGACGGTGCCCTCGCTGATGTGCCCGATCCGGGCGATCGCGTCCTGGCTGATCGCGCCCAGCTCGCCGATCTCCATGCAGGAATGCAGCACATCAAGGGCGCGGCCGGCGGCGAGCGAGAGCACAAAGGTTGCAGGGTGGTTCATCGCCGCACCTCACAGCGACGGTGCGGGGCTACGATGGGCGGTCGCATGGGCGATTCATCCGCGCCTATTGACACAGAATCCATTTTCCGGTATGATTCTTGCAGCAGCATAGTTCACTCCTGAAGGCGTTACGCATGGGGCATCATCCCGGTGTAGCGCCTTTTGGTTATCTGGCGAAAGCAAAACGGGCGTTCGTGGTAGAATGATCCGTATCAACTCCTTTGGTTTGGGGAAGGAAGCGCACTCAGCTTCCTTCCCCCTTTTGCGTTGTCAAAACCACTTACAGCATGCTGATCTCCCCTCTCGCGAACCACCACGGCCCGCGCGGCTGGTGCATTGCCATGCGCGCAATGCCTCAATCGCCCACGTCGTCGCGTTCCCAAGGTGGCGAAAGTCGCCGCTGTGCTAGAGGAGGTTTCTGGTGGCTGTCATCGCATTCCCGCGCCCCGTATCGCGCACGCGTGCGCAAACAATGCGCACGCACATTCCGTCATGGCGAACCGCGCGGCTCGCTGACGGACGGCGACCCCGTGGCGTCGCCTCGTATGTTGCCAAGCTGGAACAGTTTCTGGAGTGGTCCGGCGAGATCACGCCGAACGATCTCACGGCTGACCTGATCGCGCGCTACAAGATCGCGCTGCATGAGCGCAATCTGGCGATGGGAACCGTGCGCCATTGCCTGACCGTGCTGCGCGCATTTTGCGACTGGGGTGTCGCGCAGGGGCTGCTCGATAGTAATCCCGCGCTCGCGGTCGGCCATCCGCACGTGGAAGAGTCCGATCCTGATCCGCTCACGCGGGCGAAAATCGATGCCTTGCTGGCCGCGATTGACGAGCCGCCACAGTCACACAAGCTGACCTGGCGGCGCAACCGGCGGGCGGTCATGCTCGGCCTGTATTGCGGTCTCCGAATCGCGGAGATCGCCGAGCTGAAATGGGGCGATGTCGATCTGGCGCGGGGCGAGATTATCGTCCGGAAAAAGGGCGGCAAGGGCGGCAAGAGCCGCGTGGTGCCGATCTGTGATGAATTGCTGGCGGAGCTGCGCCTGGCCAAGCACCAGCGGGTGGGCGATGCGGTGGTGGATCAGGGCGACGGGACGGCGCTGAGCGTCAAATCGCTCGGCCACATTTACGAGCGCTGGTTACGGCGGCGCGGGATCGTGTTGCATTCCCACCAGCTCCGCAAGACCTTCGCAACGGAGCTGTATATCGCTGGCGAGGATCTGGCGACGATTCAGCGGCTGCTCGGGCATCGTGATCCGAAGACCACCATGCGCTATTTGGGGGCCAGCGCCCCCAAGGAACGGGCGGCGGTGCAGAAATTAAAATTCCGTAAGTAGGACTGGGGGAGTTCTCCCCCCATCTCCACCAGTCCTCCCGGTTCTTGGGCCACTTTACCGCATTCGAGTGCGGTAAAGCCCCAGGACTGGGGCGTGCAACACTCGTTCATTTTACCCCAAACAGCGGTTTTAGCGGCTCCGAGCGCGGCAATTCGCCCACATCCCACGCGCCCCGCTGTCGCTGCATTCACGCGCAGATCGGGGTTTGCAACGAGCGACGATCGGCAGAAGGCCGCACAGCGCGCCGCCGAAATTGATCCGTTCATACGTTCTATCTCTTCACTTGGTAAGGTGCTGATGTTCCCTCCCACCGTGCGTGTGGCCGACATTGCGGTTGCCACGAATCACGGAGGGAAGCATTGAAAAACCGGTTCTTCATCGTCGCCTGCGCGCTGGCGATCATTATCGGCGCAGCGCAGCTGGTAGCGGTACGGGCGCAAGACTGCACCGGCCAATCGTGTATCTATCTCCCATCCCAGCAGATGGGCAGTGGTGCGACCGCCGACGCGCAGAACGCGCCGACGACGACAGCGACTTCACCGCCCATCGTCGGAACCATACCGACGGGCATGAACGGCTGCGAGCTGAACCCGCCAACGCCCATAGAAGGCGCGCAGGCGTGGGTTATCGCAGGGACATACGGTGCCATTCCTTTCCGGTTACTCTGCGTCCGATTGGTTGTGCAAGGTCGTTTTTTCTACAACTTCACCGCACACGCGGTGGTGCATGGGCAGACACAAGACTGGGCATTTGATACGACCAACGGTGCCAGCGGCGTGGCTGAGCTTGGACTGGGCAGCCCAGACACCGCCGCTGGCGACACCATTCAGGTTGATGTCGCGGTGCCGTACTTGGATCGGATCTATATGGCACACACAAACTATGTGGTGCCAACGTACCCGACACTCACGCCGATGAATACGCCGACGAATACGCCATTGCCACCAACAAACACACCGACGGTCACACCAACGCGAACGAACACGCCGACGCCGACGAACACGCCCGTGCCACCGACGCCAACACTTACGCCCACACCATAAATGGGCCGATTGCACGTTCTTGTCGTACAACCGTTCGATTTCACTTCGTTTCTCTTCAGTTGGTAAGGTGCTGAGGTTGCGAACGCGCCAACGGCACTATCCATAGCGGTTCGCTGATCTTCTTGGCAGTAGGGCAGCGAATCGTAGCAATACGAACGCCCGGTTATGCAGCCTGTAACGACGGCTCTGCATGGCCGGGCGTTCGTATGTTCGGATCATATTCCAAAAGTGCGTCCAAACCAACCCCGTAGAACGCGCAGATTTTTGCCAGCACATCCCCATCATAGCGTTCGGTGTCGCCCTGCTCCAGCCGCGTAAGCGCCCCGCGATCAACGCCGGCCTTCTCGGCAACCTCTACCAGCGGCACGCGCCGCCCCTCTCGCAACTCCAGTTCTTTGCGGAGCTGAAACGCCTTCGATATGATTCTTGCCACCGCGATACCTCCTTGATAAGTTGTAGCTGACTCTACCATCAAATATTGCTGTTGTCAACCAGCATATTCATGCTTGACAGCGGCAATATCAGTGCTATAATGTAGCTACAGAACAACAATACGTTGTTTCATAGCTACAACGGAGCACCACAATGCAGAAGCGCATCACCTACAACCGCGACAACCACGACTTCGATATGTTCCTGGACGACGCCTACCAGGGCAGCCGCGCACGGCACATTGAGGCCGAAGTGGAGCTGGATCGCATCGCCTACGACGCCGCGACGCACACCGCCGGCCCGCTCGACATGGCCGTCGAAGGCGCGCTGGAGCGGCTGGCCGAAGAGAGCGCGGGCGCGATGCGGCTGGCGCGGGCGGACAAGGACAAGGCCGGCGGCACCTTCTGGCAGCGCGCCGCTACCAGCTACACCAACGCCCTGATTGAATATCGCAAGGGCGTGCGGCCTGAGCTGCTGGCATCGGGCGCGTGGCTGCTGCCCAGCCGGCGGGCGGGCGAAGCACCGCATATCGTCCGGATGGATGGTGATTGGATTTGTTCGTGTAAGGCCGGCGCAGCGATGCATTGGAGCATCGCCCTGATTATCGGCTGCGAGGTCGCACAGGACGCCATGCAGCAGTTCGACGATGGCCCGCTCGACGATGATGCCGACCTGGTGGCCCAGGCCGCGCCGCTGATCGATGCGCTCGATACGCTGATCGACTGCGATCAGGATGCCGACGGCGATGAGCCGATGCGCTGGCGCATCGGGGCGGTGATGGCGGCGCGTGTGGCGTGCGACCCGCCGAACGAGCCGAATCCACTTGGCGATGAGGAAGGCGACAGCGAGCCGCCAGATCGCCCGCGTGCGCCGCTGTGGGATCGCATCGCAGCAGCACGGCGCGGAACCTATGCCTACGCGGCGTAAGTGGTGTCTACGATTATTGAGGTGTATTTTATGCAGATTATATGAGGTCAAGCGCGATGAATGAACTCCCAGCGCCGATGATTTTCATTATCAAGATTAATTTCGATTTCGGCATGCGCTATGTGCGCTATGCGCCCGAAGCTGACGGCACCTGGATCACCACGCGCTTTGTTGATGCGAAAGAATGGAAAACGCGGCGCGGTGCCGAACGCTGGCTGAGTGAGCATTCCGATGTGCAGGCAATAGCGATCATCGACGGCATTTAATCCGAACGAATCCGACAAGCGAGGGGGTGATCAGCAATGAAATGGCACGGTGAACCACCGCTGGGCGGCGGGCCGATTGACCCGATCCCAGAGATTGACAACCCGAACGACGACTAACGGAAAACACGTCCATTGAAAGTGAGGCCCACCATGACCATCGCCCGCAACACACCCCAGACCATCCAGGACTGCCCGATCCTCCAGTACGCCAGCGGCCACACCGAGGCGCTGCTGCCGGGCCTGAGCCGCTTTCAGGGCTTCGTGGGCTTCCACACCGAGGCCGGCAAGGACGCGGCCCTGGACGCCGCGCTCAAGGCCGCTGGCGTGCAGCAGATCACCATTCGCCACCCGCGTGCCGGCGCCGCCCCCGCGATTGTGCCGCACTGGTCATTCGGCGAAGCGATCCGCTTCTACCCGATCACAGGAGGCCCGCCGGCAACCACGATCAGCGCCTGCCTGCGCAGCGGCGCGACCGCTGAGGCCGGGATCGGGCTGAGCTGGCCAGCCGGTGAGAAGTCACGCCTGGCCGTGCGCGGGCTAATCATGGTCGGCGATGCGCCGGTGCTGGTGCAACTCAGTGTGCGCAGCACCATGACCGATCACCTGCTGGCGGCCCTGCTCGATCACTACCGCGTGTGCGCGGCGGCTGATGCGCTGATCAAGCGCGAGCAGCACCCGGAGATCGTGGCGTTCCACGAGCTGGCGCTACCGCTCAGCGCCGGTGCCGAGATCCCGGCCGGGCGTGGCGAGACCGCGCAGATCGCGCCGCTGCGCAGCGACCATCCGGCGGACGTGAGCAAAGCCTACATCAGCAGCTGCTGGCGCAAGAACGCGGTACAGGATGCGGCGCTGGCGGCGTGGCCGGGGATCGTCGCGTGGAGTCTCGGGTACAAGAGCGGCGAGACGAATGGCGACAGTTCGTTGGAGGGGTGACAAGGAGACAGGGAGACAAGGGGACGCCGGCGGAGATCTCCGCCGGCGTTGTCGTGTGCGTGGCGTGGGCGTGGCGTTAGCGCGGGCCGAGGAAGGTGGCCGATGGCTTCCAGTGCGCGGTCGTCTTGGCCGGGATCTGCATCGGCAGCCGGGTATGCGGGTTGATGCCGTTCCGGGCGCTGCGCTGGCTGAGCTTGAAGCTGCCGAAGCCGGTCAGGGTGACGGCCTGGCCGGCCTGGATCTTCTGCTGAATGGTGTCGAGGGCGGCGTTGATCACCTGCGCCACCTGCTTCTGGGTCAGGCCGGTGCTCGTCGCCACCTCGGCGATCAGGGCGGTCTTGCCGTACGTGGTCTCGCTCATGGGGGTGCTCCTTTGTGTGAAGCCGATCCTGACGCTATCCTACGCGCGCTGTCAAGCATCACTGTCAAGTACCCCTGTGCTATACTAGCGCGAGATAACAGAAAACCCCTCCCTATGCTTGGCGGCTAGGAGGGGCTTCTGCTTATCTCAAGGTAGTGCGCGTCAGCGCGTTGCTATTCTAGCACCCTGCGTGCTGGTGGGCAAGCGCTGCGCGGAAAGGGGCGTATCCATGTCGCGGCGCATGGCACCGGAGCAACTGCCACTCTGGCACGGGGCTGACTCGATTGAGGCACGGATCTATCTGTGTGGACACTGCGGATCACAGGTCGGATCGGAGAAGGGATGGCACACCGTCCATCCTGGCCATGCGATCTATCTTTGTTCAGGGTGTGGCCGGCCAACCTATTTCACCTATGGGACACAGATCCCAGGTGTGGCCTATGGAGGCGATGTGGAATACGTACCACCCGAAAGCGCCGCGATCTATCGCGAGGCGCGCAACTGTATGAGCGTCAACGCCTACACGGCGGTGGTGCTGCTCTGCCGCAAGCTGCTGATGCACATTGGCGTGGCGGAAGGTGCCGAGGAAAACAAGCCCTTTGCGTTCTACATGAACTACCTCGTGGATGCCGGGTATATTGCGCAGAAATCGCGCCCATGGGTGGATCGCATTCGCAATAAAGGGAACGATGCCAATCACGAGATTGCGCCCATCACCCGCACCGACGCAGAAGAGCTGATCGCCCTGTCGCAGATGGTGCTCCAGCTCGTCTACGAATATCCCGGCCGTTTACCACCCCCGGCATAGTCCACCAGTGGGCCTTTGCCCATCTGGTAACACGCACGCGCTACACTACTCGTGCTGATTTCTTTTAATAAACAGACTCAGCGGCAGTATTAGCCAGCAGCGAATATGCGCGGCGATCCTCAATGGATCGCCGCGTTTTTTATTGGAGCACATCGATGTCCACCGCCTTGACCATCATCCAGCCCGCCGCCCTTGCCCAGATCGACCACGCCGGCGCGGCCGCGAACCGCGCAGCGGCCGGCCACGTCTTCAGCGCCTACGCCCAGCGCCGCCCGGTCAACACGCTGCGCCGGCAGAAGGCCGACCTCGATTGCTTTGTACACTTTCTCTGTACATGCGGCATCGATGTACAGGAAAATCTTACATCCGATCCGGCGGCCTGGGCCGGTATCACCTGGGGACTCGTCGCGGCGTTCGTGCAGTGGGAGCTGAAGGCGGGCTACGCGATTGGCAGCATCAACGTGCGGCTCTCGACGATTAAGACCTACGCGAAGTTGGCCACGCAGGCCGGCGCGCTCAGTCCGACCGAGTACGCGATGATCCGCACGGTGGCCGGCTTTCGCTTCGGCGAGGGCCGCAACGTCGATGCCCAGCGCGCGCAGACGCGGCTCGGGGCGAAGAAGGAACATACCACCCCGATCGGGGCTGGCCAGGCGCTGGCGCTGAAAGACCAGGCCGATTCCCGTGACCAATTGCTCATGTGCATCCTGCTCGATCATGGGCTGCGCTGCGGTGAGGTGGCCGCGCTGGATGTGGCGAGCATCGACCTGGTGGCCGGCACGCTGACCTTCTACCGTGAGAAAGTGCATAAAACGCAGACGCACCGTCTGAGCAGCGACACGCTGCGGGCGGCGATGAAGTACCTGGCTCAGCCGCGATCCGGGTCGCTCTTGGGGATGTCCACCCGCGAGATTAATCGCACAGTCGGCGAGCTGGGCGCTTGCCTGGGCATCGAACGGCTGAGTCCGCACGATATGCGCCATTTCTGGGCAACCGCTGCCGTGCGCGGCAAGACCGACATCAAGAGCTTGCAGGATGCCGGCGGATGGAGTTCGCCGGCGATGCCGCTGCGCTACGTCGAGTCAGCCGCGATTGCGAATGATGGTGTGCGGCTGGGCTAGGGTGGGCAGGCCCGCCCGTGGACGCGCGCAGCGCTTTTTTCGCAGCGCCGTACCGGCCCGCTGCGCGGCGAAGCGCCAGCGGTCGCGCTCGACGCGCATGGCGTGCAGCGCCGCCTCCAGGCGGAGCGCGCGGATGCACAGATCGGTGGCGTGACTATTCGGCATGGCGCGTCCCCTCAATCGCCTGTTTTAGCGCATCCATTTGCGCGATATGCTTGCCGCCGTCGTCAATCAGCTGCATCAGCAGCCCCACGATCTCGCCGCGACTGCCGGCGCTGGCCGAGGCGTCAGTGACCGCCTGTGCATCGGTCAGCACCCCGGCGGCGGTGCTGGCGCTGGCGTGGCCGCGCGCCTCCGTGAGCATCTGCGCGGCCCAGCCGACCATGATCGCCATCTGCTCTTTCTGGCTGCTGTACACCTCGCGCAGCTGCCCGACCAGGCCCAGTGTTTCGAGCACGTCGCGCATGGATTGGCGCACTTCCTCGACCGGCACGCGCGTCGATAGCGCCAGCTCGATCCGCGCCAGCGTGGCCTCGATCACGGCGGTGCGCTTCGCCAGCTCCGCCATGTCGCTATCCGCACTCACGCGCGCACCTTTTCGAGCATGCCGAGCCAGACATAGCGTTGGTCGAGCGATTGCACCCAGATGTTACTCTGGCCGAAGCCGGTGATTGTCTGCGACGTTCCCACCACCGGATCGCCGTACCAGTCCGCGCCGCAGCGCAGGCGCGTGATCATGTCGGATCGCTGATTCGCCGCTGTGCGAACGGTCGCGCCGCCATTTGCCCAGGCCAGCACGCGGTAGTGTGTCGGCGGATTCACCAGGATCGCCGCTTTATTCATGGTTTGCATGGGTGCATGCTACCACGCGGGCGCGGGTGCTCCGGTTCCGATCAGGGTTTGCTACGCCGCTGCTATGATTCGGTGCTACGGATGTGCTAGTATGGTGGCAGCAGCGAACACGCGCACGGCCCATCTGGGTCTGTGCGCGTGTTTAGTATCAGGAACGATCATGAACAGCTCCGCAAACATTGAAGACTTTGGCAGCGACGGCTACACGTATATTCGTGGCGATTTACAGCGCTATCAGACCAAGCGCGTGCGCACGATCATGCCGTCCGAGCCGGAGAACAATGGCATGTTCGAGACGCGCATGCACGGCCTGGCGCTGCAATTGCTGCTGCGCCCCGAGATCGCCTCGGTCTCGACCGAGATCGACAAGGTCAACGGCTCGGATGTGAAATGCACGGTCACGATCATCGAGTCGCCGCGCGTTGCGCCGATCGCGCCCGATGCGCGCCCCGCCGGCGCTGGTCGCTTTGGGCCGCGTGGCGTGCGTGGTGAGTCGCGCGGGCGGCGCTCGACTGACTAGGTTCCATTGTTCGTCGTTCGTCGTTCGTCTATCGTCTATCGTCCTTCGTCTATCGTCCTTGACCAGCCAGCGGTAACGCGCGGTCATCCTCATCCGAGGGTGGCCGCGTTTTTGTTCGCAGTTCTTGACCAGCAGCTCAGTAGCGCGGTCATCCCCAGTCTGGGGGTGGCCGCTTTTTTATGTTCGGAGTAAGCGCATCGTGATGATCAGCCCACCCACCCACGCCGGCAAGATCGCCGACGCCCAGCGCCGGCGCCTGGAAGTCCTGGAGATCCAGGCGGCGGAGCTGGGCATCTCCACGCCGCCGCAGATCACGACCGAGATCGAGGATCTGCGGCACGCCCTGGCCGGCGATGTGCAGCCACTGGAGCCGATTAGCGCCGCGCAGCGCTACCAGGCGACCATGCGCGCCGTGATGCTGCTCAGCCAGCAGCTGGCGGCGGTCGAGGTCAAAGTCGAGCGCGTGTACTGGCTGCTGCCGCTGATTCTGTTTGTGTATTTATTTGCCTCGTTTGCATTGGAGCATCTGAAATGGCCGATTTGACATTCCGTTCCGCGCCGCGCATCTCGGCGGCGAGCTTCACCCGCGTGCTGACCCGCGCCGCCTCACCAGTTGCTGGCGATGCCGCGAATCTGTACGCGATTATCGTGTCCTACGGCCTCGATCCGGCGGTCGCGCTGGCCATGTTCGCGCACGAGAGCCGCTATGGCAACGATGGCGTGGCGCATCGCTCGTTGAACTGGGGCAACCTGCGGCATGGGGCGCGGGCGTACAAGATTGAATCCGGCTTTGAGTTTTACCGCAATTGGGCTGACAGCCTGCGCGACTGGTGCGAGCTAATCAGGGATCGCTACGTTGGCCAAGGGCTGGCCACGATTGAGCTGGCGATTCCGGTGTACGCGCCCCCTAAAGATCATAACGTCCCGGCGAAGTACATCGCCGCCGTCCATCAGCTCGTGGCGGCCTGGCAGGCGTCGGATGCCAATGATGCGGGCCTCGGGCCGGTCTCGCGGATCGTGGCCGTCAGCGTGGCGCGCGTGCGGGCACTGCCCAATCTCGAAGCCGCGGTTGTCAGCACGAAAAGCAAGGGCACAGCGGTTGGCGGGCTGCTGGTCGTGGGCGCGCTGGTGCAGGGGAGCGTGACCTGGCTGAAGCTGCGCGACGGGCAGTTTATGCACAGCTCGGTGCTGCTATGAGCGAGCACATCATTCAAGCCTATCAGCTGTTCCACGTCGTCGATGCGAAGAACGAGACCATCGGCCACGTCAAGACCTACGCGCGGCATGGGGTCAAGTGGATCACCGATGTGTGGGTCGATCCTGAGCATCGCTGCCAGGGCCTGGCGACGCGGCTGATCCACGCGGCGCTCGATGCGCACGTCGGCGAGGCGATCTATCTCGACGTGCATGGGTATACCAATCGACCGCTGAGCGATGACCAGCTGACCAGCTGGTACGGCACCTTTGGGTTTGTGGCCGTGGCGGGCGCGCCGGGCATGCTGGTGCGTTTGTAGTTCCCTGATATTCCCTGTTTCAAACAGGCGCTGGAAACAACGATGAGTCAATTTCAACCCGGCATCAGCGGGAATCCAGCTGGCCGGCCGCGCAAGACGGAGCGCTACGCCGCGCAAAGCCAGACCGCCAACGACCAGATCGCCCTCAAGCTGCCGGCGCTGCTGAAGGTGCTGCTGCGCGCTGCGCTCGATGGCAGCGCGGATATCCACGAAGACATTGACGAAGAGTGGGTGCCGGCGATTCTCGTGACCAAACGCGATAGCGAGGGCGGCGAGATGCCCCAGTTCACCGCCGATTCGCCCGAGGTCAATGCCGACGGCATGGTGTGTGTGAAGCGCCGGGTCAAGCGCAGCGTGCGCAACCGCGCCGCCGACGTGCGCGTGGCAGCCGATCTGCTCGATCGCATTCTGGGCAAGGCGGTCGCCGAGGTCGAGGCTGAGGGCGATGCAGCTGGTGATCATGTGGTGACGGTTCGAGTCGAGTACATCGGTTAATGATTATATCGTCGTGAAGTACACGATAGTTATTCTTACTATACTTTTCTTGCTCAAAGTATCATAAGATCAGCAGCGAAACGCGCGATCTCTTACGAGGTCGCGTTTTCTATGCCAACACTCACGATTCAACTCCCTAAGCCGCACGCCGGCCAGCGCCGCATTCTCGATGAACAACAGCGCTTTAACGTCGTCAACTGCGGCCGGCGTTTCGGGAAAACCAAAATCGGCCTGAACTTGCTGATTGAGATCGCGCTGGCGGGCTACCCGGTCGCGTGGTTTGCGCCGTCGTATCGCACGCTGCTAGAGCCGTGGCGCGAGGCGCTGAAGCTGCTCGGGCCGCTGATTGCGCACAAGAACACCAGCGAGCGCCGGATCGAGCTGATCACCGGTGGCGTGATTGAGTTCTGGAGTCTCGCCAAGGCCGATAACATTCGCGGCCGCAAGTACAAGCGCGTGCTGCTCGACGAAGCCGCGATGGTGCCGCACCTCAAAGCCGCCTGGGAAGAGGTGATCAGCCCGATGCTCGCCGACATGCGCGGCGATGCCTGGTTCTTCTCGACACCCAAGGGCAAGAACTATTTCCACGATCTCTTTGTGCGCGGTCAGGACGCGACCCAGCCCGAGTGGATGTCGTGGCAGATGCCGACCGCGACCAACCCGTTTATCAGCCCTGACGAGATTGAGACCCAGCGCCGCCAGCTGCCCAGCACGGCCTTCGAGCAGGAATGGCTGGCGCAATTTCTGGCCGACGGCGGGCTGTTTCGCAAGATCAGCGAGTCGGCGATCGCCGTGGCGCAGGTGGATGCTGCCGGCCGGCCAGCGCCGATCCTGAACCACACCTATGTCTTTGGCCTGGACTGGGGCCGCGAGAACGATTACACCGTGATCAGTGTGGTCGATACCACCGCTGGCGAGCAGGTGTATGTGGATCGCTTCACGGAGGTGGATTACGAGCTGCAAAAAGGCCGGCTGATCGCGCTGGTCGATGTCTTCAAGCCGCTGGCGATCCTGGCTGAAGCGAACAATATGGGCGGGCCGCTGGTTGAATCGCTGCGGAATAGCGGGCTACCGATCCAGCCGTTCTGGACGAGCAACAGCAGCAAGAAGGAGATCATCGACGGTCTGGCGCTGGCGATGGAGCAGGGCAGCTTTCGCTTTCTGCCCGCTGCGGTGCAGCTCGCCGAACTGCGCAGCTTCGAGCAGACGCGGCTGCCGAGCGGGTTGTGGCGCTATGCGGCCAGCGGCAGTGGCCACGATGATTGTGTCATCGCGCTCGCCCTGTCGCATTATGCCAGCGTGAACGGTGTGGCGCAGCTGGTCGACAACCCGATCTACCGTGAGCAGATCGCCGAAACCGCCAGCGTGTGGGGGAACAGCGTCTGGTAGCGCGCCGGAACTGCCCCCGAACTGCTCACAACCATTGTATTTTTCTATGGCGATGCGTGGTAGCATAGACAGCAACACTGATTGGAGCCTGATGGCCGCACCATTCGATAGTCAGCGCGCCCTGCCCCCAAAGGATTTCAAACATCCCCACGCCGAAGCGATTGCGTCGGCGTGGGATCGCTATGAGGGTCGCTACCCGCAGCCGCTGCTGGTGCAGCCGGGCGATCCCGACGATAACACCGTGGTGAATCTGGCGCAGCCGATTATCGACAAGGGCATCTCGTTCCTGTTCGGCAAGGAGCTGACCTGGCAGGCCGATGAGACCGCCGCACGCGATAGCGGCGCGGAAACATGGCTGAAAGAGGTCTGGGCCGCCAACAACAAGATGGGCCTGCTGCACGAGGTCGCGCAGAACGGCTTCCTGGGCGGCGTGGCCGCCATCAAGGTCAACCCCACGCCCGGATCGACCGATCCGCCCCAGCTCGTCAACATCGACCCGGCCACGCTGACCCTGGCGTGGACGCCCGGCAACGTCGACGACATTTGCGGCTACGCGATCACCTTCGAAGAGGACGCCCAACGCCGCACGATCTGGTATCGGCAGGAGATCACGCGCGTCGGCGGGCGCGGCACCAACTGGCTGCTCAGCGACTACCAGGCCGAGGCCGACGAGTCGTGGAAGCTGGTGAAGAAACCGACCGCGTGGCCGTTCCCGATCGCGCCGATCATCCACTGCAAGAACTTGCCGCGCGCCAACAGCGCCTGGGGCTACGGCGATCTGCAATCGGGCCGGCTGAATGAGGCGCTGAACACCATCACATCGTCAGCGCGCAAGACGCTGCGCATCCACGGCACGCCGCAGACGGTCGGCAAAGGCGTCAAAGGCCAGAACCTCAAGCGCAACCCGGCCGGCATGTGGGAGATCGCGCGCGAAGACGATATCTACAACGTCGAGCTGAAGAGTGACCTGGCCTCCTCACAGGCCTACTACCACATCCTGCGCGCCGCGATCTACAGCGGCCAGCGCACGCCGGATATGAGCACCATCGCCGGCCAGCTCGGCACGCTGACTAACTTCGGCCTGCGCGTGCTGTTCGCCGATCTGATCGACATGAACAGCACCAAGCAGATCCTGTACGGCGGCATGATTAAACGGCTCAATCAGCTGCTGTGCATGATCGGCAAGCGCGGCAACGCGGTCAAAACCACGCTCAGCTGGGCCGATCCGCTGCCGGTCAACGGGCTGGATAAGGCCAATGAGATCGCCGTAAAGAAGAAAACCGGCCTCATTTCGGATGAAACGTTGACCGCCGAATACGGGGCCGGCTACGTCTATGCAGACGAAAAGAAGCGCCTCGACCAGCAGCGCGCAGCTGCGCCGGCGTTACCCGCACCAGCGAACGGCAGTGCGCCCGCGCCGGCAAGCGCTGCGATGGGCACCGGCATGCCCGTATCCATGATGGACGTTCAACCAATGCAACCAAAGGAGCACACCTCGTGATTCGATCATTTGGGTTTCAACGATTCTTCGACAGCGACCCCGGCGGCGGTGGCGGTGCAGCTGCACCCGCGCCCGCCGCACCCGCAGCTGTACCCGTTCCAGCACCAGCACCCGCGCCCGCTGCCACTGCTGCGACCGACCGGCTGGCGCAGCTGGAGCGCGAGCTGAGCGAGACGAAAAGCAAGCTGACGGCGCGCGAGCAGGCCGAGGCCGAGGCGACGCGCAAGCACGCCGAGGAGCAGGGTAACTTCAAAAAGCTGTACGAGGATTCCCAGGCCGCACTGACCACCGCTGAGACGGCGCGGGCGGCCGAGCGCGCAACCGCCGCCGCGCAGGCCGCGCAGCTGGCGGCGGCCACGGCGGCGGGCCTCGATCCATCGCTCGCCGGTCGCCTGGTCGGCGCGACGCCCGAGGCGCTGCTGGCGGACGCGAAGGTGCTGGCCGCGCGGCTGCTGCCGAACGCGCCCGGCACCGGGGCGACCAATCCGAGCGCCAGTCGCGGCGCGGCCACGGTCGCCGATCTGATCAATGCGGACTGGGCCAAGCGCAAAAAGGGTGGCTTCCGCTCCTAATCCGCGCAGCGGCGTGCGTGCCGTTTCGCTTCTGGCATAGCGTAAGGAGACTTTTTCATGGCAAACAATCTGGCCGCCTTTAACGCGGAAGTCTGGTCGAAGTCGCTGATCATGAATCTCGACAAGATCAACGTGATGACCAATCTGGTCAACGACGACTACGAGGGTGAGATCACCGGCAAGGGCAGCACGGTCAAGGTCAGGACGCTGGGCAACATCTCGATGGGCGACTATGGTGGCGCGATCACCTACCAGGATCTCGCGCCGAGCCTGGAGTCGATGGTGATCGGCGACGCGAAGTACTTCGCCTTCCAGGTCAGTGACATCGAGGAGGCGCAGAACGACATCGACGCGCTGAACGCCTACACCGGCCGCGCCGCCATCGCGATGAACGATACGGTCGAGGCCAAGCTGCTGGGCAACTACGCGGCGATCGCGGCCGCCAACAAGATCACCGGCGCATCCAGCGCGGCGATCGCGCTCGACAAGGACAATATCTATCAGTACTTTGTGCAGGCCCGCACGGTGCTCTCCAAGGCGAATGTCCCGAACACCGGCCGCTGGTCGGTGATCGACCCGGATACCACGGCGCTGCTGCTGCGCGCGCCCGAGTTTGTGCGCGCGACGGATCTGGGCGACCAGGTGATCGTCTCGGGACGGGTGGGCACCGACAGCCGGCCGGGCTTCGTCGGCCGCGTGGCCGGCTTCGACGTGTATGAGTCGAACAACACGCCGGTCGTGAGTGGCGCGAAGTACCTCCAGTTCGGCGACCGCTACTTCATCAGCTACGCCGCGCAGATCAGCGACGTGGAGGCCATCCGCCTGCAGAACGCGTTTGCGACCGCCGTGCGCGGGCTGCTGCTGCACGATTGCAAGGTGTTTGCCGAGGGCGCGAAGCGCGGCGCGTCCATCAAGGCCGTGGCGTAGGATGATGGGGGTTGGGGGATAGGGGTTGGGGGTTGGGGGCCGCGCAAGGTCTTCCGATCCCTATCCCCCATCCCCCAACCCCCAAGGGATTGCTATGACCCCACGACCCACCATGACAACCTTGATCACGCGACTGGGCAAGCTGCTGCCGGCCGGCACGTCGTTCGACGACGACGATCTGCAAGGCATGCTCGACGATCACGCCTTCAGCTTCGATGCGCAGCTGGTGCCGCGCATGCCGTTCTACAAGCAGCACGAGGCACCGTATGAAAATATCGAGGCCGGATGTGGCGTGTATGTCGGCTACAACCAGGTGCTCGTCGAGGGCACCGACTACACGATCGACCTGGCGCGCGGGATCGTCAGCACGCCCGCTGCCGACCGGCGCGGCCTGATGATCCAGGGCAGCGCCTACGACCTCAATGCGGCCGCAGCGGACGGCTGGGCGAAGATCGCCGGCGGCTACGTGGGCGAGTTCGACATTGGCTCGCCGGACGGCAGTTTGAAGCTCAGCCAGCAATATGATCACGCAATCACGCAAGAAACGAAGTACCGTGCGAAGGCCTGGGCCACGCAATCGAACGTCGAGCGCAGCGACATGACCGGGAATCGCGATACGACCGCAGATCGGCTGCGCGACGGCTTTCGGAGAACCGAGCGATGAGCATCGACAAGGGGATTGCACGCGGACAGCAGGCGATGCGCATGCTCCTGCGCGACGCGGCCCTGATCACACACACGCCGCTCGTGAGCGATGGGCGCGGCGGCTACGTGCCCGGCACGCCCACCGCCACCGCAACGGTAGCGAATGTGCGGCGCACGCTCGGCGCGAGCGAGCAGGTGATCGCTGATCGGCTGGCGGTGGTGTCACCGGCGGTGATCCAGGTGCCGGTTGATACGGTGCTGGTCGCAAGCGACACCATCACGGTCAACGCGACGCACACCTTCCAGGTGGTGAGTCCGCTGGAGAACACGATCCAGCTGACCTTGAAGCTGCTGTGCAAGGAACTGTGACATGGCCTACGAATCGCGCGTGATCATCGTCGAAGACCACAGCGCCACAATCATCGCCGACCTGGCGCGCGCGGCGGCCGAGCTGCGCCACGAAACCGCCTGGCGGATTCTGACCAGCGCGCAATCGAACGCGCCCAAGCAGACTGAGAGCTTAGCCGTCTCGGTCTATGTCACGGATAGCTATGGCAGCGGCTACGCGGCAGCGGCGGCGGCGGCAGCGGCCAAGAATCCCGGCGTGGCGCTGGTGTCGGAGGTGCCGGCCGAAAGAGAGACGACGATCATCGCCTGGGCGGTCGCGCATGCCGAGCTGAACGAGTTCTACACCGGCGCGACGAATCCCGGCGCGCACCCGTATTTCACGCCGGCGATTGAGGCCGAGCGACCAGGCTGGGATGCCGCCGTGGCACGGCTGGATGCGGGGCTGACGTGACCGCTAGTGCCACCGAGACCGGCATCATCGCGATCTGGCTGTCGAGCATCTTGACCGCCGATAGCGGCGTGGGCGGCGTGGCGACGCTGGCGACCGGTGGTATTTTCGAAGAGATCGACCCGAATGGCGGCGGCTATCCGAAGGTGATCTTTCGCTTTCAGGGTGGCAGCGACTACGCAGCGCTGGGCGCGGCGCGGCGAGTGTATGTCAACGCGGTCTACGCGGTGTACGGCGTGTGGCAGCTGCCCAGCTACGGTGGCGCGCTCGATGCGATTGCCGCCCGGATCGACACCGTGCTGAATGGCCAGGCTGCGTCCGTTGCCGGAGGTCAGGTGCTGGCGTGCGTGCGGATCGCGCCGCTCCAGCTCGCCAGCGTGCGCGACGGTGTGGCGACCCGTATGCTTGGCGGAACGTTCCGCATCTACAGCCAGAAAGCATAGGAGACCAGCGTTATGCCCAATGATCAGATGACCGTCTTTCGTCGACCGATCCTCGGCCTGGAGGCCACTGCCGGCGTGCAGGTCACGCCATCGAAAGTCCTCGGCAGCATGGAGATCACCGCCGCGTTCAATCCCATGGTGGCCACCGCTGGGCCGATGGGCAATCTGCTGAACACGATTGCGGCCACCAACTATGAGGACACCAAGGTCAATCTCAAGAGCACGCCGCAGTGCGTGTACGATGAGATGCCGTATCTGCAATGCAGCCTGATCAACAATGTCACGCCGACAATCCCCGGCGGCGCGACGCTCGCACGCCTCTGGACGACGGTGCTGAACGACACCAGCGCCAATCTGGCCGCGTCGTTCACCTACGAGGTCGGCGACACGGTACGCGCGGCGCGGGGTGGCTACCTGGTGCTGACCGACGGCACCTGGTCGGTCGATTTCGACAAGGGGCTGATCTTCAGCGGCGCGGGCTTCGGCCAGAAGATGCTCGACGATAAGCAGCGCTACCTGCGCACCACTGGCGTGCCGGCGGGCGGCACGATCACGATCCTGGCGACGCTGGCCAGCGCGATCACCGGCGCGATTGCCAACAGCGCCACCGGCGCGACCGTGCAGACCGCCCTGCGCGCGCTGCCGACGATTGGCGCGGCGGGCTGTACCGTCAGCGGTTCTGCCGGCGGGCCGTGGGTGGTGACGTTTGCCGGCGAATTGGCGACGAAGAACGTTCCGCTGATCACCCTGGAAGCGAACAACCTCACCGGTGGCGCAACGCCCAACCTCACGATTGTCGAGACCACGCCCGGTGTGGATGGCACCAGCGCTGAAGTGCAGACGCTGACACTGACCGGCGTGCCGACCGGCGGATCGGTCATCCTGGGCTTCAAAACCAATTCGACCACGACGCCGGCAGTGGTCTTCAATGCCGCCGCCAGCGCCGTACAGACCGCGCTGCTGGCCATGCCGCTGTTCGCCACGGGCGATGTGGTGGCCAGTGGTGGGCCGCTGCCGGCGGTGATTCCGCTGGCGTTCGGCGGGCAATACGCGAATGCCGAGCTGCCCGTGCTGAGCATCACCAATGCGTTGACCGGTGGCACTGCGCCCACCGCGACGCTTGACCGGCTCGCGCCGGGGGCCACCACCGCGCCGCTGGTGCCGATCCTGGGCGCGCAGTTCGATTACTTCCTCGCCACAACGATGGTCGGCCTGCTCACCCAAACGGTCAAGCAGCAGCGGCTGTTCAATTTCCAGATCAAGATCGACAAGCGCTACGGGCCGATTAAGCCGCTCAACACGAGCAACAACGGCACCTACGCCGGGGTGGCCGAGCTGAATCCGGGCCTGACCGTGAGCTTCAGCGTGGGCGCGGATGCCGAGGGCATGGCCTGGCTGAGCGCGCTACGGGCCAACACCATGCTGTTCGTGCGCCAGCTCGCGACCGGGCCGCTGATCGAGGCGGGCTTCCCGTATTTCTTCAAGGCGGATCTGGCGATCTTGCTCACCAAGGTCAACCCGATCAAGGACGGCGCGGGCCTGGCGCAGATCGACTTTGAGGGCGTGATTGGGCACGACAACACGTCGGGAACGGGCATCACGCTGGCGACGCAGTGCCTACTGCAAGCGTTATAGGAGCGCTATGAAACTCTCGAAACTCACCGCGTCGCGCCCGACTCAGGCCACGCTGGAGGTGCTTGGCGAGCCGATGGTTGCCACCTATGATCGCAGTCAGATCACCAGCGCGTTCTTCGAAGCACGCACGGGCACGCCGGTGCGCGAGACGCTGGCCGAGCTGCTGCTGAGCTGGGATGTGACGGGCGATGATGGCAAGCCCTACCAGCC
>Ga0302322_100000313_pt1 | contig 36448 bp, 36 predicted proteins | sample Fen_T0_2_FD_203757 | JGI IMG/M metagenome (GOLD analysis project Ga0302322, IMG submission 203757) | Peat permafrost microbial communities from Stordalen Mire near Abisko, Sweden - Fen_T0_2 | ecosystem: Environmental > Terrestrial > Soil > Wetlands > Permafrost | place: Sweden: Abisko...
AAAGCCGCTGCGCGTAAAGACTACGATGCCTGACTCGCCCAGCTCGCGTGCCAGCACCGTGGCCGCGCGCAGCATCTTGGATTTCGGTTGCTCGAGCTCGATGGTTTCGTTGACCGGCCGCTTCTCCGTCGGTTCGATGCTGCCCACGATCTTCTTCATCACGTCGACGCACTCGAGCGGATATTGGCCGGTGGTCGTTTCGCCGGACAGCATCACCGCGTCCGCGCGCTCACGTATCGCGGTCGAAATGTCGGAGATTTCAGCGCGCGTCGGCATGGGCGCGCTAATCATCGACTCCAGCAAATGCGTGGCGATAATCACTGGCTTGCCCTCTTTCAGGCACAGATCCACGAGTTGAGTCTGTACCAAGGGCAGCGTGTGATAGTCGATTTCGATGCCCAAATCGCCGCGCGCAACCATCACCGCGTCGGTGGCCTTGATGATACTGTGCATGTTGCGCACGCCGCTCTGATCTTCGATCTTGGCGATGATCCGTGCCCTCGAACCGAGGTTGTCCAGGAAGTCGCGAAGCAGCAAAATGTCGTCGCTCTTGCGCACGAACGAAAGCGCCACGAAGTCGATACCCGCCTCCACGCCAGCGCGTAGATCACGCTCGTCTTTCTCCGTCAACGACGGTAGGTTCACCATCATCCCCGGCAGGTTCACGTGACGCCGCGAACCGAGCTTACCGGACGTGAGCACTTTACAGCGCACGTGCGTGGCATCCAGGTCCTGCACCTCGAGGCGCATCAGGCCGCTGTCGACCAGAATGGTCGCGCCGATCGTCACGTCCGTAGGTAGCCCTGGGTAGTTGACCGAAACGCCACGCATGCCTGGCGTGGGCGCGTCGGTGTAGAACTCGAACAGGTCGCCGACGGCCAGCTCGATCGGGCTCTCGACCACACCCGTGCGGATCTCCGGACCCTTGACGTCCATCATCACGGCGACATGGCGATCGAGTTCTTTCGAGACTTTGCGCACGCGGGCAATCAGCGTCTTGGCCCAGTCACCCGAGCCGTGGGCCATATTGAGTCGGAGCACGTCGACCCCGGAGGTGATGAGCTGCCCGAGCATTTCTTCGCTCTCGGTGGCAGGTCCGACGGTCGCAATGATTTTCGTGTGCCGATAGTAGCCGCGCATGAGCTCCTCTAACCTCGATCGAGGTGCCCCGCCAAGTGGACTTCGCGAGCCGAGCGCGGGCCATGTTGCCCGGAGGTTACCGAATGTCGAATGTTTCGGGCCTTCCTCCAGAAGAACCCCGCTAAATCGGGCGCCCCCGCAGTTCGCGCAGCAAGGTTTCGACTCGTCGGAAGGCTGCGTTTCGCCCCAACTGGAGCAAATGACCGCCATGCCAGGACACGAGCTGCGAGCCGAAGTGCGCCGCCAGCCTTCGGGCGTGGGCGACCGGGGTGATGCGGTCGGCCTTGGCGGCGACCACCAAGGTGCGCGAGGGGGTGATGAGCGGTTTGCGGTCGAGCGGGCTCACCACGCGATAAATGCGCTCCAGCAAGGCATGCTCCCGAGCTGCCACTTCCGGCGCGCTGCTCAGCTCCCCTTGCTCACGCACGAAATCGGCCAAAGAGGCCAATGGGATCACCGGCACGCAAAACGACAAACCCGGCTCGATGGTGGCGAGCAGCGCGGCGGTATAGCCGCCGAGGCTCATGCCCATCACGCCAATTTCGGGGTGACCTTCTTCCCTGAGCCAGCGAATGAAATTTCGCAGATCGAGGATGACCTGCCGAAAGGCCTCGTTGCTGAAGCGCGGATCGGCTCCGGGAAACTCGGGCGCGCCGCGGCGCGCGGGATTCGCGCGAACGCCGTGGAACGGCAAGGTAAATAGGGCCACGTCGTAGCCGCTGCGCAAGAGGCGTTGCAGAGGCCAGAGGCGTTGCTCGACCTGATAGCTGCCCGCCATGTAACCGTGGATCAAGATCGCGACCGGTCGTTGCTCGCCCGATGCCAAGAGCCGAACCCCGGCCGCGTGGTTCTCGGTGGTGCGCGCATAGCGTTCGGCGATTGCCGGGAGGAATGGCCGATAGTCGCTGGCCCAGGACAAATCCAACGCCCTGGCGAACCCGAGTTCGTTCGGCAGCTCACGCGCTACGGGCGAGATGCTGCGAGGCGGAAGGAAAAAGTCATCCCCTAGCGAGTCTGGGTAGGAATCGGCGAAGCCCTGCAGCAGGCGGATCCGTTGATCGCGGGCAATCGGCTCCGTCACGCCGGGGGTACGCCGAACATTGTTGCGTGCTTGCACCGCCAGCGTCGCGGCACGGTCCACCGCGCCAGCTGCACTGCCCAAAACTCGCCGCGCGACACGTCCGATCACGGCAGGAAGCTACACCGGCCAGCTAGGCGTGCAAGGCGCGCGCCTGGAACAGCAGCATTTCGAGCGTGCCCACTTCGCGCAAGAATCGCTGGTCGTGAGGACCGGTTAAGTCTTCCAAAGTCGTGCTGACACCGCGTTCGGAGAGGCGCTTGGTCAAGCGCAAGGTCGCGTCTCGAAACGGGTCGCTGCTCGACGTCACGAGCTGTAGGGCGTGCGGGCCGGCAAATGCCGCAAGCTCGGCCAAACGCCGCGCGTACTGTTCGGCAGCAGCGCTGCTGAGCGCCGCTTGTACGCAGCCCAGCGCCGCGAACAGCTGCGGTTTTCGCAGAAAGACTTCGAGGGCGACATAGCCCCCGAGCGATACCCCGGCCGCGCCGCAGTGCTCGGGGCCTGCCAGAGTGGGGATCGCCGCGCGCACCGCGGGCAACAACGCTTGCTCGACGTAGTCCGCATAGTGATCCAGAAACGGCGCGCTCGGATGCTGCTTGAACACGTTGGGCGTGAACGGGCAAACCAGCGCCAGGTCCGGGAAAGAACGAGCAGCCAGATCGCGATTGAGCTCGAGCAAGCGCGCGTCCGTCAGGTAGCGCTCGCGCGGCAGGGTGCGCTCGACCGGTGGCGAGCTCAGCCGCGCATACGCCTCTGGCAACCCGTAGCGGTCGTGCCAAGCGCGAATGCCCAGCGCTTCGCTGCCGGTTTCAGCCAAGCCGTGAAACAGAACGAGCAGCGGTAGCGCTTCTGTTTCCGGCACCCGTGCGGGCCGCAGCAGCAGGCACTTCCGCCCAAATTTTCCGGGCTTCTCCAGGAGCAGCTCGGTCGCGATCAGCGGCCCTGCCGCGCCGGCGCGCGCGGGCCTCGTCACGAGCGAAAGTGCCAGCGCGAGCCAATGCCGACGCGTGAACATCGTGCACTACCCCCGATGACGAAGCGCGGGGATCAGCTTCGCCGGAGAGCTCACCATCAACAAGGTGCCCAGCGCTGCCACGCCCAGACCGCCCGCCACTCGCCCGAAGTGCAGCCCATGATCGCCGATGCGACCGAGGAATCGCACCGACAAGATGACTACCGCGTTGTACGCCGCATGCCCAATGATCGAAGGCACGAGCGACCCGCTGTACAGGCGTGTCAGACCAAAGGCGATGCCCAGGACGACGGTACCGGCGATCTGCGTGGGCTCCAGGTGGAACAGCCCGAACAGCAAACTCGGCACGAGCACCATCTCGGCGTGCGAGCGCTTCTCGAAGGCGCGCGTGACCAGGCCGCGAAACATCAGCTCTTCGACCAACGCCGGCAGTACCGCCGCGGCGAACAGCACCCCCACCAAGCCCCCGCTACTCGCGTTCTGCGAAACGGCCACGACCAAGCGCTCGGCATTGATTTCGCGACCCAAGAAGCGAAACGCGAGTTCACCGGCAAATTCCGCCAGTGGCCCGAAGCCGAACACGATCAACAGCCCCGCGCAGATCGTGCGTAAGGTCGGGTGACCGATCGGGAACACGTGACCGATGTGCGGACGGTGGCGAATGATCCAAAGCGTGAGCGTTATCGCCACAGCCAGTTCGTTGACCGCGATCGAGACAGCAATCCAAGTCGAACTGGTCACCAGCGGCGAGGAGTGCGGATCGGTGACGAACGCCAGTGCGCGATCAACCGGCAAGCCAGCACGCACCGCCAAAACTGCCGCAGTCGCGCCTACCCCCACGCCAGTCACCAGGACCGCGATCAACGCCACCAACCAGAACACCACGGCTTGCAGCCGTGTTGGAATTTCCCGGCTCGGGGAAAGCGGAGTCAGACTAACCGTCGCCATCAGGTAGGAGCAGTCTACCCCCGCATTCTACGAACGCGGCCCGCCAAAGACTTCGGCCGATACCCCGGGGTCGTGTATCGTCGCCCGATGATGGGACAGGGCCTGAAATTTAGCTTGGTTGTGCTGTGCTTACTGGGTGCGGGCGGTTGCTCGAGCACGACGACCGAAGCCGATCCGAACGCCAACGTGAACGGCTTTTGCGAGAATTGGGCAAAGGCGGCCTGTTCGCCCAACGTGGTGCTCGCCTGTTCGGGGGCGGACAAAATCGACGCTACCCTCACCGACGCTTGCGTCTCCAGTCAGCAAGCATTCTGTAAGGGGCTGCTGCCTGCCAAGGGCTACAGCTCGGAGAATGCCTCGCAATGCCTGAGCGCGGTAAAGACGGCGTACAGCGACGCGCGACTGAGCGCGCTCGATATCGCGACCGTGCGCCACCGCGGAGATCCGTGCAACCACCTGATCAAGGGCACACAAGGCAAGGGTGATAGCTGCCTCAGCGACGACGACTGCGACACGCTGCGCAACTACCTGTGTGTGGTGAAGAGCGGCGAGGGCAGCTGTCAGATCCCGACCCTCGTGGAGAACGGCGATCCGTGTTCGGCGCCGGGCGACGCTTGCAACCCCGGCTACTATTGTGGCGTCGACGAGGCCTGCGTGAAGAGCAAAGACGTCGGCAAGCCATGCGCCGCAGACTTCGAGTGCGCGACCGGGCTGGCGTGCACGGGGGACCCCACCCCCAAATGCACGGCGCGCGTCAGCGCCGAGAATTGCATGAAGGACGACGATTGCACGACCAACGTCTGTGACATCCCGGTCAACTCCAGCACGGGTCGCTGCGTGTCTTCGATCACGCTCTCGACCAGCACCAGCGTGTGCGAGGATTTGCAATGAATTTCAGGGCGTGGCAAGTCGCTTGCGCGCTCGGAATGAGCCTGTGCACGCTCGCCGCGTGCGACGACCCGCCCAAGCCGGCTCCACCCAAGCCCGAAGCCACCGTCACACCCACCGCGACCGCAGCGCCCAAGCCCGCCGGTCCCCCCGACTTCGAGATCGACACACTCAGCGCCAAGGTCGGCTTCGAGCGAGCGCTGCTCGATCAACGCGACGGGCGCGCGAACCTGATCAACTTGCTCAAGCCGGCCGAGAAGTACGTCAGCGGCAACGACGCGACGTTGATCGTCGACCGCAACGCCAAGCTGCCCTGGGTGGTCGCGTTCATCGACGAACTCGGGAAATTAGGCGCCAAACGTGTGTTGCTCAAGACCGAAACTCGCAAGGAGTTCGCGCCCAGCCTCCCGTTCAGCCCGGAGCTGTCACTCAAGTCGACGCCGGATTGCAGCGTGGTCGCGATGGTGCTCGAAGATCGCGGTACGGCCGTGTGGAAGCTTTCCGGCGGCGTAGCCACCAAGCATGGCAAAGGCATGGCGGGTCCGGATCTGAGCATGACCGGCGACAACATCGAGCGCTTCGCCAAGGGCTGCAAGCAATCGAGCACGCTGTTCGTCTCAGTCGGACCGAGCGTGGAATGGGGACTCGCCTATGACTTGGCTGCGTCGGCAAAGACGTTGCCCAAGGCCAACTTCGAGAGCTTCGTGCTGCTGGGAGAGACGCCCGTTCCCGGGCATCAGGTTTCGCTACGTCACTAGCGAGTTCAGCCTCAGAGCTCCCTGATTGAACCGCCAAGTGCGCCGCCGGGCGACGCGCTTCGCGAGACCCGAACTCGCGAGTGTCAGCCCCTTGGTGCGGGCTCATGCGATGCCGGAGAGGTGGGCGATCGCGAGCCTGCATCGCAGCTCGCGGCGCGCGGGGTTCCTCCTGTTAGTGGGTCACGAAGCGCGTCGGCCTTGGACGCCGAAGGCTGAGACGGCCGCGGCCTGCTGGACGACCATCAAACCAAGCTCACTGTCCCTGAATGAAATCGGGCGAGGGACACGGGCACGTTTACCGCGCGGACGATTCGGCCTTCGCGGAATTCCCGGCGGACGCGGCAAACTGCCCCAGGAGTCTTTCGATGTCGGCGATGTTGAACGGTTTCTCGAGCTGGGCGCCAGGGTGCTGCGAGAGAAACTCGCGCGCGCGCGCGGTGAACGCTCCACCAGTCATGAACACGAAGCGCTCCGCGAGCTCCGGGTGGTCACGCTTGACCGAGGCATAAACGGCAGCGCCATTTACGTCCGGCATCATCAGATCACAGAGCACGAGATCGAAGCACGAATCGGTCTCCAGTCGGCTGAGTGCCTCGCGACCACTAGTGCAGATGCTCACGTCGTGACGTCCCTTGAACGCGTACAGCAGGGTTTGGCCGAGCAGCGGTTCGTCGTCGATGATCAAAATACGTGAAGGGGCCGGCTGCTCCTGCGGTGGAGTCTCAACGATTGCGCCACGCGACGGGGATTCCTCGGACGCGAACGGCAATACCACGCTGAAAGTGCTACCACGGCCCGGCTCACTCGACACGGAGATCTCACCGCCCAGCGCGGTCATGATCCCACGGCAGATAGCCAGACCCAGACCAGTACCCGCGCCGGCCACCTTGGTCGTGAAAAACGGGTCGAATATGCGCGCCAAATCTTGGTCACGAATGCCGCCACCCGTGTCAGAGATCTCGATCAGTGCGCAACCATGATCGGCCCTGGTGGTGATCGTGATCTCGTTGACCGACGGATCGCCCTCGATTGCCTGCGCGGCATTCATGATCAAGTTGAGAAACACCTGGCCGAGGCGCGCTTCATCACCGATGACCCGAGAAATCCCGGAGTAGCGCTTGATCAGGCGCGCACGGTGCCGAACCTCATTCCAGGCTACGCGGATCGTCGCGTCCAAGATCGCCTCGACATCAACCGCGTCACCGTCCCCGGGCGTGGCTCGAGAGAAATCCATCAGGTCGCGCACGATATTGCGCACACGTTCAGCGCCTTCGCGAGCGCTGTCCAGCGCCGCAACCGCGCCCGAAACGTGCTCGAGCTCCTCGTTCGGGTGACCTTGGAGTAGCTGCTGCAAACCGTGGAGCTCGCGCAACCCCAGATCCAGGCTGCCCAATACATAGGAAAGCGGGTTGTTGATCTCGTGCGCCACCCCGGCCGCCAAAGTGCCGAGTGACGCCATCCGCTCGGTCTCCGCACGCCGAAGCTCCGTCGCGGTCGGGTCGACGAAGGCTCGATGTTCTTCGGCGCGCCGCGGGAAATTGCTGGGAACGGAAATAGATTTCATTGGCCCCTCAACCAAGATTTCCGAAAAAGTCTCCCACACTTTATCCTGGCTAGCGAATCGAGTCGCCGCCGACACATGAAAACCCAAGAGATCCCCGGCGTTCGCTTGACGACGCGGGGCGAGCGGCACACGCTCTGGCGCGGTTGCCAGGTCGCACGCACGCGCCCCAGAGCGGCCTCGAGCACCAACGTGACAGCCAAAGCAGACGCAAAGAAACGCGCCAAACCGCACACCACCCCGCGAGCGCCCAGCCCTCGCCGGCGCGCAGACCAATCGGCCAGCCCCTCGGACCCAACCAACCCCGAAGAGGCCAGCGAAGACTCGAACGCCGACTCGGACGAGCAAGAGCCGGAAGTGCTCGGCGACGACCGCGCGGTCTTCGACACCGAAGCCGAGGTCGTCGACCCCGACGAAGCCGACGCGGACGAAGAGCGCGAACCCGGTGAGGAGATCGAGGTCGCTGAAGGCCGAGAGCGCGAGACCGACGGCGACGCGGATGAGCGAGGTCTGGCCCGCTTCGATGCGCTGCAGGCGTACATGCGTGAGGTGCAGCGGCATCCGCTGCTCTCGGCGGACGAAGAGCACAAGCTGGCCGTCCAGTATCAGAAGACCGACGATCGCAACGTCGCTGCGCGACTGGTGACCGCCAACCTGCGCTTGGTGGTGAAGATCGCCTATGAATACCGGCGCGCGTACCGGAACATGATGGACCTCGTGCAAGAGGGCAACATCGGCTTGATGCAAGCCGTGAAACGTTACGACCCGTATCGCGGCGTGAAGCTGTCGAGTTACGCGGCGTGGTGGATCCGCGCCTACATGCTGCGCTTCATCCTCAACAATTGGCGCTTGGTAAAAGTTGGCACCACGCAAGCGCAGCGCAAATTGTTCTTCAATTTGAACAAGGAAAAGGCGCGCCTGACGGCCATGGGCATCGAGCCGAGTCACGCCGAGATCGCCAAGCGCTTGAACGTCGCCGAATCGGAAGTCACGGAGATGGATCGCCGGCTTTCGCGCGCCGATGCCTCTTTAGACGCAACGGTCAACGAAGCCGACGGCCGCTCGACGACGCGCCTGGAGCTGATGCCATCGAACAACGCCACGCCGGACCAAATCGCCGAAGGTTCGGAGTTTTCCAAGTTGTTGCACGCCCAATTGGACGAATTTCGGACCACCTTGAGCGGCAAGGACATCGATATTTTCGACAAGCGCGTGGTCGCGGACGAACCGCTCACCCTACAAGAGCTAGGCGATCAATTCGGAGTGTCGCGCGAGCGCGTGCGACAACTCGAGGCGCGTCTAATGGGCAAGCTGCGTGATCACTTGCGCGCGAATTTCGGCGACGCCGTTGGCGTCGGCGGCGGTTGAGCGGTTCGGCAGGCACATTGACGGGAAAGCTCTACCTGGTCGGCACGCCGATCGGTAACCTCGGCGACATCACGCTGCGCGCCCTGGAAACGCTGAAACAAACTCGGCACGTCGCCGCGGAGGACACGCGCCGCACGCGCCAGCTGCTGACGCATTTCGCGATCCTCGAACGCACCCTGCACGCGCTCGACGCCAACGCGAGTCCCCGTAAAATCGAGGAGCTCTTGCGGTTGCTCGACAGCGGCGAAGACATCTCGCTGGTCACGGACGCGGGCATGCCCTCGGTCAGCGATCCGGGCACCGCACTGGTCCGCGGCGCCCACGCCCGCGGCATCACCGTCTGTCCGATCCCAGGAGCAAGCGCAGTCACCGCTGCAGTCGGCGCATCCGGCCTAGTCGACGCCAGCTTCGTCTTCCTGGGCTTTTTGGCGCGCCACGGCCGGAAACGAAAAGACGCCCTCACCCGCATCGAAAAAAGCCTCGATCCAATCCTGATCTTCGAGTCCCCCCAACGCATCGCCGCCACCCTGCGTGAATTGAGCCAACGCATTCCCGACCGCCCCTGCACCCTGTGCCGCGAAATCAGCAAGCTGCACGAAGAAATCACGCCCTCCACGATCGCCGAGCTCGCCGCCCGCGAAGGCGAATGGCGCGGCGAAATCACGCTCGTGATCGCTGCCGCAGAAGAGCGCGCGGACGAAGAAATCGATCTGACCGCACTCGAGACGCGCGCGCGGGCACGACTGGCAGAAGGCGCGACCGTGAAGACGGTGGTCGCCGAGCTCGGCGAAGAGACTACGTTGGCGCGCCGGGAGGTCTACGCTCTGGTGCAGCGCGTGAGAGAAGAAGGAGAGTGAGAATGCGAGGCGCTGCGGCACCCGCTTGCCGAGATGAAACTCCGTGACCCAACCAGTCATTCCTACCTTCAGCGTCGTGGGGCAGCGGGTTGCGGCCGTCGGTTCCCTAGCCGTGTTGGCCGTGGCAGCAGTGGTCTCGCCACATTCCGCACTCGCGGTCCGCGCAATTCCAGCAGCCGCGGCGTTGGTGTGGGCCGCAGCAGCGCTCCTCCACCCAGGACCCGGTGCCGCGATCGCAGTGCTCGTTGCTGCGCTCACCAGCATGACGGCCGCGGGCATGGTGTGGCAGGTCGCCATGCCTTCGGCAATCGCCGTGTTGTTTTTTGCGTCACGCGCATGCCCGTCGCTCGGCACCGTTCGAGAATCAGCGGGTCGCGCTGCTCTTGGGGCAACCTTCGTTTGCGCGGCCGTGACACCTTTCGCACTTCTGGGCTGGCTTGCGCTCCTGCATCCCGATGTCAGTGATCTCACCAGTGGTCTGCCTCGGCTCGACCGGCGTGTCCTCGTGCTCGGCGGGATCGCCTTTGCGCTGTTGAACGCTACCTGTGAAGAATGGATTTGGCGCGGCATCATTCAGCGCCGGCTGACGGCCATCTTTCCAGCTTATCTCGCTGTCAGCGCTCAGGCCCTCTCGTTTGGGATCATGCACGCCCACGGCTTCCCACGCGGCCGCGTCGGCGTGATGCTGGCAAGCAGCTGGGCACTGATGCTCGGCGCCTTGCGCAGACATTCTTCGGGCCTGCTTGCGCCAACGGCAGCTCACGTAGTTGCCGATGCGACGATCGCCACCATCCTCATACTCAGAATGCACTGATCCTCGGAGCACTCTTCGGCGATGAGCATTCCAACAAGCTCTAATTTCTGAACGCGCGAACGAGGTTCTGCCGCACATCGAACGAGCGCTGAGGCGAGCGGCCAGGCCGTAGACAGGCGAGATCGAGAGAGCGAGATGTTTGCGGTCACAGCCGAAGTGCCCACCGCGCGAGCGAAGAAGAAGAAGCGACCGCGGAGCGACCGTGGAGCGACCGTGGAGCGACCGTGGAGCGACCGTGGAGCGACCGTGAGCACGTTACGTTCACGCGGCTAGAGCGCGAGGGCTAAGATCTTTCCTGCCTCCTCCGGAGTGATATCCAAGCGTTCGCCCATGCGCAGGCGGCGATTGAATTTCAATTTTGCGACGATTCGAGGGATGGCATCTTCATTAATGCCATGCGCGGAGAGGCGTGTGGGGATCCCCAGGGACTCGAAGAAGGCGACGGTTTGGGCGATCGTGGCGTCGATCGCTTCGGCGTCGCTCGTGCCGCTGATGCCGAACACGCGGGCGCCAAATTGCAGGAGCTTTTCTGCTTTTTGTTGGCGGCGAGCTTCGAGCACGGCGGGCAATACGACGGCTAGGCTGCGGGCGTGATCGAGGCCGAAGAGCGCGGTCAGTTCGTGACCGATGTGGTGCGTCGTCCAATCCTGCGGCACGCCTTGTCCGATCAAGCCATTGAGCGAAAGACTAGCGGCCCACATCAAGTTGGCTCTGACTTCGTAGTTGGTCGGCTCACGGAGGGCGAGTGGGCCTTGTTCTTTGAGCGTGATCAGCAGTGCCTCGGCCAAGCGATCCGAGAGTAGGCCGCCGGCGGGGTACGTCAAATACTGCTCCAGCACGTGCACGAACGCGTCTGCGATGCCGTTCGACACTTGGTGCAGCGGCAGCGAGAACGTGGTTTCCGGGTCGAGCACGGCGAAGCGCGGGAAACACAGCTGGCTCACGAACACCAGTTTTTGTCCGGTTTCTCGATTGCTGATCGCTGCGGCGCCGTTCGACTCCGAGCCGGTGGCGGGCAAAGTGAGCACGACGCCGAGAGGTAGCGCGCCGGTCACCCGAGCGCCTTTGGCAAGAATTGCCCAAGGTTCGGCCTCGGTGCGTGCGGCGGCAGCGATTAATTTCGCGCTGTCGATCACCGAACCGCCACCGACCGCCAGGATGAAGTCGATCGATTCCGCGCGGACGATGTCCAAGGCGGGCGTTAGTGCAGCGATGTCCGGGTTCGGTTCGACGCCCCAAAACTCGTGCACGGTGCGTCCCTCCAGTGCAGCTCTTACCTGATCGAGGACGCCATTTTCACGAATCGAACCGCCGCCGGCAACCAGCAGGATGCGCGCCTCGGTTGGGATCTGCTCGGCAATGGCTTCGATTTGGCCCCTGCCAAACAAGATCCGTGTCGGGTTCTGGAAGTTGAAATTGCGCATGGGCTGCGTCTCCCAGTTGGGTGTTCGAGTGCTCGATCTTGGATCGTTTCGAAAGTTACTTGGAATGAGCCTCGATGAAGTCTCGCACGGCCGCGAGCGCGGGCTCGTTTTCCATCAGCTCGACGTGACCGACACCCTCGAGCTCGAGATAGCGCGCGCGTGGACCGAGCGCAGCGGCGATCGCGCGACCTTGGCCGGGGCCCTGCAGCGCTTCGTCCTTGGTACCCTGCACGACCAGAACCGGTCCAGGAATGTCCGCCAATAGCGGGCTAGTGCGGAAGTCATCGCCCGGATCGAACTTGTAGTAGAAAGACCGCGGCACCATGACGATGTCGTCCACGGACGCGAGCAGCGTCAGCGAGGGCGGCTTCGGTGAAAGCCTTGCTGCGCTGGCCATCGCCCGCACGGCGATGTGGCCACCGATCGAAAAACCAATCAAGTGCACCCGCCCGCGATCGACCTGCTCGGTCGCGCACAATTGCGCCAAGATTTCCGGGGCGTCGGCGGCCAAGGCCGGAAGGCGCGGCACGCCATCGGACGAGTCGTAGCCGCGATAGGCAAAGATCGCGAGACCCCAATCGCGCGTCGCGCCGAGCCGCGAGAGAAAGGCCTGACCGACCTTCAGCATCTGTGCATCGTTGCCCTGGTAGAAGAGCACCCACGGGGCATCCGGGGCTTTCGGACGACGCACGAGGCCGTTGAGACGAATGCCAGGCGCGACCGTAATCTGACGTGCGGCCCAGCCGGGCTGCGACGACAGCGCCCGATAATCTGCAGGCGCAATGCTGCCGCTCCGGTACGGGAAGCGCAACGACTTCGGCCCCAAAATCCGGCCAAAAACGCCGAGCCCTAAAGCCAAGATCGCTGCCATGCCCACGAGCATCCACCCTTTTCGGCTGATACGGAACATCACTGATAGGAACTACGCGTTGCGCAGCTTCTTGAAACGGGACCCATATTGGTCGTCGTCCGAAATCTCGACCAGACGCGGGATCTGATAGGCAGCCATGCGCTCGCGACAGAAAGCGCCCATTCGACGCTTGAACTCAGGCAAAGGCTCGGGAACCTTCAGATTGAAGCGCGCGACGACGATCTGACCCATCATCGGGTGAGCTTTGCCGAACACCGCAACCTCCAGCACGTTGTCCAGCTGCAAGAGTAGGTTCTCGACTTCGGCTGGGTACACCTTCTGACCGCCGACGTTGATCAGGTCGCTGGCGCGGCCCAAGATGCGCAAGTATTCACCGTCTACCTCGACCGCGTCTTGGGTGTTGAGCCAGCCTGCGGCGTCGAACAGATCCGGCGCATTCAGGTAGCCGATCATCGCCGCGTCGGCCTTGACCCAAAGGATGCCGTCGATGATCTTGGTCTGGAAACCCTCACCGGTGAATTTGATCCAGAGCGATTCCGAGTCCCGCGAACGAGAGCGCAGAACGCCCAGCTCGGACATGCCGTAGGTTTGAACCAACGACACCGCCGGGAACACCTCGTGAAGCTTCTTCAGCGTATTCGGCGGCATCGGCTCGGTGCCGTAGGCGATCACCTGCAGCGCGGAGAAATCATAATCCTCGAATTGGCCGGACATCAGCCACAAGTTGAGGAAGGTGGGCGATGCGGGCAGCGTGTGCACGCGATATTTCTCGAGGGCGCGCGAGACCGTATGCGGGTCACGATTGGGCACAGTTACCACCGTGCCGCCGCTGGCCAAGGTGTTGAAGAGGGTGTCGATGCCGCCGATGTGGTCGAAGAGTAAAAAGGTCAAAGTCGTCTTCTTTTGACGGACCTTCTGGAACTTCTCGAGCAGCGACGCGAAATCGTGGAGGATCGCTTTGGGGGAGCCGGTGGAGCCCGATGAGAAGATGATCAGGCCGGGGTGGCCCCGTGCGATGAGCTTTCGAGTGACGGCGTTACTGACGCTGCGCTCGAACTCGTGAAAGGTGAACTCGTCCGCTTCGTCGAACTCGACCAGCAAGCGCGCCTCGGCGATGCCCAAGAACTGATCGCGTTGCGCGCGCATGAGCGGCGTCAGTGGCGCGATGATTGCCCCGAGCCGGACCAAGGCGATCAAGGCCGCGCAGGCGTTGGGCGAGAACGAGCCCTCGAGCGCCACCACTTGGCCGGCCTTCAGATCGCGGGCCAGAAACTTCTCTTGCCAGCGATCCGCTAGCTCGGCGAGCTGTGCGTAGCTCGCGAGCGTGTCATTCCAAACCAGCGCTGGCGCATCGCCCCAGGCGACAATGCGCTCGAACAGCCAGGGCGCGATCATCGGCGATAACTCGAAGGAAATGGCATTTGAACTAGTTGGACCGGCGCCCAAACCCCGCGCGTTAGCTCAAAGCGGGAAAGAAATAGGAGGTTGGAACGTTGGCAGGAACCCGCGCCCGATGAGTTTACCACTGATGTAGCTGATTCGGACCAGAGAATCGGCCAATCCACGGAGCGGCGGGTCAGGCTGCGGCCCCCGGGCGTGTCGTTTGCGGCGGCTGACGCGGCCCCATCACTGACACCCACGCCCTCACCCGTCAATCGTCTCTGCCATCACTGCCGACGGGGCTTTCGTCGCAGCGCCAGTTTGGTTTCGTTCTCGAGCCTGAGTTCGACGGTCGACGTCAAATCAGCAGCCGTGCTCGCGCGAGACTGCGAAGCCGAGTGCCGCTGAGCGTACGCCGCAGGGCTCATCTCAGAACATCAGAGACCGCGAACGATATCTCCGGACAGGCAATGATGCGAATGGACTGGCCGGGCTCGTATCGTTCGACTTGGTCGTACGCGCCGGGCGTTGGCCGGGTATAGACCTCGATGCAGCGCTCCGGGAGATTGGCGACCCAATACTCCGGGACGGCGCAGTTCGCGCACAGTCTCGGCTTCTTGCCGCGATCCATGGTGAGCGATGATTCGGCGACTTCGATGATCAAGTACGCTTTGCTCGGGTGATCGAGATCGTAGTCACCTGGCGGCACCACGGCGAAATCCGGCTCCGGTTCGGAAAACTCGAGCGCGGCAAACGACGATTGACACCGCGCCGCGGCGCGCCCTTCCAGAGCCAGGACGAGCAATCGGGTGAGCTTCTGCACTGTCGCGTTGTGCAGTGTTTCGATCGGGCTCATGGCGACCAGCGCCCCCTCGAGCCGCTCGATGCGCTCGTCTTGGAAAGCGTAGGGGACGAATGCCTTCAGCGGCTGAAGTTGCCATGGCGAAAGCTACGAAAGTTTAGCATGCACCCCTTCGGCTCGGGCAGGGGCGGAGCCAAGTTGCGAGATTTCCCGCGCTTCGCCCTCGAGAGCCTGCTCGGAACCAAGGGCCCGCGAATGGCTAAGTCGGTCGAAGATCGCGGTCGAGGCGCCCGGATGGCGAGGCGCGCCGACGGCGCATCCTGCGGGTATGTAACTGAGGAGCAACGACGCCAGCCGGGATGCCTCGGGCGCGAGATCGATCGACTTAGCCATTCGCGGCCCTAAGTCACGCCGCCTAGGTAGATGACCTGGCCGGTGATGTTATCGCTGCCGGGGCTGATGAAAAAATCGCACACGTTGGCGCAATCGAAGTTCGTGCCCAGGCGTTTAATGGCAAGATTGTTGACCACCGCGTCGATCTTGTCTTGCGGCACACCCTTGATCATATCGGTCATGATTGGCGTAGCGCCGAACGAGTTACAGGTGATGCCCCACTGTCCGAGCTCGAAGGCCAGAATGCGAGTGAAGGTGACGACCGCACTCTTGGAAGCGGCGTAGATCGCCTCCCCGGCCAGCGCGATCGGCGCGACAATCGTGGTGAAGTTGACGATCCGCCCGTATTTCCGACGAATCATCACCTTGGCGGCGTCTCGGCAAACGAGCATGGTCCCTGTCACGTTGACGGAAAGCATGCGATCGGCCGACTTCGCGGGCGTGAGCAGAATGTGATTCATGCTGGCGATGGCCGCGTTGTTCAGCACCACGTCGATGCGGCCGTAGCGCTTGGTAATGTCGGCAATCATCAGGCGTACGGCGCGTTCGTCGGAGACATCCACCTCGTGATGGTTGTAGCCGGGGTCTTTCAGGTCGCTGCCGCCGCGACTGCAGCCTTCCACTAGATAGCCCTTCTGTAGATAGTACTCACACAGATAACGGCCAATGCCTTTGCGGCTACCGGTCACCAGCATGACCGGCTTCTCACTCACGACTCGCTCAATCACGCCGCACTCACTTCCGCGACCATTGCCACGAGGTGGTCGGTCAGCACACCGACGGTGCGAAACGGACTGTTGCGCTGTGACATGGCCTTGTCATTGGCGAGGGTCACGGACGCGCCGTGTTCGCCCTCGACCCGTTGCTCCACTTCCACAATCAGTGAAACCACCCCAAGCGAGTCGAGCACCGCATCTTTTCCTACGAGCACGGTCTCCTCGGTGAGGGCGGCCGGGGCGTCGAGCCCGGTTTGGGCAAAGACTTCTCGAATGCTGGCGTAGACGATATTTAGGGCGGCTGTACGTTCGATCATTTGGCTTTCAAACTCCGACGCTGTTGACCACGCAAGAGCGCCACCGGAAACGAAACAGGACATTATCCATGTACTCCGGATCGCAGGAAACGTCTAGACTGCAGTCGCCGAGATCCAATAGCTAAATGACTAGAAAAGAGGCTTTGCGGCTCGAGTATTTGGACGGCCTCCGAGCGGTCGCCGCGCTCTACGTGGTCCTTTTTCATGCGGGCCTCGGCTTCCTCGATGCAGGTCGGCCGCTCCAGGGCTTTGCTCGAAATCTGCAGCGCGTCTTGAGCTTCGGGCACGACGCAGTGGCCGTATTCATCGTGCTCTCCGGCTATTGTCTAATGCTGCCGGTCGCGCGTGCCGAAGGGCAACTGGTGCGTGGCGTGCCGAACTACATCGCGCGTCGCGCCTGGCGAATTCTCCCGCCGTACTTTGCCGCGCTGGCGGGCTCGTTGCTGCTGATCGCCCTCGCGCCGGTGTTGGAAACCCCCACGAAAACGATCTGGGCCGACAGCTTCCCCGCGTTCGAGTTCGGACCAATCGCCAGCCACCTGCTCTTGATTCACAATCTGTTCCCGAGCTGGCTGCACACCATCAACGGTCCGTTGTGGAGCGTGGCGACGGAGTGGCAGATCTACTTCTTCTTTCCCTTCTTCCTTTTGCCCCTCTGGCGACGCTTCGGCGCGGGCCGTACTTTGCTCGCCGCGTTCGCGCTAGGCGCGGCGCTGACCTGGCTCGTGCCGAGCGCGGCTTACAGCGCGTCCTCGTGGTATCTTGGGTTGTTCGGCCTGGGCATGTGTGCAGCGGGGATAGACTTCGCCGCGCGGCCCGCCGAACGCTGGCTGCGCGAGCATGTGCCGTGGCCGATCGTCTGCTTGGGAATGCTGGGCGCAGTCGGCTGCGGTATGACGGTCTTGGTCAAATACTGGTTTCGGGTCATGCCCTACAGTGACGCGCTGGTCGGCGCCGCGACCGCGAGCACCCTGCTCTACTTGACCCCGCACGCATTGCGCCCGGCGCAGCACGGTAAACCGCTGCTCCTGCGGGTCCTTTCGTCCGGACCGCTGGTAGTTCTGGGCAAGTTCTCGTACAGCCTGTATCTGACCCATTTACCGATCGTGGCGCTGTGCTACTTCGCCTTGCACCGGCTCGATCTCTCGCCAAACACCGAAATGCTGAGCTTGATCCTACTCGGCTTGCCGGCATCGCTACTATTTTCGTGGGCCTTTTACTGGGTTTTCGAGCGCCGTTTCGTGGGCGCACCACCAGCCTTTTTTCGCCTGCGCCGTAGCTGAGACGAGCCCCGCGGGAAGCCCGCATCTCGCCCCCCGCCGCCCCGACTATGCTAAGACCCCGCCCGTGTTCGAAGCGCTCACCAAAGGCTTTCGTGAAGCTCAAAACCGCCTCGCCGGTCTCACCGAGCTAAACCCCAAGAACGTTCAAGCCGCCCTGAAAGAGGTGCGGCTGTCGCTGCTCGAGGCGGACGTCGAGCTCGGCGTCGTCAAACGCTTCCTGGCGACGGTCGAAGAGAAGGCGCTCGGGCAGACCGTGCAGACGCGCGTGCGTCACGGCGGCGAGACGCACAAGGTGTCGGCGGGCGATCAGTTCGTGCGCATCTGCCACGACGAGCTCGTGGCCATGATGGACCACGAAGGCGACCCCGTGACGTTCGCAGCGTCCGGCCCAACCGGCGTGATGATGGTCGGCTTGCAGGGCTCCGGTAAGACGACTACGACGGCCAAGCTCGCCCGTTGGTTCGAGAAGCAGGGTAAATCGCCGTTGCTCGTCGCCGCCGACATGCAGCGCCCCGCAGCCGTCGAGCAGTTGAAGGTTCTCGGCCAGCAGCTCTCGATCCCGGTTTTCAACATCGAGGGTGGCACGCCGCTCGAAATCTGCACTGCCGCCCGCGAAGAGGCCAAGAAGCAGAACAAGGACGTCATCATCTACGACACGGCGGGTCGGCTCGCGATCGACGAAGCGTTGATGGAAGAGCTCAAGTCGATCAAAGCGGCCGTCTCGCCGCAAAATATCTTTCTCGTGATCGACGCGATGATCGGCCAAGACTCCGTAAAAACGGCGCGCGGCTTCAATGATCGCCTGGACGTCACTGGCGTGATCCTGACCAAGCTGGATGGCGATGCGCGCGGCGGCGCGGCGTTGTCGGTCAAAGAGGTCACCGGCGCGCCGCTGATCTTCGTGGGCATGGGTGAGACCACCGACAAGCTCGAGCCATTCCGCGCCGAGGGTATGGCCAGCCGCGTGCTCGGCATGGGCGACGTGGTCGGACTGATGCAAGACTTCGAAGAAGTCGTCGATCAGAAGAAAGCCGAAGCCGACGCCGCCCGCATGATGCAGGGCCAGTTTACCCTGGATGATTTCTTGAATCAGGTTCGGACCATCCAAAAGATGGGCTCGCTCAAAGACCTGATGGAGAAGATCCCGGGCCTCGGCGGCATGATGCCACCCGGCGCAGCCGCGAATCTGGATGACAGCGAGCTTGGTCGAATCGAGGCCATGATCCAATCCATGACCCGGGCCGAGCGCGAGGATCCGAACGTGCTCGTGCGCGAGCCTTCGCGCGTAGCACGCATCGCCAAAGGCTCCGCGCAACCCGCGGAGGGCGTCAGTGAACTAGTACAGCGTTTCTTGTTCATGCGACAAATGATGGGCGGCATGGGCGGAGGCGACGCAGGCGGGTTGCTCGGCAAGATCCCCGGGATGGGCGGGCTGAACATGGCGCGCAACATGCGGCGCGCGATGAAAAGCGGCAAAATGCAGGACATGATGCAGAACATGGGCGGGCTCGGGGGCATGGGCGGCATGCCGGGTCTCGGTGGCATGCCTGGCTTCGGTGGCATGCCCGGCATGGGCGGTTTCCCCGGTATGCCCGGCCTGGGCGATGCCGGCGGCGCCAAGATGCGCGTCCTGTCCAAAGGTGAAAAAAATCAGAAAAAGAACCAGCGCAAGCGCGAACGCGATGCGCGCAAGAAGAGCAAAGGCAAGAAGTAAGTGAACGCCATGCGTTGGTCTGTTGTGCTGTGCGTCGGCCTGCTCACCTCCTGTGTCAAACCGACGCCGACGGCTGAAACACACGACGCGAAAGCCGAGGCAGAGCGGCTCAAGGACTTCGTGCTGGATGCACCGCCGACCGATATCGGCACGCATTTGGACGTGGACTTCTCGGGCAAGGTCACGTTGCTCGGCGCGCGGGTCGAGCCGACGGACGGGCTCAAGCCGGGTTCGAAAGTGAAAGTGACGCTCTATTGGCGAGCGCAGCAAAAGCTCGACGCGGGCTTCAAGCTGTTCACGCACATCGTCGATGCCTCTGGCGAGCGCCTGTCGAACATCGACAACGTGGGGCCATTGCGTGAAATGCGCTCGGGTTCCCAGGCCTTGCCGCCCAGCGACTGGCTGCCCGGCAAGGTGTACGTCGACGAGCAGAGCTTCAGCGTGCCCGGCAACGTGAAGACGGAAACGATTCAGATCTTGAGCGGCGTGTTCAGCAAGCACGGACGGCTCGAGATCACGGCCGGCCCGCACGACACCACCCGCCGCGCAATCGTCGCCACGCTCGCCGTCAGCGGCCTGCGCGTCCCGCCGAAAAATACGCGCATCCCGGTCATGCGCGTGGAAAAGCTGGAGCCCTCGGTCACGATCAAGCTCGACGGCAAGCTCGACGAACCCGCGTGGAAGAGCGCACCCAGTACGGGCCCGCTCGTCGACGTGCGCACGGGGGAGCCCAACAAGGCGTTCCCGGTCAATGGCGAAGTGAAGATGCTGTGGAGCGACGCCGGAATATACGTCGCGTTCTCAGTCGCCGACACGGACCTGATCGGTGGCTTCAAGAAGGGTGATCCAGACCCGCACTTGTGGAGCAAGGACACCGTCGAAATGATGGTCGACCCCGACGGTGATGGTGACAACAAGGACTACTACGAGATTCAAATCAATCCGCAGAACCTGGTCTTTGATTCGCAGTTCGACGGATACAACCAGCCCAAGGTCGAGCCGGACGGCCCCTTCGGCCATCAGGACTGGTCGGCAAACTTGAAGAGCGCCGTCACTTTGGACGGCACGCTGGACAAGAGCACGGACGAAGATCGCGGCTACACCGTCGAAGCCCTGGTGCCCTGGAAGTCCTTCGGCAAAGCCGCAAAACTTCCGCCAGAAATCGGCTCCTCGTGGCGCATCAACTTCTACGCCATGAAAAACAATGGCGGCGTCGCCTGGTCGCCGATCTTGGGTCAAGGCAACTTCCACAAAGCGTCGCGCTTCGGCCGCGTTGTCTGGTCGAAGAAAGGCGCGCCCGAACCAGCTGCGAGTGCATCCGCCGGCGCAAACTTAGTGGCTCCCGCAACCTCTGCGACGCCACCGAAGGCCAGCACCATCTCCGTTCCCCAATCGCCCGTGAAACTGGCCCCGACCCCCGCCCCCACTCCGTCGAACTGAGCGGCGTTGGCGAGAGCCGTTCGACGCTCCCAGAGGACCGCCAAGATCGCCAAGGGAGAGGGAGACGAGATCGCCAGAAGAGGGGGACTGGGGGTTGCTCTGCGCGGCCGTTTGCGTCGTGACTTAGGCGATCGATCGGCTCTTGTGCCGCCCGCCCCGGATCCATCGAACTGAGCGTCAGGTGGCACACGATGAAGCACTCGTTCCTCGCGCCGGTCCAAGTCATGGACGATGCATGAACTCGGCTCGAACAGCGAACCCACAAATTTCCTCGAGTTCTTAGGTGTGATGCCGTGTTTCTGGGTCGCTCCAAGCTCTTGGCGATCTTGGCCCCCTTGGCGATCTTGGCGGCCCTCTGGGAGCCGTCCATGGGACGTCAAGCGAGGTCTGGTCAGCGCGTGAACTCGGCGCCCGCTGAGGTGCGCTGCTGGAGCGCAACCCTTCGGGTGTCACGAAGCGTGTCGATCGCCCACTCTTGCTTCTCGGGCGCGCGTCAGAGTTTGTATTTGCGCTGGGTGACGCCCTGGGCGTCGGCGCAGTGGCTGATTTTGGGGGCGGCTTGGGCGAGTTCGCTTTGCGCGAAGTCGAGGATCCGGGCGGCTTCTGCAGCGCCTTCCGGGGTCGCCATCAGTGATTTTGCGCGCGCAGTTTCGGCTAGGGCGAACACGTGTTGACCGTAGCCATCGATACACACGCGCTGTAGATCGCACAATTCCGGGGTCCTGCAGCTCACGCCCTTGAGCGTGCCCAAGAGCTCCGCCTTTTGGACGTTGGACGCTGCACGCAGTTGATCGATGGCGTGGCTGACGCGACCGGCCTCGGCCTTTTCACTGGCCGAAGCGCCGAGCGAACACTGGCTCAACAAGAGGAGCAGAGCGAGCGAGCGAATCAGTCGGCGGCTTTCGGCGGCGGCCCCATCTGGATGCGTTCACCGATGTAAGCGCCGATCAACGTGAAGAGCACACCCAGCGCCGACAACAGCACGTACATGAACGCGGGCATCGTCTTGACCGTCTGGTTCACGTACAGCAAGAACGCGGTCGGGATCGCGACCAAAAATACCGCGACCATCGGCTCGATGAAGGTCTTACCGGGTGAGATCAGACCGATCAGCATACCGCCCAGGAACCACACCGGGATCGAGATGCGCATGCCTGCGGCGCCTTCGAAGTCGAACGCGGGCACGACCATCGGCAGGCCCATCACCAGCGCCGCGGTCATCACGGACATGATTGCGATCGAGACACCGAACCAGAGCAGACTGAAGCCCTCTTGTTGGTAGCGACGTTCGAGCTCCTCCTGCCGGGTGAGTGAACGCTTCAGATCTTCGATCTTGGCGCCGCACGACACGCAGCGATTGTTGGCGAGCGGAGGCGTGTTGGAGAAACCACACGACGGGCAGATAATCTTGCTAGCGACGGCCATTGGGACCCCTGATGGTACTCCGGCAAAAGTACACGGTTGTCGGCGAAATGTCCCTCCGCTGGACCCGCCCCCAAGACACCTACATCGGCACGGCGGCGTGCATCGGTCAGCGGACGGGCGCTGAGTGGCCAGCTGGCCGGCAACCGAAGCGAGCGATTCTGCTACGCTCGCCTGACTTTGAGGCTCCGCCGCGAGAGCCCACTCTCTGCTGCTTAGGTAAGCCATTTTCTCTGTCCATTCTTCGAGGACGCATCCGCGCCACGGAACAAATCGGGCGCGCGGATGTCGGACAAGAAGGCCGCACTCGATGCCCCGCTACCCGTCCACCCCAGATTTGCTCGTTACCCGCGCCGCATCGGATCACGACCTCGATCTCGAGGCGCTGCCCGCTCCGCGTCGGCCCTGGCGGCGCGCCACGCTGGCTGCGCTCGGGTTATCGGCGCTCGGCTCCCTCGCATTGGCCTTCGAGCTGCGCGGGGAAGCGGTGTTTGCGCTCGAGAGTGGTCCGCCAGTGGATCTCGGTGAGCTGAGTCAATTTCAGGCTTCGAGTCCCCCGTCGGGGGCCGCGAAGCGCGTCGCGCACGCCAATACCTGGGTGCACGGCACCGGCGCGCTGCGCGCAGACGGCGCGGTGCGCTACGCGCGGCCGCTCGAAGACGACACCTATCGCCTGGCCCAGGTCGAGGGCAACGACAAGCTATGGGTGCAAGTCAGCGTCCCCGACGATCCCACCGATCCGGAAGGCACACACTTCGTTGCCCCCACTTCGTTCGTGGGGCGCCTGATCCCCGTCAGTCGCGCGGGCATTCGCCACGGCATGGTGCGCGCAGCCGTGAGTGACGCCTGGCAAGGCAAAGTGACGGACGACGCTTGGCTTTTGGTCGACGGTGAGGCCCCCCAGACCACGCGCTGGGCGCTCGGTTTGTGCGGCTTGTTCCTCGGCTTTGCTGCGTTCAGTGTGATCGGTCTGGCAAAGTTGACGCAGAAGGTGAGCTGAGCCAGGACCGGCCGCCTCCAGCTGCCATGCCCCGCAAAAAATCGCGCGCCCATGCCGCCCCGGTCGACGTTTTGATCATCGGTGGTGGGATCATGGGCACCAGTGCGGCTTGGGAGCTCGCGCGTCATGGCGTGCGCTGCCTGGTGCTCGAGCGCAGTGTGCCTGGCGCCGAAGCGTCCAGTGCGGCCGCGGGGATCTTGGGCGCGCAGGCCGAAGCGCATGCACCAGGTCCCATGACCGAGTTGTGCTTGGCCAGCCGCGCGCGCTACGCGAAATTCGCGGCGACACTCAGTAAAGAGACACGAATCGACGTCGGCTACCGGGAGTGCGGCGTACTACGTGTCGGCTTCGAGCGCGCCGCGATCAGCAAGCTTTGGCGACAAGCCGCGTGGCAGAGCAAACGCCGGCTCTCGCTGGAACGACTCGCAACGCGCGAGCTGAGCGCACTCGAGCCTGCGCTCTCGCCCAAGCTATCGGGTGGCGTGCGCTTCGCGGCCGACTCCCGAGTGGAGCCCAGAGCGTTACTCCGCGCGCTACACATCGCGGCGATCGCATGCGGGGTACGCTTCCAGAGCGGCGCGTTCGTGCGGCGGGTCGCGCTCGAAGGCGGGCGCGCCGTCGGCGTCGTGCTGGACGACGGCAGTGAACTCCGCGCCCAGAACGTGCTCGTCGCCGCGGGCAGCTGGACGTCATTGATCGACGGGCTCGGCCTACCACCAGGACGAGTGATTCCAGCGCGCGGGCAAATCATCGAGCTCGAATTGCCCACCCCTCCGTTGTCGCACGTGGTGTTCGGCCCTGGCGCTTACTTGGTGCCGCGCGACGACGGACGGCTGTTGATTGGCTCGACCCTCGAATTCGTCGGCTACGAACGTGAGGTGACTGCTGGCGCCGTTCGTGATCTGCTGCTCCACGCGACGGCGCTCGTACCCGCGTTGGAACGCGCCGCGCTGCGCGCCACTTGGTCGAACTTTCGCCCCTACACCAAGGATGAATTGCCGCTGCTCGGCCGGACGCCAATCCCGGGCTTGTTCTTGAGCACGGGCCACTACCGAAACGGGATCTTGCTCGCACCGATCAGCGCCGAGATCGTGCGCGCGGCGGTGCTCGGCCAACGCGCGCCGCTGGCAATCGAGGCCTTTCGACCGGAGCGAGGGGTGGGCCCGAAGCCAGCAGTCTGAGCTGTGCTATGGACAGCCGCGCGAATGACCTCCCCGCTCAATCTCGGCGTCTTGGTGTCCGGCGTGGGCTCCAATCTGCAGGCGATCTTGGACGCCATCGGCGCGGGCACGTTGAATGCGCAGGTCAAAGTAGTGATCGCCAATCGTCCCGGCGCGCAAGCCTTGGACCGCGCCCGCGCGGCAGGCGTCAGTGCCTTGACCATCCCCCACAAGGATTTTGCGAGCCGCGAAGCGTTCGATGCCGCGTTGGCCACCGCGCTGCGCGGGGCCAACGTGAATTGGGTCGTCCTGGCGGGCTTCATGCGCGTGTTGACGCCGCAATTTTTGAGTGAGTACCCGGGGCGGATCGTCAACATTCACCCCTCGCTCTTGCCGGCCTTCCCGGGTGTGGACGCCATCCAGCAGGCGCTCGATTACCGGGTGAGGCTCACGGGCTGCACCGTGCACTTCGTGGATCACGGCGTGGACTCGGGTAGGATCATCGCGCAGCGCGCGGTTCCGGTGGAAACCGGCGACGACGTATCATCGCTCGCCGCACGTGTGCGCGGCGCCGAGCATGAGCTGTTCGTCGATGTCCTGCGCGAAATCGCAGCTGGCCGCGTCGTCCCGTTCGAGGGTTGAGTGACATCGCGGCATTACGACGTCATCGTGCTCGGTCGCTCTTTGGGTGCGCTCGCGGCCGCCGCCCTGCTCGCGCGGCGCGATTTCAGAGTGCTGCTGCTCGGGCAAGGTCAGCACGGCCAAACCTATCGCTTCGAAGAGCACGTCCTGTGTCGGCGATCCTTCACGCTCCTGGCTGGATCTTCGCCGATTTGGCGTCGTATCTTGCATGAGCTCGCGCAAAGCCCACAGTTTCGCAGGCGGGCGACGCCGCTCGATCCGATGTTCGTGGTGCTGAGCGAGGGCCGACGCATCGAAGTACCGCCGGACATGGAGCTCTTCGGCCGGGAAATCGAGCGGGAGTTTCCCGAAGTGCGGCAACTGGTCGACGAGCTGTACGGCTCGATCGCAACGGTCAACGCAGCCGCAGACTCGGCCTTCGAGCGCGACGCGCTCTGGCCACCGGGCAGCTTCTGGGAGCGCTTCGAAACCGGGCGCATTGCCAGCAGCTTACCGCTCGCGATCGATCTCTTGGGCAAGTTCCCGGGCGGCCATGCCTATCGAGAGATCACCACCATCCCGGCCAGTTTCGCGTCGAACTCGGCAATCTTGGGCGCTGAATTTCCGCCCTTCGCATTGGCGCGGCTGCATGGCGCTTGGACGCGCGGAGTGCAAGCGCTGGCGCGCGGTGAGGACGAGCTCGCGGAATTTTTGTGCGAGCGGATCGCCGCGCACGGCGGAGTGATCGAGCTCAATCGGCGAGCGACCGCACTCGTCACTCGGCGCGGCGTCGCCATCGGCGTGGTCGAAGACGGCGAAGAGGCGCCCACGGGCGCAGGCGCCGTGCTGTCCGATCAATCGGGCGAAGCACTGGCAGCGCTGTCGGGCGGTGAGGGTGTCACCAAGTCGGCGCGCGACGATTGGCCGCGCTTGAACGCAGAGGCGGGGCGCTTCGTGGCAAGCTTAATCGTCAATACGCGGGGCCTACCTGGGCCCCTGTCGAAAGAGGCTTTCGTGGTCCCGACCGAGCGTAAGCGGAAGGATCCGCGGCACCCGACCGTGCACTTGCAGCGCTTCGAAGCCTCGGCCTTTTCCGATCGTCAGCAAGCCAAGGACGAGACGCTGCTCGTGGCGGAGGCAATCCTGCCCACGCGCGGCTCGCTCACGCTGCTGGAGGCACGCGAAGCAGTGCTCGGCACTTTGCGCGACGCTTTGCCGTTCTTGGACGAGCACCTGCTGCTAGTCGACAGTGCGCACGACGGGCTACCGCTGTACGACTACCGTAGCGGAACCCGGCGCGAAATCGATCGCGTGCATCTACAGGGCACGACTCCGGGCGCAGAAGCGATGGAGCACTTGTGGAAAGTCGAGCCCGCGGGCTACCTCGATCTGGCAGGAGAACCCGTACGCGGACCGATCCCGAATACTTACTTGGTCGGAAAAACGGTGCTCCCGGGGCTGGGGCAAGAAGGCGAGCTGATGGCCGCATTCGGCGCAGCCAAGCTCATTACCCGCAAAGATGGCGCGCGACAGAAAATGCGCCGTCAAATGTGGAGCAAGATCGAAACCACCTGATGCGGATCGTGGCAGGGGAATTCCGAGGTCGGCAATTGTCGACTCCAGGAGGCGATGCGACTCGTCCCACTGCGGCGCGCGCACGCGAGGCGCTGTTTTCAATCCTCGCGGACGTGAGCGCCGAACGCGTCCTGGACTTGTACGCGGGCAGTGGGGCGCTGGGGCTCGAGGCACTGTCACGCGGCGCGGCTCGGCTCGTCTCGGTCGAGTCGAGCAAGGCGGCGCAGCAAGCGATCCGCAGCAACTTGCGCGCCCTGGGTGTGGAAGCGCGAGCCACCCTGCTGCCGCTGCGAGCCGAGGCGTCAATGAAAGCGCTCGAGCGGCTGGGCCCCTTCTCGTTGGTGTTCGCCGATCCGCCCTGGGCGGATGCGCAGGCCGCCTTGGAAGTTCTCGAGAAGCTGGCGACCTGCTCGTTGCTCGCACCGGCCGCGCGGCTTGTGCTGGAACACGCGGCTCGCACCCCGCCCGTTCCGAAGCCTGGGGCTCGCCTGAACGCAGTCGATACGCGCCGCTGGGGCGATACCGCGGTCACGATCTTCGAGCTTATCGAAGCCCCGGGGCTGGCCCCAGAATCCTCCTCTTAAGAACCCTCGCGCTCGGTCGGAGGGGTAGCTATAGTCCGTCGCTAGAAAGCCGGCGGTTTTCGACCTGTTGATACGAAAAGTGGAGTTCCCTGATGTCTGAAACCACCCCGCCCGTTCCAAAGTCCGGCGGCAGCGGTCCGTTCATTCTCGCTGCAATCGTGATGCTGCTGCTGATGGGCGGACTCATTTTTTGGAAGATGAAGAGCGGCGCTGAGACCGCCAAAGTCGAACCACCAAAACCCACAGCGACACCGGAGCAGCCGGTGTTGGATGAGCCGCCGCCGCCGCCCCCGCCGCCGGTGGCATCCGCGGACAGTTCCGCGAAGCCCGACGACAAACAGCCCGGGCCGAAGAAGGTAGGCAGCACGAATGTCGGCGCCGCGTGCGGAGTGTGTTCGGGAGAACCGAACCCAGCCCTGCAAGGAGCATTGGGTGGAAAGGCTGGCCAGAGCCGCGCCTGTTACGAGAAAGCGTTGAGCTCGAACACGACCCTCTCGGGACGCATGACGGTGTCGATCAAGATCAGTCAGCAGGGCACCGTTTGCAGCGCGCAAGTCAAGAGCGACATGAACAATCCACTGGTGGAAAACTGCGTTCTGCAAAGCTTCCGCGCCGCGACATTCCCCGCTCCGAAGGGCGGTTGCGTGGACGCTTCGGTGCCGCTGTATTTCAAACCGAAGACCTAATGCCGCCTGCGTTTTCGCTAAAATCCACGATGCTTTGGGCACTCGCCTGCGGCGGGTGCCTGGCAGCGTCGTGTGATGAGCGAGGCGCAACTTCCATTTGCCCAGCGCTGCCCCTGTACCAAACTTATCCACTGGGCGATGCTTCGCCCGCGGACGCAGCCAGCGCGGATTCGGCGCAAGTGCAACCAGCTCTCGAAGCCGCCTACGATGCCGGTTGTGCGACGCGACCTACGGATTTCCCGTACGACGCGAGTGCGGGCGGCGAAGGTGGCGAAGGGGCTGGCTCGGGCTCCGGTGCGGGCGCAAGCGTTGGCGGCGGTGCGGGCGATCATGCCGGTGCCGCCGGTGCCCACTAACGCGGACGCGGGCGAGACCCAGTCTCTGTCTCTGGCCCCGCGCGCTCGTACCGTCGAACATCGCTTTGGCGTGCTGCTCACCGTCGCCTATGACGGCCGTCGCTTCTCGGGTTGGGCGCGGCAGACGAATGCCCGCAGTGTCGCCGGTGAGCTGGACGGCGCAATCACTGCCATCGATCCGAAAGCGAGTCAGACTCGAGGCTTGAGTCGCACCGACGCGGGCGTGCACGCGCGCGAGCAGCTGGTCGCATTCGACACTGACAAAGACATCGGCCTGCGCGGCTGGGTGCTCGCGTTGTCACAACACTTGCCGGACGAAATTGCCGTCGTGCGCGCAACACGCGTCGCGCCTGGCTTCGATGCGCGCCGCCTTGCTACTCGCAAGGTGTATCGCTACACGGTTCTCCACAGCCTAGTTCGCGACCCGTTCCTCGAGGGTCGCGCCTGGCGCGTGATGGAGAGGTTCAACCACTCTGACCTGAACGCAATTGCTCAGTCCCTGGTCGGGAAACACGACTTCGCCGCTTTCCGTGGCGCGGCGGATACTCGAACCGAGACGGTGCGACAGATCTTTCGCATCGAAGTAGGGCCGGCGCATAGCGATGAACGCATCACGCTGGTCGAAGTCGAGGGCGACAAATTCCTCTACAATATGGTGCGAATCATCGTCGGAACGCTGATCGACATCGGTCGCGAGCGACGACCGAAGGACGCATTGACTCGGGCACTTACGAGCCATGCGCGAACGGATCTCGGCATCACGGCGCCGCCGGACGGCTTATGTCTGGAACGCGTCATCATCGATGACGGAGCTCTGGCGGACGGAACCAGCTTTCACAAGCTCGATTCCTGGCCCCCGGCACATTGACGTAGGGCGATCCGTCGCGTAGCTTCCGCCGGCGACAACGCGGGCGAAAACCGGTTCGTCGAGCTACGCTCAGTCGGCTCTGTCGTGTTCCTCACGACAACGACTTATCGAGCGAGCACTTTAGGAGCTTTGAAACGATGGGCCTCAAGCAAAGAATCGTCGACCGCGGTAAGCAAGCACTTCTTCAGCCGAGCGTGCTGCGTTGGGTGACCGATGATCGCGTCATGAAGGCCACCGAGGGGTTGATGGATGCGCGCACGCGCGTCAAGGACGCCTGGAAGGTCCTACTGAACGGCAACGAACTGCCCAACATCGACCCGGCGCTGGACGAGAACATCGGCCAAACCGAACCGGCAATCACCAAGACCAACGGGCACACGAACGGCCACGCCAACGGCTCGACCAACGGTAGCGCCGTCAGCGCAACGAACGGCTCGGTCGCGAACGGCAACGGCGCCCGCATCGACATGAACGACCGCGAAGGGTCCTCGGACATGGCCGAGTCGATGAAGGAGCGCACTAGCCTGGCCAGTGTCGGTGGCAAGGACGTGTTCGAGAAGGCCTTCAAGTTCATGGCCGCGGACAACGCGCGCAAGATGGGGATCTACCCCTACTTCCGCCCGCTCGATTTCGCGGACGGCCCCGAAGCGCAAATCAATGGCAAGCGGGTGGTGATGTTCGGCTCGAACAACTACCTCGGCTTGACCACTCACCCCAAAGTGCGTGATGCCGCCAAGGCCGCGATCGACAAATACGGCACCAGCATGACCGGCTCGCGCCTGGTCAACGGCTCGATGCGTCTGCACGAAGAGTTCGAGGAGAAGCTGGCCAAGTGGTTCAACAAGGAATCCGCGCTGGTCTTCACCACGGGCTACCAGGTCAACATCGCAACCTTGGCCGCGCTGCTCTCCAACAAGCAATCGGTCGCCTTCATCGATCGCAACGTGCACGCTTCCTTGTACGACGGCGTGCGGCTGGGCCAATCCGCAGGCGCGCGCCTCGTGCGCTACCGTCACAACGACGCTGAATCCCTGGATAAAGCCCTCGAAAAGCTCGAAGCAGAGGAAGGCGCGTTCGTGATCACCGACGGCGTGTTCAGCGCCGAGGGCGAGATCGCCAAGCTCGACGAGCTCGTGCCGGTGGTGAAGAAGCACAAGGCTCGCCTGTTCGTGGACGACGCGCACGCATTGGGCGTGATCGGACCGGGCGGCATGGGTACCGCGGCCCACTTCGGCCTGCTCGACCAAGTCGATCTGATCGGTGGCACCTTCTCCAAGTCGATGGCCAGCATCGGTGGTTGGCTGGTCGGCGAACGCAAGGTGCTGGACTACATCCGTCACTTCGCGCCCTCGTTCATGTTCGCTGCCGCCGCTGCGCCGCCCTCGGTGGCCGCCGCGATGGCCGCTTTCGACGTGATGCAGGAAGAGCCTTGGCGCATCGAAAAGCTGCGCGAGAATTTCACCTACATGCGTGAAGGGCTGAAGAGCCTCGGCTTCGAGCTCGGGCACACGCAAACCGCGGTGATCCCAATCTACATCCGCCAGGATTTACGCACGATCATGATGTGGCGAGACCTCTTGGAAGAGCACGGCATCTACACCAACCCGTTCATCTCTCCTGGCGTACCGCCGAAGAGCGCGATGCTCCGCACCAGCTACATGGCCACGCACGACCGCCATCACCTGGATCGCGCTTTGGAGGCCTTCGAAAAGGTCGGCAAGAAGTACGGCGTCATCGGAAAGTAAAGCTGGGCCCGCCGCGGGCCCTGCCATTCTTCCGCGTCGGGGTGACTGAACACGTTGCAGCATTCGTCGTCGGGCATGGCGCTGGCTCGTGCACTCGATGCAACGGCGCCCTCTAACCCTTCTTGACTCGTCCAGCGGCCCAAAGTTAGCTGCGCGTTCAAATGACTCTCGAGCTCAAGAGAACGATCATCGGCGGCAAGATCAACGACTTCTTGAACGTCGTCGATTACATCTACAAGCGCGACCCCAATTATATCCGTCCGCTGGACATGGATATGAAGGATCGCTTGAGCTTCAAGAATCCGTTCTTCGAGCACGGCGACGGCGTGATCTTCACGGCTTTCCGCAACGGGTTTTGCGTCGGGCGCTGTACCGCACAGATCGACCGGGAGCACCTAGCTCGCCACAAAGACGACGCTGGCTTCTTCGGCTTCTTCGACACGATCGAAGACCAAGAGGTAGCAAAGCTCTTGCTCGACGCGGCCACCGAGTGGCTGCGCGAGCGCGGCATGAAGAAGATTCGCGGACCGTTCTCGCTGTCGATCAACGAAGAGACGGGCTGCTTGATCGAAGGCTTCGACATGCCGCCGATGGTGATGATGCCCCACCACCTGCCGTATCAGGCCGGCCTGATCGAAAAGTGCGGCTTCGAGAAGCTAAAGGATTTGTATGCTTGGCGTTACACGGTCGGCGAGATGCCCGAGCGCGGGCGCAAGGCGCACGACGAGCTGGCAGCGCTGCCCGAGGTCAAGACCCGGCACATCGATATGCGAAACCTCGACAGCGAGGTGCGCACGATCATGAATATCTTCAACGATGCTTGGTCGGACAATTGGGGTTTCGTCCCGTACACCGAAAAAGAGCTTTCCAAGATGGCCGCCGATCTGAAGCTGATCGCCATCCCCGAGCTGACGTACATCGCCGAAATCGATGGTGTGCCGGCAGCATTCGCGGTCGCGCTGCCGAACATCAACGAACTGATCCGCGAGTTCAAAGGCAAGCTCGGTCCACTCGAGCTCGGCAAATTGCTGTGGCGGCTCAAGGTCAAAGGCCCGAAGACGGCCCGCTTGGCGCTGCTTGGCATCTCCAAGAAGTTTCGCGGCCAACGCAAGTACGCCGGCCTGAGTATCTTCCTTTATTCCAAGCTGAACGAGTCAGGCAAAAAGCTGGGCATCGAGTGGGGTGAGTTGTCCTGGACGCTCGAGGACAACGGCCCGGTGAATGTCGGCATCAAATTCATGGGCGGCAAGATCTACAAAAAATACCGGCTGTTCGAGAAAAACACATGACCATCCTGGTTACCGGCGGCTCTGGTTTTCTCGGCTCTCACATCATCGAACAGCTGTCACGCGCCGGACGCCCCGTGCGCGCCCTGGTGCGCCGTTCGAGCGATACCAAGTTCTTGCGCACGCTGAGCAACGTGGAACTGTTCGACGGAGCGATCGACGATCGCTCGAGTCTGGAACGCGCCGTGGTCGGAGTCTCCGCCGTCGTGCACTCCGCCGGTCTGGTCAAGGCGCGCAATTTGGACGAGTTCATGCGCGTGAACGCGCGCGGCACCGAGAACATGCTGGAGGCATGTCTGCCGCACAAAAGCTCGCTGAAGCGCTTCGTGCAAATTTCCAGCATTGCCGTCGGCGGTCCGAGCGATGTCTACGGAAACCCGGTCGCGGTCGACGCGACGCCGCGTCCCGTCACCGATTACGGACGTAGCAAGCTTCTGGCCGAGCGCGCCGCGCTGGCGATGAAAGACCAACTCAATATCACCGTCATCCGCCCACCCGCGATCTACGGCCCACGTGATCGAGAGATCTTGGCCTTCTTCAAGTCCATCAAGATGGGGGTCTTGCCGCTGCTCGGCTCGCCACAAAGCAAGCTGAGCATGACCTACGGCCCGGACTGCGCGCGCGCCTGCATCGCCGCAATCGACGCGGACGTCCCGAGCGGCAGCATTTTCGCAATCGACGATGGCGCCGTGCACACCATGGCCGAGCTGATCTCGGAGGCCGAAACAGCGATCGGCAAGCGTGCATTTCTGCGTATCCCATTGCCGCGGCGCGTGGTCCTCGGCGCAGCCTTCATGAGCGAGACCTATGGCAAGCTCACCAACCGCGCGATGATGCTCACCCGTGACAAATGCAACGAGCTCTTCGACCAATGGGTGTGTGATGGCGCGGACGCGCGGCGGGACCTGAAGCTGTCCCCCAGCGTGAGCTTCTCGCAAGGCGTCAAACAGACGGTCGATTGGTACCGCACCGCTGGCTGGCTCTAGCCATGTTCGAGCGACTCGCGCTGGCCAGCTTCGCGTGGTTCGCAATTCACGCCTTCGTGGCCGGCTCGGAGCTCCGCTGGTGGTTGGTGCAGCGCTTGGGACAGCGAGCCTTCGGCGGGTTTTTCTCGCTGCTTTCGCTCGGTTCGCTGCTGTTTCTGATCGACGCCTATCGCAAGACGCCGTTCTACCCGCTGTGGTTCTCACCGCGCATCATTCACTGGCTGCCGCTCGGGGTGATGCCATTCGCTTTGTTGCTGCTGGTGGGCGCGTTCAGCGTCCCGAATCCGACCGCCGTCGGCGCCGAAAAAATTCTCGAACGCACGGACGCCGCGCGCGGCGTGCTGCGCATCACGCGGCACCCCTTTCTTTGGGCAACGGCGCTTTGGAGCGGCGCGCATTTGCTAGTCACGGGCCACGTCGCAGCAATTCTATTTTTCGGCACGCTGCTAGTCACCGCGCTGCGCGGCACTGGCAGCATCGACGAAAAGCGCCGCCGTACGAACAAGGCCGAATTCGAGCGTTACCTCGAGATCACTTCGAACCTGCCCTTCGCCGCGATCATCCAAGGGAAAAACCGCCTCGCGTGGTCGGAGCTATGGGTACCGAGCGTAATCGCCGCACTGCTCTTGGCGGTGCTGCTAAAGGTGCATTTGCGCCTGTTCGGCTTCTCGCCCTTCGGCTGAAACTCAACGTGCGGCTGCTTTGAGACGTTTGTCCCGCCTCGAAGCGAGCTCAGCGCGCGACGCGGTAGAACGTCGCGCCGGCGACGGCTAACGGTGTGGGCGCGTTTTTTAGTGTTCGCCCGAGGGCTTCGACGGCTTCGGTGTCCACGTAGATGCCGGGACCCCAGGCGTTCTCGTCGTCTTCGTCGATGCCATGGGTGGCGGTCTCTGCGTACAGCGCGCGACGCAGCGGCTCGCTGGGCAAGGACACGAGTTGCCATTCGATGCCGCTTGCCGCTACCGGCGCTGCTTCGGCCTGTTCTGCCTGCCAGCGTCCGCCGTGGCTCAGCACGCCGACGCTGGCCAAGTCGAACGCTTTCAGTCGTGCTCGCACGAGCTTGATCCACGAGATCGGATCTTCCAGCTGCTCGCCGTCGGCGAACTCGACGTATAGAGCGTGGCCGAACTCACGTGCGACGCCCGATTGCGCGAGCGGAAAGGTCTCGACGCAGGCGCGCAGTGCGGAGCGAAACTCGCTGAAGCGTGCGGCGAAGTCCGCGGGCTCCAGCGCGTACTCGTCGTGTTCGATGGCAAAGTAGGCAATCAACACGCCGAACGCGTTCTCGTCACTCAGGGACATGGCAGAGTCAGCGGCGGCGAGCCGCAGAAATTGCCGACAATGCGGCCCGCGCCTTGTTGCGCGTTTCCTTGGCCTCGAGTTCGGGTACGCTGTCGGCGACAACGCCGGCGCCGGCCGTGACTTCGAAGCGCCCGTCTTGCATCACCACGGTGCGGATGGCGATCGCCAAGTCCAAACTGGTTCCGCCGGTGACATAGCCAATCGCGCCACCGTAGGCGCCACGCGGGCGCAATTCCAGCTCACGGATGATTTGCATCGCTCGCACCTTGGGTGCGCCGCTGAGCGTGCCCGCGGGAAAGGTGGCGCGAATCACGTCCCACGGGCCCAAGTTCGGCGCGAGCTCGCCCTCGACCTCGCTCGTGATGTGCATCACGTGGCTGTACTTCTCCACGCTCATGTGGAGCGGCACACGCACGCTGCCCGACTTGGATACGCGGCCGACGTCGTTTCGCGCCAGGTCAATCAGCATCACGTGCTCTGCGCGTTCCTTGGGGTCGGCCAACATTTCGTCAGCAAAGGCTTGGTCTTCTTCGGGACTGCGGCCGCGCCGCCGCGTGCCAGCAATCGGACGCAGCGTAATGCGCTTGTTCTCGACCCGCACCAACGTCTCGGGGCTCGCGCCGGCGATGGCTACTGCCGAAGCGCCGTCTCGCTCCGGTAATTCCAAGAGATACATGTACGGCGCGGGCGAGAGTACGCGCATTGCCCGGTACACATCGAACGGGTCAGCCCCGCCCGTAGGCGTCGAAAAGGTGCGTGCAGGCACGATTTGAAAGGCATCCCCGGCGCGGATGTACTCCTTCGCGCGCTCCACGACTCGGCAGTAGTCCGCGTCGGACATGTTCACGTCCACGTCACTCGGCAAGGCTTGCGGATCGGGCGGGGCCATCATCGGCAGCGTCGTGGCATGCGACAGATCGTGCTCGGCGCGCTCGACCTCCGCCGGATCTTGCGCGGCGATCACCGCAGTGTGCGTCAAGTTGTCGAACACCACTACCGTGGCATTGGAGATCATGCGCGCGATCGGCCGCTTTCGGCCAATTAGCTCGGGCCAGGGCTCTACTTTGGTCACGAAATGCACCATGTCGTAGGTCAAGAGACCCACGCAGGCGGTAGCGAAACGCGCGGCCATGTCCGTTTCATCCGCACCGCCACCGGGCGCGAGCTGCGACAAGCGCGTAAATGGGTCGACCCCGGGCTCGCCATACACGACGTGCTGCGAGCGCGGGCGATAGCCCAGGATCGAGTAGCGCCCCCAACGCTCGCCGGCGACTACGCTTTCGAGCAGAAACGAGCCGCCCTCCGAGCGCTGACGCAGCGCTTGGTAGGCACCCACCGGTGTAATACCGTCGACGACGAGTGTTTTCTTGTACATGACCGAGTTCAGGAGAAGGGTGCCCCGAGCATAGCGCCACGCCAAGAAAAACTCAGAAATTCCGGGTTGCATGCGCTAGAACGCCTCGTTTGACGCAGCCTTCTATCCCGAGCCATGCTGCCCCATGCCGCCGGACGCGACGCCAGAGCCATTTCGCGGCCTTCCTCCTCCTGTGAGGCTGATGCTGGCGTTCAGCCTTGCGACGCATCTCGCCGGCTGTAAGAGCACGAGCGAGCGTCAACTCGTAGACACCGAGCGCCGGCACTTCGCCGCCAAGTGTGAGCGCACGGGTGAATGCGCGTTGAGCCAGACTTCGGGCGACAAACGCGGAGGCGATAGGACCGCGCTGGGGCTGCTTCGCGTGGGACGCCTGGTGGGCATTTGCGACGTGGTTCCAGGTCACGAACCCGACACAGCTGCGGAGTGCCGCGCGCTCGTCTGCCAAAGCGACGCTGATTGCCCGCCCGGCCACGGCTTGAAAGACGGTCAGTGCCTGAACGCGCTGTGCACTGATCCGGCGTTGGCGCTCTCCCCCCAAGATTCGGTGATGCTCTGCCTGGCCGGTTCCGGGCTGGGCAACGAGCAAGCGCGCCAGGTCGAACGCTATGCTTTGGGCTTGAATTGCGGCACCCCGTGCAAAGTGCCCGCACCCTGCCGCCAGCCCTAAGGGCCCGCGAATGGCTAAGTCGATCGATCTCGCGGTCGAGGCATCCCGGCTGGCGTCGTTGCTCCTCAGTTACATGCCCGCAGTATGCGC
>Ga0302322_100000314_pt1 | contig 36407 bp, 30 predicted proteins | sample Fen_T0_2_FD_203757 | JGI IMG/M metagenome (GOLD analysis project Ga0302322, IMG submission 203757) | Peat permafrost microbial communities from Stordalen Mire near Abisko, Sweden - Fen_T0_2 | ecosystem: Environmental > Terrestrial > Soil > Wetlands > Permafrost | place: Sweden: Abisko...
CTCGTGCCGATTTTCGCTGGTGCGATCAAGGCCGCGAAACCCGAAACCGTCGTCGTTCTCGCCGGCATGCCGGCTGACAAAGCCGTAGTTGACAGCTTCCACGCTGCCGGCGTCGACGAATTCATCCATGTCCGCGCCAACGTTCGCGAACTCCTGGCCAAACTTCTCAAGCAGATCGGAGCCTGAAACCCATGAAACCTGATTTTACTAATCTCGCGTTCGACGCGTTCAAGTTCCCCGCCGCCGAAGCGGCTCCCACCGCCAAGGTCGTCGAAGAGACCGACGAGCGCATCCCGATCAAAGCCGTTTACACTGCGGCCGACCTCGCTGGTTGCGCCACGCTCGACTCGATGCCGGGCTTCGCGCCCTTCACGCGCGGACCGTATCCGACGATGTACGTCGCGAAACCCTGGACGGTTCGCCAATACGCCGGTTTCTCGACCGCCGAGGAATCCAACGCTTTTTATAAGCGCAATCTCGCCGCGGGTCAGGCCGGCCTTTCCGTCGCCTTCGATTTGGCGACGCATCGCGGTTATGATTCCGATCATCCACGCGTTGTGGGCGATGTCGGCAAAGCCGGCGTGGCCATCGATTCGATCCTCGACATGCAGACGCTTTTCGGCGGCATCCCGCTCGATAAGGTCTCCGTTTCGATGACGATGAACGGCGCCGTTCTCCCGATCCTTGCCTTCTACATCGTCGCCGCCCTCGAACAGGGTGCGAAGCTCGAACAGCTTTCCGGCACGATCCAGAACGACATCCTCAAAGAGTTCATGGTGCGGAATACCTACATTTATCCGCCCACGCCCTCGATGAAGATCATCGCGGACATCTTCGAATACACCTCGAAGAACATGCCGAAGTTCAACTCGATCTCGATCTCTGGCTACCACATGCAGGAAGCCGGCGCCACCGCCGATCTCGAACTCGCTTACACCCTGGCCGACGGTCTCGAATATCTGAAAACCGGCGTCGCTGCTGGCATCGATATCGACGCCTTTGCGCCGCGCCTTTCGTTCTTCTGGGCTATCGGCAAAAACTTCTTCATGGAAATCGCGAAGATGCGCGCCGCCCGAACCATCTGGTCCGAGCTCGTCGCACGCTTCAACCCGAAGAACCCGAAGTCCCTCGCACTCCGCACGCACTCGCAGACCTCCGGCTGGTCGCTCACCGAGCAGGATCCGTTCAACAACGTTGCGCGTACCTGCATGGAAGCGCTTTCTTCCGCATCCGGCCACACCCAGTCGCTCCACACCAACGCTCTCGACGAGGCCATCGCGCTCCCGACCGATTTCTCCGCGCGCATTGCCCGCAACACCCAGCTCTTCCTCCAGCAGGAAACAGGCATTTGCAACGTCGTCGACCCGTGGGGTGGCAGCTACTACGTCGAGGCGCTCACCGCCGAACTCACCAAGAAAGCCCGCGAGCATCTCGCGGAAGTTGAGTCGCTCGGTGGCATGACCAAGGCGATCGAAGCCGGCATTCCGAAGCTTCGCATCGAAGAAGCCTCCGCCCGCCGTCAGGCCAAGATCGATTCCGGCAAGGAGACGATCGTTGGCCTCAACAAATACCGGATGGAGAAGGAAGACCCGATCGAAATTCTCGAGGTCGACAACACCGCCGTCCGCATCGCGCAGATCGAAAAGCTCAAACAGCTCCGCGCGGGTCGTGACGAAGCCAAGTGCCGCGCCACGCTCGCCGCGTTGACGCAGGCTGCTGGTTCGGGTCAGGGCAACCTGCTCGGGCTCGCCGTCGAAGCCGCCAAAGCTCGCGCCTCCCTCGGTGAAATCTCCAGCGCGCTTGAAGAAAAATTCGGCCGTTACCAGGCTACCATCCGCTCGATCTCCGGCGTTTACCGCTCGGAGTTCGGCGAAGAACCTATGATCCTCGAAGTCCGCGCTCTCGTTGAGAAATTCGAAAAGAAGGAAGGCCGCCGTCCGCGTATCTTGATCGCCAAGCTCGGTCAGGACGGACACGACCGCGGCGCCAAAGTCGTGTCGACCGCCATGGCCGACATGGGCTTCGACGTCGACATCGGGCCGCTCTTCCAGACGCCTGAGGAAGCCGCGAAGATGGCGGTGGAAAACGACGTTCATGTGGTCGCGATGAGTTCACTCGCCGCCGGTCACAAGACGTTGCTGCCCGCGCTCCGCGATGAACTCAAGAAACTCGGCCGCGAAGATATCGTGATCGTGTGCGGTGGTGTTATACCCGCACAGGATTACGACTTCCTCCTAAAGAATGGCGCGAGCGCGATCTTTGGACCTGGCACCCAGATCCCGAAGAGCACGAAGCGCACGCTCGAAATCCTGCTCGAACGACTCTGAGTAAATTCATAGGGCCGGACCTCGCGCCCGCGTCCTTTCAACTTCAACGTTGGTGATGGCTTCGGCCGTCACCGACGTTTTATTTTACCGGTAGCTCAGGGTTTTTATTAACCTACCACCGGTTCGCACCAGCTACGTGTGGCACCATATCTCTTTCCAGAGCATCATAAGCTCTGACGCTTTGATGGTGGGAAGCGACCGCCGGGCAATTCGTATGGATGTGGACTGGCGATAGGCAACCCAAGTCGCCTGGGAATATTTACCTAGCAAGAACATCGTCGAGGAGGGAGTCCTTCCTTTCCCTGCGGCTACTACTGCGGCGCCACCCCGGCGAAAACTTCTTTGCCGAATGAAGCCACTCCGCTGCATCTCTACTCGTTATCACAAACTTGCCTAACTTCGTCTCGATCCCGGATTGGGTTTCTTCCCGGGTTTGAATGCACGCCTTCATTCCCAGAACGAGTCGATGGGCCAAAGTGCAACGGAGGGCGAGCATGACGTTGGCGAGAGCCACAGCCCGATCCATGGAATAGCGGCAAGCCGATTTGCCGTGTTAAAAGGCCGTTAAAACCGGCCAATGTGCCATAGACAATCATCAACTAAATTCCAGATAGGGCTTGGTTTCACGACGTTTTGCGTCATCGGCTTTGTCGCGCAGAAAGCGGAGGAGTTTAGTGTCGTTAAGCGCTGGGAAAACGCCGTCGAGCATACCCAATTGACAGAGGGTAATATTTGCATTTTAGTTCGATTATACAGTTAGTTTAACGATCAAGTGAATTAATCCAATGCGGGGTAGATGGAAATGATTGCTGTTGTCAATATAACTTGACGAGTTAGCCGCGTTGCGCAAAACAACACCCAATATGCTGGAGACCACACAAAAATCACAGGGCTTATCTTGCAGGGCTTGCCGTTCGCGCGAGACCCTTAGCAGCAGGCGGAACAAGGGATTCACGATGGCTGAAATCATGGTCGTCATCGTTGTGATGGGGGTGCTCGCCCTCATTGCCGTTCCCATTTACAACAATGTCCGCGGAGCTGCCTTCGACGCCGTGAAAGCAAAGAACGCCACAACGCTGAACCAGCTGATGACAACGTGTCACAATGCTGGGGTGAACGTGACCACTTGGGCTACCTCTAAAGACGCGATCGACGCACTAACGATCGGAGTTAACCTACCTACGTCCATAGCGAGCGCAGCTACGCCCCAACAGATCAAGCTGCAGGAAGTTCTGAATCCTGGCGCCTATAATTTCACCCCGGGAGATGCGACCAAGGCACCGAGTTTCACACCAAACTTGGATGGTGCCACCACCAAGCCATAGAGGTCCTGTTACCGGGGGGGCTATGAAAAAGACGGGCAGGGGATTTACGCTTTCCGAGATCATGGTAGCAATTGTGATCCTTGGTATCCTGGCGCTCATTGCGATGCCGGTCTATTCTGGCGTGCGGAAGGCGTCCCTTGAAAGCGCCGCGATGCAAAACACGCAACTGATCAATGCAGCCAAAAGATCGTTTGGTCTGACCGTACCGAACTCGGCTGCGCAATGGGCGGCCGCGAGCACCGATACGGCCAGATTGCAGCTTTTGATTGCGGCCGGCCTTCTTGATGGCAGTCCGTCCGGCTATTTAACGATGCCTGGTGGTTACGCTATTGGCCTGCCCGGAGGTATAAACAATCGGACAGACCTAACCCATGATGGAACCTCGATTTCTTATTAAGGGCTTTACGCTTGCAGAGGTTATTGTCGGGGTGGCCGTATTTGGAGTTCTAGTCATTGGCGCGCTAACGCTGATTTGGACGAGCCACCGGATATTATTTCCACGGCGGATCGAGGACGGTGGCCGGGTGCTCTGCGTCGCCCCTTCTGCCACTGCTTTCGCCGACGCGGTCGTTTTGCACGGGCAGTTCATGGAGCAGCTGAAGGAAGCCCGGGCGGTTTATGTTTTTGGCGGTGTCCATCCCGCTTTGCCGCCAGAGGCGTCTCAATTGACGGTCAAGCCTCTGACGGCGGGCGAGCTGCCTGTGATCGCTGACTTCACAGCCGGGCTACCTTTGGAGCCTTTGAAATTTTACCGGCTTTACCAGAATGCCCTTGGGCCAATGGTGACGAGGGCTAACGCCGAAGATTTCACGGTCGTCGTGGTTGGTCCGCGCAACAGTCGTATCGAACTAACTGCCATGGTACAGGTGCGGCGATCATCTTTGTCGGTGTCAGATGGGGATTCGAGCGAAACCTTCGCCCGGTGGGATGTCCGGTATTTTGACGCGGCAGGGAATAACTCAGATTACGCCTTTTTGGAGGATGCAGATGTCGCAGCTTCCGCTCCCGTCGGCGCAATGCACAACTGGCATCGATATCAAGAGGGCGTTGTAGCGGAAGAAGGGCCGGTTGCTGCGGTTTTCCCCGATCCTTGGCGTCATCCTGGTGTCAGGATCGCGGCTGTGTATCAGCCGCCGAGCTTCAGCCGGTTTATTTACTTACTCCATGTTACCCGGTGATAAAAACCATCGGCAGTGTGGCTCCGCCGGGCTCGCACTCGTCTTTCTCGTTGCGGTGGTGATGGGCTCGATGCTCATGCTGCACACCGCGGCCGTAATCAGCGTGGGCAACACGGCACGGGCACTCGATCTCGCGCAGCAGAACCTCACGATGAACACCCAGCTTGAACAGCTGACGGCAGAGGCAACTCTCGCGATCCGGTGTGCAGGATATCAGCCCTCCACGCTTTCATATCAGGATGCAATCCACGACCTCGCTGCCTTGATACCTCCCTCGGACGCCATCGTTGCGATTTCATCGGTGGCGTTCTCCGTCCCGGATCTACATTGGTACCCGGTTTTCGGTGGTACGCCTGAGGCTCTGGGTGTTCCCTCCGCGGACCTCATGCAGATGGCGACGCCTGAATTGCGTGAACTCCTGGGGGCAGCCGTGGCAGAATCCACGACCTTCGACACCACTTATCGGACGAGCCGTGAGGTGAGGGGGGCCAATATTGAATATGAAACGACTGTCTCCTGCCGCCTGGTCGCGGTGCCTTTGAGTCGGTATCGGATTTCGGGATACGATATGCCGGGCGATATTGGTGCTCCGGCGTCTCCCGTCGGCTGGCCGGCCGGTTTTGCCGCGACGGATCTCATGCCGCGCGGTCTGGTGCCGGCCCGCGATCCAGCGGCGCTCTCCGACTTGGCCACCCGGCCAAACCGTCCCGGGCATTACCGCCGGCGTGCCTTGCTGGCTGAGGCCTACCAATACGTTTTTTCGCAGCGCTACTACGACCGGGTTGCGGACTACGCTGGTATCACCCATTTTTACAACGTCGATGGCAGTGTAGCGAATCCAACTCTAACCGGTGGTTCGGCGGCGTCAGGAGTTTACTCGCTCGACGTCGGTCTCTTCGGACAGGGGCAGCTGGGGTCACTGACCCGCACTTCAAGTGCGGTGGTATTTTATACCACTATCGCTGGTTCAAAATTGATCATATCTGACTCGGTGGGATCTGGTTCGGCAGTTTTTCTGTTAGTCCTTGGACCGGCTTCCGCTGCTTCGGGCCAGATCGATCTCGAGGTCTCGGGGTCGATTGGTCGGCCGATCGTAATCGTGGCAGCCAACGCAAATGTGAAGGCAGGGCTTGGGACCGTCGTGAACGGAGCACTTTTTCTTGATCCGCTATGTCGGGTCTCGGCTGGAAACGGCCCAGTCACTATCGGGCACGTCAGCTACTGGCTTGGCTCGACCACCGTAAACACAAATGCATTTCGGCCGGGAACGATGCCGGCGGCCGCCGCCGCACTGTCTCCGCGTGTGGTCTATGCCGCCGCCGTTACCCGCTGACCATAACCCGCAGCTGTTTCATGACGACACAGAACAAACGATTTTCCGGCGCCCACGGCTTTGTAATCGCGGAGCTTGTGGTGGTCGTTCTGGTTGTTGGTCTAGCAATGATTCCAATTATCCGGGGTATGCTCATGCTACCGCAGGTCGCCGCTGCGATAGGCACGCAGAATCGCTCGGAGAGTTGGCGGAGTCTTTCCGATCAGGTCGTGACCGCGGGGATCGACCCGATCGCGACCCCGGTATTAAATGCTGTGTCAGTCGAGCCAGCCACTGGCCTCCAGGGCAGACTTTCGCGGGTTAATCTGGAGCTCCGCCGCGGCGCGCCACAGATTGCTTTTTTGACGGAGACATTTTCTGGGTCTGCAGAATCACGAAGTACGGGGGGTGGTTTTGAAGTGAGTACTGGAAACGCGATTCCCCCTCGGATCGATCCCGTTCCGCCCCTAGCACCCATCAAGTTGGGAAATCCATCACTGAATCCTGCCAGTGGCAGTTACTTCGCTCTATTTTCTTTAGTGCCTCCAGCGACGGCAGGAGACCCTTACATTGGCAATATTCGGGCCTCGGGAAGCGCTGGTGATTTCATCAGGTTGCGGACCATGGCTCCATCGGTGCACGCGAGCGATGCCATTGGCTTAACCGATCTCAGCGTATCTGCATTTGAACTGGCGCAAGGGGTACGGGGAGAAGTATGGGCTGAATACGACGGTAGTCCAGTGGCGGATATTGCCACCTCCTTGGCTGATGGTCGTGTGCTTTGGCTGGTCATGGATGTACGCACAGGCCGCATTCAGCCGTATGAGCCCAGTGACAAGACCGACTTTGTCTTTGGTGTCAGTATTGGCCGACCTGTCTATTCTGTGGCAGGAACGGCATATATCTCGGGCGACCCGATTGCGGTTGATTTCGCTACGGCGCATAATATCGCCAGCGGCACGGCTTCCGCTTTCTTTGGCTATCCCCAAGCGGTAAAGGATCGTTTCGGCAGCACTTGGGACAAGATCGAACTTAATTATGATTGGTACTGGAGCGGCGCTATCATTTATCCCTGCGATCCAACCGCGGGTGATACAATAAACTTTTATAAAACGGAAGGACGTCAACTTTGGCAGGCGACGCAGTTGGTATCCGCAACGCCGACCACGGCGCTTAGCGGTCTTGGTGTTCAAACGGCGACATGGAACGTTCAGCGAAGGGTTACTGCTCTATTGCCGCCAGAGCGCGTGGCTGAGTATTACGACAAAAGCACTTCTTCAGACGTGAGCGGCAAGATGGATTTTCAGGTTCCAATTTTGGAGGGGACCAAACCTCAGAGGCGGATGGGCCGACCCTTGGTGGACGGACTGGAAAGTGTCACCGTTGACGTGTCCATCGACGTGAACCCTTAACCGTTTTTGTATGACCATTCCGCCGCCCGACCCGATTATTCACACTCGCGAGTCACTCGAACGCATCATCGCTTTCCTCCTGCACTCCTCCGAGCAGCCCGGTGTGACGGACGTTTCGTTGCGGCAAAATGGTCGCGCGGTGGTTCGCGCAAATACTTTCCTGAAGGCCATTCCCCAGCCATGGCTGACGAATGATTGGATCGGTATCACGGCGCTTCTAGGCAATCCACCCTGGCTCGAAAAACCTCCGCGGTTGCGCGCGTTAAGAGCGACCGTCGATCTTGCGGGGCATCGTTTTCGCTGCACATGGGGACAGACTCGTAGCGGGGAGACGGTTGATGTGCGGCCGATACCTAGACATATCAAAACCCCCGAGGAACTGAAGCTGCCTGATATCCTTCCCGAAACGCTGGCGTCACTTTCAGGTGGCTTGGTTCTGTTTGTTGGGCCAACCGGAGCAGGGAAGAGCTGGACGATGGCATCCCTGATTCGCCATCGGGCGAGAATTCGCGGCGGAAAATATGTTCTAATCGAGAATCCGGTGGAATTTCTCCACGAGGACACCGACAAAGCGGAATTCTATCAGATGGAAGTGGGCAAGGATGTCGAAAGCTACAGTGCCGCGCTGGAGGACGTGATGGCGCAAAATCCGGATGTGCTCGTCGTCCAAGAGCTAGTCGATCGGCGGTCAGCCGAAAATACGTTGTCCGCCGCGCTTTCCGGACACCTTGTTATGGCCACGATGCATAGCCAGGAGGCGGCCTCGGTTCCTTCTCGCTTTGCCGGGCTGCTCGAACCGGAAGACGAGGGAGCGTATAAAGCTGCACTCTACAAGCTATCGGTCTGTTTGGAAATGATCGTGGTCATGCGACTGATGCCTGGGCATAATGGATTGGTTCCGGTCTTCGAAGTTTTGACTATGAGGGACCGACCGGGCGGTCAGAGAATCAACAAGCTGGTCACGTTGGTGGCGAAGGGAGATGCGGTTGGGCTTCGCAACGAGATCCTCATGGGAGGAAGCAGGGCAGGTATGATTACGATGGAAAATAGCCTGCAAGGACGGATCGACGAGGGACTCCTAAGTTTAAGACGCACGAATTGACGATGGTAGATATTGATTGACAACAACAATAAATAAAAACCAAATCTATCCGTGCCCACGATTCTCGATCCCCTCATTGAGCTTTTCAGCGGCAAGGCGTTCAAGCCGCACCCGGGGGATGCGGCCTTGCCACTGGGCAAGCGCTTTGCCGGTCAGGTAATTGTGGTGGTAGGGGGCGGACCACGCGCCTGGACGCAGCGGGTTTGTTTCGACGGACTGGGACAGCCCAGTCTCGCCGGCCCTCGTTCATTGGCGATGAAGCGTGGTTCTGCGGAATGGGGTCAGCATCTTAAAAATGAGGCTGTCTCGACCTCCGGCTGGGCCATCTTTTTGGCGGAGCAGTGGCAGGCTGCCTTTGCTTCTGCCAGCGCTGCCTCGGTGGGTGGAAATCGCGTGGAAAAAATGCTGCGGGTGAGAGAGCATGCCTCACAGTTTGGCGATGAGAGGATTTCCGATGACGCTATTCGCGTGGCGTTTGACCACCCATCGATGGACACGTCGGTCGTTGTGGGCGTGCGCGCCACCAACCTTGAGCAGGGGGCCAGAGATCTAGTTGAAAACGGTTTCCATGTTGCAGCTGTGCGTGTGGCCGTGCTGGCCTATTTGGAGCGCCATCTCTCTGGGCTCCAGCGCGAGCAGCAGGCGCTTGAACGCACGATCGTAGTCACGGATGGCCAGAGCGCGTTGATTGTTGGGGTTTGTAACCAAGCTTTTGATACAACCGACGGGGGCATTAGCTACTGCGTTAATCGGCCTTCAGATCTGAGTTCGCACGTGTTGGAACGTATCACCAAACCGGAGCGGGTGATTGCGTGGGGTGGCAAGATCGATTTGATTGGACCGGAAATGCCGTGGTCGGCAGAAACGCTGCCTGCCGGCATCGACCTGCGGCAATTGCCTGCCCCTGAGCCTGCGTTATGCGCTGTCGACGGAGCAGTCTTCCATGACTTCCGTATCGATTTGGATGAAACGCGGGGCGCGCTGCCCGCCTGGATGCGGCCCGCATTTCTGGCTGTTCTTTTTCTGGTTTGTGCCTGCTTGGTTGGTTTGGCTTACCAACTAAAATCAGGGTTATATCTGGAAGGCCGGATTGGGCAAAGAACGGCCGAGATCACCATGAATCAACAGGCGGCAGGTGCCGCGAGGAAGAAGATCGATGGACTCAAGAAGGAGGAAAAACGGGCACAGCAGATCGGAGCCTGGCTCGAAAATACCTATCACGCGCAGAGCCTGGTCCATTCCTTCCTGAAATCGATTCCGGCCGATGTGGCACTCGATGGCATGGAGATCACGGCTGCTGAAGGCACGCCACAGCTTAAGCTGAAGTTTACGCTTGTCGGAAACGAGGATTCGCTCGCCATCGCATCGCGAGCGATAGAGGCCCGCCTCTACGAGCTCCAATACGAGATCGCCCAGCGCGATGATCCTATTTCGGCGGCGCAGCGACGCGGGGGAGTCACCTACGGGTGGACGATCATCATGCCGACCTTCGGTTCCTCATGAACATGCCCTATTTTAGAAACACACTTCTCCTAATTGGCTTCGTGTTTGCCGGCACCTTCATTGCCTTTCTGACGGCGGCCATGTGGGTAGGCCAGCAGCGGATCAAGTTTGCCGACAGCGGTCGCAGTGAATTTCAAGCGCATGCCGAGCGGGGTGCTGCCGAGGGTGAAGCGAGGCTGCGGGAAGAGCAGATTCAAATGTTTCGTGATTTCGTGAATGCTTGGGAGCCATGCTTCCATGTTGCGCCTGCAAGAGACCTCGGCAATTTTCTCCGAAACGAACTCGCGAAAAGGGCCACCTACCATGGGCTTGTTTCCGAGGGGGCGGTTACGCCTGCTGAAACCAAAAATTATCCGGTCGGTGGGACCACGATTCGGGTGCAACAGGTTTCGATCAAGGTTGTCGGGGATTCGCTACCATCGATCCTGTCATGGCTTGGTTCGGTTGAACGCACTTTCGCAATCGCCCGAGTCGACTCGGTCTCGCTCTCGACCTACGGCAGTCGGTCGGCCTCTTTGGCGGTAACGCTGCTTCATCCCGTTGAGGAGGCTCCGGCTCGAACGATGCCTGGCGCGGGTGGCCAAACTAACTAATCGCCATGCGATATTTTATTATGTTTTTGATGGTTATACCTGGCATGCTGCAGGCGGGTCGTAGCGAATTCAATTACGCCACGGTACGGCCCGAGAAGAAAGAGCCCGTTCCGATTCTTCTGTCGCGCAATCCGCTGGTGATTGGCCCCGATATGGACAGACCGCTCCCAATCCTTAAGGACAAGGAAGACCCTATCGCCAAACTTCAGGTTGCCATGTCCAGCCGGCTGAAGTCGGTCATTCGGGAACCTAAGCCCATCATTCTTGTTGACAGCACCGTTTATCAGCCGGGGGACGAGATCGAAGTGAAAGGGGGTTTGCTGCCCAAGCACCGCGTTGTGTTGAAAAGCGTCGGGGAGGACAAATTGATTTTTAATCTTATTTCTACTGATCCTGTGCAGCCAGGTCAGGTCGAGGCATCTTACGCGTTGAGTGCTGCACTGAGGAACCGATGATGGCTGACGAACCTCAATTGGTTACCGAGAGGTGGAGTTCGTCGAGGGAACTAAAACGCGCCCTTTCTGTGACCCGAACCTCCGGATCCCTCCCATTCTCCAGCGGCTTTCAGCTTGGCCTCACGGAAATTTATGAATGTCACCGTACTCACCGGATGTATCCAGTCAGGCTGGCATCGGCTTTGGATACGGACGGCGTTCTCCTCTACGCAGCGTGGGCTGCGAGTGCGGGCTTTGTCTTCGATCCTCGTGAAAACCCTTGGGTTCCCGTCGGTCGGGTAGGCCCGATTATCATGCTGGGGCACGTCGGCCCCCAGCAACGGCAACCGCCACTTCCTTGGGGAACTTTCCAGCCCGTGTTATTGAGTGGCGAGGATTACCAGCGACAGCTTGCTCACGTAACGCTTGTCATGGAGGGCCGATCCCCCAACGAGGAAGAATGGCGTGGCATTTTGGGTGGTGGTGCCGGCCGCTTCCCCGACAAGCTTGTCGTACCGACGGAACGCTCCAGCGGTCTGCGGTTCCTCGTCGAATACTACCTCCATGCGAAGGAGGAGAAGGAATCACTGGCACGGTGTCTCAAAGAAGACGTATCCGATGAAGCACTACCTGCCGGGTATGCTGCCGCCTGGAAATTTCTCGTTGGGGAATGTTGTGTTGTTCAGGTTGGGACGCTGCGCCTGGAGCCCGCTGACCAAAAGCACATCCCTGAACCGTTGCGCAAGAAGCTTTCCATCGTTCAGGTGATCGACCGGCAATTGTGGATTGCGGCGCCGTCATTGCCGCAGTCTGAGGCCGAGGATCGGATGTATGCCGAACTGGGCGAAGGTTGGACGCTGCATTGGTTGTGGCGGGCCTCCGAAGAAAGCGGGGGACGATCTCCGCTTACTCCACCCCCGGCACCACAATCAACAAAGGTGGTGATTTCTGCCTTGGGCAGCACCCGAACTCCTTTCCTCGATGCTAAGACGGAGGAAATAGCTGAGCGGGAGATTGTTTTGGAGGAGCGAAAATGGGAGCCGTTCGATTTCCGTCAACGTGACGCGCAGCCCGACGATTACTGGCGCGCCGCACTTTTCAAAGCGGTCGATGCAGGCTCAACCGATCTTCACTTTGAACCAGGCGTGGGCATGGGTTTGGTGCGTTACCGCATGGATGGTTTGCTCGAAGAAATGGTCGAGCTTCCAGCCGATGTCTGCGAGGCCATGGTCAACAGCTTGATGACGCAGACCGGGCTTGGCAGTGATCGCTACCGACCCAAGGACGGCAGTTTCACTGTGCGGGTGATCGGAAAAACGCCGGGTCGCAATCATGAGGTCCGGGTTCGCTCAAATGCTTACCCAGTTCGCGGGACCACCCAGAAAATCGCTTTGCGCCTCCTGGCAAAACAGGACGAGGTGCCCCCAATGGAGACGTTGTTGCCTCCGATGGCCTGCACTTTCATGAACCGCGCCATTTCACGGCCCGAAGGTTTGATTCTTGTGTGTGGCCCGACTGGTTCGGGTAAGACGACGACGATCTTTTCGTGTCTGGCTGAACTAAACCGACCGGAGTACAACATCACCACACTGGAAAATCCGGTCGAATACGTGATCCCACGCATCAACCAAGGCGAGGTCAACGAAGCTCGCCAGGTTACCTGGCAGGATCTCAACACCGCATTTCTCCGCCAGGACCCTGACGTTGGGCTAATCGGTGAAATCCGTGATACAGAAACCGCTCGCACGGTGCTGCGCCTAGCGAATACCGGCCATCTGGTATTTGGTTCGCTCCACACCAAATCGTGCCCGACGTCGGTTATCCGCATGTTGGACCTTGGCGCAAGTGCACTCATGCTGTCCGAGGCTCTGTTGCTCGTCCAATCTCAACGGCTGGTGCGGCGGGTCTGTCCGCGCTGCTACAAAGAGACAGAGACAACCACGTTCGAGAAGGAGCTCTACGCCCGCCATGCTCTAGACGTGCCCAAGTCCCTGCGGCGCGCAGATTGCAAAGGTTGCGAGGAGTGTAGAAAGCGTGGTTACAAAGGCCGTATTGCCGCAGCTGAGGTTCTCCCAAACGCGCCCGAGGTTCGGGTCATGATCGAAAGAAATTCGCCTTCGCGGGAATATCTGCAGTGGATGAGGGACCGAGGTCTTCACACGGTGTTCGAGAATGCGTTGGAGTTGGCAGCGGCCGGCAAGACCACAATCGAGGAAGCCTTGACCCTGCAAGACGCCTGGGATGGCGACGAGTGGGATAAACTGCTGAAGATTTATAAATGAGCATGGCCACCGTTCCCAAGACGACGGCGATTCGCCGTTCAAAACCGTCGTGGAAGCTTACTGCTTTCGAGATTCACCGCCGGGATGACGGCAGCGTGAAACCGTACCGAACTGTCCTCTATACACCATTAGTGGAATCCGCCGAAATGGGAGTGGGACTTAGTCCTGATGAAAATGCTCGGCGCGTGACGCCTTCCTTTGTGGACGGATTGGGGGCGAGCGCCAACGTGAAGCCAGAAGAGGTTATTGATTTTTGGGAGAATATGGCAGCGACGCTTCTTGGCGGTGGCACTGAACCCGAAGCACTGGTTCGGAGTACCCGGATGGCTTCCACTGCTCGCATGCGGGGCCTGCTGGGCGTGATTCGCTGGAGAATGAGGCAGGGTGCAGCGCTGCATGCGGCGCTGGCGGAGTTCAGTGAGGTGTTTAAACCCGAACAGATCGCGCTGGCCGAGGCCGGGCAGGAACTCGTCGCGGAGGATCGGGGTAATCTCTTGATGGCGCTGGCTTCATCGATGCGCGATCAGGTTTCCCGCGGTCGGAAGTTTTGGTCGACGATGCTCGACCAGCTCATTTCCGCCACGATGTTGGTTATTCTATTGTTTGCTACGGTGCTGATCTTCGCGCCGACATTTGCCGACATGTTTAAATCGATGGGGCTGGATACTCCCTGGCCCTACCAGCTTGCCAGCAACATTGGGCAATTCATTAAAACTTTTTGGATGGTTGCGCTTCCCGCCTTCACCGGAGCGGTGGTGGCTGGTTTGATATTAATGCGAGAGACTCTCGCCTCGGCGAAGGTCCAGAGATTCTTTGCACAATGTTGGATCACCGGCCCGGTTGTGCGTGGGTTAGCACTGGCCCGAAGCCTTCCGGTTTTTGCAGTGCTGCACAAATCGGGAGCACATCCCAAGAGGACGTTTGAACTGGCTGCAGCCTCTGCGGGCAATGCCTTGGTGGCGGATTTCTTCCGCAAGGCCTACGAGAGATGCGTTGCGGGGGAAACAATTGAGGACTCCTTCATGGCCGAGCGTCTGACGCTTGGCCTCGAAGATGGTCGGCGGCTGGCCGGAAAAATCGAAGCGGGTAGTAAACTCGGGAATCTGGAAGGCCTGCTCAGGGCGCTTTCTCGTGAATATTCCGAGGCAGCGGTGGCGAGAATCGAGGCGCTCCCGCAGGTGATCAAGCCCGTCAATTATCTTATCATGGGCGTGGTGATTGCAGGAATTGCTGCGCTGATGGCGATGCCATCCGTACTTGCCCTGGAGAAAACTCTGAAGGCCCAAAGCGTCCAGGCCAAGCAGCGGATTGAGTTACAGGCGCAGGATTCGCGTGAAGCGAACCAGCAGGCACAATCAGCTCATTGATCATTTAATGTTGTCAAAAACAATAGATTTAGTCTTATATGAAAATGAACGTGAAACTTAAACTGATGGCGCGCCTGACCGGCGCATTCATTGCGATCGCCGCTGCGGGAGATTTATTTGGCCAAGCGGCGACCAGCTTGGGCACTGATGTCATTAACATGGCCAAGCATCCGCCGACTGAGCCTTCTCCTGTTGTGGCTTCTTCTCCGGAGACCGATGAAGCACGAGAGATCGTCCGACTCGAAGGTCTGCCGGCCGTCAAGATCCCGATTCAGGCCACCACTTTAGCCGGGGCGATCAACATCATCGCGGGCAATGCGGGGATGAATCTCATCGCTCCCGATCAGGCCGACTTCACCGACGAGGTCGCCCTTACGACCATGAGTAATCCCTGGAAGCTGCTCCAGCTGCTTTCAGAGCGCTACCGCTTCAGTATGCGTTACCAGAGCGGGGTGTGGCTTTTCTCGCGCGAGAGCGCCGGCGCGCTCATCGCCAAGACCTATGTGCTCAAGCATACCAACCTTGATACGATGCAGTCCTCCGGCGGCCAATCAGCGATGAACGAAACAAGTTTCTCAAGCGATAGTAGCCGAACTAACGGACAGGGCTTTAACATGGTCTACAAGATCGAAAGCAAACAGGTGATAGACGACATCCGTCAGCTGATCGGGCTTCCCCCGCTCGCGTCTCAAACCGTGATCCTCAAAAACGGGGACGCCAATCTCCCGATCGACGACGGCCGCGCCGCGGTCGGTGCTCCTAAAAAAGAAGAGAGTGTGCAACGGGTGATCTATCTCCGCGATACGAATGCCCTGTATGTGGTGGCTTTCCGTTCCCAGCACGAGCACATCGCTGAATACATTCGCCAGCTCGATCAGGCGCCGGTGCAGATTCGCATCGAGGCGCGATTCTTTGCCACTTCTAATGATCCGTCGAAAATCATTGGTGTCGACCCCTCCGACTTTCAACCTAAGGTTTCCCTCGACAATCTGACGACCGGGGTGGATCTCAATCACCTGCGGGCGACTCGCATGCCCAACTCGGCGGTCCTCAGCTCTTCAGCGCTTTCCCTCCAACTCAACGCACTTGAGAAGGACTCCAAAACCGAACAAGTGCAGAACCCCTGGATCGTCACGACCAATAACCACGAGGCGCTCTTCTCGGTTGGCTCTGAGGAACCGTTTTTGGATTCCAGCACAATGTCGCCTGGTGCGGTCGACGGCGGGCTCGGTTCAACGACGAATCGGATTTCGGTCAAACGTGTAGGTACGGCGGTCAACGTTGTCCCAACCTTTTTTGTCGGCGAACCCGGTCAGAAGCCCAAAATTCGGCTCACGGTAAAATTGGAAATCGGTCGAATCACGGGATATCGCCAGGTGACCTCCCAGGTAAATTACCCGATCGTTGATTCGCAGAAATACGAGTACACGGTTTATATCGAGGAGGGCCAGGCCCTGGCCTTCGGTGGTCTCTCTGGCCTGTCGACCAGCAAGAACGAGAGCCGTGTTCCCGTCCTGGGCCGTATCCCGGTGCTCGGACGTATTTTTAAATCCACGAACACGCAGGATTCACAGCGCAAATTGATCGGTTATATTATTCCGACCGTCGTGCATGACCAGCAGGAGGCGCCGCCTCCGGTTCAGCTCGCTGCGACCTCAAACGAGGAAATCAAATCGTCGTCGGCAAAAACGCCTTCCGCGCCAAAGATAGCTAGCCGTCATATCGACTAAAAATTGCCGCCAAAGTTTAGCCTCCTTCAGTTGTCCGACATTTGCTTCAAATTGCGCTTATTAGCGGTTAACCAAATTCCGAATCTGTGCTGAAGGAAACGCCTCCGCTTCACCAAACGAAAATCCCGATGGCTTCTCCCGACGAACAACTCCAGGCTCTGGGCCGCGATCTTACGGAGCTGGCGAAAAAAGGTTGTCTCGATCCGGTGGTTGGGCGCGACCGTGAAATTGAGCAGGCACTGCGCGTGTTATGCCGGCGGTCCAAAAGCAATCCGTTGCTTCTGGGAGAGCCTGGCGTTGGCAAAACCGCTTTGGCTGAAGGTCTCGCGATGGCCCTGGCCGCTGAGGACTCACCGCCGTCTTTGGCTGGGCGAAAGATATTTGAGCTGCAACTCGGCTCATTGCTAGCCGGCACGCAATTTCGAGGAGATCTGGAGCAACGGTTAAAGTCTCTGCTAGAAGTGGTGAAGAAGAACCGGACGATCCTCTTTATCGATGAGATCCATCTTCTGGTGCAGGCTGGTCGGGGAGGGGGCATGGACGCGGGTAATCTGCTCAAGCCGGTTCTGTCCCGCGGCGATGTCTCCTGTGTCGGCGCGACCACCGCCAATGAGGCGAAAGAGATGTTTAGGCTGGACCCCGCAATGGAACGCCGCTTTCAGCCCGTATTGGTCGAAGAGCCTTCGCCCGAACTCGTAAAGCTGATGTTGATGGCGATGCGTCATAAATTGGAAGCGCACCACCGGCTCCGCATTACCGATGAGGCTGTCGCCGCCGCAGTCGATCAATCGCTGCAAAATGCGTCTTTAGGACGAAGCAACCCGGATCGCGCACTGGATATCCTGGAGAACGCCTGTGCGGCCGAACAAATCCGTTTGGCCAGGGTGCGAAAGGCTGGGGCGATTGATCGAACTAGTCCCGAGCTCCAAAAATGGAGGGATGAGCTGGCGACTGCCACGAGAGACTTTGATCTTGAGCGGCATGCTGCAGCGGAGGCTATGTTGTTAAAAATCACTTCCGATTCGGCGACAAATGTGCCCGAGGAAATATCCGTCTTGTCCGCCGACCATATCCTTGGCGTATGATCTGATTTGAGCAGCGTTTGGCGATGATGAGCGGTTTAGGCTTCGGTGTTTGATCAACAAAGGTTCCGCCACCGGGAAGTTGACGACTGTTCCGTCAGTTCTAATCGGCACGCAGCCCGGTTTCGCCATCACCAAACTGCGCCTTCAACCGCTGGCCCGCTTTCACGTTCGCCCGCCGCGTGACCGGCTTACCCTGCTCATCGCGCAAAATCACGAAGCCACGTTTCAACACCGACTCGGGACCAACCGACTGCAGACGCTTCCATAACGCCAGCAGCCGGTGCGATTCCTGGCCGATGCGCATTTCTGGTGAACATTGTCCAAAGCGGGCTGACGCCTGCGCAAACTCATGCCGCCGGTTTTGCAGGGTGTGTGCGAGCACCGACGCAAGACGCCCGGACAGCTCGTCGATCTGTAAATGCCCTCGTTCGATGCGTGCAGTCGGTGAGAGTAAGCGCAAGCGGCTGCGGGCGTGCTCAAGTCCGCCTCGCGCATTCTCTATCGCCCTTTGCATAGCCAGCCCGGTTGCTTCGGCTGCGCGCCCAAGCCGTTCGACGCAGGATATGAAATGGCTCGAAATAAGTTCGGCCGCGCCGCTCGGCGTTTCCGCCCGTACATCCGCTGCGAAATCACACAGCGTAAAATCGATCTCATGCCCGACAGCCGAAACAATCGGTATGCGGCAAGCCGCCACCGCCCGCACCAACGGCTCCTCGTTGAACGCCCACAAATCCTCGAGGCTGCCGCCGCCACGGCCAATCACCAATAAGTCGAATATTCCGAGCTCTTCCGCCAGTTTAAGTTGGGCTGCCATCTCTTCCGCCGCACCAGCCCCTTGTACTTTGGCTGGCAAAATAACCAGCCGGCCTCGCCAGCCGCGGCGCAGCAGGATGCGGACAAAATCCTGTACCGCCGCGCCGGTGGGCGAAGTGACAAAGCCCACCGTTGCCGGCATGGGTGGAATCGCAACTTTGCGTTCAGGGGCGAATAACCCTTCTTCCGCGAGGCGTTGTTTCAATTCCTCAAACTCACGCTGCAACCGCCCCTGGCCATCCTCAACCAGCACCCGCACCACCAACTGATATTGTCCGCGCGCCTCGTAGACACTCACTTCGCCATAGACCAAAACCTGCAAGCCGTCCCGCAGTGCCGCCCTTTGCCGCGCGGCATCGGTGCGAAACATCACGGCCGACAACTGCGCGCCGGCATCCTTGAGCGAAAAATAAACGTGCCCGCTTGCCTGTTGCCGGAGGTTGGAGATCTCACCTCGCACCCAACACGGCCTGAGCGAACCTTCCAGCAATTCCTTCACGCATCGCGTGAACGCGCTCACACTCAGCGCGCGCTCCTGTTCGATTCCGCCAGAGTCTGCCGGTTTTTCGCTCACGCGGTAGCGACCTTCTTTTGCGCGTATCGCCGGCGAACCCATTTGATCGCCACCGTGATCGCGACGAAAATGCTCACTGCAAAAAACACCACCTTGCCGCTGCCTTGCATAAGCGAGTCTCCAAACACCACCATGGCCACCGAGTAAGTGGCAGCAATCAACCACGAAACCCACAGATAGGTCCAAAATGGAATCCCTGCTAGCCCGAGCAGATAATTTTGCACAAAAAACGGCGGCCCCGGCGTGATGCGGCAGAGCAGCGTGAGGCTCATGTGATTTTCCTTGGCCACCTGCGGCAGCCCATAACCGAGCTTTCGGACCAGCCCTTCGAGCAGTGGCCGCAATGCGTATCGGGCCAGCCAATACGTGAGTGCAATGTTTACGCCGAGGCTCAGGATCACGCCTGCAATTGCCCAGCCCAGTCCGACCTGGGGCACCATGAAGACGCCGGCCGATAGAGAAAAAACCATAATCGGAAACCCCGCCGCTGGCAGCAGCGCCATCGCCGCGAAGAACGGAAACGGCCCGACCGTCCGCGACCATTCCTTGACGTGCTCCACCAGTCCCTTTCCTTCGGCAATGATTTCCTGGACACTCATTGCCCGAAGCAGCAGCCCGGCCGCGACAAGCACCACCACGCATGCGAGGGCAAGCAGAAGCAGCAACCGCTTTTTATGAACCTGAGGATTACTTTCGGACATTGTCCCACGATGCGGAGTAGAACTCACCAGCGTCAAGTGCGTCAGCAAACCGGCCGAGCATAGGTCCTCCCCCGAAAAGAACCGCACGCCGACCTCCGACTGCTGACCTCTGACCTCCTGCATCTGGCTTCCTCCACTCTCACCTTGCCGCAACGGGCCAGGTGGTCTGTTATGACTGTGCAACGATGCGTTCCTCCAATCGCTTTCGCAAAGTCACTCTGCCATTGATGCTCTTGGTCAGCGATTCACTGGTCGCCTTCGCTGGGCTCGTTGCAGGCTATGAACTGCGTTATGCCTCCGCCCTTGGTCGGCTCGGTATCGACGTACCCAATGCGCGGTTCGCGGACTATCTCCCGCTGCTGCTCTTGGGTGTGGGTTTCCTGCTTGTCGTCTATACCCACTTCAACCTCTATGATGAAAAATTGCTGCTGAGAAAATATCAGAGCATCGGTATCATCATGAAAGGCACCGCGGTGTGGTTTGCGGCGTACCTCGGTTTGTCGCTCGTGCTCAAGTTCGACCCGCCGATTTCACGCCTGTTTGTCACGATCGCCTTCGTCACGACGCTCTCATTCATGTTCGTTTGGCGAAGCGTGTTCTACGCCCTCGTGAACCGGCCCGGAGTCCGTGAACGCATCCAACAACGCGTGCTCGTGCTCGGCTGGAACGAGGAAGCCCGGCTCCTCGTCAACGAGGTAACTTCTCAAGACGCTCATCCCTACCACGTCGCGGGCATCGTAGCGCTTCCGGGTGATGCCGAACCACCTGTCACCGTTGGAAACTACGGTGACCTCACTGCCATATTCGACCGCGAAACGATCGATGTCCTAATCGCCGTGCGCCTCGATATGCCGCGCACCGAGCTCCAGCAGCTCGCCCACCTCTGCGAGCGCTCCTACGTCGAGCTGAAAGTCATCCCCTCGGCCTTCCAGATCTTTCTCAGTGGCCTGCGCCTGCAAACCGTTGGACGTCTGCCCATCCTCGGCGTCGAGAACCTGCCGATAACGCGGCTCTTGAATCGCATCATCAAACGCCTCGTCGATGTCACTGGCGGGATAATCGGTCTGACCCTTTCTGTCCCGGTCATCGCGGTGCTTGCCGCCTTGATCAAGCGCGAGTCACCCACGGGTCCGGTATTCTTTAAACAGCTACGCGTCGGCGCCAACCATCAACCTTTCACTCTCTACAAACTCCGCAGCATGACGCCCGAAGCTGCCAGCCAGGATCGCGAAGCGGTCAGCACTCGGGGGGGGGACGCGCGACTTTTGAAGATCGGTGCATTCATGCGCCGCTGGAACCTCGACGAACTCCCTCAGTTTTGGAACGTGCTTCGCGGCAAAATGAGTCTGGTCGGTCCACGGCCGGAACGTCCGTATCATGTCGACCAACTCGCCACCGTCATTCCGCACTACCTGCCGCGCCACCTCGTAAAACCAGGTATGACCGGCTGGGCGCAGGTGAATCGCTTGCGCGGCGAGAGTGACATGGAAAAGAGGATACAACACGACATCTACTACATAGAAAACTGGTCCCTCTGGCTCGATCTCCAGATCCTGCTGCTCACCTTTGCTCGGTGGAAAAACTACGAGGCTTAAAGAATCGTGCTCATCATTAGGCGAAACTTTCTTCAAAACCTCATGCGAGTGGGGGGGTATACGATCTACGGATTGCTCGTGTTGCTTTCCGTCCTGCCCAATGGCTCGACACGTTTCTTCACATGGCCGTGGGCTTTTTATGGCCAGCTATTACTTCTTGTTCCGTTTTTTCTTCTCGGCCGGGAGCTTCTTGATCGTCCCTGTGCGTGGCGGCGCGAGTGGTCGCCTCTCGGCCTTATGGCGTTGGCCATCGGCGTGAGCGTAGTTTTCAGTCATCGCCCCGCGTTCAGTCTCGAGTCTGCTTTATTTCTTTTGAGTGGATTGGCCTGGTGTGGCTGGGTGGCGCTCAAGATCGCGCAAAACGCCAACGCTCGCGAAAATTCTTCCGCGTGGATCTTAATCGCCCGCCTGGCAGGTTTTGCATTCTTTCTTCCCTTGCTGGCCGGATTTGCTTTTTGGGTGAACGACTGGCGAGAAGGCATGGCGTTTGACGGCGACAACCTGCACGTACTTCGATCGCTCTTTGCCTGGCGTAATCAGTACCCGTTCGGTCACTGGAACTACACCGGTGGCTTTGCTCTTCTTGCTTTGCCATGGTTTGGCGCGCTCATCTTCGTCGAGCGGGGTCCTTGGCGAATAGGGTGGGTGATATGCGCCTTGGTCGGCGTTATTATGTTCCTCTCCGCTTCTAGCCGCGGTGCGGTGCTCGGAGCACTGGTGGCGTTGGCCGCAATGGCTTGCGTCGCTGTTTTCACCCGGAAGATTTCAGCCAGACAAACCGCGCTGGTCGCGGTGGTTGGGCTGGCGCTGGCTGCCGGTCTCTGGACCACAAACTCGCGCCTGCGGTCCCTTGCGGCCGATCCAGCCAGCGTTTTCCAACCGAGCGAAGGCGATGTGCAGCGCATCGCCATGTTGCAAGGCGGCAAATATTTGGCCTATCAGCGTCCGTGGATTGGCCATGGACCGGGTATGACACCGTTTATCTATCCCACCGTCCGGGCTCAACTGGTCGGCGGTATCGAGACTTCGTTTCAACTCCACAACGGCCCACTGCAGCTTCTGGTCGATCACGGCCTGTTCGGCTTGCTCGGTGCTCTCATGCTCGCCCTGGTGGCAGGGAGAAACGCCCTCCGCTGGCTCAAATCACCATCCGGCACACCGCGTACGTTTGCTCTGGCTAGTGCGTATTCGCTTATTGGTTATTTGATAATGTTTTTAACCGATTACCAGCTGAACCTCCTGGCTTTTGCTTCTGCGATCGGGCTGCAAGCCGGGGTTCTGCTCGGTGCACCTTTGGCGAATCAAGGCCCACGTTTGTCTGCTTATCGCTGGCCCGGTGCAATCCTGCTGCTCGCAGGCATTGCGGCAGCCATTTTCCTAATTCCCGCATGGCATGCGCGAGAGGTTTTCTGGAGTGCGTGGGAGACCGGTGCACCGGTTGAAACTCTCGCCCGACTTGAGCGCACCGTCGCGATCGCGCCGCGCAATCCCTATTACCTGAACCAGCTCGCCCTGAAACGCGTTCGCCTCGCCGAATCAACCGGTGATCCCGCGATCGCAATGCCATTGCGCACCCAGGCGCGCAACGAACTCCAGCGTTCTCTTGAACTCGACCCGGTTCAAGAACCTGTTCATGCCGCTCTAGGTTGGTTGTGGTTGTTTGAAGACCCGAAGAAAGCCGAACAGCATTTTTGTGCCGCCCTCACGCTTCTTCCCGATCGTGACACGCTGCATCTAGGGCTTGCGTTCTCCCTGCTTGCACAGGCCGACCGGCGCGGCGCGGTTTGTGAACTTGCCCTGGAGTGCTTGGTGAATCCGCCCTTCCTCGCTTCGCCGTTGTGGACGCAAGAGCCGTTCCTACCGTTGCACGCTGCTGTCACCGACCAGCTCTTCGACGACTATACTTTTGCGATGCAGAATCCCAACACCCCTGCGTGGAGCAAGCCTCAGTTGGGTTATGCGTCAGCTTTTGCGCGCTGGTGGTTGGGCGGGCGTGCTCCCGATTCAGTCGAACTAAAAGGCGCGCTCCTCTTTCAACAGGAATTCTTCGTTCAACTCTCTACGCCGCATGAGATCCGTTCTGCTGCGCGGCAATACACCTGGGAAACGCTCGATCGCGCGAGACAAGAACCTTCCAAAGCCGGGAGCATTTTGCGTTCGGCAACCAAGCCCCCCTCAAAAGAAGCCATCGCGGGGGCACTCATGCGCCTCGAGGCAAAACCAGTCGATCTGTCGGAGTTACTGCGCAGCAACGCGCCCAACGGAGTCGGCGTTACCCATCGAGAAATCACGAGAGGGCACTATTCGATTATGAACAACGTGCTCGATGGTCCGGGCTATGAAGATCTCGCCCCGCGGATCTTCGACGTCTTCACGCTCGAATATGTTGGGGCGCTTTTCCCCGCCCACTACGCCATCCCCGGACCTGTCATAATCGAACTAATGAAGCACCCCTAAACTGGAGCTTTAGCTCTCGCCCACGCCGGCCAGCGGATCATCCCACTATTTAGTCGTCCCTTAAAAACCCGCGGGCAGGAGGGAGAAGACAAGGAATGGGGATAAACCGCGCAGACGGCGAAGCGAAAGCAGGCGAGGAATATATGCATGCACGCTGAAGCGTGACGCAGCCACAGGCTGAGGTTGGCGGCGGTGGCAGCGAGTAACAGATTCATGGCGTCACCTTGGACGCCGCGCAGGAAATTGCGGCCCAGCCTGAAGTCACTTTTGAGATGTCCGATGTGCGTTTCGATCGCGGCCCGGCGGCGGAAGCGTTTCCGCGCTTTTCTTCGCGTATAGGCACTGGTGGTCGGCTCAGGTTTCAGGATGTGCAGTTCAGCCCTACCGTATTGTGTTCTTCCACGGAAGCCTCGGTCGACGTTGGCTTTGTCTGACTGGTAGTCGGCGAGGCATTCGATCTGCGCCAAAGCGGGTTCGATAGTGTGACGATCGTAGGTGTTCTATTCGACGTTGAGGGCGCCGAGAATCACGCCGTGGGTTTTGCTGATGGCCAGCGAGGCTTTATAAAGTAAGTGGCCACGGCTATTTGGGTTTGATCTCATCGACCGACCCAAGTTTTATGCTAAAGTTGATAGTTGCCAACCCAGTTCATCGAGTTTGGTCGTATTTTCGCGGTGTAACCCAGTTTGCGCCGCTGGTGTCAACGCGACATTTACAGTGAGGATGTACTCCTGTGTATCGAAGACGCTGGCATCAAATAACAACTTGTAGAAATGGACAACAGGCCGATTCGTCAGGTCCTTCCCGGTAGTTCTGGCCGAGAACAGACACTTAATATACCTCTGTTCCTCAATCACTCCAGCCAATGCCTGCAAAACTGAAACGATGGATAACGATTGGTTTCATACTTCTGCTATCAATGCCTGTGGTTATCGCATTTGTATCTGCTCTGTGTTCCAGGCAGGCTCCCTTGCTTGTATGCACTGGCAGGGGCCAGTGGATCGAGGCTCGCCGGAATTTCATTCTTGGTACTCTCCCGCACGACGAATCGTGGACCTTTCGGCGTGATTTCAATATTGGGTCTTCGACTGGGGAAGTCAGGCTCTCGTTACGTGCTTTCAAACAAGCCGTTGTTTATTTGGATAACGCTATCGTTGGTCGCAACGACCCCGGTGACTGGCAAAAGCCACAAATAATCAACCTTTCAGGCCTACTTCAACAGGGGTCTCACGAGATCAAGGTTTTGGCTTCGAACGAGATAGGACCGGTACTTTTGGAGATCAACAGTAATTGTCCCGACCTTGATACCGACGCTCGCTGGGAGGTTTCAAAGGATAATAACGACTGGTTTTTGACAGAGGTGATCGGGAGAAAAGGCAGGCCAGAAATCGTCAGGAATTTCCCCTCGACGATGCAAGGAATGAGCCGTTGCCTGCCTCTCTTCGCTGGGGTTTGCATGCTCATAGGATTGGTTGGCGTGATCCAGCGGCGGTGGCCAGCGGTACTTGCATGCAGGAATCCGGCTGGTTGGCTGCGATGCATATTAATAGCAGCCTGGGCGGCACTAGCGATCAACAACGCATCCAAACTACCGCTTGGAATAGGTTATGATGGAAAAGAACATTTGGACTACATTTTCTATGTCGCCAACAATCATCGGATACCTTTGGCCACAGAGGGGTGGCAGATGTTTCAATCGCCGCTATATTACATGGCGTCAGCTGCATGGTGGAACTTGATCTCAATGTTCTCCGTAGATCCTTCTTCCTCATTGATAGCATTAAGGCTAATTCCAATGATGTGCGGTTTGTTTCAAGTTGAACTGGCGTACAGGGCAGTGCGGCATGTTTTCCCGGAAGAGCCATCTGCGCAGATTGCGGGCACTTTGATCGGTGGCTTGTTGCCGATGAACCTATACATATCTCAGGTTTGGGGCAACGAACCTATGTCAGGAGCCTTATCCGCAGGCTGCTTGGTTTACATGTTGGGATTGGCTAATAAACCTGATTTCCCTCCGGTCAGCCGATGGGTGTATCTTGGTTGCTTAATCGGGTTCGCACTTCTTGCCAAGGTAACCGCGATTCTGCTCATGCCGGTTGCACTTTATGCGATCGTTCAGATGGGAGTAAATAAGGGCGCTAGAATTAAAGCCATCGTGACCGCGGTAGGAGTGCTTAGTCTGGCAGCTTTCAGTATCGCTGGCTGGTATTATATACGTAACTGGATCGCACTGGGGTCGCCGTTTATAGGAGGTTGGAGCCGTTCAAACGGGATGCCCTGGTGGCAGGATCCGGGGTATCGCGTCATAGGAGATATGTTTAGGTTTGGCGAAGTTTTGAACCATCCGATCTATGCGGCGACGGAAGGCTTCTGGGATTCAATATATTCTACGTTTTGGACAGATGGGTCACTCAGCGGTGTGATGAACTTCGAAGCACGTCCGCCATGGAACTATGAGCTACTTGCCGCGGGTACTCTCATCTCTGTGGTGCCAACCTTGGTGATTGCGTTGGGCATAGGAGTAGCCTTGATGAAAGAAAGCCCGATCAACTTCCGAATCTCCATCTTCGCTACCGCATTTTATTTCTCTGCTTTATTATCCTACTTTATCACTTTGCCAGCATATTGTGCTGGCAAGGCTACCTATATCAATGGCGCGACGCCATGTTTCGCGGTATTGTTTGCCGCTGGGGTTGCCCTCCTCTACAAGCAGAAGTTTCTACGATTCCCAATCGTAGCTGTGCTTGGGTGTTGGGCGGTGTCGTCGTACTGTGGCTTTTTCATCATCTGACTGCCGAGCGGCAATAATCTTGAGTCGGCGTGCAGCTTTGCGGGCTGCCTTTTAAAGCACGACAAGGTGATCGCAGCTTGAGTTTGTAATGAATGTTAACTCACAGCGGACGCACGCGCCGACTCCCGTGTAGTCGGGCCCGTAGTTTGGCCACATGCTTCCAGAGCCCGAACGCTGCTATATATTTCCACCGGATCAACGGTGAATCGTGCGGATTTAAATGCTTCAAGTACACGTCCCGGTTTGCGTCAAAGATCGCGGTGGACATATTTTCATAGTCCTTCGCCACGCTTTGCCCTTTGAGGTGCGTAATCGATACGCGGCCATCGTAAACTATTTTGTAGCCCGCCTGCGCCACCCGGATGCAAAGATCGAGATCATCGCCATACATAAAAAACCGTTCGTCAAAAATGCACTGAGAATTGGGCGTAGCCACGCGCACCAACACTTCTCGTCGTGCCAACATGAAAGCGCCGTTAACTGCACCAACCCCGTAGGTGCCATCTTCAGGCAGATAGGTGAGATTGTAGCCCGCAAATGCTTTCGTTTTTGGAAGCCGCGCCGCGAGACCGGAGCCACGGCAAAACCCGTCCCAGAGTGTCGGAATCGACCGCCGGCAAGCGAGATCCATCGAACCATCAGCCAGCACCAGTTTTGGCGAGATCAAACCGAGATTTTGCTCTGTCTGGATCCGCGCGACGCAATGCGCAAGCGCCACAGCATTACAAATGGTGTCGGGATTCAAGAAGAGCACGCACTCGCCCGTGGTCTCGCGGAACCCCAAATTGTTTGCCCGTCCAAACCCGAGATTTACCTGCGGCAGTAGATAACGCACTTGCGGGAACTCCCGTCTTAGCAAATCGCCCGTGCCATCGGCATCGAGCGAGTTATCCACGACGATCACCTCGACCGTGCCTGTTTTCTCATCGACCATCAGCTCGCTTGGGATCGACCGTACGCACGCCTCTATTTCCCCGCGCGATTTGTAGGCAACGATCACGACTGATATTAATGCATAGGGCATCATATATTAAGTCTTCAGTATCCTTCAATGACCGTCGTTATTTACAGTTTCCTCCATACCCCAAAATATTCAAAACGGCTCTTCTCGCCATCGACCTCATATACCGGCAGCGCCTGAACTTTATTCCAAGCCAAGGCAGAAGCCATAAAGGTCCGAAAATTGTCTGAAGTCCAGACACTCAAGTGTTCCCGGCGTTGATAATAACAGTCCAAGCGTGCTTTTTGCTCTGCAGGCCCAAGCTCAAGATCGGCGGTGTTAACAAAACGCGAGATGTCTTTGTAATCTTCCGGTGTGACAGATCGACCATTGCAGAAAAATTCATATAAGGTTCCAAGTTCTGTTTGAGGACGCGTACGATCAAACGTATATCGCTTGTCTGGGGCTGCAATAACGACGTATCCACCGGGTCGTACCACTCTAAACAATTCGCCGACAAACCGACCGGGATTTGCCAGGTGCTCTATGACGTGACAAGCGATCACGTAGTCCCATTTATCGTCCGGAAATTTCGCCAGTCCATCTTGATTCACATCGATCAAGTAGTCAGGGGCAATCAAAATACCTGGATCGATTTCCGGAAAAAGTTCCACTGCTTGCTCGCGCGAAATAGCATCTACATAGTATGTTTTGCATCGCTTGGGAAGTGGGGCAGAGTGCTCAAAAGCTCCGATCTCAAGCCCCTCGCCCTTAAGAAAGACGTACCCTAGTTTGCGTTTCCGGAGAAACTCGAGTTCCCGTCTGAAAGTATGTAGGAATCGGCGGATTCTCTTTCGCAAGAAAGGCGGGCATAGGCAACGCAACTGTGAACGGATACTCATACTTGAAGCTATACAAAACTCTTCACCTTGGCCGCACATCAATCACGAGATTTCTCATTAGAGAAAACATAAGCAGGCTCTATCGGCAAGCTGGACAGGCCCATGCCCAATGCGAAAATCACTGCACCGAACACGACTAATCCATGGCTTATCCCCAGCAATGTGCGCACGGTGGCCGACCACGGAGCAATCCAACGAGGAGCACTCACTACGACCCCTCCCCAGGAGGACCCCGTAGTAATCTCGAGAACCACCGGGCAACTCGGCAGCATCTGCGTTGTCGCGCTCCAGTGTGATGGCGTAAACTCATCCAGCCGCCATTCGCGACTCCACGAACCATTTACTGATGCTAACCGGATTGACCCAGCGACTGCTGGTGACGCGTAAACATCAAAAACCACACCGCCGGTTACGACCGAAAAAGGCTCGGTACGCACCGTCTCTGTGCGATGCGGCCCACGACCAACGAAGCTAGAATACATCGGCCACGATACCGGAACCCCAGCACCGTCAAACACTGCTGTAGGCGGTTCGCCATTTGAGCCGTACCACTTACTGGTCAAAGGGCGTTGGAGCGAAGCCGGCAACACCTTAGCCAGCGTTTGATCCTGCAAAAGTTCCCATAGCACGGACACATCAAAGTAGGTGCGATCTTCGGGACGAGCCGACTGCAGTACTGCGACATCGGCCGAACTTACTGCACGGGTGAGTATCCGAGCACCGGCCGTGGGATCCGAACGTCGGAGCAAAAAGTAATCTGCATGTCCACCAAAGCCGCTCACGCATAACCCAGCAACAACTGCGCCGATCCATCCCCATCCAAGTACTTGCGCCGCAATCTCAATTCGCTTCTTTCGTAACCGCTGCCACAAGAGAGCTAAAGCGAGCATGTTGCTCAGCGGCACCACGACTAGCATGTCGAGATACCGCGATGGTGCATCACTTCCGATCGAAAACTGACCTCCGCGACTCCAAGCTAATACACCCGCAATCGCAATACCCCAGATACACAAACCTACGGTAAAATTTTCCAACGGGGTACTGGTGCCGCTGCGCCAGCGGAGTACCGACAAAACCAGAACCGGTGAAAGCATAGGAATGAACCATAGCCACCCCGGCGATAGGGGCCAAGCGATGTAGGTTGCCGCCACTGCAGCAAAACTCTCGTAATCGTGCACATGCAATCTCTCGTGTTGCGGTACTGGGTGTTGGGTCAACCAGGCCACCAAAATCAATAGAAAGGCACTAGCCATCCACCGCGCTGCCACTGCCAACCGCAGAGGTTGTGACAGAACGCTAAATACTGCGATTGCAGCAAAAGGCGCGGCCAGCAAAAATCCGCCCGCCATCGAAAACCCGGAAAAAAGTGCGGCCAGTGTGGCTATCGCCCAGCGGTCGGTCCGCTCCGGTTTTGTTGCTAAGGCAAGCGCAACTATACCGCCCAACATCACAAAGTATACTTGGGTCTGGAATCCGAACAATGTATTCTCCCAACCGTAAGGCAGTGTTCCTGCCAGAGTCAGTACCCCCGCCCAGATCCAACGGCTGACCGGATTAAGTCCGCGACCCAGTGATAGCAGCACCGCCATGTTCACCGCACATATGATTGAGCCACTTACCATCTCCAGCAGTGGGTCCCACTGTCCGTTGAGAGCAAATAATCCCGCCGCCAGCAGCCGCGTGCTAACAATATGATGTTCGTTATGTGCGCGAAACAGGGCAGACCACCAATCACCACCCTTAATATAAGGCTGGATTAGCTGGACAGCCTCGGCCCCCCACTGGTCCCAAAAGGGTACGTCCGTCCCGTATGTTGCTATCAGCACGAGTCTGGCGGCAAACACTGTCACCCCGAGGCCCACCACTGCCATCCACCACCATCCGCAGGCGGGAGTCCGCTCAGCCTCAGAAACCCAGCTGGGACTCGTTTCTATTTTTTCCATAATCAATGATCACCGACTTTTCCAACCGGCGGCAATCTTCAAGAATCATGCGTGCAGCTCGCCTTGCGATTCGATGCTTCGTCCAGCGAACCGCTTCGCCCTAAAATGCCGTGCCAAGTTCCACCTAAAATTGCGGTTAGTTTTTGCCGGCGTTCGTCTTCGGCAAGCAGCACTCGTAAAGTATTCAGCGCACCGAACAATACATCGAACAACCACCAGTGCGGAAATCGAAACGCATATCGTTTCCACATAATAATACGATTCCGAGCCATGTAATAATGGCGCACAGCACTGTGGAACGTGGGTCGAAGCATTCGGCCTGCCACGACCACCCCACGTTTAGATCCGAGATTATGGGCCAAACGCGCAGCCGAACTTACCAACACCTGCCAGCCAGCCTTTCGCGCCCTCAAGCATAAGTCGTGATCTAGGTAATCGATAAACAGTCCTTCATCGAAACCGCCCAGTTTCCTCCATGCCCGTACGTGCGTGAGTGCACCAGAGGTAATGACAAACGTCACACCGACCAAATCCGCTTGTCCGCACGATTTCCGCCGAAACCCAAACCAAGCCGGCTGCAACCAACGATCGTCGCGACCACTTCGTTCATCAAATGTATGCGCCCCGACAATTGCGACCTGATCGGGCATCGCTGACGACAGTGCCGTTGCCATCAACGCAGCAGCCAATCCCGACTGCGGCGTGCTATCCTGATCAAAGGTAATGGCCCACTCGCACCCCTCCGATTCACTCCACACCAATCCTTGATTTAAGGCTGCGGCCAACCCGCGGTTTTCGGTGCTCGCCAGAATAGACGCGCTATTCTGCGCCGCCCAAGACTCAAGCTTAACACGGATTTCTGGCGATGAGCCGTTATCGACAATAACCAGCCGCTCCACCTCTCGCCTGATTGCGGCCAGTCGGTCTGTGATCCGATCATCTGGAAAATACGTCACTACGATCGCTGCAATGGGAGTAGTATTATTCATTGCCGAGAGTCACAGTCATCATCGGTTCCACCGAGTTGGCGTGGATAGATCAAGAAACGCTCTAGTTCCTTTGGAGAAATCCGGCGCATATGCTTAATTCGTCGACGCTCATATCGATATGACCACGCTCCACGTATTCCCGCTAGAATACCTCTAGCCCATGCAACGAACATACCTTGCCTTAGGAAGAACCACCCGCGAGCAGGGGACTCAATCATATACACCCAGGAATATTTCCAGAGCAGGCTAATGGGCATGCATTTTGCCACCGACCAAATCCAATTACGTTCGTTAAGAAAAACGCTGCTAGTGCTCCCTAAATTCTGGCTGGCGCTAATCCGGTGACGCACGACCGCCTCAGAACAGTACCACACGTCCCAGCCCATCAAACGAGCACGGAAGCTAAGATCCGTGTCTTCGCCATTCATAAAAAACCGTTCATCAAGAAACCCAACTTCATCGAGCATCGAGCGACGGTAAAGTGCTGCACCTGCACATGCCCCAAAAACCAGGCAGGAGTTTGAACCTGCGGATCGTGGGCAACGCCGATATCTCTGATAGCCCCGACCTGTCACCCGTAGGCCAATTCCAGCGCTGTCAATCTGCTTCCCTTCCCAATCGACCAGGAGTGACGCAACGGCACCGCGTCTTGAATCCTCCTTTGCTGCTTTAACCAATGCACCTAACCAACCCGGTTCGGGCGCAGTATCATTGTTAAGCAGAACAACGTATTCAGTTTCCTGCGGCAAAGCACGTAACCCTGCTGCGTTGCCGCCAGCGAAACCCCGATTTGTTCCAAGTTCTAGAAGTAGGAGGGGATGAATATCCTGCTCACGGAGCCAAAGAATCGACCCATCGGATGAGCCATTGTCTATCACAAACAAGTCGAAGTCGCGCCACGTCTGAGCAGCCAATCCGCGCAGACAAGCCTCTAGATGCGCGCGCCCATTCCAGTTGAGCACAAAAACAGATGTTTGTTTTCTCATGTCTGCCGCACTTTGGGTAAGCTCTTCAGTGCTGAGGCAAGAGCTTCGCATTGGCGTTCATAGTTGGATTCTACGCTGGCCTTTGCCTTCGCCATTTGCCCTGCCTTGCGAGCTGCTGCCGGATTCTCAAGCAAGTTCACAACTGCCGTAGCCATCGCCCTGGCTGATCGCTCCGCTACCAGAAAACCAGAACCATCTACGAGAAACTCGTCGATACCGCCCGTGCCGGCAAAAGCCAGTGTCGGCCTGCATAACTGCGCCGCTTCGAGTGCAACAAGTGAGCTACTTTCCTCGACGGATGTAACCAATACCATCGCCGCTGCATCCAGCCACGATGTAGGGTCCTCGCAATGCCCGACCCAATGAACAATGTCTGCTCCGGGACAATTCGTTAGGCGTCGGCCGTAGGGAGTCTTGAGGCCATCACCAATCCAAATAAAAGCCACGGGCCTTTTGTGCACGTTCACTAGCCGGGCAACTTCAAGGAATACCTCAGGGGCTTTGACCTGGGCCAAGTTGCCGACGGCGACGACCCAGTGTGCGTCGGGAGGAATCTCATATCTCCGTCCCAGACTCAATCTGGTCTCCTTAGGTTCTGACAACCGAACTGGTCGGGGCGGTATAAAGTTGCGCACTAATACAATCTGATCTTCCGAAACTCCCAATGTTTTAATCAGGTGACGTTTTTCAGCTTCCGATACCGCAATCCACCGCTCGGCAACACGGCGCATCGCGGCGAGATCCTTTGGGGAAACAGACCTCGAGGTCGCTCCCGCCAACTCATGGGCGTGGACAACCACTCGACACCGGCATGCTTCTAGAATTGGAAATAGCCAACCAAGCGTTAGAGTGTTTACAAAAACCACTGTTTCGGCCCCGATGCTCTCTCGACGAACCAGTCGTCTGAGACGCCATGCAATGATCGTTTGTCGATCGACAACACGGCTTCTCAAGCCGCGCCATCCCAGCCCCCGATCTCGATCAAAGCAGCTGAGAACATCGACTCGGAGGCCGGGTGGCCAATCGTCAAGCAATGGCCCACGTCGCACCAACACAGATCGCAAATCATGATACTCCGGTCGCGCGATAGCCCACTGGAGCCAAGCCCGATGGATCATCGCTGCACCTGAGCGGGAGGCCTCATGGCCCAACGCCAGCACACGAAGAGATGCCGAGCCTTTTTCACTTTCGCTTCTTTTCAATGTCATCAGGAGCACTCCTTGTGATGAAGATTTCCGAAATACTGCCGGTTCCAAGATGGAGAATAGCTCTCGCGCCCCGCCCTTGGCCAGCGGAGCAAATAACGAAAACCTGAGTCATCGTATGGAAAACTCCAGATTCGGCAGTCGCCATAAGCCAAGCGCCTTGTCTGAATGCAGTCCGTCATCCTCCGTACAATTTTCAATTAGCAAACGCTCAGGGTCGGGAAAACAGAAAGGCGGTTTTTGAAGGTTAAGTGTACGCCAGATTGCTTTGGGCTCTAATTCTCGATTCAACTTTGTCGCAGGAAAAGTGGTTGCCATGAGATACAATGCTCCGCTGCGTCGAAAACTCTCCAAGCACGCCTGAATCTGGCGGAAGGGTAGATGCACCCAGCAATCACGACAAAAAACGAGATCGGCCTTCGGCAGAGTCGCTTCACAAAGATCACCCGCAATAAACCGCATGTTTTTCCCTTCGAGTCTGAATCGATTGCCCTGGATCAACTCAGCTACAACGTCCACTCCGGTGTAGCTGACTTTCCGCCAGTCAAGCTCTGCAATCCAATTACAGTCACCGCAAGGTGCATCCAAGAAACTTGTAATACCAATATCCTCAATCAAACGCGGTAATTCTAGCCGGATATTTTGAGTTTGAACCAGCGAGGAGCCGGGGCCAGACCGAGACTCGGTTCCACCGAAAAGATTTTTTTCGTATATTTCCTTGAAACGGGGGGTAACTTTAAATCCTCGCGCGCGGAAAGTTTCCCCCAAAAGAGCAGATGCAAAACGAAAAAATTTCATGAGATTGATTTAAGTTCTGTGTCAAACAGAGCGCTGGCGCTGGTCAATCCTCTGGATCCGACGAGAGAAACATGCAGACAGCCACATGCGTCCTACATGGTATGCGGTTGAGAATACTGCTCGCCCAATACTGTGCTGATGGCGCCGAATAGCATCGTCCCGCTCCTGAACAATAAGCTCCATCGATTCGGGTCGTTGGCTCAGCCCGCCGCGTGCAAACACTGCAAACGGAACCGACAAGACATCCACCGTCACACGAGACGAGAGCGCGCGCAACCACCACTCATAGTCCATCACGATACTATAACGCTCATCAAAAGAACCGAACTGAGTGAACAACTGTCGACGCACTAAGGAAGAAGGATGCGGAATCCAAGGCTGAACCGGCGGCCACTGTTCCATTGGCAATGGATGCGGTTGTTGCGCTGACTCACCCTCATAGGTCGTCGCACCGATTATTACGTCCGCTTGCGATCTACATAGTAGTTCGAAAAGAAATTCGGGTGAAAGACGCGAATCCAGGCGGTCACCACCATTGAGAAACCAGGCCCATTCACCGTGTGCCGCCCTAAGCCCCTCGTTGAAAGCGCCACCAATGCCGGTCCCTACTTGACGAATCCAACCGCAACTTGCCGCCATAACCACAGCTCTTGCCGAGCCATCACCATCCACAACAATATGCTCGACGCAACCACTGGCACGAAGCAGTTCTGTGCTGGCCAATGTCGCGGACAATCCGGCTGGATCGTCTTTGGAGATTGTTATAAGCGTGAGCAGCGGGTAACTCATCGGACTATGGACCGGCGAAGAGAAGAACGGGACGTCCGCATGATAATGTCTTTCATTGGGGCATCAAGCACGGTCGTTCTCCTTATCTCGGCGATCGGTTTTTCGTTCTGTCGACCGCAGCGACAACTTCCCCATGGCAATATACCAGGAATAGAAGAAGCTTAGAAAGAAGCCTCGCCAACCACCAAGTACTCCTCGCTTGCGGAACAATCCGTAGTAAAGTGAGTAGCCACTTTCCGTCATTAACCCCCACCATGTAAAGTGCTCCCCTTTCGCAAGGCGTGTCGGCCCTTCGAGCTGGATATAACGGCGGTGTTTCTCGAATAGCTGGGAAAAGGACTCCACCCAATAGTGTTGTACGGCATGGTGGCCCTCAACATCAGCGTTTTCGATTGAGTAGCCCGATTTTGCTACGACCGCGTTATGAACGTGAGGAACGAAATTAACTCGGTCCCGATGGAAAACACGATTTATGTGATTTACCCCCCCCCACACTGTAGTGCGCAGAGGGACCCCAATAAAATAGTATTGGTGAGGCAATCGAATCATCGCGGCGGCGGGATGTTCGCATATAGTCCGACTAATTTCGGCAGCCAGTTGCTCGTCAAAGATCTCATCCGGATCAAATCGCAAGATCCAATCATGTCGCGCGTGCGGCACCACCTTGGGGAGCACAAACTCACCTATCGGCACGCGAGGATGAGTGACAACCTCGGCACCGAATTCGCGCGCGATTTCTACGCTATGATCCGATGATCCGAGATCAACTGCGATAATCTGCTCACAAACACGAAGGCTATCAAGGCAGGCGCGCAAGCGCCCTGCCTCGTTAAAGGTAACGACTATTGCCGTAAAGGGAATGACTTGTGGCGTTAGCATGATCGTTACCGATTGCGCACGAACAGGACGTTGCCGCCGTCGGCCCACGGTATCGCCTCCTTCATCACCCGGAAATTTCTCTGCTCAAGCCAGAATCGAAGCTCCGAGTAGTAAGGCACATTTTCATAGGTTGTCTTTAAATTTACCTCGGTATGGATCGCACTGACCTCCCGCAACACTTCAGAACCAGCAGTAAGCGCAGCAAGTTCACAACCCTGAAGGTCGAGCCAAAGGAAATCGACTTTCACGATACCTAAGCGCCGAGCCCACGCATCGAGCGTTGTGGTTTCTACCTCGATCACAGAGTCGAATTTCACATCAGGGTGATCCGCGAGGTGCGAGGCTGGCCTTAACAACGAGCTCGAGCCATCCGAGGCACCGCTACTAACAAACAT
>Ga0302322_100000315_pt1 | contig 36384 bp, 39 predicted proteins | sample Fen_T0_2_FD_203757 | JGI IMG/M metagenome (GOLD analysis project Ga0302322, IMG submission 203757) | Peat permafrost microbial communities from Stordalen Mire near Abisko, Sweden - Fen_T0_2 | ecosystem: Environmental > Terrestrial > Soil > Wetlands > Permafrost | place: Sweden: Abisko...
ATTCTCGGCCTGACCCCCGATGAGGCGGCCTGGGTCACGGTGCAGTCCGGTGAGAGCACTCCCGTACATCGTGACGACGTGCTCGCTTTGCTGAGCACCCTGACCGAGGCCGGGGTTCCGCCCGTCCTGCGACGACTGGTTGCCGACCCCGCGACACAGCGACTGGTCGACCGCTCCCCTCGCACGTACTCGGCCAACGCCGATCTCCTGGGGTGGCTCATCGCGCGTGATGGCACGTGCCGGTTCCCGGGCTGCACTCGCCGCGCCGCAGCCTGCGACGTCGACCACGCGGTCGATCACGCGGAGGGCGGTCCCACCAACCGCGCGAACACCGGCATGCTGTGCCGGCGTCACCACAACCGCAAGACCCACGCCGGGTGGACGATCACCGACAGCGACGAGGACGGGTCGTGCACGTGGCGATCACCGACCGGACTCGTCTATCACCACCGGCCGCCCCCGATCTAGGTCAGTCGAGCAGGGTCTCCCGGAGTCGAGCGATCTCCTCGTCGCGCAGTCCCTTGGCCTGCGCCCATTCCACGGCACCTCCGTAGGTCGTGGCCATGCGATCGAGGAAATCACGCATCGTCTCCGGCTCGGACTCGAAGATCCATGACGGTGCATGCGCGAGTCCGTTGTCCTGGAAGACCTGCGCGGCCCGAATGCGCTCGAGGATCGGCGCCATGTTGGTGGTCGTGACGTGGTAGTCGGCGACGATGTCGTCGTCGGATACGCCGAGGATCGCCAGCAGCATCGCCGTCACGATCCCCGTGCGGTCCTTGCCCGCGGTGCAGTGCACGACCACCGGTCGGTTCGAGGGGTCCGCGATGAGGCGCAGCGCCTCGACCATGGAGGGCGCGTTGACGTCCATCTGACGCATGTAGTCCTCGACGAGGTTGTCCGCGGCGCCCGCGTCGATCTGCTCCTGGTTGACCCCGGACTGCGGAACCATCGGCAGGTTGAGGACCTGCACGGGGTCATGGAGGATGCTGTAGCCCTCCTTGTGCACCTCGAGCTCCATGCGCAGGTCGAGGACCAGCGTGGGGGCGACAAGATCGGCGAGGTCCTGTTGACCCTGGTCGGTCAGGGACTTCGGGTTGTCGCAGCGGATGACCTGACGGGAGCGGACGACCCGACCGTCGACCGTGCGCAGGCCGCCAAGGTCGCGCACGTTGACCAGCCCGTCGATGCGAAGCTCCTCCGCCTGCGACACGTCACACCCTTCCGTCAATCGTCGCCCGCGACGCGGCGAGCGGAGGCCAGCATCGCCGAAGCCAGTGCGGCCGGGTCATCGGGGTCCGCCATGCCGGCGAGGGGCGACTCCACGCTGAGGATCGTCCCGGAGGGAAGGGCGGCGACGAACTCGCGCACCGGCAGGTCGCCATCGTCGGGCATGAGGCGGGCGTTGACCCCCTCAGCGCGCGCGGCGTCCGCGTCCGCCGCTGCACCAGCGCCGTGGGCTCCGCACACCTGCACGTAGGGGAAGAGATCCGCTCGATGACGTCGGAGGTCCGCAGGTCGCCCTCCGGAGCGGGTCAGGTGCAGGACGTCAGCGAGGACGACGACATTAGGCGCCTTCGCCGCCTCGACGATGGCCACGCAGGTGTCGAGATCGCGGGCCGCGGAGAACAGCATGAACTCCACGGCCACGCCGACACCGTGCTCCGCCGCCCGCTCGGCCACGAGGGCGAGGGTGTCGACGCGCCGGACGGGATCGTCGTCCTCGACCGTCGCGATGACGTAGCGGGCCTGCAGCTCACTCGCGGCCTCGAGCAGTGGGCGCGCCTCTTCGACGGCCGACGGGCCCTTCATGCGGATGACCTCGACATCGAGGATCCTGACTCCGGAGTCGTCCACCGCTCGCTTCAGGTCGGCCAGCGCGCGCGGATCGCCCAAGACGCGATGATCCACGCCCGTGGAGGGGCTCGGGGTGAGACGGAAGCCGGTGAACTCGTATCCCGCCCCCGCCGCGACCTCAGCGAGGCGAGCGGGCGAGACCGCGATCATGGACAGGTGGGCCAACGAGTATCGATGCATGGCTACTGGCCCGCCAGACGCTCGACGATGGGCAGGTAGGCGTCGAGGTGTGCGTCCCCGACAGTGATGTACGAGAAGCCGTACTCCTCTCGTCGCCGGATGAGCTCCTCGCAGACCTGGTCGACGCTCCCCACGGCGGCGTGGGGAAATCGCTGCAACGTCGCCAGATCCATGCCCGTGCGCGCCATCACCGCGTCGGCGGTGACGCTCGAACGGCCCTCGATGGAGATGAAGTACGTCGCGGTCTCCAGCTCGATCTCGGGGAATCGACCGCCCGCTCCTGCCCGAACCCACTCGATCTTCTTGTGCGTCTCCTCCTCAGTCGACGACGTGATGCTGCCGGCGCCGACGACACCGCCGCTGTTGTTGAAGTTGATGCTGACGATGTCGGCGAGCTCACCGGCGAGCCCGAGCACCTTCGGGGCACCGCCACCGATCATGATGGGCGGACGCGGCCGCTGGACCGGTTGCGGGACGGCGACGTAGCCGGACGAGGTGATGAACTCGCCGCGGTAGTCGACCTCATCGTCGCTGCCGTAGGCCATGCGCATGAACTCCGCGCTCTCGCGCAGGAGCTGGATGCGTCGACCAACCGGATCGAACGCGATGCCCATGCCCTCGTACTCGTTCACCAGCCAACCCGCACCGAGTCCGATCTCCAGGCGGCCCTCGGACAGCACGTCGATCGACGCCATCTCCTTGGTGAGCACCGTGGGCAGGTGGTAGCTCACGCACGCCATCCTCGAGCCGATGCGGAGCGTCGTGGTCGACATGGCCGCTGCCGTCATCGCCGGGATCAGGGCGAGGGTCTGCACCCGATGACCGGTGCCCTCGATCCGGCTGCCCGGACCGAGCAGGTGGTCGGCGACGAACAGGGTCGAGAACCCGCTGTCCTCGACCTTCCGGGCCAGGTCGACCCACTCCTTGCGCGTCGTGGAACTGAACGCCTGGATGGCGAATCGGAACGGACGGCTCATGCGCCTGCCTCTCGCGTCACCGGGGCGCCTTGCGAGCCCCGCGGAAGAACTGACCGTGCGCGGCCATGAAGCCGCCGTCGACGAACAGGGTCTGGCCCGTCATCCACGACGCCTGATCCGACACCAGGAAGCTGATGGCATCGGAGATGTCCTCAGGCGCTCCCATCCGACCCAGCGGAAGCACGGCCGCGATCGCATCACGTGCATCGGCCGTTCCGTAGTGACCGGCCGTTCCCTCGGTGAGCACCGTGCCCGGACCGACGGCGTTCACGCGGATGCCCATCGAGCCGAACTCGACCGCCATCGCCTGGGTGATGAGGTTGATGGCCGCCTTCGAGGCCGGGTAGAGCGACGTGCCAGCGGCATGCGCCCTCGACGTGATGGACGACAGGTTGATGATGCTGCCCCCGCCGTTCCCGGAGATGACGGGCACGAGGGCCTGCGCCATCAGCACGGGGCCCATGACATTGATCTCAAGGATGTCGCGCATCTCCTGCGGGGTGGTGTGCAGGAAGTCCTGGTATCGCTGGATGGCGGCGTTGTTGACGAGCACCCGGCACTGCGGCGCGAGCGCGGCGACCCGAGCGGTGGCGACGGGATCGGACACGTCCGCCACCGCCACGCGGCAGCCGACGTCGTCTGCAAGCACGGCAAGCGGCTCGGCGTTGACGTCGATGGCGAGCACGTCATACCCGTCGTCGGTCAGTCGCCGTACCACGGCCCGACCGATGCCCTGTGCGCCGCCGGTGACGACCGCGGTTCCCTTGTCGCTCATTCCACTTCCCCTGCCCGGCATTGCTGCCACTGGTCTCCATGCACGGCCCAGGAGACACAGCGGCGCAGGATCTCGCGAAACTCCGCCGACTCCCAGGCGATCCGGTCGAGCACGCCGAGGTCGGCGATGCCCTGATCACGCACGTCGAAACGACCCCGGCAGTGGCCGAGGGTGAGGTAGGTGACCGACCCGAGACCCTCGGGCCGGGTGAAGAGCACCGGGTGCCGGCCCGATCCGTGGTCGATCTCAAAACCCGGGCACGGCCCGGTGTAGGCGACGTCGAGCAGCACCGTGAGGTCCGCCGACCGTTCGGACACGTAGATCTCGTCGACGGTCTCGAAGGCCTCGACACCGGCCACCAGCGGATGCCCTGCGGCGACCGGCTCGATCAGGAACGGCCCGATCTTCGGATGCGCCAGGAACCGGTTGCCCAGGAGCGCCGTGAACTCCGGCATCGCATCGGGCGTACGGAACAGCCGAGGCTCGCCCGGAGCGGGCGCGTCGATCGCCGAGTTGGTGGCATGCAGGCCAAGCAGGCGGCCACCGCCTCGCAGCATCTCCGCGAGAACCGCGGACTGCTCCGGAGTCGGACGCACATCGCACGTGTAGGCCACGACGGCATCCGCGGACCCGATGGCCTCGACGTCGGAGAAATCGCTGCGAACCGCGCACTGGACAGCGTCGTGCTCCAGCAGCGCACCGCCGAGTTCGTGCCGGGCGAAGTCGACGTCATGCCACTTGCCGCCCACGATGAGGACGACCCCTACGCGCTCGCCGAGACAGCGCGCCGGGGTCGTCATCGAGTGGGTGATGATCAGTACTGCGTACGGACCGTCATGCCGCCATCGCACACGACATTGGTGCCCACCGTGTACCCGAAGGCGGGGCTGGCGAGGGAGACGATCACCGCGGCGACCTCCTCTGGCTTGCCCATGCGGCCCAGCGGTATCGAGCCGAGCACCTTCTCGTACACCTCGGGTCGGCCGGCCTTGATCTTGCCCCAGTCGCCCTCCTCGAAGTAGACCGGACCAGGCGAGACGGTGTTGACGCGGATGCCCTTCGGGGCCAAGGCATGAGCAGCAGAGGAGGCGTGACGGATGATCGCGGCCTTGAAGGCACCGTACGAGTTGGGCGAGCTGGGCCACACGTTGTCGAAGCCGAAGGTCGACGACAGCGCGATGATCGAACCGCCACCCGCCGCCTCGAGGATCGGGGTGCCCTCGTCGATCAGGTGCACGAGAGGCAGCAGGTCGAGCTCCAGGCTCTGCTGCCACTGCTCGGCGCCCTTGAGCGATCCGCCGGTCACATTGGATACGAGGATGTCCAGGCCTCCGAGGGCCTCGGCGGCAGCAGCGATGAAGCCCTTGAGCTCCTCCTCCTTGCTGACGTCGATGGCACGCGCGAACACGGTGGCCCCGCCGGCGCGCAGCTCCTCCGCGAAGGCGTCAACCGCCTCCTGGTTGCGAGCGCAGAAGGCGACGGCCGCTCCCTCGGCGACGAGCAGTTCGACGGTCGCCCGACCGATGCCACGGGTGCCGCCGGTGACCAGCGCGCGCTTGCCCTTGATTCCCAGATCCATGCTCATCCCATCGTCGCGGTCCGGGTCGTGGTCGCCCGGCGCAGGGTTGGCATGTTACTGCAATCACACTACGGTAAGTATCCCCTTTCCAGATTCGGAGGCGCCGTGCCCGACGTGCAGGTGCTGCCCCTCGGCCTCACCCTCCAGGTGGCCGACGACCAGACGGTCATGGCTGCCGCGCACGACGCGGGCTACATCTGGCCCACCGAGTGCGAGGCGAATGCCACCTGCGGCCTGTGCGTGAGCATCATCCGTGACGGCATCGAGAACTGCGGCCCCATGCCGGCCGACGAGGAGGAGACACTGGTGCGCACGTTGGGACTGCTGCCGCAGGACCGGCGCCTGGCGTGCCGCCTGACCGTGACCGGTCCGGTCACGTTGACCAAGAGGGGCGTTCGCCCCGTCGACGAGGGGTAGCGGCGTGACCGATTCCGTGGACATCGCAGCATTGGTAGCTCGGCTGGAGCTCCTCGAGAACGCCGAGCTCGTTCGTCAGGCGACCTGGCGCTACGCCGAGGCGGTCGACGGATCCGACTTCGATGCGCTGGCGTCCGCGTTCACCGTGGACGGCTCCCTGACGACCAGTCGCGGTACCACGGTCGGTCGCGAGGCCATCGTCGCCTACTACCGGCAGGCCCTGGCGGAACCGATCCACCGCAAGCACTTCCTCACCAACCAGAAGGTCACGTTGCAGGCGCCCGGTGAGGCAGTCGTGGAGTCGTACTTCATGTTCACCTATGCCGGGCCCGGAAACTCGATGATCGGCTGGGGCACCTACGTCGACCGGGTCGTGGTCGAGGACGGCGTCGCCCGAATCGCCGCGAAGACGATCACGATCGACGTGCGCGCGGATTCGCGCGTCGGCTGGGCGGAGGAGGTCACCTCGTGACCGGTCGGCTGATGGGCAAGCGGATCCTGGTCACCGGAGCGGCGCAGGGCATGGGACGGGCGATCGCCGTCGAGGCAGCCACTCAAGGCGCCGAGGCCGTCACCATCGTCGACCTGCAGGCGGAGGCAGCCGAGCAGACGGCGGCGCTCGTGCGCGATGCGGGGGCGCGCGCCTGCGTTCTCCTCACCGACCTCACCCGGCCGGACCAGATCTCGACGATGGTGGCAGACGCCGTCGACTTCGCCGGTGGTCTCGACACCCTCATCAACAACGCCGGGGTCATCGACTCCACCTTCATCCACCCGGCCGGGTTCGACACCCTCGACGAGAGCACCTGGGATCTGGTCATGGCCGTCAACCTGAAGGCCGTGTGGCTCGCGACCAGGGCTGCTGCACCCCACCTACGGGCCTCGGATCGCGGCCCGTCGATCGTCAACTCGGCCTCAGTCGCGGGCGTCCACGGCACCGTGAGCGCCATCGCGTACGGAGTCAGCAAGGCCGGCGTCATCCAGCTGACCAAGTCATGCGCCGTCGCGCTGGCCCCTGGAATCCGGGTCAACGCCTACCTGCCCGGCAGCATCGACACCCCGATGGCGCACGGACACCTGGCCTCGGGAGGCACCGAACAGCGGATGACGGGCACCCAGCTCATACCGCGCTTCGGACAGGCCGACGAGGTCGCGAAGGTCGCGTGCTTCCTGGCCTCCGACGACGCATCCTTCGTCACCGGGGGCATCTACCCGGTCGACGGCGGCACTCTCGCCTGGCGGGGCCTGCGCACGTGACGCCTTACGACGTGGTACTGCTCGACCTCGATGGCACGATCATCGACTCCGAGCCCGGGGTGCACTCCGCCGTGCGCTACGCGCTGGTGACAGGCTTCGGCATCCACCCCACGACGGCGCAGCTCGAGGAGTTCATGGGGCCGCCGCTGCATGACGTGATGCCACGGGTATTCGGCATCTCCGACCCCGCGGACATCCGCCGCTTCTTCGACCTCTACTGCGAGGCGTACTTCCACGGAACCGAGTACGAGTACGACCCTTACCCGGGCATGCTGGATCTGATCGCGGAACTCGACAGCGCGGGAGTGCACCTCGTCCTCGCCACCGCCAAGCCGCATGAGTCAGCGACCCGCATCCTCCAGCACGCAGGCGTGGTGCAGCGGTTCGACTTCGTGGCCGGCTCAGAATCGGATGGATCGCGCCAGGACAAGGTCGACGTGATCGAGCATGCCTTCGCGGAGATCGAGGCCGACGGCACTACTCATCGCATCGTCATGGTCGGCGACCGGGCGCTCGACGTGCAGGCAGCTGCAGCCCACGGGGTCGACAGCATCGCCGTCGACTGGGGCTACGCCCCGCAGGGTGAGCTCGAGGACTGCGGTGCCACACACCGCGTCTTCGATGCCGATCAGCTCAAGGCGCTCCTGCTGCCCCGCTGACACGTTCCGAGTCAGCCGCGAGCGGCCTCCAGCACCGGTGCCAGCCGTTCGGGGACCGACACCCAGTCCTCGGCCGACGTGATCGTCGGATCGAAGTTGGCGTCGATAGAGACCGCGTCCACCCCAGCCGCCGCGGCGGCCGCGACCTCGGCGCACAGTTCGTCGACCGACAGTGGCCGGAGATTGGCGACCACCACGGGCGGGTCGGTGAACAGGTTCCAGCACATGCGCAGGGGTGCCAGGTGCACCGGGCGCAGCTGGCCCAGCAGCTGCATCGTGGCGAGGTGCTGCTCGAGCGTGCCCGACGCCGGGTTCCACCAGTCGAACTTCTCCGCGGTGCGCCGCAGCCCTGCCTCCGAGCGCATCCCCGACATCAGGGGCGGGTGCGGACGCTGCACGGGCTTCGGGTCGACATCCGACGCAGGGATCGTGAAGAACTCTCCGTCGAAGGACACCGGATCCGGACCCCAGCACGCCTTCAGCGCGTCGATGAGCTCGTCGACCCGCCGGCCCCGCGTGCGCGGGTCCACCTGATACTGCGCGTGCTCCTCGTCGGACCAGCCGACGCTGAACCCGAAGACGGTCCGGCCGCCGGACAGGACGTCCAGGGTCGTGATGCGCTGGGCGAGATCGACCGGCCGGTGGTAGCCAGCCACGAGGATGCTGGTGCCGACGACGATGTCGGACGTCCAGCCCACCACGGCGGCGAGCAGTTCCAGCGGCTGAAGCACCGAGCGGTAGGCCTCGGGAACGGCCAGCCCCGGTCGAGCTGAGTACCCGGACACGACCTCATGCGGATAGAACAGGTGCTGCTGCACGAACAGGTGCCCGAACCCCAGCTCCTCGGCACGCTCGGCGAAGCCGCGTACGGCACGGGCATCCGCATCCGGGCCCAGTTGGGGCAGCGCCAGGCCGACCCGCATCACCGTCGTCACGGGTACAGGCCTCCACCGACGGTGATGACCTCACCGTGCATGTAGGGCACCTCGTCGCTGAGCAGCCAGGCGACCGTGGCCGCCACCTCGTCGGCCTCCGCGTAGCGCGCCAACGGGATCGCGCTGCTCAGCGCCGCCTGGAAGGCCGCGGCGTCGAGACCCGAGAGGGCGGCCAGCCCCTCCTCGAGGGGTCGCATCATCCGCGTGTCGACGGGCCCCGGCGCCACCACATTGACCCTGATGCCGAGCGGCCCCGTCTCCTTCATCAGGGAGCGGGCCAGGCCGATCACCGCGTGCTTGCTGGCCACGTACACCGAGACGCCCGGGTCGCCCTTGAGTCCGGCGATCGACGCGGTGAAGACGACCTTCCCGCGATCGGGCTGCGTCATCATCTGCCGAACGGCGGCGGACGCGCCCAGGAAGGCGCTGCGCACATTGACCGCGAAGACCTTCTCGAAATCGTCGAGGTCGAACGCCGACACCGGCACGACGGTGCTCTCGACCCCGGCGTTGGCATGGAACATGTCGACGGTCTCGAAGGTGTCGACCGCCCTGCGGAAGTAGGACTCAGTCTCGGCAGCGCTCGTGACATCGGCGCGCACCGGCAGGACGCGTTCACCCAGCTCACCCGCGAGCGCTTCGACCCCGGCCTGGTCGAGGTCGACGGCGACCACGTTCGCGCCCTCCGCGTGCAGTCGGCGCACGGTCGCGGACCCGATCCCGCCGGCAGCGCCGGTCACGATCGCTGTGCGCCCGGAGATCCCCTTGAGCATGTGGTCCTCTTCTCCTCGTCGAACCTCGAACGTGAACAGGGCGGCGGTCAGCCGCCGATGGTGCGATCGGAGTCCCAGTACGGACGCCGCAGGGACTTCTTGTCGACCTTCTGCATCTCGTTGCGCGGCAGCTCGTCGAGGTACTCGTAGGCACGTGGGATCTTGTAGGACGCCAGACGCTCGCGGCAGAACGCCTCCAGCTCCGCGCCGCTCGGCGGCGCCTGCGGATCCGCGGGCACGACCAGCGCGAGGAGCTGCTCCCCGAGATCCGGATGCGGGACGCCGATGACGGCCACGTCCGCCACGCCCGGATGGTCGCGCAGCACGGCCTCGCTCTCCGACGGATACAGGTTGACGCCCCCGGACACGACCATGTCGGACATGCGGTCGGTGATGAACACGAAGCCCTCGGGATCGACGTAGCCCATGTCCCCCAGCGTGAACGCGCCCGGGCGCACGTAGGCCTTAGCGGTCTTCTCCGAATCGCGGTGGTAGGTGACGCCGTAGCCCTCGGGGGCCTCGAAGGCCAGCAGCCCGACCTCTCCCTGCGGCAGCTCCGAGCCGTCCTCGTCTACGACCACGACGCGGAACGGCTCCACGACCGTGCCCACCGAGCCGGGGTGCGTCAGCCAGTCGGGCGACGAGATGCGGCAGAGCGTGCCGGACTCACTCCCGCCGTACGACTCAAGGAGCACCGGGCCGAACCAGTCGATCATGGCCCGCTTGACGTCCGGGGGGCAGGCCGAGCCGGTATGCGCGACCAGCTTCAGGCTGCTGACATCGGCTGTTGCGCGCACCTCGGGGTCGACGGCGAGCAGGCGCTGGAAGTGCGTCGGCACCATGACGGACGAGGTCACCCGGTACCGGTCGATGAGGCGCAGCACGTCGGCTCCATCGAACTTGCCGACGATCACCACGGGTCGACCCAGGAGCAGGTGTCGGACGGCCGTCAGCGGTCCGTTGTGCTGCAGCGGCCCGACGACGATGTGCACGCCTTCGGGGAACTGCGCGCGCTCGCGCAGCTTGGCCACGTACTCCCGGTGCGTGGTCACGGGCGCCAGGACCCAGCGGGTCCGGGTACCGCGCGCGCGTCCGGTGGTACCGGACGTGTAGACCATGGCCGGATTCGCGGGCCGGTCCGGGAAGTCGCCGTTCTTCGGTGCTGCCGCGATCCAGTCGGCCCAGTCGACCAGCCCCGGATGCGTCGAGGCCGACGTGGCTCCCGAGTGCAGCACGACCGTGTCGACCAGCCCGGCCTCCACCGCAGCGATGGCCGCGGCCGCGCCGCCCGGACCGGTGATGAGCCCCACCATCCCGGCGTCCTCGACCTGATCGGTCAGTTCCGGAACGGTCAGCTGGCGAGACACCGCCACCGTGCCGACGCCGGCCAGCAATCCCGCCGCGTGCGCGACAAGCGTCGGAGCGGCGTTGTCTCCGAGGATGCCCCAGCGCTGCTCGGCATCGGGAGCCGCCGCAAGCATCGCCGCCGCGGCACCCCGGATCTCGGCCGCCACCTGGGCCCACGTGCGCTCGCCCGATGCATCCACCAGGGCGACACCGTCGGGATCGAGGGCGGCGGCATCAGCCACGGGGCCGAGGGGCAGTTCAGGCACGGCACGTCCTCGCAGTCGGCGGTAGGCCCGAGCGGTTGCGCACGGCCCGGGACACGCGGGAGGATATCGCGGTTACTAAAGTGCGAGTCAAGAAACACCGGTTTCCTGACGACCCGGGCGACGACGAACCAGCGGAGTGAGCATGGACTTCCAGCCAACTGCCAAGGCCCAAGAGCTGTCGGCGCGCATGTGGGACTTCCTCAATGAGAAGGTCCTGCCCGCCGAGGCGGTCTATGACGCCTATCGCGCCGAGAAGGGCCCTGACGACCACACACTGCCCCCCGTCGTGGAGGAGTTGAAGGCTCAGGCCCGGGCCCAGGGCCTGTGGAACCTGTTCCTGCCGGATGTCAGCGGGCTGACCAACGTGGAGTACGCCGGACTGGCCGAGATCTCCGGCTGGAGCGTCGACATCTTCCCCGAGGCCATCAACTGCCAGGCCCCGGACACCGGCAACATGGAGACCATCCACCTGTTCGGCACGCCTGAGCACAAGAAGCAGTGGCTCGAGCCCCTCCTCGACGGCACGATCCGCTCCGGCTTCGCCATGACCGAGCCCTACGTTGCCAGCAGCGATGCAACGAATATCGAGTGCAGCATCCGGCGCGAGGGCGACGAGTACGTCATCAACGGCACCAAGTGGTGGACGTCAGGAGCCAACGATCCGCGCTGCCGCATCCTTATCGTGATGGGCCTGACCGACCCTGACGGACCGGCCCACCGGCAGCAGTCCATGGTGCTCGTGCCGGTCGACACCCCCGGAGTGCGGATCACCCGATCGCTCACGGTGTTCGGGCGCCAGGACCAGCACGGGCACGCGTGGATCGAGCTCGAGGACGTCCGGGTCCCGGTGAGCAACCTGCTGGGCACCGAGGGCGACGGCTTCCTCATCGCGCAGGCGCGGCTAGGCCCCGGCCGGATCCACCACTGCATGCGCTCCATCGGCACCGCCGAGCGGGCCCTGCAGATGATGGTCGAGCGGGCAAAGAGCCGCGTCGCGTTCGGCGGACCGCTGGCCGACCAGGGGTCGATCCAGGAGTGGATCGCCGAGTCCCGCATCGAGATCGAACAGGCCCGTCTCCTGACGATGAAGGCCGCATGGATGATCGACCAGGGCAACGCGAAGCTGGCCAAGACCGAGATCTCCGCCATCAAGGTGGTCGCCCCACGCGTGGCCTGCAACGTCGTCGACCGGGCGATCCAGGTGCACGGCGGCCTGGGCGTCAGCGACGACATCCCGTTGGCCCGCATGTACGGCTGGCAGCGCGCCCTGAAGATCTTCGACGGTCCCGATCAGGTGCACCTGCGGTCGATCGCCCGCTGGGAGCTCAAGCGCCCTCGGGGTGTGCAGCTCCCCGCATGATCGGCACGAGGATGTCGCCGAGGGCAGCCTCGACCTTCGCCACGGGGAGCCGGCTCAGGGTGCCATCCAGCCACGCCGTCTGGGAGATCACCAGGATGGCGGCCAGGAAGTGGAAGCCGAGCAGTCGAACCGCGTACTGCTCCTTGGCCTTCTGAGAGCTGCGCGGCGGTCGCTCATCGGCGGGCAGGTAGTCGAACGCCCGCTGAGCGTGGCGGGCCTGCCACGCTTCGTAGACTCGACGGGACTGCGGCGTCGCGCCGTTCAGGTGGAGCGTGAGGAACCGTGCCTCGACGGGATGGGTCCGCCACCAGGCCCAGCCCGCATAGATGACCTCTCGAAGGACGGCCTCGTCGAGATGGCCGGCCCCGGCCCGAACGCTGTCGACCATGGCGCTGAACCCGCTGAGGCAGGACTCGAAGGCCTGATCGAACAGCTCCTCCTTGCCGCCGAAGTGGTAGTACACGGCTGTGGGGGCGACACCGCACTCCGTCGCGATGTCCTCGACCGTGGCCTCGGCGTACGTGAGCCGGGAGAAGACCAGCGTGGCCGCGAGGATGATCTCGCTGCGTCGCGAGGGTCGATGAGCGGGGCGAACCTCACCGTCGGTCGTGTCGAGCGCGCCCTCGGTCATCGCTCCTCTTTCCGTCGCCGGCCGGATTCCTTCGACCGACAGTCTGGCCGGTTTGTGGAAGGATGCCAGATCATGCCCAAGTCGCGCTCGACCCGGCCGGCCAACCGGCCGTCGCGACGGCACGAGATCCTCGAATCCGCCATCGAACTGCTGTCGGTTCAGCCCCCTGACGAGATCGCGGTCTCGGACATCGCCGCCCACTGCGGGATGACCCCGGCGGCCTTCTACTACCACTTCGCGTCGAAGGACGAGATCCTCGACGAGATCGTCGCCGACTTCGCGGAGAGGTGGAGCGACCAGGTGCAGTCGTGCCTGGACGAGGTGCACAGTCGCGACGACCTCCCCCACTTCGTCGACACGATGCTCACCTGGGTCGAGGAGCACCAGCGGGCATCGCGGGTCTACTTCGTGACATCTGTCGGGGCGACGAGTTCGTGCGAAGCCGTCCGCCGGAGCACCCGCAACCACCTCGGCCGCCGCGCCGCCCGCACCTTCCGCGACCTCGCGCCCGACGAGGACCGGATCCGCCTTGCCCTGGCCGGGCTGGGCCTGGTCACACTGCTGGAGATCGTCTCCCGGAGCCGGCTGGACATGGATGCCAGCTACCAGACGCTGGGACCGGTCAAGTTCCGCGCCACCGCAGGGCAGCTCGCCGAGGCCCTTCTCGCATAGCGGAACCGCCAGCCGGACCACGATTGCCCGAAAAGGCACTCCCCAAGCGCTAGAAACATTGATATCCTAATATTTGGCCTCCACAGTCAGGCAGGCTCGCTGTGGCCCGATGCGAGGAGATCTCCGTGACCGACGTTCCTGCCCCCCGGCACCCGGTCCGGTTCGTGACGGCGGCCAGTCTCTTCGACGGTCACGACGCGGCCATCAACATCATGCGGCGCATCCTGCAGTCCCAGGGGTGCGAGGTCATCCACCTCGGCCACGACCGCAGCGTCGAGCAGGTCGTCCGGGCCGCCATCCAGGAGGACGTGCAGGGGGTCGCGATCTCGTCGTACCAGGGCGGGCACGTCGAGTACTTCAGCTACCTCCGCGAACTGCTCGACCAGCGCGGCGCTGGCCACGTGAAGATCTACGGCGGTGGCGGCGGGGTGATCGTCGCTGACGAGATCGCCCTGCTGGCAGAGCGTGGGGTGCGAATCTTCTCTCCGGAGGACGGCCAGCGCATGGGCCTGGTCGGCATGATCGGGTCGATGGTGACCGAGTGCGACGTCTCGCTCACCGACACCCTCCCTGACCTCGACACCGCCCTGGCCGGCCACGAGCGTGAGCTCGCACGGGTCATCACCGTGCTCGAGGAGGGCAAGGCGCCCTCCGACTGGCGCGTGCGGATCGACGCCGCCGCGGATCAGCGCGGTGCCCCGGTCCTCGGCATCACGGGCACCGGCGGATCGGGCAAGTCCTCTCTCACTGACGAGCTCCTCCGCCGCATCCGGGTCGATCAGGACGGCAAGCTCCGCGTGGCCGTCATCGCCGTCGACCCGACGCGGCGCAAGGGCGGTGGCGCGCTCCTCGGCGACCGCATCCGCATGAACGCCGTCGACCTCGGCAACGTGTACTTCCGGTCCCTCGCGACCCGCAAGGCCGGGTCGGAGATCCCGGAGAACCTCGGCGACGTCATCGCCGCGTGCAAGGCCACCCATGACCTCGTGATCGTCGAGACACCGGGCATCGGCCAGGGGGATGCAGGCATCGTTCCGTTCGTCGACGTGTCCCTCTATGTGATGACACCGGAGTTCGGAGCCGCCTCGCAGCTGGAGAAGATCGACATGCTCGACTTCGCCGACGCCGTGGCGATCAACAAGTTCGAACGACGCGGCGCGGAGGATGCCCGCAGGGATGTGGCCCGTCAGCTGATGCGAAACCGACAGGCCTTCGGCTCGTCGTGGGAGTCGATGCCGGTCTTCGGGACATCTGCGGCGAGGTTCGCGGATGACGGCGTGACGGCGCTGTACCACTACCTGCGCGACCAACTCGCCGAGAAGGGCCTCGCGTTCTCCACCGGACTCCTGCCCCGGGTCGAGACGATGCAGCCGACCGGACTCACCACGATCGTTCCGCCATCGCGCAGCCGTTACCTCGCCGATATCGCCGACACAGTCCGCGGCTACCACGCCACCACGACGGACCAGGCGGAGACCGCCCGCCGGGCTCAGCATCTTCGGACCGCAGCCATGCTGCTGGCCGATGTGGGTGGCGACGCGAAGGCCATCGAGGAGCTCCTCCTCGATCAGGAGGCGCAACTGCGCCCCGACGTCGCCGCCCAGCTGGCCGCTTGGCCGGCTCTCCGAGAGCAGTACCGCGAGGACGAGCTCGTCGTGCGCATCCGCGACAACGAGATCCACACTCAGCTGTGGCGCGACACGCTGTCCGGCTCGCGCTTTCCGCGCGTCGCCCTCCCCCGCACGGATGACGCCGGAGACCTCGTGCGCTACCTGCGCGAGGAGAACGTGCCCGGCAGCTTCCCCTTCACCGCGGGAGTGTTCCCGTTCAAGCGCGAGGGCGAGGCACCCGCGCGCATGTTCGCCGGCGAGGGCGATCCGTACCGCACCAACCGGCGATTCCACCTGCTGGCCTCGGGCCAGCCCGCGAACCGGCTGTCCACGGCCTTCGATTCGGTGACCCTGTACGGGCGCGACCCCAACGAGGAGCCCGACGTCTACGGCAAGGTCGGCACCTCCGGCGTGTCCATCGCGACCCTCGACGACATGAAGGTCCTCTACTCGGGGTTCGACCTGTGCGACCCGATGACCTCGGTGTCGATGACCATCAACGGCCCGGCGCCGACCATCCTCGCCATGTTCATGAACACGGCCATCGACCAGCGGCTTGATCGCTTCCGCGAGACCGAGGGGCGCGAGCCGAACCCCGAGGAGGCGGCCCACATCCGCGCCTGGGTGCTGGCCAACGTCCGCGGGACCGTCCAGGCCGACATCCTCAAGGAGGACCAGGGCCAGAACACCTGTATCTTCTCGACCGAGTTCGCCCTGCGCTGCATGGGCGATGTGCAGTCGTGGTTCATCAAGAACAGCGTGCGCAACTTCTACTCCGTCTCGATCTCCGGCTACCACATCGCCGAGGCGGGAGCCAATCCCATCTCCCAGCTGGCGTTCACGCTGGCCAATGGGTTCACCTACGTCGAGGCGTACCTCGCCCGCGGGATGAAGGTCGAGGACTTCGCGCCGAACTTCTCCTTCTTCTTCTCCAACGGCATCGATGCCGAGTACACCGTCCTCGGCCGCGTGGCTCGTCGCATCTGGGCGGTCGCCATGAAGGAGCGCTACGGCGCGGACGAGCGCAGCCAGAAGCTCAAGTACCACGTCCAGACGTCCGGTCGCTCGCTGCACGCCCAGGAAATCGACTTCAACGACATCCGAACGACGCTGCAGGCCCTGTGCGCGATCAACGACAACTGCAACTCCCTGCACACCAACGCCTACGACGAGGCCATCACCACCCCGACAGCGCAGTCCGTACGCCGGGCGCTGGCGATCCAGATGATCATCGACCAGGAGTGGGGCCTGTCGAAGAACGAGAACCCCCTGCAGGGCTCCTACATCGTCGACGAGTTGACCGACCTCGTGGAGGAGGCCGTGCTCGTGGAGTTCGAGCGGATCTCCGACCGGGGCGGGGTCCTCGGCGCGATGGAGACCGGCTACCAGCGCGGGCGCATCCAGGACGAGTCGATGCTCTACGAGCACAAGAAGCACGACGGCTCGCTGCCCATCATCGGCGTCAACACGTTCCTGAGCCCGGACGGCCCGGGTGCGGCCCCGGTGCTCGAGCTTGCGCGGGCCACCGAGGAGGAGAAGCGGTCCCAGGTGGAGCGCCTGGCCGCCTTCCACGAGGCGCACCGCGACGAGGCAGAACCTGCCCTCGCCAAACTCAAGGACATCGCATCATCGGGAGGCAATACTTTTGACGCCCTAATGGAGGCCGTCCGAGTATGCTCACTCGGTCAGGTCACCGGCGCCTTCTTCGAGGTCGGCGGTCAGTACCGACGCAACGTCTGACCGTCATGGTCGACGCGAGTGGAGGGGGTCACGTGACCATCGGGCGCAGGCTGGACAGCGATCCGATCGAGGAGGCACGTCGCCAGTGGATCTCCCACGGGTGGGCGCAGGCCGCCGACGGCATGGCCACCGTCACTTCGATCGTGCGAGCCCATCAGATCCTCCTGCAGCGCATCGACGTCGTGCTGCGTCCGCTCGACCTCACGTTCGCCCGCTACGAGATCCTCATGCTCCTGTCCTTCACGAAGAAGGGCTCCCTGCCGATGACGCGGATGGGCACGCTCCTCCAGGTGCACCCGACCAGCGTCACGAGTGCGGTGGACCGCCTGGAGAAGCAGGGCTTCGTCGAGCGACTGCCCCATCCCACTGATCGACGGGCCGTGCTGGCCACCATCACCGAGGCGGGACGCGCACGTGCGCTGGCAGCGACCACCGCGCTCAACGCCCAGGTGTTCCAGCAGCTCGGGGTCAGCGACCACCAGACCACCCAGGTCCGCACCGTCCTCAGGACGCTTCGCGCGAACGCCGGGGACTTCTGATCACTCACCAGGCAGGGGAGCACGAGTACTGATGGATCGACTGGGTGTCGTCGGCTGCGGCGTCATGGGAGCAGGCATTGCTGAGATCGGCGCCAAGGGCGGATGTGACGTCATCGTCGTCGATGCCTTCCCCGATGCACTCGACAAGGCGAAGGGCCGCATGGCAGCGTCACTGGCCAAGGCCGAGGCAGCGGGCAAGCTGAGCGAGCCGGCCGATGCGATCATCGGCCGGATCACGTGGACCACCGAGATCTCCGCGCTGGCCGACCGCCAGTTCGTCACCGAGGCCATCCGAGAGACCCTCGAGGACAAGGTGACGCTCATCCACCAGCTCGACGAGGTGCTGGCGGATGACGCGATCATCGCCACCAACACCTCCTCGATCCCTGTTTCCCAGCTAGCGGCCGCGAGTGCTCATCCCGAGCGCGTGCTCGGCACGCACTACTTCAACCCGGTGCCCGTCATGCCGCTCGTCGAGGTCGTGTCCGCGATCCAGACCGACCCTGCCGTCGCCGATCGCACCCACGAGTTCTGTGCCAACGTGCTGGGCAAGAAGGTCATCCGGGCCAAGGACCGCTCCGGATTCGTCGTCAACGCCCTTCTCGTGCCCTACCTGCTCGACGCCATCCGGTCACTGGAGAACGGCGTCGCGTCGAAGGAGGACATCGACGAGGGAATGGTGGCCGGCTGCGGGATGCCCATGGGTCCGCTGCGCCTGTGCGACATGATCGGCCTCGACACGATGCTGCTGGTCTCCGAGAGCCTGTACGCCGAGCACCTCGAGCTCCGGTTCGCTCCGCCCGCGCTGCTCAAGCGGCACGTCGAGGCCGGGATGTACGGCCGAAAGTCCGGACGCGGGTTCTACGACTACGCGCGCTAGCGGTCAGCGGGCGAGATAGCCGCCGTCGACCGCCAGCGCGTGGCCGATCGTGAATCCGGACGCACCCGAGCACAGCCAGAGGGCTGCCGCCGCGATCTCGTCGACCGTGCCGAACCTGCCGATGAGCGAGAGCCGATTGGCGACCTCCTCAGGATCGCGGCCCCGCTTGGCGATGGCGCCCCGCAGCATCGGGGTGTCGATGGACCCCGGGCAGATCGCATTGATGCGGATGCCGCGCGGGGCATAGTCGACCGCCGCCGACTTCGTGAGGCCGAGGACACCGAACTTGCTGGCGGTGTAGGCCGACTGGTGCGGCTGCGGGCGGTAGGAGTTCGTCGAGGCGATGTTGACGATCGCCCCGCCCTCCCCCGCCATCATCGCGTTGATCTCGTGCTTCATGCACAAGAACACGGACGTGAGATTGACGTTCAGCATGCGATCCCAGTCGTCCTCGGCCAGGTCCGCGAGGTAGTCCACCTCGAACTCGATTGCGGCGGCGTTGACCGCGAAGTCGAGGCCGCCGTGGAAGTCCACGGCGGCCCCGACCATCGCCTTGACGTCCGCGCTGTGCGAGACATCGGTATGCACGTACTGCGCCTCGCCGCCGGCGGCCCGTACGAGAGCCACCGTCTCCTCGCCCGCAGCGTCGGCGACGTCGCTCACCAGGACCTTGCAGCCCGACGCGGCGAAGGCGAGGGAGATTGCCCTGCCCATGCCGCCGGAGCCGCCCGTCACGACTGCGGAGCGACCCGCGAACCAGGGATCAAGATTGCCGAGCTGGGACACGGGTGGCCTTCCGAACGATGAGCGAGGCGTGGGGTCGGACTAGTACGGAGAGGCACCACCGTCGACGTTGTACGCGCCACCGGTGAAGCCGCCGCCCTCGTGCGAGGCGAGGAGCACGGCAAGGGCGCCGACCTCCTCGGTCGTGTTCGGACGCTTGATGGCGGTGGGGTTGTACATGATGGCGGCGAGATCGTCGAGGCTGCCGAGTCCCATGGCCTCAACGGTCGCCGGGCCGGTCTCGTAGAACATGTCCGTGGCGACGAAGCCGGGGCAGATGGCGTTGACCGTGACGCCCGCGACGCCGACCTCGTGGGCCGTTGCCTTCGAGAGTCCGATGATGGCGTGCTTGTTGGTGATGTAGCCAGCCACGCCCGGCGTCGTGATCTTGCCGTACATCGACGACATGTTGATGATCCGGCCGTACTCCTGCGGGAGCATGTACTTCAGCGCGCGACGCGTGCCCCAGAAGCAGTGGTTGATGTTGAAGTCGAGCTCGTACTGCCATTCCTCATCGCTGAAGTTGGCGACCATGTTGGTGTTGGCCACGCCACCAGCGTTGAACACCGCGATATCGATCCGGCCGAAGTGCTCAACGGTGCCGTCGACGAGGGCCTCCACGTCGGCCTGCTTCGTGGCGTCGCACGCGATGAAGTGCACATTCGTGCCGCCCATCTCCGAGACCGCGACCGCACCCTTCTCGGCGTTGCGACCACTGACGACGACCTTCGCGCCCTCCGCGAGGAACGCCTCAGCGATTCCGCGGCCGATGCTGCGGGTGCCTGCGGTGATCACAGCCACCCGGCCATCAAGCTTGCCCATATACGTGCTCCTTACTCGTGGGTCGTCCGGGCTTTTCGCACCGGCGGTCAAGTAAGCGCACGCTAGTGGGCGACCCCGGGAATGTCTGGATATTCACACAATCGAGATGTCAGCGGCCAGCGAACACGGCGGCCCGCTTCTGCTGGAAGGCAGCCATCCCCTCCTGGAAGTCTGACGAGGCCAGCAGGGCGCCCTGCCCGTCGCGCTCGGCCGTCAGCGCCACGTCGAGCAGCGGGAGCGTCGTGGCGTTGAGGACCTGCTTGGTGGCTGCCAGGGCCAGGGGTGCGCCGGCCGACAGCCGGGCCACGAGGTCCTCGACCACGCCATCGAATTCCTCGTCCGGGGTCACGAAGGCGATAAGTCCCCATTCGGCCGCAGTGCGGGCATCGACCTTCTCGGCCAGCAGCGCCATCCGGGCAGCCCGGGCCCGGCCCACCGAGGCGGGCACCAGGAGCGAGGCACCGCCGTCGGGCATGAGACCGATCTTGGTGAATGCCAGCATGAATGCCGCGGACTCCTTGGCCACCGTGATGTCGGCGGCAAGCGCGAACGAGCAGCCGACACCGGCCGCGATCCCGTTGACCGCAGCGAGGCAGACCACCGGGCACGAGGTCACGGCGCGCACGAACCGGTTGGCTGCGTCGAGGGTGTCGAGGCCCGGAGGAGACCCATCCGGGCTGACGTCGGCGCCCGAGCTGAAGGCCCGCCCGGTCCCGGTCAGGACGATCAGGCGAACTCCGTCAGCGGCCGCGTTCTCGACGGCCTCGGCGGCCGCGTGAATGAGCTCGGCGCCGAGCGAGTTCAGGCGATCGGGGCGGTCGAAGGTGATGCGCAGGACGCCACCCTCCACGGCCAGGCCGAGACCCTCCATGACGTGCTCCCCTCGTTCGGCAAACAGACGGTCACTATAGCGATAGATTCTTTACATGACGTCCAGTATCAACGCGGATGTGCTCGTCCTCGGCAGCGGTGCAGCCGGCCTGACGGCCGCTCTCGCCGCTGCGCAGGACGGCGCGTCGGTCGTCGTCTGCGAGAAGGGACCACTGCTCGGCGGATCGTCGGCGATCTCGGGCGGGGTGCCCTGGGTGCCGCTGAACCACCACCAGGACGAGGCGGGCATCGCCGACTCGCGCGACGAGGCCCTGGCCTACCTCGCATCGCTGTCCCTGGGGCGCATGGACCCGGACCTGGCCGCCACGTTCGTCGACAACGGCCGGGAGACCATCGCCTGGCTCGAGGAGACCACCGCGCTGAGGTTCAGCCTCGTGCCGCACTACCCGGACTACCACCCGGAGAATCCCGGGGGGAAGCCCGATGGCGGACGATCCCTTGACCCAGGCCTGTTCGGCTACCGGGCGCTGGGCGCGTGGTCCGACAAGGTGGCCCGAAGCCGCCGCAGCGCGCACCTGCGGATCACCGACACCACCCTCGGCGGCGGCACAGGCTTCCTCGACGAGGAGACACTTCAGGAGCGCATCGACCAGGACCTCCGTGGCTGCGGCAACGCGCTCATCGGCCCGATCATCAAGGCCCTCCTCGACCTCGGCGTGACCCTCCTCCTCGACGCACCCGCCAGCGATCTGCTCGTGGAGGACGGCCGGGTGACCGGTGCGCGGATGACGATCGACGGAGAGGAGCGCACCATCCATGCCGACCGCGGCGTCGTCCTGGCGACCGGCGGGTTCGAATGGAACCGCGACCTCGTCTCCGCCTTCCTGCGCGGACCCATGACGGCTCCCACGTCGGTCCCGACCAACACCGGTGACGGCCTGCTCATGGCCATGCGCGCCGGGGCCGGGCTGGCCAACATGGGTCAGGCCTGGTGGGTGCCGGCCGTGAGGATCCCCGGCGACGTGGCCTTCGGGGAGCCGCGCGCGAACCTCGTCAACCGAGAGCGGACGCTCCCCGGCTCGATCCTCGTCAACGCCCGCGGTCGACGCTTCACCAATGAGGCCGCCAACTACAACGCCCTCGGCGGGGCCTTCCACCAGATGGACCCGTACTCCTTCGGCTACGCGAACCTGCCCGCGTGGCTCGTCTTCGACGGCCGGCACGCAGACCTGTACGGCTCCTTCGGCACGCCGCCCGGAACGCCGATCGCCGAGTGGATTCCCCGGGCGGACTCCCTGCCGGACCTGGCGGATCAGGTGGGCATCGACCCGGCGGGCCTCGAGGTCACCGTCGCCCGCTGGAACACGTTCGTCGACCAGGGCGAGGACGAGGACTTCCATCGAGGCGACAGCGCCTACGACCGATGGAGCGGCGACGGGAACTTCCGCTTCACGAAGGCATCCACCCTCGGGCGCATCGATCGACCGCCGTTCTTCGCCGTTCCGATCGAGTCCGGCACCCTGGGCACGAGCGGCGGTCCGCGGATCGACACCAGCGCCCGCGTCCTCGACACCCACGGCGTTCCTATCCCGGGCCTGTACGCGGCCGGCAATGTCGCCTCAGCCCCGACGGCGATGGCCTACGGCGGTGCTGGCGGAACCCTTGGCCCGATCCTCGTCTTCGGTCGGATCGCCGGACTCTCGGCCGCACATCACGAACCCGATGGGAGCCACGCATGACGTTCGACCGCCTCGAGGATCGCGCTGCGATCACCGACCAGATGTTCCGCTACGCACGAGCCACGGACTGGCTCGAGGCCGAGAACCATCGCCACGTCTTCGCCGAGGAGTGCGTCTTCGCCTCACCGCACAGCGGTGACATCGAAGGCGTGGATGCGGTCGTCGAATGGATGAACCGAGTGCTGCCCCAATTCGAGGCCACCCAGCACCTCATCTCCAACATCTCCATCACGTTCACCGGGCCGATCTCGGCAACCGCAGTCAGCTATGTGCGCGCATGGCACCGGTTCGTCGACCAGAGCAAGCCCGACATGATCCTGTGGGGTGAGTACCACGACTCCTGGGAACTCAGCGACGGCACGTGGCGCATCCGCGAACGGAGGGTGCTCGAGGCCGGCATCGAGCCGCGTCGCGACGGTGGCGTCCCCAACCCCCGACGCGCGAAGGCCTGACCGACGGACCGTCGAGCAGGATCAGGTGCCGAGCGGGCGAGCTCCCCGCGGCCGATCCTCAGCACCACTGCGGAAGCCGGACACGTCTCCCGGCATCGGTGCATGCTCCAGGGTCGTGGTGGCCTCGTGCACGCAGGTCCGATGCAGGATGCGCCACTCACCTCCGCGCTGCTCGTAGCGATCGAGATAGCGACCGAGCCACACCGACCACGGTGCCTCGTCGCGTGGGACCAGATAGGTGATGTTGTAGATCTCGCCGCGGGCATGGTCGTCGTCGTCGAACTCGATCGCGTGCTGCATGGTGCAGTGCATCGTCGCCGCCCAACGGTCGTGCGTCCCGACGACCCGATCCGCGAACTCCCAGCCGTTGCCGACGAACCGGCCATGGTCGTCGGTGGCGTCCGGCCAATAGGCGCTCTTCATCAGGTCGGCATCGAGCCGATCCACTCCGCGGGCGTACCGACTGGCCGCATCGCGGATCGCCTCGCGGGCCACCAGTCGGGCGAGTTCGTCCCTGGTGGGATCAGGCGACATGAGCCGCCGCCGTCTGCCCGGCCACGCGTCCCATGGTGACGCAGTTGCCATAGGAGTTGCCGCTGCCGACGTAACGGGGACCGATGACCCCGCCGGTGACCTCTCCGGCCGCGAACAGGCCGGGGATCACGCGACCGGTGTCGTCGAGCACCTCGGCATCGCGGGTGATGCGCAGCCCGCATGCGGTGAAGCAGCAGGTCGCCGGACGCACCTCCACCGCGTAGAACGGCCCCGTCGCGATGGGCTCGAGGAACTTCGGATCCTTCAGGTAGTCCTGGTCCTCATGCAGTTCAGCGAGCGCGTTGACCCGATCGACCGTGGCCTGCAGCGTGTCGGCCGGTACCCCGATGGCACCCGCCAGCTCAGTGAGGGTCTGGCTCCGGTGGACCTTCCCCTCCTTGAGCATGAGCTCGATGACATCCATGTTCCAGTGCGGGCTCTGCTTCTTCGTGGATCCGGGAATCGACTGCTTGTATCGAGCGACCCCGAGTGCCGTCGCATCGACAAGCGCCTTGTGATCGAAGATCGCGAACGCGAAGTCACCCTGCTCCTGCAGGAGGCCATCCATGATCCCGTAGGGCGCCGTCTCGTTGCAGAATCGATGTCCCTGGCGGTTGACGAGGATGAGCCAGCCCGGGATGTACGCCTCGTACATCCTGTCGAAGTCCGTATGCAGCAGGCGCAGACCGCGGTTGAAGCCGGTCACCTGCGCCTTGACGTCGCGGGTGAAGTCGAGCGCATCGCCGCGCGACCCGTCGGCGCCGATGTAGTAGGACCAGCCGGTGTCGTAGACCGAGGGGAACAACTGCCGGCGCTTGTCCTCGTCGGCGCCGAAGCCTCCGGACGCCACCACCACCGAGCCGGCCGTGATCTCGTCATCTCCGACCGCGATCCCGACGACCGCACCATCGGCCACCAGCAGCCGATCGACCCGCTGACCGAGCGCGAAGTCCACGCCGCTCTCGCGGCAGTGCCGATAGAGGACATCGACGACGGCCTGGCCGCGACCGATCGGGCAGTGGACGCGCGGCACGGTCTCGTCACCGCCGAAGACGAGCTGGTCGTAGAACTCGACGCCGAGGTCGCCCAGCCATTCGACGGCGAGCCCGGCCCGCTGGGTCAGGCGCTCGACCACGCCTGCCTCGACCTTCCACTGATTGAGGGTCATGTAGTCGTGTAGGAGCGCCTCGGGAGAGTCCACGATGCCCTGTGCCTCCTGGTACCGGGTGGCGGCACCCATCATCAGGCCCCCGGACAGCCGCGAGGAGCCGCCGATGATGCTCTCGCCCTCGGCCACCAGCACGCGCTCGGCACCGGCCTGCCGCGCTGCCAGCGCAGCCGACAGCCCGGCCGCGCCGGAACCGATGACGAGCACGTCGACGTCGGTCATTCGGGTCCCCTCGGTGGCGGGAAGATGCCCGCGTTGGCCGTGATTCCGCCGTCGCACATGAGAACCGAGCCCGTGATGAAGCTTGCGGCCGGCGAGGCGAGGAAGCAGATGGCCTCGGCCTGCTCGTCGGGCGTGCCCATCCGCTGCAGGGGGATGTTGCGCGTCAGTTCGGCCAGGTGCTCGGGCGTCACCCTTCCGCCCTGGAGGATGGACGTCATCGTCGGACCGGGCGCCATCACGTTGACGCGCACGCCCCGGACCGCCCAGTCCAGTGCGGCAGCCCTGGCGAGGTTGATCGCCGCCGCCTTCGAGGCGTTGTAGGCGAACCGCTCCGGGTCCGCGCGGACCCCGGACGTGGACGCGACCACGACGATCGCGCCACCGCCATCGGCCGCGATGCGAGGTGCCGCATGACGGATACCGAGGACGACACCGCGAGCGTTGACCGCCATGATCCGGTCATACGCATCGACGGCGTCCTCACCTTCCCATTGCGTGCGCCGGGCGATGCCGGCATTGAGCACGAGCACGTCGAGTCGATCGAAGGCTTCGACCGCCGCACGCACCATGGCCTCGTTGTCCTCCTCGAGGCTGACGTCCGCAACGACACCCAGCAGGCCGTCGATCCCCTGTGTCCAGGACAGCGCCTCCGCACTGATGTCCGCCACGACGACCCGATAGCCGCGCGCGTGCAGCATCCGGGCGGTGGCCTGACCGATGCCGGCTCCCGCGCCGGTGACGATCGCGACCGGACTCATCGGACCTCGAACATCGCGTAGACGATGTCGTCGCCCTCCGACCGGCCTTGGCCGATCGCCTGGATTCCGTTGAGCCATGCGTACCGCTCGTCGTCGGTCTCGAAGGTGGGTGCGACGGTGTACGTGCCGCGAGCCCGATCGCAGCGACCCTGGTACGTCACGTAGATCAGGGCCCCGTCATCCGTTCGGAGCGTCTGGCGAACGTCGAGAAGCATCAGGGAACCATCACCGGAGGGGATCGCCCAGTCCCCGCCGGGCTCGATGATGTCGGCGTTGACTCGGCCCCCCTCCCATCGACCGCGCGAGATGCCGCCGATGACGCGGCGATGGAAGGCCGTGGCGCCCAGCCGGTGCACATCGCCGCGCGTCACGCGAACCGTTGCGAGCGGGATGAGTGCGAATGGCGGCTCGCTCATGTCGACCCTCCCGTCGGAGTGGGAGCGACCGAGGACGTCTTCGACCGGACGCGGATCGGATCGGTGAACCCGTCCCACTGCTCGTGCGCCACCCGGATCTCAGTGAACAACTCGTCGACGTCGTCATTGAGACCGTGCAGTTCAACGAAGAAGCCGAGAGCGGTGCGGCAGTCCAGGTATGCCACGGGAACGTAGGAGTGGAGGGTGGATGCCACCTCGAACCCCGCGGCGGCGAAGCGGGCCACCTCATCAGGCATGTCAGCAGCAGGGACAAGGCAGGCCACGTGGTGGAAGCCCTCAGCTCCCGGCGGATACATGTCGCGGTAGACCGACGGGCTGTCGTCCATGCACTGGATGAGCTGCACCTGCGCCGGACCCGCCTGCCCGAAGGCGTAGGAGAAGGTCGCATCGTCAAGGGTGCCGCGATACGTGTGCTGGCGGCCCCGGTGGTTGCGGCTGACGAAGAACGGTCCGGCGCCCATCGTCTCGACCCAGTGCTGGATCGCGATGTCGAGATCATTGACGACGTACGCGTACTGCACGATCGGATAGCGGATCAGGGGTTCGCGCACGGCTATCCGAGCGCGTCGATCGTGACCGTGCCGACCGAGCCGTCGACCGTGACGATCGCGCCGTCGGGAATCCGCTGGGTCGCCCCCTCGAGTCCGGCAACGCAGGGGATCCCCAGCTCGCGGCTGACGATCATGGCGTGGCTGTTCGGCGCCCCCACCCCGACGATCACGGCGCTGGCGACCACGAACAGCGGCGTCCACGACGGGTCGGTCTGCGGTGCGACGAGGACGTCGCCGGGTTCGAACGAGGCGATGTCCGACGGGTCGGTCAGGATCCGCGCCCGGCCGGCGGCCCGTCCGGATGCCGCGCCGATGGCCGTGAGGGTGTCGCCGACCCCCGCAACGGCGAAGGTGTCTGCCGCCTTGCGGCGCAACTGCGCGACAGGAACTCTCGGTACGCGTGCGTCCAGGAACAGCGGCAGTTCGAGGTCGGCGTACTCCTTCCAGTCGAGCTCCCGCTGGGCGATGGCGTCGGTGACGAGATCGGGTTGAAGGACGAGCCGGTCGAGCTCGCCGTCGAGGGCCATGAACACCTGGCGCGGGTGCGCAAGATGACCCTCATTGGCCAGCCGACGGCCGATCTCCAGCAGGGCGACCCTGGCCTCGTTGAGGATCTTGATGCAGTTGCTCTTGCCCAGCTCGCGCCAGCCAGCGAACCGTCGGGCCGAGTCGAGGCCCATGCGCAGGGTCACCTGCGCCTCCTCGCTGCCCGCGAGCGCATCAAGGGAGCGCGCCACGGCCCGCTCGGCCGCGACGGTCGCCTCCGCGCGCCTCGCCGCCGGTGAGTGCGCGTCGTCCAGGTGGCGCATGCGGTCGATGAGCGCGAGGGGCAGCTCCGGACGCGTCTCCCACGAGTCGGCGCCGAGGTCCCACTCCGACGGGCCGCGGTAGCCGAACTCGCGCAGGAAGGCCTGGAAGCGCTGGTGGAAGTCCGGGTGATGGTCCTTCAGCCACGGCACCATGCCCTCGACGCCGGCGTCGAACAGCTCGCCGAGCGGCTGGTCGGCGCGCACGATCCGGGACAGGTCCCACAGCGCGTACGACGGGGCCGCCGACACGACGTCGCCGGCCGGTCCCACGAGATCGAACGGCGACAAGCCCAGATCAACGGGCAGCACGGACCCGAGCACGGCGGGCCCCACGGCTGCCTGAGCGCCGCCGATGAGCTCGCCACGCCAGGTGATCCGCTGGTAGGGCATGAGGCTTCGCGCATACGCCACCAGCGCGGCGTTGGTCATCTCGGAGAAGTCCGGCCGGGAGGCCCGCAGCCGGTCGGCGATCCGCGTGTCCTCCTCGAGTTCGGGGAAGGAGGAGGTCGTCAGCGTCCACTGAGTGCGGGCGGCCAGCCGCGCCGAGACCTCGGGGTCGGCGTCGGTCGGGTGCGTCTCGTGCGGAGGCGCATCGGGATGGCTGCCGAAGAAGGACGCATCGACGGCCTCCCAGCCCAGGCCGCTGCGGACACCTGTCAGGCGCGCCGTCGTGACGTTGACGTAGAGGTGGCCGTAGCGGAACGCGGCGGCCGGGAACGCATGCGGGTCGAGGTTGGCCTCCGCCACGGAGATGGCGCCCATTTCCGCGTAGGCATTCGCGAACGCCTCGAGGATGTGGGGCAGCCAGGCCAGGTCGGCGCCGAGCGGCGAGATCGGGTCGGGCAGGACGTCGTTGGCGTTGAAGCGCGTGTAGATCGGGAACCGCTGGTTGAGCTCGGTGTCAATGCACCACTCGTCGGAGAGCTCACCGCGCGCAGGGTTGGAGGTCATGCGCTGACGCTAGGCCAACCACTGCTCCAGCACCACGTGAAAGTGCCGAATCTTCGTCTCCTGGTACTCCGCGAAGGTCACCTCGTCCATCGAGCCGGACTCAAGGCCCTGCTGCACGAACGGCAGGTTGGCATCGTCCTGGTCGAAGACCCGGGCGAGGAGGCCGAGGTCGGGAACAGTGGTCCACGACGTGTCCATCTCGACCATCTTCAGCGGCGCGCCGTGCGGCGGCGTGTCGCCCTCGTAAGGGCTGAGGATCATGCACTCGAAGATCGACATGTTCGGGTTGTTGCCGTAGGGGCGGAACCGGTAGCACGTGCGGTTGTACGAACCCCACGGATGGAAGTTCGGGAACAGCGTGTACGGCATGCTGTCGCACATCTCGGCGTCCGACAGCGCCTGCGCGGCGTCCGCGCCGATCTCCGACTCGAGGTGCTTGCGTCGGTTGTCGGACATCGCCCGTCGCGCGGTGACGCCCTCGGGAACGACGACCTTCGGATCCTCGTCGAGGTTCCTGTCCGTCAGGGCGTCCATCATCTCCTGCTCGGTGGGAGCCCACTTGAGGTGCGGGCTGGGTACCCCGTTCGGCGTCAGCGTGCGCGAGAAGTTGCCCCAGGCGTCGTACTTGCTGATGACATCGCCCAGGCCCGGCAGCAGCTGGGCGTGGGTCGCCACCACGTGCCACGACTCCATGAACGCCTCCTGCGCCAGCTTCCAGTTGCAGCGCAGCACCTTTCCGACGTGAACCTGCTTGTACCTCTTCTCCAGCGGCCAGTTCACGAAGTGGTCAGGAAGCGTCCCGAGGAAGTCCGCCAGCGGCCCAGCCTCCGGATCGAGGTTGATGAAGACGAAGCCGCCCCAGGTGTCGACCTGCACGGGGATCAGCGGCCAGTCGCCGTCGACCTGCGGGAAGTCCCACTTGCACGGCATGAACTTCAGCGAGCCGTCGAGGTCCCAGGTGATGCCGTGGAAGGGGCACTGGAAGGAGTCGGCCCGACCGGAGCTCTCCCTCAGCGTGCGGCCACGGTGCAGGCAGATGTTGCGATGCGCCTTGATCGATCCGTCATTCTGGCGCACGACGAGCACCGAGACCTCGGCGATGTCGTACTTGACGTACTCACCGGGCTCGAGGATGTCCTCGACACGGCACGCCATCTGCCAGACATGCTTCCAGACCCGCTCGACCTCGAGGTCGTGGAAGGCCTGCGAGGTGTATCGCTCGACCGGCACCGTCAGGGCGACGCCCTGGAGAGGATTCGTCCAGCGGTAGACCTTCGGCACCTCACGGGAGTCGTTGTCGAGCAGGTCCAGATAGGCGCGCACCTGCGCCGCCTGCTCGGGGTTGAGGCCCTCAGCGGTGCCGGGGATGCCGTTGCTGATCGCGGTCACCGGTAGACCTCCGGGGTCTCGTCGTGGGAGTCGGCGGGGAAGTCCTTGGGGTTGCCCGCCGCGCCGGCCGGCAGTTGGGGGCCGGCGAGCCAGTTGCACAGGTGGATGTCGACGTTGTAGAGGTCGCCGCTGACGCGGTCGCCCTTGGACGTGAACAGCCCGCGCCGCTCGCCCAGGGTCACCTCCACGAGGCCGTCGTCGCGGACGTCGTACAAGGCTCGACTGAGCGGGTGCATCCGGGTGTGCATCGGATCCTCCAGGCGGGTCGGTCGGGGTCGATCGGCGGGCCGCAGGGGCGCTCCGCCGGGGGTCGTCTAGATGTGTAGTGAATCTAAAGAAACTAGGGCATGCGACGGCAGGGACTTTGGTCACCAATCGCTAGGAGAGGCTCCCGCCGGCGAACCAGCGGTTCATCCGCGCCTCATTGGCCTCGGCCACCGGCTCGAGCAGGAAGCCCGACGGCGAGCGCACGTAGGAGAACGATCCGTAGCCCTCCTCGGGCGCGATCTGGCTGCACACCAGGGTCCAGCCAGAGGCCACGAGCTCCTCGGTCAGCGCCGGGACATCGGCCCAGACGCCGGCGTGATGGAGGTTCTCCTCCGCACCGGACCACCAGGGCGTTCCCTCGACGCCCTGGAGCAGTTCCAGGTGCTGCGGACCCTCCGTGGAGTACACGAACGACAGGGGCACGTGCCGCTGGCCATGCTCCGGCGTCCAGATGCGCTGGTCGGTGCGCGCCACGACCTCGGTCCAGGTGAGGCCGAGTCCGGGCCCGAGCTGATCCATCGCCACGTGGATATCCGGCACGAGATGCCCCACATGGAACATCCGGTTCGTGTAGTCGACCACAGCCCACCTCCGCGGCGGACGGTACCACCAAACTGGTGTCACTCTCAAGAAACTATGAAATCGGCCGTTCGTCGTGCCAGCGGACGTCCACGATCGTCGGGATGCCGGCGGCGGCAGCGGCCGCGAACCCCGACGCGGTGTCCTCGTAGGCGACACAGTTCTCCGCCACCACGCCCAGGGCCCGGATGGCGGCCAGGTAAGCATCTGGGGCGGGCTTGCCCTCCTCGACATCGTCAGCGGTGACGACCAGGTTGAAGAGACCGGCAATCGCGACGGCGTCCAGCGACGCCAGAACGGCGGGCCGCGGGCCGCCTGAGACGACGGCCATCGGCAGCACGCCGTGGTAGCGCCGCGCGACCTCGACCACGTGCTCGAGGGGCTCCAGCAGGTGCGTGGACTCCAGGAAGAGCTCGACCCCCTCGCGGCCGACGCGGTCAAGGTCGTCGTCGCTCGCGTTCGGCAGGGCGGCCAGCACGAAGGGCTCGACGCTGTGCCCCGCCCACGTGGCGAACCACTCGTCGGTCATGTCGAATCCGTAGCGTCCGAACACCTGGCGCCAGCAGATGCGATACAGGCCCATCGTGTCGACGAGCGTTCCGTCGCAGTCGAACAGCAGCGCCTGTGTTCCCTCGGGGGGCGCCATCGGCGCCTGTGGTCGTCCAGTCATCGAGTCCACCCTGCCACAGCGAAGCACGTCGATCGTGGCCGGTCCGGCGGCTCAGACCGGGGAAGACTCCGACGGGACATCACGCGATCCGGCCCTGATGACCAGCACGATGCCGACGAACATCAGCGCCACCGCGGGGATCAGCTCCCAGGGCGGCAGCTGGTGCAGTGTCGCTGCCGCGATGATCGTCGCACCCGGCATCTCGAAGAGGATGGCCAGCGAGACCACGGTCGCCGACGTGGTCGCGAGCACCTTGTTGATCAGCGTGTGGCCGAGCAGCTGGGCACCTGCCGTGAGCGCCAGGATCAGGAGCCAGGCGTCGAGGGAGTAGCCGGTCAGCGGCTGTCGACCGACCAGGCACATCGCCAGCAGGAGCAGTGCCGCAGTCGCGTAGAGCCCCGAGGTCAAGGTCGCCGTCGACACCGTCCGGCGCGCCGACTCGCTGACGGTGACATACGCGGCCGCGAGGATCGCGCCCGCAAGCGCGAGCGCATCGCCGATCAGGTGCCGAGGATCGATGGAGACGTCGATGCCGGTGAGGAACAGCGCCCCGATCAGCGCGATCCAGATGCCCGCCCACGCGGACCGCGGCATCCGGGCCCCGCGCTGACGCGCGATCAGCGCGGCCCACACCGGCTGCGTGGCCACGAGTGCCGTCGAGGACGCCACCGTGGTGAAGCGCAGGGAGGGGATCCACGTGGCGAAGTGGGCTCCGAGCAGCAGTCCGGCGGCAATGATCAGCCACCACTCGCGCCTCGTCAGGCGGGCGAGCTCGGTCCGATGCCGAGCCAGTACCCAGGGCGCGGTAGCGGCCGATCCCAGAAAGCATCGCCAGAACGCGATGGCGAGGGCGGGGGCGACGGTTGCCGCGATGATCGGGCCGGACGAGGAGATGAACAGGACAGCGACGGCAAGCAGCGCGATGTCCCGGGCCGGTGGCCGCGCCAGCGCGACGCGGGCGGCGGGAGACGGCGTAGCCATGGCTGCTGTCGCTCCTCTCGGCGGTAGCCTTTCGACGTGACGACCGGCGCCGCAACTCGAGTATTCCTTGCCCGGCTTGCCGGACTGGGCGTGTTCGACCCGAACGGCGACCAGGTCGGCAAGGTACGCGACGCGATCGCCGTGCTGCGCATCGGTGCCAATCCCCCGCGCCTGACCGGCCTCGTGGTGGAGGTGCAGCCGCGCCGCCGCATCTTCGTTCCGATGACCAAGGTGACGGCTATCGACTCCGGCCAGGTCATCGTCACCGGAACGGTCAACCTGCGCCGCTTCGAGCAGCGCACCAACGAGACCCTCGTCACGGCTGAGCTGCTGGATCGATCGGTCGAACTGGTCGAGACCGGTCAGCAGGTGACGGTGCTCGACGTGGCCGTCGAGCAGTCACGAACCCGTGACTGGTTCGTCACGCAGTTGTTCGTGCGCAAGCCCGGCGGCGGCATCCGTCGCCGCGGGGAGAGCATCATCGTCGACTGGGACGCCGTGCGCGGACTGTCGCTGCCTGCCGCCGACCAGCCCGCCGAGCAGCTGCTCGCCAAGCTTGACGCGATGCGCCCGGCCGACGTCGCCGACGTCCTGCACGACCTGACGCCAAAACGACGCCTGGAGGTCGCTCGCGGCCTCGACGACGAGCAGCTGGCCGACGTGCTCGAGGAGCTGCCCGAGGACGACCGGGTCGAGATCCTGCAGACGCTGGAGGCCGAGCGCGCTGCCGACGTCCTCGAGGAGATGGATCCGGACGATGCGGCGGACCTCATCTCCGAGCTGCCGCCCGAGCAGGCCGAGGCGCTGCTCGAGCGGATGGAGCCCGAGGATGCCGAGGACATCCGTCGGCTGCTGAGCTACGACGACTTCTCGGCCGGCGGGATGATGACCACCGAGCCGATCGTCCTGCCCCCCGACGCGACCGTCGCCGACGCCCTCGCGCAGATCCGCAATCCGGACCTCTCCCCCGCGCTGGCCTCGCAGGTCTACGTGACCCGCGCTCCGATGGAGACTCCCACCGGCCGGTTCCTCGGGACCTGCCACTTCCAGCAACTCCTGCGCGAGCCGCCCGGCACGCTGGTGTCGAGCCTTGTCGACTCCAACCTCGATCCGGTCGGCCCCAACACGCCCCTGGACGTGATCACGCGGACCTTCGCCGCCTACAACCTCGTGGCGCTGCCCGTCGTCGACGAGAACAACCACCTGCTCGGCGCGGTCACCATCGACGACGTCATCGACCACATGCTCCCCGAGGACTGGCGCGACCACGACGACGAGCCCACGGCCGACCATGGCGACTGAGCGGAGGCGGCGCACGCAGCGCATGGACCAGCCGCTCGAACGCGGCATGTCGCTGCGGCCATCCGTCGACAGCGAGCGCTTCGGCCGGATCTCCGAGAGCGTCGCGCGCCACATCGGCTCGTGGGCGTTCATCATGTGGATGACGATCGCGATCATCCTGTGGGTCGGCCTCAACCTCGCGATGTCCGACGGCGCGCCCGACCCGTTCCCGTTCATCTTCCTGACGCTGCTGCTCTCGCTCCAGGCCTCCTACGCCGCACCCCTCATCCTGCTGGCGCAGAACCGACAGGCCGACAGGGACCGGGTGCAGTTCCAGGAGGACCGCCAGCGCACCGAACGCCTTCTGGCCGATTCCGACTACCTCGCGCGGGAGATCGCGGCCCTTCGCATCGCACTTGGCGACATGGCCACGCGCGACTACGTGCGGTCCGAGCTGCGCGATCAGGTCGACGACCTCATCACCGCCCTCGACGAGCGCGCAAGGGCCGAGGCGAAGGCCCAGGCCAAGGCCGAGCGCAAGGCGCTGCGCAAGGCCGAGCGCACCTCGACGGCCGACGGCGACGCCGACACCGACGACTAGCATCGGCGCATGCCCGCACCCAGCGTCGAAGTCGTGACATCCGCCCTGGCCACCGTCAACGACCCGGAGATCAATCGCCCCGTCACGGACCTCGGCATGGTCAAGTCCGTCGACATCGCCGACGACGGGTCCGTCCGCATCGGCATCTACCTCACGGTCTCCGGATGCCCGATGCGTGGCGCCATCACCGACCGCGTCACCGAGGCCATCCAGTCGCTGCCGGGGGTCACCTCGGTCGACGTCGAGCTCGACGTGATGAGCGATGAGCAGCGCGCTGAACTGCGGAGCCTGCTGCGCGGACACGAGGAGCGCGAGATCCCCTTCGCCCAGGCCGGTTCTCTGACCCGCGTGTATGCGATCGCCTCCGGCAAGGGCGGCGTCGGCAAGTCGTCCGTCACCGCGAACCTCGCCGTCGCCATGGCCGAGATGGGCCTGACCGTCGGGCTCGTCGATGCCGACGTCTACGGGCATTCCATCCCGCGGATGCTCGGCGCCTTCGAGCCGCCCACGATGGTCGAGGGCATGATCATGCCGCCCCAGGCCTACGGCGTGCGCGTGATCTCGATGCTGCCGTTCAAGCCCGGCGGCATGTCGCAGCCGGTCGCCTTCCGCGGCCCGATGCTGCATCGCGCCCTGCAGCAGTTCCTCGCCGACGTGTGGTGGGGCGACCTCGACATCCTCCTGCTCGACCTGCCGCCGGGCACAGGCGATGTCGCGATCTCCACCGCGCAGCTGCTGCCCAACGCGGAGATCGTCGTCGTGACGACCCCGCAGCCGGCCGCGGCTGACGTCGCAGTGCGGGCAGGCACTCTTGCCGAGCAGACCCACCAGAAGGTCGCCGGCGTCGTGGAGAACATGAGCTCCTTCCCGTGCCCGCACTGCGGCGAGCCCCTGGACCTGTTCGGCATCGGCGGCGGAGCCCTGGTGGCCGAGACCATCTCCGCGCAACTGGGCACGAACGTCCCGCTGCTCGGCCAGATCCCCTTCGATGTGGCCCTGCGCGAGGGCGGTGACTCCGGCCAGCCACTCGTTCTCAGCCAGCCCGATGCGCCAGCGTCACAGGCGCTGCTACGGATCGCCGAGACCCTGGGCAGGCGGCCTCGCGGGCTGGCAGGCATGTCCCTGGGCCTCACCCCAGCGGGTCGCTGAAGCGCCTGCGGATCCGGTCTGCGACAGGCGTGGTCAGGTGGCGTCGGGATCGAAGGTGGGTCGCGGCGCGGTCGCAGCCGGCGGAGTGGCATTCGGCTGCGTGGTCGCGGCGGGGTTCGTCGACGGGGCGGCCGGCTGATCGTTGAACAGGGAGGCCGCGAGCCGCTTGGGGTGGAACTCCTGCAGTGACTTGACGGTGTCGACGGTGTCGGTCAGGTCGATGCCCGCAGAGTCCACCAGGTCCTTGCGCGCTCCCGATGCCATCGCCCTGATCTGGTTGAGCCACCGTGCCGCATCCGCGGCAGCCCGCGGCAGCCGCTCGGGCCCGAAGATGAGCAGCCCGACGACGGCCACGAGGATGATCTCGCCGATGCCGATGTCGAACATGTTCGCTATCCCGTCGTGGTGTCGTCGCCGAGGGTCAGCGTCGTCTTGCGCTCCTGGCCATTGTGGGTGTACGTGATCTCGACCTTGTCGCCCGGAGCATGGTTGCGGATCTCCACGACGAGCTCGGTCGCGTCGTCGATACCGCGTCCGTTGACCTCCATGATGATGTCGCCGTCCTTAAGCCCCGCTGTGGCCGCCGGGCTGCCGGCCGTGATGCTCTGGATCTTCGCGCCGCCATCGGCGTAGGTCATGTCGAGTTTCACGCCGATCAGTGGCGTGCGCGACTTGCCGGTGGAGATGAGCTCCTCGGCGATGCGCTTGGCCGAGTTGATGGGGATGGCGAAGCCGAGCCCGATATTGCCCGCCTCCCCGTTGACTCCCGTGGCGAGAGAGGCGATCGCGGAGTTGACGCCGATCACTGCACCCGTCCCGTTGAGGAGGGGACCGCCGGAGTTGCCTGGGTTGATGGCCGCGTCGGTCTGGATCGCGTTGATGAACGACGTGTCACCCGAGACGTCGCCGCCCGCGGTGACCGGACGATTCATCGCGCTGATGATGCCGGACGTGAC
>Ga0302322_100000317_pt1 | contig 36354 bp, 25 predicted proteins | sample Fen_T0_2_FD_203757 | JGI IMG/M metagenome (GOLD analysis project Ga0302322, IMG submission 203757) | Peat permafrost microbial communities from Stordalen Mire near Abisko, Sweden - Fen_T0_2 | ecosystem: Environmental > Terrestrial > Soil > Wetlands > Permafrost | place: Sweden: Abisko...
CCCGCATTTTCATCGGCCGAAGTTACCGTGTACTCGCTGTCTAACAGCGGAAACACCAGCTCCCGCGCACTCGAATGCGAGGTCTTCAACGGACCGTCCTTCAATCTCTCCGGCAGATTCACCCAGAATCGATGTACGATCCGAAAGATTTCCTGGGCCGCCTCGCGATTGTGTGCCACCAGCATGGTCAGCGTTCCCGGCCGCATGATCGTCTGCACAAAAAATCGCGCCGCAATGTAAGACGTGATCCCCAGCTGCCGCGCCTTCAGCACGATGTTCTGTTTTGAATTCCGCTCCAGGCACACCCGTGCATATTCCCGCTGCACCGCATTCAGCTCGAACCGAATCGGCTTGCCTTCCTTCGGCCGAATCTTCAGCCAGTCCCGAATCCACCCATCCCGCTGCGTAGGCTTCCACAGAACCTGCCCGTCATCAGTCTTATCCCACCGCGGCTCCGGTGTGATGTCATCCAATGATTTTCCTAAAACAATCAGCGCATCTAACTGTTCCTGACAGCTCTGACCGACACCTTCAACCTCAGCCTCACGAATCTCCGAATCTTCCTCTAGAATCTTCCGAGGCCTCCCAGCCTTCCTCCCAGTTCCCGGCTTCCCAGCCCTCCCCGTCCCTTCAGGCTTGCCTGTCCCTTCAACCTTACCCGTCCCTCCACTCTTACCCGTCCCTCCACCCTTACCCGTCCCTCCACTCTTCCGACGCCTTCCAGCTTTCTTCCCAGTTTTCGCCCGGCCTCCGCTTTTCCCAGTTCTTCCAGTCTCACCAGTACTCCCGGTCTGCCCAGTGCTTCCGGTCTTCCTCCCAGCTTTCGTCGGTCGTCCAGTTTTTCTTTGAGCCTCATCCAACTCCCCAGATTCGCCTGGAACTTTCATTAACTGCTCAGAGTCGCTGACCGCTTTCCCCAGCTCCCCCACCCCTGGTTCAATCTTTTCCGTCTCGACAACCTGCGTTCCACCCTGATCACCAATCCCCTCGATCCCCACGTCCGTCCCCACACGCCACCAAATTTTCCCCGCCCCAAAAATCCCACCTCGCCAAGAATCCCCACCCCGCCGCAATCCGCAATCGCCCTCACTTCTGCATTCCGACTTCTAACTTCTGCCTTCGCTTTTTACTTCTGCAATCTGAAATCTGCAATCCGCAATCGCCCTACTTCTGCATTCTGACTTCTGACTGATGCCTTCAATGCCCCGCATTCAAACTCTCCGGTACATACACATACGCCCCAATCTCCCACCCGCTCCCAAACGCATCCTGATCAATCCCCATTAGGTCATACCGAAATTCCGCCCCCAAATTCACTCCCGCATCCCGTACCGGCGAATTCACCGTAGGCCGAAAATCCGCTTCCACTCCATTCGAGGCGCAAACGTAATACGACCCCGCCACATACCCCGCCGGCACCACATCATTCGCCGAACAGCCACGCAACAAATTCGCCATCTGCGTATTCGACTTCAACGTGGCCCCAGCCTGCACCAGTCCATCCACAAAGTTCTCCACCTCATCCGGACGAAGCTCATTCACATGCCAGAAATACCCGATCGGCCGACCCCAAAGCGCATTCTTGAAAACATCCTGCCCCACCCGATTCCGCATCTGTCCATACGTCAGCCCCTGGTAATACGGCACCGCTCCCTGGCTAAGAATGTTGAACACGTCATACCCATTTGCCAGCGTAGTGTTCGCCCCGCAACAAGGCTTCAAACTCCCAGTCCCGCGCACTCCCGCATAACCCAGCCCAGCCGCAATCCCCTCCGTCACCGCATCCTCATAAGTCCCCGGCATCACATACACCCGACTCGAAGGCAGCCCCGTGAAATTCAAATTCATCCACGCCCGCGACCAACTCATCTCCTCAGTCTCAAGCTGCGTCTCATCAAAATCCAGATTCTGCGCCGTCGTCGCAATGTCCAACCCCGCCACATCCGCCAGCGAAACACTATGCGCCGTACTTTTGGCATTCGAATCCAGACTCACGGAAAACACGCCGCGTTGTTGCAGCGTTGCCAGGATTCTTCCCAGAGTCTCCAATCCATTCAACGCCTCTCCCGGCACCGGAGGCGTAAGATCCCAATTGATATCCGCCAACGGATCATCTGGACTCGACGTCACGATCATGCAAGCCACTCGCCCCGCCCCGCACACGCTCTGCGAATGCGAAATCGTCAGCGTGACGCTGGTGGCCTTCGTCCCCACATACTGCAAATTCTCAAACGCATGACAAGGCACCGGAAACGGCCCATTCGACCCGCAGCTCGCCGCCGGAGGATCCCAATACTCATGCGAGATCGAATGCGCATTTACATCCCATCCCGCGTTGATCCATCCCTGTACCTCGCCCACAATCGCCTGCGAATCCGATCCGCCCGCCACCACCGCAATCGACAACGGCACGCCCTTAGTCCCCAACATCGGTAGCAGCGAGCTAACGTAAGTGTCGCTACCCGGAACTAACCCCGGATCGTCATAAGTCAAAGTCGTATATGCCGGCCATCGCCGCCATTCCCGCATCCAGGGCGCAGTCTCCGCCGGCACGTTGTGCGTTCCAGGAGTAGGCCCCGGTGTCCCCGACACATCCACCGTCACCGCCGTCGCCAAATTGTTTCCATACAAATGACAGAAGTCATAGCTCACAGCCCCCTGCACATTGTCGACAATCCCATACGCCCGATTCCCATAAGCCCGGCAGTTCTTGATCTCGAACGCACATCCTCCACTGCTGCATCCGCTGCCGTCGAACCGGTACCCGGCATAATTCATGTCAGCGTCCGTATTAAAGATATGAATGTCCGCCGCCGCCCCATCCGGATGCACAAAGAATCCAACCGGCGTCGCCCCGTTTTCCACGAAACTATTCACCACCATGTTCGCCAACCACAAGTGATCGCTAGCCTTCTGCACCTGCACGCCATACCCATCAAACCAGTCAATCTGCAGGTGCTGAATCTCCAGCCACGAAGCGTCACTAAGATTCAGAACGCTAGCCCCACTAAGTACAATCGGTGCCACGGTCCCATAGTGAGTAGCAGGATTCCCGACCGCGCTATACACATACAGCACAGAGTTAGCAGCGTCATACCACCAGTCCCGATCCTCACTAAGTCCCGCCTGACTCCCCTGCCCAACTCCCCACACCGTCCCAAACCGTACAAACTTCAGCTGACTAGGCGCCTGCGTCAGACAATAAAATCCTCGCACTCCACACTGCACCACCGTAGACGCCCCACTCCCCGTCGCATACAACGTCGCATACCACACATTCGTTCCCGAAACCTGCCGCCAGTCTCGCGCCCCAATCGCCAAATACCCCGTCAAATGCGGCGGCTGCCCGTTTCCATAGCTGTCAATCTTGATCAACGCCCCGCCCGCTCCCGGATCCGTCCCGCTAGATGGCGGTGTCAGCGTCTCATTCCAAGTGCAATCCCGCTTCAGCCGAATCGTGTCCCCCGGTTGAAACCCGCTCCCGTGGATCTGCGGAAAGATCCCGACCTGCAGCAACGTCCGCCAAGCCATCTGCGGACTAGTCCCCGAATTCCCATTCGCCCCATAGTTACAGTCAACGTAGTAATCCGAGGCACACCCCACCCGAGCCCCAAATAAGAGGAGCAAAACAAAATATAGTTTCATGAGATTGTGATTTTCCTAACGACCAACGACTATCGACTAACGACCGCCGATCAATTCTGCATCTGATAAGTAACGGTAGCCACCATCCCGCCAGCATTCGTCGAGCACCCCGCCGCCGCCGTAGTCACCTTAACCCGCAGCAAATGCCCCGCAGCAAGATTCGCATTCCCCACAACCTGCGAATAGAAGTTAGTCCCCGCAGTCAAAGGAATCGAATAGCTCCCCACCTCAGCCCCGCTAGTCCCATCCCAAACCTGCACCACCGGATAGGTAGTACATCCCGCCGGAGCCGTGTTCGCCGCAAAGTCAAACCCAGTAATCGTCACTCCCGCCGGCACCGTCCAGTTGCAATTCTGTGACACCGACGTAGACCCCGCCACCGGACAAGTCCAGCTGAAGTAACTCTCGTTGCGCACATAAGCCGTAGTAGCGAGCTTCGTGGAGTTATCCCCAGCACTAGCAGTAACTCCCGTCGCCGTCCCCGTAAACGCAGGCGATGCCAGTGGCGCCGCGTCCGTAATCTGCGCCACCGAATAGTCCCCACTCGCCGCGACCACCGCGCCCGTCCGCCCGAACACACTCGTGACAGCTCCGCCTCCTGGCATACAAGACGAACCACCCGACAACTGGCACTTCAACGCCCCATCCGATCCAATCCCCAGCGAAAAATCCATCCCCGTAGGCACAGTCGATGTCGTTCCCGTCCACTTCTTACCCGACCACACCGTTGGCGACGTACCCGTCTGCGTGATAGTCCCCGCCACGCTGAGGTTTCCGGTCATGGTCACGTCCGACGAAAACGTCTTCGACCCCGCAATCGTCTCCGTTCCTGTCACGTGAACTACAGCCGAGTCCGCCGCCGCGCCCGTCACCTGCGCCACTCCGTAATCGCCACTCTGCGCAGTGACCGCTCCAGTTCGCCCAAACACTGATGCCACCGCTCCACCGCCCACGCCGCCACTCGGTGACGCCAGGCTGACTCGCACCCCGCCATTCTCAATCCGCCCAATGACCTGCACTCCACTCGGCCGGGCCGTCGATCCCGTATCGTGACACTTACCAGCCTGTGTCGCGCTAGCCACGGCATAATTACCCGATACCGGACTTCCAGCATCAAAGTTACACACCGCAAATCCAGCCCAAGTTATGACCGCCTTAGCCGGAGTGCTAGTCGAATACCCACTTACAATCCCCACCACTCCATCCGTACTCGACGTTGAGGCCGTCTGCACGGTCGTCCCGCCGCTCCCATATACCGCCAATAGATTCACCGCAGTCCCGCCATCGGCAAACTCGAAATCCTGTCGCCCCTGCGTGTACATGTTGAACGACGTCTTGGCAAACACGCTTCGAACCGCCTGCCCCGTGTCGCTTCCCAAGTCAAACAGTCCGTCCGTATTCGGTTTCAGCGTGCCATTCGCCGCAAACGCCCACTTCAGACTTGACCCGATAAACATCCCTAGTCCCAGCGCATTGCCGCTGCTGGCATCCTCACTACGCAAAACCTGGTACCCGCTCGTTGCGTCATAACCCAGCGACATCCGCGTCCAGGTAGTCGGACTCGCATAGCTCGAGTACACCCGCATGTTCTGCGGAGAGCTTCCGTTACGCTCTTCCAGATTGTCGACCGCATTCCCACCCGGGTCGGAATTGAATAGGTTTGCCAGCCCTAACTGCATCGGCTGACCGTTGTTATCAATAACTCGAGGCGTATGTGTCGTTGAGTCAAACCAGAACACACCCCAGTTCGGAATCCCCGCCGGCTGTGTTGCTTCCGCCAGTTGAATCAGATTCGGCGTAGTGCAGTTCGCATTCCCGTTCGCTTGAATCCCCGTCGCGAACGATCCGCTGCACTGTGTCGGTGTTTGCGTCAATGCCAACGCAGTTCCCGCCTGCCCCGTAATATTTGAACTCGTGAACGCCACCTGGTGAGTCGCGCCCCCTAAGTTCACAACCGGCAATCCCGCCGCGGTATCCAGTCCCAGTCCGCCCGCCGTCGGCACATATCCGCTACCCTGCGGCAATATCAGATTGCCGCCGACCGACACCGTGTTCGTGAACGTCTTACTCCCACCAATCGTCTCGGCACCCGAGTTATGCACGACACTCGAGTCCGCCGCCGCTCCAGTTACCTGGCTCACAACGTAGTCGCCAGACTGCGCAACCACCGCTCCACTTCGCCCGAACACCGAACTCACACTCCCGCCACCGCCGCCAGAACCGCAAGGACTCCCTGTCGAACCAATCACGCCCGAGGCAACGTTCAAGCATCCATTCGCCAGCCCCGACAGCGTCACGTTGCCATTGAACTGCACCGGCACATTGAACAGCTTCTGGTTCGCTCCAAGTCTTTCGAGAAAGTTCGTATTGTCCCCGGCGTTATTAATGTAGAGATCGATGTACCTCGGCGCTCCCATCGCAAGCTGGCCGTTGTTGAGTCCCACACCGCTACTCGGTACATCCGTTCCAATCCATGTGTCGCTTCCGCTCGCCGCCGGACGGTAGCCCCATGTCCCCTGCGTCAGCCCCGGATTCGAATCAATCAGCGTGATGATGTGGTGCGGCATCAGGCTCGCCTGCGGAGACGTAGAGAAGTTCAGCCGCCCTTTTGAGAACGACATCCCCCCGCCCGCCGGCCCGCCATCCGTGAGCAATGTCGCAGCCTGGTTGGCAACTCCATTGCCTGAAAATAGGCAATCCGTAAATCCCCCGCCAGACGTCGTGCCGTAGTCGTTACACAAAACGGCCGCCTGCACCGGATTCCCGTTGAGCCCCACCGCGACGACGTTTCCATTTTCATTGTCAACGTGCACCGTCTTATTGACGGAAACGATGGAACCCGGCCAGAAATTCACTTGCCCATTGTAGTTACCCATTAACACCGGGTAAGAAGACGTTGCGACCGAGCCACTGTCCGTGTAAGAGCAAGTTAGTCCATTGCCACAAGCAGCGCTCTGAGTCAGGTTCAGCACAACCGACCCGCACGCCGTCGGCGACCCCCCATTGCAGTTCCCGGAAGATGGATAAACAGATCCGACTCCGATCGGACTTGCAATTCGAACCACATCGTACGAAATACTATCTGTCCCGTTCGCCACGCGCGGCCACCGCACCGGAATCGCATCGCTTCCCGTCGACGCGTAGTTCAGCACCTGCATCGGCCACGTCCGCGTCCCACTTGTCCCGTCTTTGGCGACAATGAAATATGAATATTGCGTTGACCCAGTACCGCCCGTTGGAAACGCTCCCTGCATCGAGCCCGATCCCGTTACCGAGAAATTCCCGGACAGCCCCGTCGTCCCCGCAATCAGCCCCGCAATTCCCAGCCCCGGAAATGGCGACCTGGCTGCCGCATTCGGACACGTCACCGGTCCGTTCCCGCTGACCGGCGGGTTCATGCAGACCGTACTCTCCGAATACATGTTCTTGATGTCCGCGCCTTGGTAGTTGCCCGTATAGTTCGCCGCATACACTTGCCACGGCCCGCTTGCCTGGATCACCGTGTTTTCGATGTACACGCCATTCGAGTTGTACACGGTCACGCCGTTCGAATAGTTCGCCGTGATATTCGAGTCGCGCAGCGTAATCACCGGTGCGATCTGTTGGCCTGCTCCTTGGTTCCCAGCGGAAAATACATACGATCCAGTCCAGTTCGTGTTCCCGTTCAGTGTCGCCGCGTTGTTATTGAAGTGCTCGATCAACGCGTCTTCATCGTCCCAGAAATCGAAAAAGTTGTTGAACGCGCCATTGTTGCCTACCAAGTCGTAGTTGATGTCCCCAAGATGAGTCCCTTGCGAATTGTCCAGCACCGCCTCATACGCCAGCGCCACCACCCCTGGACTCGCTGCCGCCGTAATCGTGCTGCCTGAGTGGTTGTACGTGAACGTCGTGCTCGTCGGCACCGACGCGACAATCGCGTCCCCCCAATACGTGCTGTTGTCCGTGAATAGGATGGTTACCATGTCGCCCACCCGAAAACCGTGTGCGCTTGCGGTTGTGATCGTCCGGTATCCCGGCGAACCCGCCGTGGCCGACGTGCTTACAATCTGCACCCCCGCATACGAAGGATTGGAAGTGTAATTTACAGGCGTGCGGAAGTTCAGACCCTGCACCGTCAGGTTCGAATAGTCGTTCGAATTCAGCAGGTCGCCAACCTGGAGACATGGACCGCGGCCCGTGCAGTTCAACGACACTCCATAGCCGCTCAGAATCGACTGGTTCGCGTGAAAGTAAATCGTCCCCGTGACGCCGTACGTATTGTTCGAGTGCACCGGATAGCCCGGCCCGCTCGCGGGAATCGTCACGTTGCACAACGTATTTTTCCAGCCCACGGGATCTACGCCGCACGCCGCGTTGATCGTTTCCTGGATTCCCGACGAAGCCGAACCGATCGTCGATCCCGCCGGATACGAATAGAACGGCGTGAAGGTGATCGTCCCCGACGCTGCTCCCGACGTACACGCCCCCGGCAACGTGGCTATCTTTACTGCCTCGCTATTGCCTCCACCAGAAATCTGCACTTGGTATTCGGCGCCGCTCGTCGTATCGATGCCAACCGGACACGGCGTCAGTGTCACCGTTGCAGGAGAGCCCCCGCTTAACGAAGTTGAGATCGTCTGCGACCAGTTCAGCGCGGTCGTCGCATAAGTGATTCCGGCCGGAGCTCCACTCCCGCACGAGCCCCACGTAGAGTTCCCCGTCAAGCATGTCGCCGAACTCGCTGGCCCCGTCCCCAGTTCACCCGCCGGTACCAGGCCATTCACAACATCCGCTTTTGCCGTGAGTCCGCTATCTACATATTGCCGAATGACGGCATGGTTCGGCGCCGTCGGCGGCCCCGGCAGCGTCAGTGGACCTGACATCGAGTCTCCCGTCTTCGAGACAAATGATCCGGCGCCTACGTTCTCCACCGCAGCGTCCACATATCCCTTGCTCGCCGCATCGCTCGATCCCACCGGCTGTGGAAGCGAGGGCGACACCGCAAACTGCTTCGACCCCGTAATCGTCTCCGGTCCCGTCAAATGCACCACCGCAGCGTCCAACGCTCGGGTCGCTACCGCCGTATTCACATACTGTTGCGTCGCCGCCAGATTGCCCAACCCGGTTCCCGGAGTCGCCCGTACCGCCGAAATCGTCGTCACCGCCGTTGCTGGCACAGCCCAAAACTCGCTTCGTACCGTGCCATCACTTAGTTGGAAAACCACCACATAGTAGGTCCCGGCCGGACTCGCTCCCACATTCGGTGCCAGCTGAATCGTGAACGACCCTCCCTCTCCCAGAGTCGCGCTTCGATTCCCCGCCGCCACCGTGTCGCCTTCCGCCGTCTGAAACGATGGCCACGACACCAGCACCATTCCCGACGCCGGCGTTCCATCCGCTCGATACACCGTGTCCGTGATCGTCGTCAGCGATGGCCCTTGCGCCCACACTCTGGGCGTCAGCATCAGCACCACAATCAGTCCAACTAGCAGAGCGCTTCCCCAACCGCTTCGGGCTCCAATGTTTTCGCGATTCGCCATTGTGTTTCTCCGCATCTTTCCCTCGACTTCTTGACACCACGGACGGCCCGGTTCGGCCAATAAGAAAGCCGCTCTTCAGAGCGGCGGTTCATCCCAATATCTGTTTGACTCCAAAATTCCAAGTCCCCGATAGAATTCTTCCTCACATCCGGTTCGATGCGCCCGGCAGCTCGCTCTCGGAGCGCAAGTCCAGAAACTTCCGTACGCTTTCCACGTACACGTCTGCGAAATCCACCACGGGCCGCCGTCGTTCGATCAACTCCATCGCCGGATCAATTTCCCAACCCATGCTGCACAGCACCGCCAGCGTCATCATCGGTGCCCGGTGGACTCCCGCCGCACAATGGATATAGACCTTGGTGTCCGGTCCGCTCAATGCCTCCAACGCAAACTCCACGCCCCGCTCCAGCAACTCCGGCGATTTCGGCAGAAAGTCATCATCGGTCGGATTCCACAATACCTGCACCCCGCACAGTTCTCCCAGCGGCCGGTCGTCGAACTCAATCTGCATGTCCACCACATGCGTCACGCCCATGTCCCTGAGCTCTTCCATGTTGCGGGCATTCCAGATTCCCCCGCCCAGCGCAAACCGTTCCGTGACCCAGCTCATGTCCATGCTTAGTTCCGGCTTCCCGATCCAGACTCTCAGTCTGCGTCTTGCACGTCGTCCTCTGATTTTACGTCACTCCCTCCAGGTTTCTGCCCCCAAAGGTGGCTCCGCGCAACGAACTCGCACGGTAGATCCGAATGGCAGATCCGTCCGTCTCAAATGAAACTCAAATAGAAAAGGCGCGACAAGTTGTCGCGCCTCAAATCTTTTTTCTACTCTTAAGTTTAGGATATCAAATCAGAGGGGGGTACCCCGCCAATTTCAGACGATTTATTTCTCCCATCCTTTGAGTTACTTGCGGCCATTTTGCCGTTTTTGCCCCCTTGACAGCCTTTTTCACCAAAATCAGAAATACGACCACTGCCTGACATTTGCCTAACTCTCTTGCTTTCATCGCCTAACTGGCAACATCTTGAGTAACCCGCCCGCTAGTAAGATCTGCGACAAGTGATCCAGCGTCTCCTGCAACAGCCGTTCCACCGTTCGGTGCGAAAGCCGAAGCAATCGCGCAACCTCCGGAACGCTATATTCCTCAAGCACATTCATCGCAATCAACCGCTGTTCCTGCGCGTCCAGCCCCTCAAGAGCCCGCTCCATATCCGCAACAAAAATAACCACATCCTCGAAATTCGCCATCGAATAGGAAGTGACTCTCGAGCGGAAAAATTCCCGCCCCAACAACGACGGCAATCTCCCAACTTCCACCGACGCCCGCCCATACCGTCGCAGCAGGGAAGTCGTGTGTATCCTGTACTGCCACAAGTCGTTATCGATCTCATGGAACAACATCGATGGCGGCATTTCCGCCTGTCCCATCAGCATCAGCGTTCCCGCAATCGTGTTCGCATTCATACTCGCTCCTCCATGCTAGCCATACCCTGCAAGCACCTGATTTCACCAACGTTTAAGCGCGTTCGCCGCCTCAATCCCTTTCTTGGCTTGCCCGCATGGAACGACCGTTCGCGCATCTCTTCGACCGCAAACTGCCGCGCTACATGCAACGCGCAAAGCACGCAGAACACCTTCTGCTCGCCCGGTCTGCGCAGAAAGATTCCGCCGCACCGTTCGCAATATTTCAATTCCACCAGCTCATCTCCACTTTCCATTTCGTCTATGAAATTCATGATTGCGTCTCCAAATGAATAAGTTGCCGGCAAAACAAAAAAGCCCTGGTGCCGGTATTCCCGGCCCAGGGCTCGTTTCTCTTACGATGACCTGTTCTGCTATTTAGCTAAGTGCCCACGATTACTGGAGTTTGTCCGTCCTCTCCGAACGATGACAGAAATATCCTTCTTCATATCCAGATTTGAGCACTTTTCCATTTTGCACGATTATGCACAAACGACCTGTAAAACCAATGGTTCCCATCAACTTCACCGTGGATGCTGACAGGACGTCCGAGGTTTTGAATTTGCGACGAAATTCAGCGAATTGTATTGGGTCTTCTTCGGAAGAATGCGGTTCCATGATAGCTAACACCTTTCTGAGTCCGTATAAGTAGGTAAAACATATAATTAATCGACTATATTACTCCCTCTATTTGTGAGTCAAGATATTTATTGACTTTAAGATTTTGATGTACATGCGATAATAGCTCAAAGCTATTGTCGTGCTAAACTGGCGTCCATGAAATTCCGTGTTCTGCAAGACAACTTGCGCAAAATGCTTTGGGAGCGCGTGAACGCCGGTGAAGTCACAGGATTGCATCTGGCTGACCAAACGGGGTTTAAGCAGGCTCACATCTCGAATTTCCTGAACCGCAAACGCGGCTTGAGTCTCGAAGGCATGGACCGTGTTTTGGCGGCGCAACGTCTTTCCGTCCTCGATCTCATTGATCCCGCCGAGGTGAACCGACGCGCCTCGATTGTGCCGCCCAGCGAGGACGAGTTCGAGAACGTCGTCGTCACTGAGCCCCACATCGCCGCCCATGATGCTCCCATCATGAGCATGCATGTCACTGAGATCCTCAAATTCAAATCCAGTTTCCTGAAGCGGCTCAAAGAGGAAAGCGCTAGTGGGCGCAGTGGTTGGGAACGGTTTGTGGCGATTCGAGTCGATCCGGCTGATGCGGTCGCCATGTATCCGCGACTCTTCCCGGCTGCGGTTTTACTGCTTGATCGGCATTACACCTCACTGGCCCCATACCGGAAGGGGGAGAACAACATTTACGCGGTCCGAAAGGGTTCCACCTGTACCGTCCGCTATGTCGAACGCTCCGGCCCTCACCTCATTTTGCGTCCGCACAATGCCGAAGTACCGGCGGAATTGCTCACCGTGCCGAAGGGACTGAAGATCGCCGATTGTATCGTTGGGCGGGTCTGCCACATCGGTACTGAGGCGTAACAACGACGCGTACCGACCCGATTCCGAACAAGAATGTCACTTCAGGCTACCAGCGTTACCTAACCAAATCCTCGGATACCCGTCTGATCTTGAGGGGCAACGGCGCGATACGAAAAGGATATTTCCTTTTCGGTCCGAGACAGCCCCGCGAATCCTCGACTGACACTGGATAAACTTGGGCACAAACAGGTAATCTCCTTGAGCGCGTCATTTTGAAACGGTTGCTTCGGAACTCTATGCCATCAAAATCGTTTGTCTTCGTCGCTACATTGTTCTTAGCCGTCCTCCCTTCCTTTTCCCAACACGCGGCCAATGAGCCGGTGCTGGATGTCTCTTCCATGGACCGATCGATCGACCCGTGCGTGGACTTCTACGCTTATTCTTGCGGCGGGTGGATGAAGAAGAATCCCATCCCTCCCGACCAATCCAGTTGGAGTACCTACGGCAAGCTTGACGATGAGAACCGCGCCCAGTTAAGGGCAATCCTGGAGGAAGCCGCCAAAACCTCCAGCTCCCGCGATGCGATAGCGCAGAAAATCGGCGATTACTACGCGTCCTGTATCGACGAGCCCGCCATCGAAAAGCTGGGTGTAAAGCCACTGCTGCCGGAACTGGCACGAATCGCGGCCCTGAAGTCCAAGAAGGACCTGGCCGCCTATGTCAGCACCGCCCAGTATCCGCCCTCCATCTATGGAGGCGGTACGCTGTTTACATTTCGCTCGGGGCAGGATTTCAAGAGTTCGACCCAGGTCATCGCAGAAGTGGATCAAGGAGGACTGGGTCTTCCCGACCGCGACTACTACCTCAAAGATGATGACAAATCAAAAGATCTGCGCAAAGCCTATGTGGCCCACGTGGCAAAGATGTTTGAACTTGTCGGAGACTCGCCGACCAATGCAGCCGCAGAGGCTGCAACCGTCATGCGCATCGAAACTGCGCTCGCTAAAGGGCAGATGACCCGGGTGGAACGTCGCGATCCGCCCAATCTCTACCACAAGATGACGACGCAGGAATTTCAGAAGATAGCGCCGGCATTCGAGTGGGAAACCTATTTTGCCAAAACCGGTGCGGGGTCTTTGAGTTCGCTCAACGTGGTACCTCCAGATTATTTCCGTACGCTCAACAAAGAGATCGAAACCGAGAGTCTGGCGGACTGGAAGACGTACCTGCGCTGGCATGCGACTCACGTGGCAGCGAACGATTTGTCCTCCGCTTTTGTTAAAGAGAGCTTCGCCTTTTATGGCAAAACGCTGCGCGGACGTCAGGAGCTTCCGCCACGCTGGAAACGCTGCTCGAATGATGCGGATGAAAATCTGGGCGAGGCAGTCGGCCAAGCCTACGTGGCAAAGTATTTCAGCCCGGAAGCCAAGCAGGCCGCGTTGAAGATGGTGAAGGAAATCGAAGCGTCAATGCAGGGCGAAATCCAAACCTTGCCTTGGATGGGTGCCGCCACCAAGGAACAGGCGCTCGTCAAGTTGCATGGCATCGCCAATAAGATTGGCTATCCCGACAAGTGGCGAGACTACAGCGCTCTGGAAATCGTGCGCGGAGACCAAATTGGAAATTCGGAACGCGCCGCATGGTTCGAGTTCCGCCGCTGGCTGGCGAAAATTGGAAAGCCGGTGGACCACTCCGAATGGGGCATGACGCCGCCGACTATCAACGCGTATTACGATCCGCAGAAAAACGACATCAACTTTCCGGCTGGAATTCTGCAGCCGCCGCTCTTTAGCGCTTTCTCAGACGCTGCGCCGAATTACGGTGACACTGGCGCCACGATGGGCCACGAGCTAACTCACGCCTTCGATGACGAAGGCAGCCAGTTTGACGCAGTGGGCAACCTACGCAACTGGTGGACTGAGGGCGACCGGAAAGAGTTCGACAAGCGCGCCCAATGCGTCATTGACCAGTACTCCGGATACACCGTCATTGACGACATCAAGATCAATGGCAAGCTCACCAGCGGCGAAGACCTCGCAGACCTTGGGGGCACGCTGCTGGCGTACCTGGCATGGAAACAGGACACGGCAGGACAGAAACTGGAAGATCTGGATGGACTGACTCCCGACCAGCGCTTTTTCGTAGCCTACGGCCAGAGTTGGTGCACGAATGAGCGCGACGAGGATAAACGCCTGCGGGCGACCGTGGATCCGCATTCTCCGGATAAATATCGGGCGAATGGAGTCGTCTCGAATATGCAGGAGTTTCGTGATGCGTTCCACTGCAAGCCAGGGCAACCGATGGTCCGGGAGAATAGCTGCCGGGTCTGGTAAGAATGGAACATCGGCGCGAGCAGAGATGCTCGCACTGCAGCATCTAGCCGCGTTCGAAGGCGTGCTTCTGTTCCAGTTGCTTCACGGATTCCGCCATATCGTGCTCGAACCGTTCTTTCTGATCCATGAGTGCGGGTAGCGCAGTGGCATAGCGCCGTTCCAACTTGAATAATCCCTTCCGGCTCATTTCAGCGGCAATCTCAGCGACGTGGTCGGTCGTGGTTTGGGCGTACAGTGCCTCGGTCGCATCGCCTAACCAGACATCGCCGCCTACCAATCGCGTCTGCCAATAAACTTTGCGCTCAATCAGCTTGGCAATCTCCTCGTCCGAGGCCTTACCGAAAATCCACGCGTTCTGCTTGAAATCATAGTGGCGGCTGGAGAACGGCAGCGGGATCAATTTCGCGGACTTCAGGAATTCAATCTGCTTGTTGTCCACATCCTTTCGCAGCGCGTTGATGATCGGTCCCTCGGTAACAGTCGCGTCAAGAGAAGGCAGGACCTCCCGCAGCGTCGCGGAAAGGTTGACGGCCACGAGAGCTCGAAGGTTCTCGGAGTTCTCCAGGGTAATCTCGGCGTGCAGCACGTCGAAGTCGGCTCCAGACGTGGCGCGGCGAAACGGCCAGTCAAACTTGAAAGAGAGCGGCAAGCCTGTCCGGGAAACGTAGATCGTCTTCGTTGTAGGTATTTCGCTTGGCATGTTCATGAATGCGTTGGCTCGTGTGAGTACAAACATTTTAACCTGCGGGATTCACTTGGGTACATGCGCCCGGCATTATCGCGGGTGCGCCAGTTGCCAGATATTCCAGAAAGCCGAAGCGCTGAGCAATCCCCACAAGCCCGCGGCCACCATGAGTTTCTGACCGGTCTCCAGCAGATCGGCAAACACTCCCGCAACAAAAACGAAAAGGAACACCGTCATCACCAGCTGAAATCCTTGTCCCGGAAAGCTCGGTGCTGCGACCGCGAGCACCAGCATCAGCGTCGCAATTCCCAGCGGGGCGGTGTTGCCAAAATAGCGAGCGCGCTTCCAGGCAAAGTAGGTAACCAGTGCGAAGGGCAGGGCGAGCAACAGAGCCGGGCTGCTGGCCGCGATTCCCCCAATAACCCTCCGGTACGACGGCCCCATGGCAAAAGCCGCCGGTTGGAACTCGAACCATCGCGCCCGCCGCATCCCTTGCCAAAACAAAGCCGGGTTGAAGAAGTAGCTCGCGACCAGCAGAAACGCAGCGACCGCAGCGGCAGAACTCCCAATCACCACAACCGCGCGGGGCCGCACCGGCGCGACCCAGAACATCAGGCCCAAGGCCGTCAGGGCTAACACCACTAGCGAGAATTGATTCCCTACAGCGAGTGTCAGCGATAAGCCCAGCAAGAGAATGCGCCGCCAGTTCCACAACACGACTTCGCGCGGAGCATACAGCGTGTGGGCGACGGCGATGGCCGTGAACACTGCTCCGAAAGCACCCCAGACCGCGCCCATCTCCCCCAGGCTCTGCGCTCCTGCCACGCTGAGAATCATGCCCGGCGAGAAGCAGTACAGCGTCAGTGCTATATAGCCGCCAAAATTTCCATAGAGACGGCGTGCCACATACCAGAGAGAACCTCCAAGCATCACGCCGAAAAATAGGTACGGAGCCGTGCTCCAGAGCTGGCCGAGCGACGACTCCGTGGGCAGAGCCGCAGGTTTCACCAGAAAGGGCGCGCCCGCAATCAGGTAGTAGAGCGGCGAACGGTCCTGATCGAAGCCGTCGCGCACTCGAAGATGGCCCGCGCGAGCCGCGGAAGGCACGCCCGTGGCGGCATCTGAGCCGAGCGCTTCTGGAGTTCCGGCGACGCCCCCGCCTTTCCACTGCTGCAGCCCGTGATAAATACAGAGATCGTGATTGGAATCGGGGAGCGATCCGTGGATTGTTTGCACCCGAATCAGCCACGCGCACTGCAATAAGTAGACGAGCAGCAGCGCCGCCGCAATCAATTGCGGCCTGCCGACGGAATCAGGATCGAGAATTCTTCGTATCAAGGGTAGACCGAGTGTTTTACCATGTCTCAGACCGTGATGGATACTCACCCACTTTTGCCCCCGGACTCTGCGACCGAAAAGCCTGTCGTCAGCGAGCCCGTCTCGATCGCGCCACTCACCACCGCGACGCCGGAAACGAAGCCTGAATCCGCCCTTTCGCCGTTTCTCCAGGTGTTCGTTGGCTCCGAGGGGCCATACGCGGGAACACGCTGGCTTCTCTACATCGTAATGGGATTTGCGTTGATCTTGATTTATGGCGCCCTGTTCAGCGGCGTTCGTGCTCGCTCCGCCCCCTCCGTGTGGTGGACTATGGCCAACGAGATTGGCATGATGCTGGCGGCCGTCGTGCCAGGGTTCGTGATGGCGCGCCTTGAGGGCGTCCCGTTTGGCACCTTCGGCCTTCCGGCGCGAGGAGCCCTCGGCCGGAACTTCTGGGCGGGTGCGCTGTGGGGTATCGGTTCACTCAGTTTGCTGATGCTCGTGCTCCGTGCGTTCGGGGCGTTCTACTTCGGATCGCTCGATCTGCACGGCCCGCGTGTGGCTGAGTTTGCTTTCTTCTACGCCGTATTCTTCCTGTTCACCGGTCTATTCGAAGACTTCCTCATGCGCGGGTACTCGCAGTGGATCCTTTCCCGCGGCATGGGATTCTGGCCCGCCGCAGCCCTGCTCTCCATCATTTTTGGCGCCCTTCACGCCACGAATCCCGGCGAGGCCAAGATAGGATTGGTTGCAGTAGTCGCCATCGGTTTCTTCTTTTGTCTGACACTGCGGCGCACGGGTACCTTGTGGTGGGCCGTCGGTTTTCACATGGCGTGGGATTGGGGAGAGAGCTTTCTCTACTCCGTCCCCGACAGCGGAACCACGGTGCACGGCCACTTGTTGAATTCCTCTTTCAATGGCCCCGCATGGCTGACGGGTGGCTCCGTCGGTCCGGAAGGAAGCTATTTGATCTTTGCCCTGATCGCTCTCCTTTGGGTGCTGTTTGATCGCGTGTATCCGGAAGTGAAATACATGGGCTAGCGAGCTTTCGTCTTCCGGATTGCTTGCGCCAATCACCGTTTCCGACCGAACTATGTTGGCCGGACTAGGGCGACAAATCGAACCGGTGCCATCTTTGCCAGTTCTTCAAGCTTCCCGACCGGCAAATTCCCGACGAGCACCTTTCCCTTGGTTCGGCTCTCTCGGATAGTCAGGCCCAGGGCTTTGAGCTTATCGATCACCGCTGCAGAATCTTCGGTGAGGAACAACTGAAGTTCCACATTCCCGGCTTTCACACGCGCGCAACTCGTCCCTGATTTCTTCCAGCAATCGAAAGCCGCCAGCAATGCGGGACTGAGCTTCGATTCGAGAAGAGCCCGCTCCGCTGTGGGTTTGTCGTCATGTTTCGTCGGCACTGCTGACTCAGCTTCCATCATCGTCCCGATAGACGCTGGAGGAGGCGGTGGTGCGATTGATGCTCCTACTCCGCCAGAGGAGCCACTACCCACGCCGCCCCCCGCACCGGTCCCCACGAGCATGCTTCTGCTTTTTTGCGGGATCGCCGTTGGAGAACTAAGGGTGTAGCCGTTCGATATGCGTGCCTGTCTCGATAGACCGCCACCACCTACGACTGCAAAGCTGCGCTTGTCATTCTCGTCGCCGAAGACGCCCTCATAACTAACGCCATCCGGCATCTCAACTGGGACTTCCACTCGCTGCGGCTTTCCGTCTTTGGTGACAACGCGCTCCTCGACGGCGACGAAGGACGTAAATTGCGTCATCAGCCGGTAGTCGAGGCCGAGTTGGGTGATTTCCTGTTGCACGGCAGGCTTCATGGTTCCATTCTGCAAGCCCGCCCAATCCTGCGACATCAGGTCGTCAATCTTCTGCCGCGCCCAGAAACTTGGCAGGATGCGACTCTTGCCCGCGGTGGCACTCAGGGTCACTGGAATTTCGCGGACAAACGCTTCGCCGGCACGCTTGCCGTGAATGCAAATCGTGCCGCTCACCGGAGCCGCGTAACGGCCTGTCACGACCAACGGCTTGCCGCTGAACAAATCTGGCAGATGTTTTGGGTAGACGTCCGTCACCGGCAAGTTGCCCCAGTCGATGGAGACATCCGTCAGCAGCGGCGAACGCAGCCGCTCGTAAAGCCGGTGCGCCGCTACATCCGCCTTGTCGCTGAGCGTGACGATTTCGGACTCGCCGCGCCCCGCCTTGGCCATGCCCTCAATCAGGAAGCGATTTACAGACGAACCAATGCCAAACGAAAATACACGCGCATTCGTGTGCTTCTGGATCTCGCCAATGATTTCCAAATCGTTCCCTACATATCCATCCGTGACAAAGCACACCACGCGCAGGTGATCCTGCGAATCGGAAGGCACGAGCGCAGCACGAATGGCTTGCATCATCTCCGTGCCGCCTCCGCCAGTGCGCGTGTTCAACAAGTTCTTCGCCTTACGAATATTCTCCGCCGTGGGATAAACGGGCTCGGGAAACAGAATGTGCGTGTCGCCCGAGAACGTAATGATGTTGAAGGTATCGCCGGGATAGAGTTCATCCAGAGCATGACTGATCAGGTCCTTCGCTTTCTCCAGCGGAAAGCCCCACATCGATCCGGAGGTATCGATCACAAACACGAGTTCCTTCGGCGTGATGTCGGATTCGGGGATGCGGGCAGGTGGCTGCAGGATGAGCGCGAAGTGTCCGCCGGAGCCGAGTCTGCTGTTGGCGGGAGTTGCCTGCGAAAGCACAGCATCCGTGATCTGCTCTCCAGCCACGTTGTATTTCAGAATGAAGTCGCGGTTCGGGATCTCGACCTGATTCTTCAGCCTGATCGTTGCCGTACTGGCGCCCGTGCGCTCCACATCGACCTCATGCGAAGTGGACTGCAAGCCTTGCAACGGAACCCCCGCATTGAACGTGAGTTCGAGCGAGATGTCATGTCCCGCGCGCGTTCCGGGCTTAACTACTTGCGGCGTGATCCTCGAAGCGTCGGGCACCTTGTTCGTGTCGGGCGCCCAGCCTCCCGCCTGTTTTCCAGTTGCGTCGCCCGGGATGTAGCGCGGCCCGACGACCATGGGAAACACAAATTCGTACGCGCCGTCTTCGTACTGCAACGTCTGCAAGTAGCTGATGTTCACCACAACTTGTTCGCCGGGCATGATGTTGGCCACCGACTGCGTGAAGATGTTCGGCCGTTCCTGATCGAGCAACGCGGCGACATGTCCGGTCTGCTTGGCCTGTTCGTAGATGGCTTTCGCCTCTTCACGCTTCTTGATCACGCCCCGCACCGTGCGATTGCCGACCTGGATCGTCATATCGTCCACGGCCGCGTTCTCGGGCAGCGGAAAAGCGTACACCGCTTCGATCGCCTGGCCTGCTGAATTCTCAAAGGTCTGCGTGACCGTGACTCGAGCGATGAATCCGCCGATCGCGCCGCGAACCTCGGTGTGCCGCAGAGGGCACGAGCCTTTCACGGTCCCGTTCTTGCCCACAATTCCCAGAGAGCCCGACGTTTCACCAACCGTGCCGGCGACTGCTGATTGTGCGGGCCAGAGGATACCGGATACTGCTAAAAGAGAAAGACAAGTGAAAAGCGAGAGTGGGCTTCGACGACGGCACGGCATAACTGCCTCCCTAACTAAGTCGGTTGGAGTTCTCCCGCATCGGAGACTCCGGAACCACTAGCGACACCGCTACTTTCCCTAAGACCTATAGACAAGCGCGACCAGCGGTTTGTTCCACGGTCACGCTAACTAATGAATGGTTGGAAAGGTGTTTCTTGCTACGGAGAGGACGAGATTATTTTCTAAAACAAACGGGGACAGCCGAATCCGGCCGTCCCCGAATGATCCCGCGAAGGGAACGCGGTTGCCTACCAGGAATAATGCACGGTATAAGTCACAACCTGCTCGCCATCCGCCGCGACCGTTACCGGAAACTCGATCGTCTGCGCGTCGCGTTTCTTGAACTGATGCGACTGTTCGATGAGCTTCCAGTTCGTCCAGCGATAGAGGTGCTCGACGACGCGGATGTTCGCGGACTCTTTCTTGTGATTTCGTACGCGGATTTCAAAAGTCTCATCCATCCAGTGAGCACCGGACTCAACGTGGTAGTTCGTTCGTTTACGTTCGCCAACGATATCAAACGAGTTGCCCGTATACACCCGAATCATTTCGTCTTTCGGCGTATGGTCAATCGCGTTCTCGCCAATGAACTGCAGGCTGCCATCGGAGTCGCGCCGGTAAAAACGCAGACGGCCCTTGGGAAGCGCGATGCCGAGATGGTTCGTCTCGGAGTTCTTGAGTTCTTGCATCACCCAAACCTTGGGATTCGACGCCGTGCCGTAACTCGGCTCGTTGCGAACCTGTTCTGGAGAGTAGTACGCATATTGTTCGGTCTGTGCGCCATCGTAAACATAGAGGCGTTGCGACTGGATCCCGGTGGCGCGCACAAACTCGACCTGCTTGGTTTCGTTGTCTCGAAGCGTGGCGGGACGTTCGAGAGTATAAAGGTGAAATTCGTCGAAAGACTTTTCGCGGACCACAGGAGCCGCAGCATCCATCGCCATTGACTTGGCCGCTTCGGCGCGATAAGCGATCTGGCCGACTGGCCCTTGCAGCTTGCTAACGTCGCCAGCCATCAGCTTGATGCGCGCATCTTCAAAAGTCTTTCCACTATGGTTCTGCATAGTAATCCAGCCCACCAGGTCGAGCGAATTCATCCCGGAATTCTTCGGGCCATCGGACACGACCAGGTTGTAATCCGACTGCCAAGTCATCCCGCCGGAGACGTAGGAAATCTCAGCCTTCGACTGTCCGGCCTGCGTGGTTGCCAGTTGCCAACTCAATGTCGGCTTCAGAATCGAATCGCTCGAAAGCGCTGGGAAAAGCGGCTGCCCCGGCAACCCAAAGCGCAGTACGCCATCCACTTCAATGATGGGCTGCCCCGGAGCCGTCTGAGGATAACCGTACTGGTTGTAAGTTGCCTGCGCATAGCCGGAGCGGATGATTTTGCCGTGGACCGTGTCAATCCTCTCGCCGCGCTGCACGAGAAAATCAATCGTCTTGCCTTCATAAAACGAAAGCAGCAACTCCTGCGAGATCGGATCGTTGCGATAACTCTGTTCGAGAATCTGAATCGGACGTCCCGTAAGATCGCGCAAGATCACCGAATCCGGTTCTAGATGCGAAGTGATCCCGGCAAAATTCACGTGGTTGATGCCGTTGTTCAAGTCAAGCGGCAGATATTCCCGGGCAACAAAGAAGTTCTGGTTGTAAATGGTGAGCGCCGGAGCGGAATCGCCCTCGGGTAGAGACGCGGCTTGCCGCGTCTCAGCGTGCGCCGAAGCGAAAAGTGAAAGGCCTAGTAGCGCGATCAGAAGTTTGTGCATGGTTTAGTCCCCTTGTGTGTTTTCTGGAGGCGGCAACCGTTCAGCCCGTCCTCCACAGCGACCCGGGGGAAGTCGCCGCTTACCTTGTCCGACGCGCCTTTTCGCGTCTGTGGAGAGAACGGGGACACGGGGAAAACTTGCATGCGATGGTCTGCGGCGACCTTCTTGGAGGTAACACGGAGTAACCACTTGACTGGGCCGGACACACATCGATGTAGCGCGGACACTCCTGTCCGCGAGGCCCTCTTGATCAGGCCCATCTCGTGAAAAGCGGATTTCCGCCCAGTGCTAAAATGTGTTCATGGCAAACACACGGAGCGCAACCCTCAGCATTCGGCTCAAGCCCGAAACGAAGAAACGTTTGGCAAGACTGGCAAAGGCGTCAGGGCGCAGCTCGAATTTCCTGGTCGCAGACGCGGTGGAAGTGTATGTCGCCGATCAGGAGAGAATGTTGTCCGAAGTTCGCCAGGCGGATCGCCAGGTCAAGTCCGGACACTACATCAAAAACGAGGACATGAAAGCGTGGCTATTGTCCTGGGGCACCGAGCACGAACTGCCGGTCCCAAAATGCGCCTGCGGCAAACAACACGATGACGAGGCGCTGTGCCAGTAGAGATTGTATGGTCTCCCCTAGCACGAACTCGCCTGCGGGAGATCCGTGCATACGTGGCTAAGGACAAGTCAGTGGCAACGGAGCGATTGGCGATCCGAATTGTCGCGATGGTAGAGACCCTGCGAAACCATCCCCATCTCGGTCGACTCGGCGCAGAGCCGGGAATTCGGGAGCTAGTGATCGGAAGAACTCCTTACATCGCCCTATACCGGGTGGAAGGCCAGCGAGTCATCAGCACGATTTGGCACGGGGCGCAACGGCGGAAAGACTAGAGTTTTCCCCGTGCGAGTTCAAAACATCCAGCGAGCGGTGGTGCCGAGCTTTGCCGGGCGAGGGCGCCCGTCCTACACATTCAAACCAAGGGCGTGCAGGAATGCCCGCCCCCCACTCTAGATATCCAAATTCTTCACATCCAGCGCATTATCTTCAATGAACTTCCGCCGCGCCTCGACGTCTTCGCCCATCAGAGTAGTAAAGATCGTCTCGCACTCAGCGATGTCTTCCAGCCGGACTGACAGCAGAGTCCGCCGCTCCGGATCCATCGTCGTCTCCCAGAGTTGCTCCGCGGTCATTTCGCCAAGACCCTTGTAGCGCTGCACGGTGTATTCTTTGCGGCCTTCGTTCAGCACGTAGTCAAAGAGTTCGCGAGCCGTTTGCTTCTCAACGACCTCCGGTTCTTTGGCGCGCCGCGCGGGAGCCTTGGCTTTCTTGTCGGCCTTCTCCGCATCGGTCCCTTCGCCCTCGACCGTGTCTTCCGCATCGGCCTCGCTGGTCTTGCTTGCTTTCGGCATACTCTCGACCACGAACGGTGGCTCCAGGAATTCCTCAATCTGCTTGTATTTCGCAATCAGCTGCTTGCACTCCGGCGTGGAAGCCAGCGCCCAGCTGATCTCGTGATCCGCGCCCTGCGAGTTCACATAGCGCACTTTCCACAAGCTATGCTCTTCGTCGAAGTCCGTGTCCACGCTCTTCAGCTTCAGGTCCTTCTGCATGCGCTTCAGTTCTTTTTCAACCTTCTCGATCTTTTTCGGAAGATTCTTCTTGTCACCTTCAAAGTCGGCGCGCTTGGCCAAGTCGAGCTTCGGCAGAAGTTCCGTAATCCGCTCCTCGCGCAGCCGCTTGTTCAGCTTGTCGAGGAACCCGAGATACTCGTTCAGCACCGTGATGAACTTGGTCAGCGCGGCGCCTTCAAGTTTCGCGGCACCTTCGCCGTAGCGAATGATGATGCCCTCGGCCGCGCGCTTCACCATGACCTTCACGAACTCGCGCTCGTCCTTGATGTACTGGTGTGATTTGCCCTTCTTGACGCCGAACAGCGGCGGCTGCGCGATGAACACGTTGCCGCGCTTGATCAAGTCCTGCATGTGACGGAAGAAGAACGTCAGCAGCAGCGTGCGAATGTGCGAGCCGTCCACGTCGGCGTCGGTCATCAGAATGATCTTGCCGTAACGGACCTTAGTAGGATCGAAATCTTCTTTCGAAATTCCCGTGCCGAGCGCCGTGATCATCGCGCGAATTTCTTCGTGCGCCAGCATCTTGTCGTAACGAGCTTTCTCGACGTTCAGAATCTTTCCCTTGAGCGGCAGGATCGCCTGGAACCGGCGGTCGCGGCCCTGTTTGGCGGTTCCACCTGCGGACTCACCTTCGACCAGGAACAGTTCGCAGCGGTTCGGATCGCGCTCCGAACAATCGGCGAGTTTGCCGGGCAATCCGCCGCCATCCAGCGCGCCTTTGCGGCGCGTCAAATCGCGAGCCTTGCGGGCAGCTTCACGAGCACGTGACGCGTCGATAGCCTTGTTGATGACCTTGCGGGCAACCGCGGTGTTCTGTTCGAAGAATGCGCCCAGCTTCTCGTTGACCACGGCCTGCACGGTCCCGGCGATATCGGAATTCAGCTTGCCCTTGGTCTGACCTTCGAACTGCGGCTGCGGCAACTTCACGCTGATCACGGCAACCAGGCCTTCACGCACATCGTCGCCCGTCAGATTCTCTTTCACGTCTTTGAACAGGCCCATCTGCTGCCCGGCATAGTTAATCGTGCGCGTCAGCGAAGTGCGGAATCCGGAAAGATGCGTGCCGCCATCAATCGTATTGATGTTGTTCGCAAAGCTGAACACGGACTCCGAGTAGCCGTCGTTGTACTGCAAGCCAATCTCGATGTGCACTTGGTCTTTGTCAGCTTCCATGTAGATCGGCTTGTCATGCAGAGTCTGCTTGCCGCGATTCAGATGCTTGATGAATTCCGCGATGCCGCCGTTGTACTTGAACTCGGTGCGCTTGGCTTCGCCTGTCTTCGAATCGGTGTTGCGCTCATCGGTGAGCGTGATCGTCAAGCCCTTGTTCAGAAATGCCAACTCGCGCAGCCGCTGCGAGAGCGTGTCGAAGTTGTAAACGGTTTCCGTGAAGATGGACCGGTCCGGCAGGAAGCGAACTTTCGTTCCCGTCTTAATCTTCGCAGCGCCAGCCTTCTTCAACTTGCTGGTAGGCTCGCCCTTGGAATAAGTCTGCTCCCAGGTAAATCCGTCGCGCCAGATTTCGAGATCCAGTTCTTCGCTGAGCGCGTTGACGCAACTTACTCCAACGCCGTGCAGTCCGCCGGAAACTTTATAAGTCGAAGAATCGAACTTACCCCCCGCATGCAGCGTGGTCATGACAACCTGGGCGGCGGGAATTTTCTCACCGTCAATATCCATGTTGTCCACGGGAATGCCACGGCCGTTGTCGATGACCGTAATCGAGTTGTCGTCGTGAATCGACACGTCAATCTTGTCGGCAAACCCGGCGAGCGCCTCGTCAACCGAGTTGTCTACGACTTCATACACCAGGTGGTGCAGACCAAGTTCGCCGGTCGAACCGATGTACATGGCGGGGCGTTTGCGCACAGCTTCCATGCCGCCCAGCACTTTGATGGAATCCGCGTTGTAGTCTGCGCTCACGTTGGTGGCTTTGCCGTTCTTATTTTTAGGTTCGACGAGATCGGGCTGCAATTCTTTCGTTGCCATTCTGCTCCGTGGAAAATGCCGGATTCGCGCTCGGCTGGATGGTACGCGTCCGGGACCTGCTCGGCGACCTCAACTTATTGAAATTTCGACTAGTTAGCAGTCGCCTGAGTTGATTTAATTTTACCATAAAAACAGCTCGTCTGGGCGAGTGAATCGGGAGGATAAGCCCCTAATTTTGTTGAGTTTAGAAGGCGGATTCGATTGGTTATCCCTTCCCATTTCGAAACCTCTCCAAAAGCTCAAATTCCTGTCGCTCGGAAGAGAAGAATTTGCGCTCACCGCTTCGATTTGGCCGGGTTAAAACTGAGCTCTTCGATCAGGTCGCTGACCTCTTCTTTGCTCCCTGCAATGAACGTAAACGACAGGATCTGGCCCTTGACGACCATCACTAAAGTCGATTGCCGCATCGTCAGCTTGTCATTCAAGGGCTTGCTGAAATCGGCGCGAACCACTTCGCGCCCGTCGATCTCTCCGGTGGAAGGGTCGCCATCCGCTTTGAGTCCCTTCGCGCCAGCAAGTTCCGTGAGCGGATCGAGATAGTCTTCGGCCGTCTTGAGTCCGGGATAACTCGCCGCTGGTTCCGTGGCGATCACAACCGCGGAGTTCACGGTATCGCCCGCCGCATCCGGTGGCCGCTCGAAAATTGCGAGCAGAATTTCGCCGGAGCCGGCGCTCGCGGATCCTTCTTTTTCGTTTTCCTTCGCTGCTGGCTTTTCCGCTTTGGAGTCGGTTTTCGCCGCATCAGCCGCCGTCGTGCCTTGCGGGTGCATCTCTCGCGTGCGGTCCACCCAGCCGAACGGAATCTGGTAGCGAAATCCGAAAGTTGGGTTGCGATACGTCGTAGCTTCGTCTGCGGCGGAGCCCGGTGCTCGCGTTGGGGCATGCGCTGGCCGTGTTTGCGATACGGATCCCAGCGAAAGCCCGAGGAGAACAAGTAGCAATGCGCAGCGGTAGATCATGTAGTCAGTTGAAGAGCGACTCTGGACTGAATTCAGTGTACATGCCTATTCTGAAGCATCGTGAAAACGCCGCGGCTCTTTTACACCGATCAATACATCCTCCCGCTGCCGTCCGAACATCGGTTCCCCATCGAGAAGTACCGCCTCCTACGCGAGATGCTCGAGGCCGATGGAACCTTCGCTCTGCAACCCGCCCCGCTGGCCGATATCGAGACCATTGAACTTATCCACGATCCCGAATACGTGCGCGCTTTCGTTGAAGGCCGCCTGGGCGAATCTGCCCTACGCCGCATCGGGTTCCCCTGGTCCGATGGCTTAGTCCAGCGCACGCTGGCGTCGGTCGGCAGCACGCTAGCCGCCACCGACGAGGCCCTTGCCAGCGGTTGGGGAGGAACTTTGGCCGGAGGTACCCACCACGCATTCCGCGCCGAAGGCTCGGGATACTGCGTGTTCAACGACATTGCCGTGGCGATCGCGTGGCTCCGCTCCACACACAATGTTCACCGAGCTGCAGTTGTCGATCTCGACGTCCACCAGGGCGACGGCACGGCCGAGATCTTTCGCGACGATCCAGATGTGCTCACGCTCTCGGTGCATTGCAAAATCAACTTTCCATTTCGCAAGCAGACAAGTCGCATTGACGTCGAGTTGGAAGCCGGAATTGAAGATGACGCCTACCTGAATACATTGGCGGATACGCTGCCACAGATTGCGGACTTCCATCCCGAAATCATCTTTTACCAGTCCGGCGTCGATGGTCTGGCGGAAGATCGTCTCGGCAAGTTGTCACTTACGCACGCTGGCCTGCAGGAACGCGACCGGCGCATCGTGAATCTCGCAAAATCGTTACGGGTTCCGCTGGTCATTACTCTCGGCGGCGGCTATGCCAAACCCATCAGCCTGACAGTGGAAGCCCACGCCAACACTTTCCGCACCGCCTACGAGGAGTTCCGCTCCGGTTGATTCGTTGCAGAGTGCCGGGAGTTATAATCGGCCCACTTCGAGGAGTTCCATGATTTCACGCGTCAACTGGGCGTTTTCGTTCGCTTCCTTTTCCGCGCGGTAACATTGATTGCGGCAGAGTAGAACTAGCCCGACACTTTCTTGCAATCTCAGGGATAATTTCCGAATGGAATTGTTGCTCACTGAAACTGAAGTCCGGGTCCTCGGCGCATTGATCGAAAAAGACATCACCACACCCGAGTACTATCCCCTTTCTCTTAACGCACTCGTCAATGCCTGCAACCAGAAGTCGAATCGAGACCCTTTCATGCAACTCGACGAGAACGCAGTGCGGGATGCCCTCGGAGCGCTGCAGGAACATCGCCTGGCTGGCCCCGCACGCGGCGCCGACAGCCGCGTTACCAAGTATGAGCACCGCACGCAGGAAGTCTTCAATTTCACACGCGCCGAAGAGGCCTTACTGTGTGTCCTGCTGCTGCGCGGTCCGCAGACACCCGGTGAACTGCGCGGGCGCACCGAGCGTATGCATCATTTCGAAGCCCTCGACGATGTGCAATCGGCTCTACAAAAACTGATGCAGCGCCAGCCGCCACTGGTGAAGGTTCTCCCACGTCAGCCGGGAACGAAAGAATCACGCTACGTGCATTTGCTCGCAGGGGATGTGGTGGTGCCAGAAATGCCGCTGACAATGAGCTCAACGGCCACTCACCACTCGGGCGATGTCGAACGCATGGCTCGTTTGGAAGAAGAAGTCAGCAGTCTCCGAAAGGAAGTTGCCGAAATGAAAGATCAGTTCGAGCGCTTTCGACAGCAGTTTCAATAACGCGCACCGCCACAACGCTCTACGAGAATTCCCAGCGACGTGCCACCCGGCGCGCGATCAAAAACAGCCCAATGCAGATTGCCAGCAACACAGCAACCTGCGGCCATAAATGAGAAATCGGTTCATCGCGCCAGAAGATTTTGGTGAACCCGTCAATCGCCCAGGCATTAATCGTAAACAGGCCAGCCTTCTGCATTCCTTCCGGCATAAGGTAGCGCGGAAACATACTGCCGCCGATTGAGGACATCACCAGAATGACCAACGTTGAAAGTGCGCCCAGCTGCGCTCGCGTTTTGCAAAGGCTCGCCAGCAGCAAGCCGAATGCGGCCACTGCAACCGCCGTACAGACGCCCATCACCAGGAACCCCGGGATGTGCGACCAGAGGTCCAGTTTGAACACGGCCCATCCCCACAGGAACATCACCACGAGTTGAGAGAAAGCGAGCAGCGAATTGTAGGCGAGCTTGCCAAGCATTAACTTCGTCATCGTCACTCGCGAACTCAGCACGCGGTCCAGTGTTCCGCTCTCCTGCTCGTCCAGCAACGCCCCGGCAGCTCCGCTTGCGGTGAAGAGTAAAAACATCACTCCAATCGCCGCTGCGTAAAACGAGATCATTGGGTTGTTCTTCTTTTCTCCAACGACTGTCCGCGTCGTCACGGCGATGATCCCGCCGCTTCCTGATCCGCTATCTGCCGCACCACTCGCTTGCCGCTCGCGAAGGAAGCGCAATCCGTCATTCAGTCGCTCATGCTGTTCCTTGGTCAATCCGCCCGCAAACTGGTCGAAGTATCGTGATCCCTGCTCCGCCATCAAATCAGGAAGAGAGGTCATCGCCACCTTCTGCAGCATTCCGGCAATCACTTGCGGCGCAATGACGTCGCTAGGGTCTTCGAGCATCTGGATGGTAGGACGATCTGAATTTGCTGGGCCGACTGCAATCGGACTCTCGCCGAAGCCATGCGGGATAACGAGCGCGACGGCCGCCGCTCCCGTTTTGACAGCAGCCTCGGCCGTGGCCGCCGAATACTCGGGTTGCTCAACCTCTTTGACTGGGTCGGGTCGCGTGTTCACCACGAGAGACCCTTCGTGTTGCAAACCTTCAACCAGCCGCCGTGAAACCGGACTGCGATCTTCGTCCGCTACCAGCAACTTGACCTTCGGCGTGCTGTTGCGTTGTCCGCCGAAGATGACTGCAAAAATGCTGAAGAACACCACCGGGAGCACAAAGCTCAGCGCCAGCGCGCCGCGGTCGCGTCGCAGGGAAACCATGGCAGTGCGAACAATAGCTGGGATCATCATCGTGAGATCAGTCGCGCAGTTCCCTTCCGGTCAAATGCAGGAAGACCGATTCCAGATTCGGCTTGCGCAGCGAAACATCGAGCAATTCAAGCCCGGCCTTCGCCGAATCCTCCAGCAGGCTGGCAATTTCAGTCGGATGTTCAACCGTAAATTGCGCCGCTCCATCCACAGCCTTGCCGCCGCGTTGTTCGACCCATGCGGAGATTCGCTCAGCGCCTCCAGCAAAGCGCGCCAGCACCTGGCTGCGTGAGCCGAAAGCACTTTGCACAAGTTCTGCGTTCGTTCCCAGCGCGATGACCTTTCCGTGATCCACGATCGCGATCCGGTCGCACAAGCGCTCGGCTTCTTCCATGTAGTGGGTGGTGTAGATCAGCGACATACCATCCGCATGCAGCTTCTCAATCATTTCAAAGATGTGATTGCGCGATTGCGGGTCCACGCCCACCGTCGGCTCATCCATCAGCACCAGCTTAGGCTGCTGCACCAACCCAGCCGCCATATTCAGTCGCCGTTTCATTCCACCCGAAAGATTGGCGACCAGATCGTCGGCCCGATCCGTAAGCGTGGCCCAATCCAGACATCGCTTCACCGCCTGATCGAGTGCCGCACCGCTGATCCCGTGATAGCGCCCAAACGATTGCAGGTTCTCGCGGCAGCTAAGCCGCGGATAAAGCGCAATTTCCTGTGGGACCCATCCCAACGTCTCGCGAGCCGCAGTGGAATCCGCCGGCGCCCCAAAAACAGAAATCGTGCCCCCATCCGGAATCACGCGTCCCACAATGCTGCGAATCAGCGTGCTCTTCCCCGCGCCGTTCGGCCCCAGCAGTCCGAGGCATTCTCCACTGCGCAGCTCGAGCGTGATTCCATCAACTGCGGTCAGCCCGCCAAAACGCTTGACCAGCGCGCCAACTCGCAATGGCACTGAATTAGTAGTAGACGTAGCCGGGGAAGGCAAAGGCAGGATCTCCTCAAAGACCTAGATCATGATAACGGATACGCACTAAAAACCGATCTTGTTCCCGAAATGCTTGTCAATTTCCGCGTCCGGCGCTCCCGCGGGAACTTTTGCTCCCAATTCTTCGTTCTATGCGCTAGTCTCTGCAACGCGGAGGAATGGTCTTTTGAAGCTGAGCATCGAATCGGTAAGCAAACAATATCGCGGCAACACGTGGGCTCTGCGCGACTTCAGTCTCGAACTGCGGCCGGGTGTGCTCGGCCTACTCGGGCCTAACGGCGCAGGCAAGACCACGCTCATGAGCATTCTCGCGACCATCACTCGCGCGACGCGGGGCCGCGTGCTTTGGAACGACATTGACCTGGCGCAAAATCCCGACGCCATCCGCAAAGTCCTCGGCTACCTCCCCCAGGATTTCGGCGTCTATCCAAATCTGAACGCCGTCGAGTTCCTTGAATACATGGCCGCTGTGAAGGGCCTCGACGCATCCACCAGCCGCCGCCGTATCGACGAATTGCTGAACCTCGTGAATCTGAGCGACGTCCGCAAACGCCCGCTGGGCGGCTATTCCGGCGGAATGAAGCAGCGTATCGGAATTGCCCAAGCCCTGCTCAACGATCCGCAGCTCTTGATCGTGGACGAACCCACCGCCGGTCTTGATCCCGAAGAGCGTGTTCGCTTTCGCAATCTCCTCTCCGAACTTTCCGGCGAGCGCGTCATCATCCTTTCCACGCACATCGTCTCGGATGTAGAAGCCACCGCCACCGACATCGCCCTGATTTCAAGCGGTACTCTAGTCGCGCACGCCACGCCCGAAGCACTCCTGCGCCAGGTGGAAGGCAAAGTCTGGGAAGGCATTGTCCCCAGCGGCGACTTGCAGACAGTCAAACAGAAATACCTGATCAGCGGCACCACGCGCCGCGCTGACGGCGTTCATATTCGCATCCTTGCCTCATCCGCTCCGCCGGCCGCCGAGCCGCTGCCCCCAACTCTCGAAGATGCCTACCTCTATTGCCTCAACACGCATCGCGGAGCCGCCGCATGAATCAAGCGCGCGTGCTCTATCATCTGGTCCGCGCCGACTTCCTCGAGCGCGTCCGCCGTTACAGTTTCCTCGTAACGCTTGCCGCCGCCACCTATCTCGGATACTGCTGCGTGACCGGCAAGATCGTGATCCGGCTCAACGACTATCGCGGCATTTACAACTCGGCCTGGCTCGGCTGCCTGATGACGCTGGTGACCACCACATTTCTGAGTCTCATCGGTTTCTACATCGTGAAGAACGCGATTCAGCGCGACCAGGAAACACGCGTCGGGAGAATCCTCGCGTCCACTCCGATGACCAAGAGCTTCTACACGGTCGCCAAGTCGATCAGCAATTTTGCGGTACTCGCCACCATGGTCATGGTCATGGCGCTGTCGGCTTTATTGATGCAGTGGCTCAAAGCGGAAGACCCGCACGTCCACGTGTGGAGCTTGCTCCTGCCGTTCTTTCTCTTTGCATTGCCCGCCATGGCCTTTACGGGGGCGCTCGCCGTGCTCTTTGAAACCGTGCCGGGGCTCCGTGGTGGCGTCGGCAACGTCGTCTATTTCTTCGTCTGGTCCGCACTCCTTGCGATCCCCGTCAGTTCCTTGGACACCGGCGGCCACATGAGCGACGCGACGTACTATGCCGATTTCACCGGCGTCGTTTCCATCATGGGCCAGATGCAGGAAGACTTGCACGCGATCGATCCGTCTTACAAGAATGGCGCTGCACTCACCATTGGCGATACGGCAACTACGAAGACATTTCTCTGGACCGGCTTGCGTGTGAGTCGCGCCGTCTATTTGAGCCGCTTGAGTTCTTTACTCCTGGCACTCGCGTTGGCCCTACTTGCCGCAATATTTTTCCATCGCTTCGACCCAGCGCGCGAATGGAGCCTGAAGAAAGCGCGTCCCGACATCGTCATCCGCTCGAATGGCGAACTCGCACCAACCCCCGCGAGCCCGGTACAAGCACCCGCGCACTTGACGCCTTTGACACGCTCAAGCAGCGGGTCCAGCTTGCCCAGGCTAGTTATCGCGGAATTGAAGCTGATGCTGAAAGGTCTGCGCTGGTGGTGGTACGCCATCGCAGCGGCCATTTTTGTCGCGAGCCTCGCGTCGCCTCTGGACTCTGTGCGTGACGGAGTAGCCCTCGCCGCCTTGATCTGGCCCGTGCTGCTTTGGTCTCAGATGGGAACCCGAGAGGCACGCTTCAATACAGCCTCGCTGATTTTTTCAGCCGAACACTCTCTCCAGCGGCAATTGCCGGCTGTCTGGATTGCTGGTATCGCCGTCGCGGCGCTCACGAACGGTGGGTTGGGAATTCGTCTGCTGATTGCCCGGGATTATCCGAGCTTATTGGCGTGGATCGCGTGCTGCCTCTTCGTGCCGACCCTCGCCTTGGCACTCGGCATCTGGAGCGGCACCAGCAAGACGTTCGAAGCCATTTACACCGTGTGGTGGTATATGGGCCCCGCGCATCACATGCCTGTTCTGGATTTCCTCGGAACCTCGCCGGAATCCGCTCGTCCTCAGCTCTATCTGATCCTGACAGCGGTTGCCGTCGCGGCCGCCTACTTGGGACGAAGAGTCAAATTGGCGTACGCCTAACTGCACCCTGACCGCGGCTGATCGAATCGAACGCCGCGCGACGTGGTCGGCAAGTGGTCAGCCCTACATCACTCGTTCGTGCGCGTACCCACCAGCACCCAGCGCCGAGATAATCTCCGCGATGTGATCGGGACCGCGCGTCTCCATGGTGATGTCAATCGCCGTCTCGCCCAGATTCACGCCGTGATAAGCGCGATCGTAGGCAGTCTCCACAATGTTGGCGCGATGCTCCGCCAGTATCGAAGTCAACCGGTTAAGAGCGCCTGGAAAATCTCCGAGATGCACGCGCAGCCGCACCAGCCGTCCATCTTTCACCAAGCCGCGTTCGATGATTCTCGACAGCAACGTCACATCAATGTTCCCGCCGCACACCATCACCGCAACCTTCTTGCCAACAAACGGCAGCTTGCGATTCACCAACGCCGCAATCGCCGCCGCGCCCGCACCCTCCGCCAGAGTCTTCTCGCGTTCCAGCAGCAGTAAAACCGCGTTGGCGATCTCCTCTTCTTCCACCGTCACAATGCCGTCCACATACTTCTGCACGAGCGGCAGCGTCTTCTCTCCGGCTCGCCGCACCGCGATGCCATCGGCAATCGTAGTTGCCGCCTTCAGCGTCACCGGCTTGCCTTCCGCTACCGCAACCTTCATGGACGGCAATCGCGAAGGCTGTACTCCAAACACCTGAATCTTGGGATTGGTTTCTTTCACCGCGCAAGCAATCCCGCCAATCAAGCCGCCTCCGCCAATCGGCACTACGACGACTTCCAGGTCCGGATGCTGCTGCATCAATTCCAAACCGATCGTGCCCTGTCCCGCGATGACTGTGTCGTCATCGAACGGATGCACAAACGTCATCCCGCCTTCTTTGCCGCGCCGGATCGCTTCTTCACAGGCCTCGTCATAATTCGCGCCGTACAGCACAACATCGGCGCCGTACCCCCGCGTCGCCGAAACCTTAATCAGCGGCGTCGGCAGCGGCATGCAAATCTGCGCGCGAATCCCCAACTTGCCTGCGTGGTAGGCAATCCCCTGCGCATGGTTTCCGGCCGAGGCCGCAATCACCCCGTTCGCCTTTTCCTCGTCACTGAGCAGCAATAATTTGTTCAGTGCGCCCCGTTCCTTGAAAGCGCCAGTCCGTTGCAGGTTGTCGAGCTTCAGGTAAACCTGGTTCGCCGTGGACTGCGAAAACGTTTCCGACCGTGCGCATGGGGATAGATAGATGGAACTGCGAATGCGGCCCAGAGCCGCCTGGATGTCCTTTAATGTGACCATCTTCAAACCGTTGTTGGGATTAGTGTAGGCAACATCTTACTGGAATGGCCCTCGCGGCGTTCTGACCTCGCGAAACCGGACAATCGAAGGGTCATATGCACCTGGTCAAAGTACGCCCTCCATCATGTACCAATCGGCCGGAACCTACGCCCTTTCGAAACCTTCCCATCCGCCAGAAAGCCCGTCAGAATGGGTCTTTCAAAGGAGTTCATCCCCTGGGACTCATGACTAGCACGACGGTTCGCCCTCCCTCAGCCCCCGTTCCGAGCTTCCGTAAGTCGGTCGCTCGGGTTGCTCTTTTTGACTTGCCCGCTCCTACTCGAGACCTCGTGGCGGAATGCTTCCGCCAGTTTGGTATCGAGACAGTTGTTTGTGCTCACGATCAAGCTCCCCGTCTGCACAAAGAGAAGTTTGAAGCCTGTGTCCTTCCTTTAGGCACGACTTCAGGCGACATCATCGAACTCGCGCGCAGTTCTGCCTCCAACAGCCGCATGGTCATCTATGGTCTCGGCGGCACCGCGCGGGATGCCTTGCGCTATTCCAAGCTTTGCATCAATGCCGTGTTTCATGAACCGCTGGACCGTTCCGCCGCTCTCAAGTTGGTCCGTTCCACACGCGGCTTGGTCATGCACGAGTACCGGCGCTATGTTCGCGTGCCGCTCATGACGGAAGTCGCCGTGACCATGGCCGACAACAGCCGCATGACCGCCACCAGCCTTGAAATCAGTACCGGTGGCATGTCGCTGCGCTGCACACAGCCGCCAGACCCGGGATCTATGGTCGAGGTTACGTTCTCGTTGCTCACCCTCCCACGTGTCTGGGTGCGCGGGATCGTTTCCTGGAAGAAACCCAAATCCTTCGGCCTGCGCTTTGATGAAACCGATGATCGCCGTCGCCGCTTGAAGGACTGGGTTAGCACGTATCTCGAAACCTAGCGAGATCGCAGCCAGGGGAATTCGCGCCTCGAACGGATTCCTCTCCATTGCCCGACTGCAGCTCTGTCTGAGAACTTGTCAGTCCCGGCTACAATGTCTGCGTGAGTTCCTCTCCTGCCGCTGAACCGGGCCTCGCGCCGATGGAATCCCGCCGCTTCTCTTTCCGGCAAAGGGTTCTTCTGTCGCTCATCAGTTGGTCCAGCTATTTCGCGATCACACTCATCGGCTCGACCCTGCGCTATTCCATGTCATGGGAGGAGCCGCCCACGCCTCCCGACGCTACCTATGAAAAGCCCGTGATCTACGCCTTCTGGCATCGCGCCGTTTTTCCAGCGGCATGGATGTGGCGCAAGTTGCGCATCGCTGTGATGGTCAGTCGCAGCTTCGACGGCGAGTACATCGCGCGCACGATTGAGAAGTTCGGCTTTGTAGCTGTCCGCGGATCGAGCAGCCGTGGCGGCGCTCCCGCGTTGCTCGGCATGAAGACTTGCCTTGAGCAGGGCAACCCGGTCGCATTCACCATCGACGGTCCCCGCGGCCCCAAATATGTCGCGAAGCCGGGCCCTGTTCTTCTATCGCGTGTCTCGAATTTGCCGATGGCCGCCTTCTACGTTGCGATCAGCGACGCGTGGATTCTCAACACGTGGGACCAACTCGTCATTCCAAAACCTTTCTCGAAAGCGATGGTCCGCGTCAGCGCAAAAATGCGTGTTCCCGCAACTGCGGACGAATCGCAGATGGCCGAGTTCCACAGCCAACTCCAGGCCGCTCTCGATCGTGTCACCGCCTTTGCGGAGGCGAATGTGGCTCGCGTCGGTTCCGAAGAATTTCCAATCGTGTCGAAAACGTCCAGGCAATGACCATGACCGCCGTTTGACTTTGTTTCTCCCGGCGCGTAAATTTTGCGTTTGTTGTTCTGTTCTTTCTCATCCACCAGGTTCGTGCGACATCGTAGTCCGGCCGCAAGGCTGGAGCTACCGGGAAGCGGGTGCAAATCCCGCGCTGCCGCGCAACTGTAAGCGAGGAAACTCGCGGCTGTTCACTGGGTATCCGTTCTGGATCCTGGGAAGGACGCCGCTTACACCCGGACTCAACTCGAGTCCTC
>Ga0302322_100000321_pt1 | contig 36081 bp, 31 predicted proteins | sample Fen_T0_2_FD_203757 | JGI IMG/M metagenome (GOLD analysis project Ga0302322, IMG submission 203757) | Peat permafrost microbial communities from Stordalen Mire near Abisko, Sweden - Fen_T0_2 | ecosystem: Environmental > Terrestrial > Soil > Wetlands > Permafrost | place: Sweden: Abisko...
GAGGGGGTGACTCACAATCCGTGGGATCTTCACGTCCCCGTTCGTTCGCGTCGCACAACTCGCCAAGCGCCTTGATGTTACGTACCCCACAGCGAAGTCCGACATCGATCGCCTAGTTCAAGCGGGCATCCTGCACGAGCTACCAAACGTCACGCCGAAGACCTTCTACGCTCCGGACGTTTTCAAGGTGAGCTACGGCGAACTCGGGCACGACGGCCAATCCGCCAGTGACGAGCCGTAGCGCTTCCACCCCAAAGCAAAAAAGCCAACGTTCGTTGGCTTTTGGTCTCTCAGCGCACCCGGGAAGATTCGAACTTCCGACCCTCGGATTCGTAGTCCGATGCTCTATCCAGCTGAGCTACGGGTGCGTAGGGGGCGAGTGCATAGCACGGGTTTTTCCAACCGATAGCGGAAAATGCGGTCGGCCCGCGGGTAGGCGTCCAGCGGTACTCAGCCGTGCTTGGCGGTAGATGTGTGCCAGCTCTGAAAAGATTGCAGACGTTGGCGGCGACTATGACAGCCAAGCCAGGTCAGACCAATTTCGGCGCCGGGTTGTGACACTGCAAGGCCTGCTATCTATCCAGGATGACTTGGTTTTTTCAGCGTGCTGGGCGCGTGGCACGGAAGCTGCTTTTAGAGACCTTCGAAACGCCCCGAGGAGTGCAGCCCCGAGACGTCACTTAGGTTGCTTTGCTTCTTCTTAGCCGCTCGACGGCACTTAAAAAACTTGACCTTCGCTTCCGCTTCCTTAGATTTTTAGCTTAAAGCTTCCAGTTTCTTGAGGCACGAGACCCGACGAAGGCGACTTCGCTCGGGTCTTCGCTCATTTTGGGTCCGATTTTCCGAAATGCACGCGCATTTCGTGAGCTTCTTTTCAGAACGCGGTGTGGCCCCGAAAGATTCCCTGGCGACCGGCGGGTTCAGGGCGTGCGCGGCATGCCGAAGACCCGGTCGGAGGGAGCCTGGGCGTGGCAGCCAGCGCATAGCAGCAGCGCGCCGCTCGCGAGCACGACGCCCTGGGGATCGAGCTCTAAATAGCTCCAAACCCCGGCACGTTTGCGCATCACATAGCCGTTCCCGGAAGCGTTGTGGGAGAGCTCGGCCAGCAGCGAACCGTCTGGGAACACCGAATCGGTCACGAGCGCGCCGTAGCTCGCGCGAGCCGAGTCATTGGCGCGTACGTCGACCTGCTGCTCGGGCTGGTGGCCGCGCGAGGCGAAGGGGCCCGAAGTAACGGTCGGTAGGCGCAGCAGTTCGGCGTAGCCCTCCCATGCAGTGGCAGCGGGGGGAGCACTGGCCGAGGAGGACGATGTCGGTTCGGGTGCGCGGCGCCAGGCGTCAGAGGCGCCGGCGAGTGGGCCCTGCGCGGTTTGGGCGCAGCCGCCGGCGCCGGCGCCGGCCAGGGGCAGAGCAACCGCGAGGACAATGGCACAGGCTGCGCGCACTCGGCGGGCATGGTAGCACGACCGTGTGCGGTTCAATGTCGCTGACTGGGGCGCCGGCACTCTGCTGCTGAGCGTCGTCGCGTGCAGTCACCCGAGCGTGACGGCGCCGGCTCTGGTGCCAGTCGCGCAGCTGGCTGTGCACACGCCGAACACGCCGAACACGCGGTCACGGCCGAACACGAGTGCGGAGCTCGACGCCGCTTCGCCGGCCGGTGTGGAAACGGCGCGGCCTGAGCTCGCGCCGCGTTCCGCGGCCGAACGTGGTTGGCTGGGGGTCGAGCTCGCCATGCGTCAAGCCGACGAGCCAGGCGTGCTCGTCCGTGATGTGGTGCGTGGCTCGCCGGCGGCGGCCTCCGGCGTGCTCGTCGGCGACGTCATTTTGAGCGTCGACGGCGAAAATGTGGCGCGTCCCGACGACGTTAGCCGTTTGGTTGCGGTGCGCGGCGCCGGTCAGCGCCTGCACCTCGGGCTCGTACGCGCAAACCTCACGCGCTTGTTGGCCATCGAGCTCGAGCGCTTCCCGAGCGGCGATGAGATCATGCGTCGTCAGTATGTAGGCATGCAGGCACCCGAGTTCGACGCGCTCGAGACCGCCCAGGGCAGCGTCGAACCCCGCCTGGCTACTCTGCGCGGCAAAGTGGTGGTGCTGGAGTTTTGGGCGTCTTGGTGCGGGCCGTGTCACCTGCTGAGCCCAGTGCTCGAGGGCTGGCACGAACGTTTCACGCCGCAGGGTGTCGTGGTGGCCGGAGTCGCGGCCGAAGAGATGCTCGTGGTCACGCGCTCAGCGACGCAGATGGGCATCGCTTATCCGGTTTTCGCGGATCCGAGTGGCGCGACGACCAAGGCATATCGAGCCATGGCGCTGCCCACGGTGTTCGTGCTCGACAAGGGCGGTCGCGTGCGGGATGTGATGGTCGGTTATTCGTCTCCGGGGCTCGCACGGCTGGAAGGCCTGGTAAAACGGCTGATTGAAGAGTCTTGAGCCAAGGCTCCGCCCTCCTCCTATACTGGTCAGGATGGATGAACGAGACCTTGAGCGCGCGCGGGCTCGTGCGCTAGCGGGCGGCGCACCGAAGTACCACGAGAAGAATGCCGAGCAGGGCAAGCTGTTCGCGCGGGAACGCATCGCACAGCTGGTCGATCCGGATTCGTTTTGTGAGGACGCGCTGCTCGCCAATAGTGCCGCGGGAGACCTTCCCGCGGACGGTGTGATTACCGGCAGCGCGCGGATAGCTGGGCGGCCAGTGGCGATCATGGCCAACGATTCGACGGTCAAGGCGGGCTCCTGGGGCAAGCGCACGGTCGAGAAAATTTTGCGCATTCAAGAGACCGCGCAACACTTACTGTGCCCGCTCTTGTATCTGGTCGACTCGGCAGGCGCGCGCATCACCGATCAAGTCGAGATGTTTCCCGGGCGCCGCGGTGCCGGGCGCATTTTCTACAATCAGGTGGGCCTGAGTGGCCTGGTCCCGCAATTGTGTTTGTTGTTTGGCCCGTCGGCGGCGGGCGGCGCCTATATTCCAGCGTTTTGCGACGTTGTGGTGATGGTCGACGGCAATGCCAGCATGTACTTGGGCTCGCCGCGCATGGCGGAGATGGTGATCGGCGAGCAGGTCACGCTCGAAGAAATGGGCGGCGCCAAGATGCACACTTCGGTGTCCGGCTGCGGTGATGTGCTGGTGCAGAACGAGGCCGAGGCGATTGCGTTCGCCAAGTCGTATCTCGCGCTCCTGCCGTCGAATCACGAGCAGCCTGCGCCGCGCATCGAAGGGCGAGCGCCCAAGAGCGGACTCAAGCCGCTCGATGAGATCATCGTTGCAGACGAGAACAAGTCCTTCGACATGCGGCTCGTGATCGAGCACATCATCGATGAAGGAAGCCTGCTCGAGATCAAGGCGCGCTTCGCCAAGGAGATGATCACCGCCTTTGCCCGGATCGACGGGCGCGTCGTTGGCATCGTCGCCAATCAGCCGAAGCATCTGGGGGGCGTGCTGTTCGTAGACAGCGCCGACAAGGCAGCGCGCTTCATCTGGTTGTGCGATGCGTTCAACGTGCCGCTTTTGTTTTTGGCAGACGTACCCGGGTTCATGATCGGCACCAAGGTGGAGCGCCAGGGCATCATCCGCGCGGGCGCCAAGATGATTGCCGCAGTCAGTGAGGCCACGGTCGCGAAAGTCAGCGTGATCGTGCGCAAGGCGTACGGCGCCGGCCTGTATGCGATGTGCGGGCCCGCGTTCGAGCCGGATGCGTGTTTGGCATTGCCCAGCGCGTCGATCGCCGTGATGGGTCCGCAGGCGGCGGTCAACGCCGTGTACTTCAACAAAATCCAAGAAGTCTCGGCCGGCCCGGAACGTGAGGCGTTCGTGAGCAAACTACGTGATGAGTACCGCGCTGACGTCGATCTGGAGAAGTTGGCGAGTGAGCTCGTGATCGACGGCATCGTGCCGTTCGGCGAATTGCGCAGCGAGCTTGCGTCGCGCTTTCAGCGTTATCGAAACAGGCAACGACCGCGCACGAACAAACGCCACATGGTGCCGCCGGTTTGAGTGCCGAGTGATGAGCGCGTGCCGTCGTTACGCCCTGGCCGGCTTCCTCTCGCTGGGCACTTTGCTTGCCAGCGCGCAGGCGTCTGCGCAGGTCGATCTCGGCACCTTTGGACGCGCCTTGGCGCGGCGAGCCAAATCGGGCTCAGGGTTCAAGAGCGCGCTTCCGTCGTTATTTTCGCGTGGCCACGCCGGCGGCGTCCCGCTCATCGTGCACGCACCCGGCGGCGCCCGCGCGCCCGAGCTGGTCTCGGTCGGAGATTTCGCGGTCGGTGAGTTGCCCGCCGCTCGCTTGCTCGAGCTTTCAGCGGCACATCCGACTTGGAAATTCGACTGGGCGCCGCCGCGCCACGTGCTGCTCGATCGCATCGAGGGCTGGGTGCACGCAGCCAGCGTGCGTGAGCAGACTCAGACCTCGGGCAAGGGCGTGGTCGTCGGCGTCGTCGACACCGGGGTCGATCTCGGCCACGGCGATCTGCGCAACGCCGCGGGCAAGACGCGGGTCGCCTGGCTGCTCGATATCTCACGCAGCCCGCAGCATCTGCACGAAGAGCTAGAAGCGACCTACGGTTGCAATCAGAAGCCAGGCTGCGCGGTCTACGCTGCGGCAGATCTCGACGCGCTCAGCTCGAACGCGATTGCTGGTGATGAACCCACCGATGACGCGGGACACGGGACGCACGTCGCTTCGTTGGCGGCCGGCAACGGCCTCGCGAGCCCGACCCCGCGCTACATCGGTGTCGCGCCGGAGGCCACCTACGTCGTTGCGCGAGTGGAGCGCGGCGATGGCAGCATTTACGACGCGGATGTGCTCCGGGCGGTGCAATTCGTGTTCGATCGAGCGGAAGCGCTGGGCATGCCTGCGGTCGTAAACCTCAGTTTGGGCAGTGATTTCGGCGCGCACGACGGCAGTTCAGCGCTAGAGGTCGGCCTGAGTAGCTTCGTTGGACCAACCTTTCCGGGGCGCGCGATCGTGGTCGCAGCGGGCAACAGCGCCGGGCTGTACGACGGCTTGGCTAGCACCTATCCGGGGCCGTTCGGCATCCACACCGAGGTGCACGTTCCGCGCGCTTCGGTGTCACGCGTGCCGCTGCTCACACCCGCACGGATCGGCAAGACCGTGAACGGCTCGGCCTTCGTTTGGATCGCTTTCCGCGAAGGGGACGAAGTCAGCGTTGCTGTCGAGACCAAGGGAAGCACGTTGCTTGCGCCGGTCGGCGTCGGCGAAGGCAACGAGCGCGACTTCGGCGACTATCGAGTTGGAGTGCTCAACGGCACGGATAGCGCGACGGACGACTCGGGCATCAGTCCAGGCAAGCAGAATGCACTCGTGTACATTGACGGCTCCTGGTCGGAGGATGAGGACTTCGCAATTGTCCTCGAGGGTCACGGTAGTGCGCAGCTTTGGTTGCAATCCCAGGGTGACTTGGACCCTGCCGTCGCACTAGGGGCCTTGTTTCCGCGCGCGGAGAAAGAGGGCACGATCAACGTGCCGGCCAGCGCTTCCGGCTTGATCGCGGTCGGCGCGACGCTCAATCGGACGACTTGGACCGACGTCGCTGGCAATGACATCGACATGCCGAACCTAGGTGCGCTGGGCGACACACCGCTCGATACCATTGCCTATTTCAGCGCAGCGGGCCCCAACGCCCTAGGCGCGATCAAGCCGGACATCGTGGCTCCCGGAGTGTATCTCGCCGGCGCGATGGCGCGCTCTGCGGATCCGCGGCGCACCGACAATCAACTGTTTGCCAGCATGGGGCGCTGCCCAACCGACGATGAGTGCTTCGTCGTCGACGAAAAACACGCCATCACCAGCGGCACGTCGATGTCCGCGCCGATCGTGTCCGGCGCGATCGCCTTGCTCTTGGAGCTCGACCCGACGCTCACGCAGGACGCGGTGCGAGCCATTCTGCAAGCCGGGGCCCGCCCGCTCGAGGGCATCGTGATCGACCCGCGCCAGATCGGACCGGGCGCACTCGATCTTGCTGGCGCTCTGCGCGTCGCCAGTGCCGGCGAGTCGCCCGCTCTGCGCACGCCCGGCGCGCACAGTTGGCTCACGCTGTCCGGTTCGTTTGCGCACCCGGATCCGAACTGGCTCCTGACGGGCTACGTCGAATTGCGTGATGACTCGGACGAGATTGCGGACGGCTTCGATCCGCAACGCTTGCAGCTGACGGCCCAGCCAGCGCTGATTCACGAGCGACTCACGCGTATCGCGCCCGGATTTTACCGCTTCGTGTTGAGCGCGCCAGCCAACAGCGGCGGCCAGGAGTTGCGCATCGCAGTCAGCTTCGACGAGCGCGTAATTGCCTCGAAAAACCTGCGGATCGCGGTGGATCGTTGGGTGGCGATTGACGGGGTGTCTGCGCGCGGGGGGTGCAGCGTGGGAGCGGGTTCGGGCAGGTCCACCGACACGGGCAGGTCCTCGTGGGGGATAGGCGTGATCGCGCTCCTTACATGCGTGCGAAGTAGGCGGTGCAGGATTGGGCTTCGAAGGGGTCTTGATCGGGGTCGAAGGGATGGGCCAAATCGACCCCGCCCAGGTTGATGCCGATGGCCAGCACCGCGCGCACGCCGGTCAGATTCACCACGCGACCTTCGGATGAACGGCCCCGCTCTTGGAAGGGCAGATCGACGCGCGCCATCTCGCGCCCCTGATCGTCCACGCTGATCAAGCTCCATTTGAAACTGACCGGCGCCTCCCACTCGCTCTCGAAGCCGAGCGACACACCGATTGGGACTTCGTCCAAGTCGACCCAGATCAGCTCGATGCCGGTGGGCTCGATTGGTCGCGACGCGCGGACGCGGCGCGGGAGCGAAGAGAACTTGATCGTCCAGTCGTAGCGTGGCCGCCCGAACGCGCCGGCCCATTCCAAAAACGGTGGGTGCGTGCCGTCGTCGCGATCGCCCAAAAATGAGCGCGAAACGGCATAGTCACCGAATAATGTGGCGAGCTTTCCGGTGTCTTCGTCCAGACTGTGGCGGAGCACGTCGAATACGTCGGGCTCGTTGTGCCACTGATACGCGCCGGCCGGTGTGCTGCTCGCCGCTGCGGCCAGCAGCGATGTGACGAGCCCGCCGGGAGTCTGCGACGAGCGCGCCTTCTCCAAGAACTCGAAGAGCAGCGTGGCGGCGGCGTTGGGTTCGGCGGATCGCGCCGCGAGCGCTCGCTCGGGGTGGGCTTGCGCGTCGTCCACCGCTTGCACGTCGAGCGAGCCGATGCCGCCCGTCAGCCACCACAGCTCGTTCGCAAAAGCGCGCTGAATTGCCGGCGTTTCCCCGGGATCCAAGCGCTTGGCGATGGCTTCCCCGACGCATAGGGATGCGCTCCGTTCGAGCGAAAGCGCATCGTCGCTCTCGCCCGACAAACAGAACGCGGCTGCACGGTCCAGCGTGTCCAAGCTCAAAGCGTCGCGTTCGGTGGCAAGCTCGCCGCCGTCCCCGGTCAGGTACCAATCGAGCGCGTCGCTGCCGCCGTGACCGTCGTCCGGTATCGGAGCCGGCAAGCGGGACGCACCGACGATGCGCTCGTAGGCCTGCTCGAGGGCTTGCAGTGCACTCAGCGCTAGGGCTGGCGAGCTAGCCGACCCCCGTTGAACACACACCGGCAGCCTAGCCGAACACGCCGCGCCGGCGCTGTGCGGACGTTCACGCTGCGCGGCAACCAATGTGCCCGTTGGCAACTGTGGATCGATCTCGACTGGCGGCCGGATGGTGTGCGGACCTCCGCCGAACAGCAGGGGCGGATCTCGGCGAATTCGGCTATCGGCACGCACGTTCGAAGCCGCAAACAGCACGGTCACTGCCCAACCGAGAGCGATGCCAATCCGAGTCCTGCCGCGCATTTGTCCGGTCGACCTTAACCCGGAACTCGCCTTCACCCGCCGTCGAGATTGAAGCCGGCGCGGCGTCCGGAGATCCGGGGATTGGCAGGAGAATTGACAGGATTTACCCAAGGGACCCTATACTTACGGAATGCCCCTGGCTCTGCGCCGGCGGCCAGCCACCATGAGCCTCAACTTCGATCCGTCGTACGCTCTGGAGTTCGATTTCGGCCGCGGTCAGATCCGCATGGCCAATGCCGGTGAGCGGGTGATCGTCCCCTGTGACGCGTTGCTCGCCTTGTGTCAGGGCGCGAGTGAAGACGCAGTGCGCGACTTCGGTCGTCGGCTCGGCACCGAAGCGGGGCGGGTCATGAATGATCGTTTGGGCGAAGCCTGGCAGGCCTCACTCGAAACGGTGCTCGAGCATCTGGGTGGAGAGCTGGCGCTGATGGGCCTAGGCTCACTCGGTCTCGAACGCTGGGGTCAGGCGCTGGTGCTCTCGTTCAGCCATTCGCCGCTCGGCTGGGCGGGCGATCTGTTGCTGGGTTCGGTACTCGAAGGCGCCATGCAGCGCAGCTTTGGCCGCGACACCGTCGCCATCAAGTTGATGCGCAATGAGCAGAATGTGCGCTTTCTGCTGGCGGGTCGTGCAGGTGCAGACAAGGCGGGCCGATGGTTGGCCGAAGGGGTGCCCTGGGGTGATGTCCTGAGCCGCCTAGCCACGCGAGGTGCTTCGTGAGCCAAGAAATCCAAAAGCTGCAAGAGCTGTTGGCGCGCGTGCAACGGAACGCGACGCTGCCTCGGACACTCGTATCGGCGATCGCGCCGGAGCCTTCGGCGCCCATGCACGAGGCCCCGGTAGTCGCCTATTCGGCGCCCGCGTACACCGCTCCAGTCGCGGACTTTACGGCGGAACAGGTGTTTTTCGATTCGGAGCCGCCGCCGCCCGTCCCCGGGCGTGCTCCGGCCCACGTGCCGCAGTTCGCGCCCGAGCCTGTCACGCAAGCGCGCGCACCCGCCCTCGATGCCTCGGTCGATGATTTGCTGCTCGAGGATCCGTTTCCGTCTGTCCCGCCTGCACCATCGTACAACGACGTGCTCGAGGAAGACCCGATCCCGCTCGTGTCTGTCGCCTCACCGCGTCCGCTCGACCGCGAAGACGATGTCTCGGGCGTGATGTCGATCTCCGAGTTCAGCGAAGAGCAACCCGAAGAGCTTTTGGAAGACGACATCGTCGAGATGACGGCTGAATCCGAGTTGCCACTCGCGAGCAACCACACGCTCGACGAGCTGAACTTCGGCGACGATGATGACTCGAGCGACAAGCGCACGACTCCGCCGCGCGAAGACGATGCGCCCGCTTCCTCTTCGCGCAGCAAGATCGCCGGCACGATGGACGAAGCGTTGGCGCGCGCAGCCGAGCAGATCCAGCTGGAAGAAGGTCGTGAGGTCCCGCTCAAGACTCCGCCGCCGGAATCGGGTCCGCAAGCCGCGACGGCACTGCCAGCAGGCATCCACGCGCCGCTCTCGCCGGACATCGAAGAGCTACTGGAAGCCGATATCCTGCCCAGCGGCGGAGTGCGCTCGGCGCTGCCAACGGCCGAACAATTGGGTCAAACCATCGATTTGGAAGACGCGCGCGGCCCATCGCTCGAACTCGATCAGCCCGCCGCATTCCGCCCGGATCCACTGCAAGACGATGTTCCGAGCGAGGAGCTGGAGGTCACCCTGCCGGGGCGCGAGTTCGCCGGCGGCTACCAAGAGGACCTGATGCCCCCGCCCGAAGCGCGGCAGGAACTGGACGCACATCGGCAGCGCCTGGCGGATGATTCCGTACCTGCGCCCCCCGAGTCGCTCGCCTACCCGTCACAACGGCCAGAGCATCTCGAAGCGCCAACCAGCGGTTTCGCGCCGGTGATCGTGCCCTCGAGCGTGACCACTGACTCGTACAGCGAGAGCGTCTCGACCGTCACCGTCGACGTTCCGTCGAAAGTCGAGTTCGCACCCGAACTTCTCGCTCGTCCCGACATCCACCCGAGCCCGGTGGCGAAATTCATACGCATCGAGCCGCCGCGACCGAATACGTTCATGGAGCTCCTCGACAGTTCCCTGGCGCTTGGCAGCGACTGAGCCAGACTGGTTTGGTGGATAGCGGGCGCGGCGCGCTCGGATCGTCATGAAGCTCGCAAGTCGGCGGCACGCACGCGATGGATCGCTGATGGTGGTCAGTCGCGACGGGCGGCGCGTGGCCTCGGCGAGCCACATTGCGCCTCACTTGCAAGCTGCGTTGGACGATTGGTCGCGTGTCGAGCCGGAGCTGAGACGTCGCTTCGACGCTCTCGAAAGCGGTTTGCTCCCGGGCCAGCCCATCGCCGAGGTCGAGCTCACGGCTCCGTTGCCGCGCGCATACGAGTGGATCGATGGTTCGGCGTTCATCAATCACATCTTGCTCGTGCGCAAAGCGCGCGGTGTTCAACCGCCGCAGACGTTGCGCAGCGAGCCACTCGTGTACCAGGGCGCCTCCGGCTGCCTGCTCGGCCCGAACGACGACTTCAGTCTTGGCGACGAGGCCTTCGGGTTGGATTTCGAGGCCGAGGTGTGTGTGGTGCTGGGCGATACCCCCCGGGGCACTCGCGCGGCGGACGCGGCGCCGTACGTGCGGCTCTTGATGCTGGCCAATGATTGGACCTTCCGCCACTTGGTCTCGCCGGAGTTGGCCAAAGGGTTCGGCTTTTTCGTGGCCAAACCGGCGACCGCGTTCTCACCTTTCGCCGTCACTCCAGACGAACTCGGCGAAGTCTTCCGCGATGGACGGCTGCATTTGAAGCTGGAAACGCGACTCAATGGCGCCCTGGTCGGGGACCCCGACGCGGGCGAGATGCACTTTTCGTTCTTCGACTTGCTCGCGCACGTGACGCAAACACGCGCGCTGACCGCAGGCACGATTTTGGGTAGCGGCACGGTCTCGAATGCAGAGGCCGCGCGCGGCGCGTCCTGCCTCGCCGAGCTCCGCGCGCGCGAGCTGATCGCTCGTGGAAGCGCGAGCACGCCCTTTCTGCGCGTAGGTGACCAGGTCGAGATCGCCATGTTCGACCATTCGGGCAAGAACGTGTTCGGCTCGATTGCCGAGCGCGTCACGGCCTGAACGCAGTCGCGTTTACGCGTCGCGTCGTGCGCGTGGTCCGCGTGGTCCGCGTCGTCCGGCGTGGTCCGCGTGGTCCGCGTGGTCACAGCGCACCCAGACCGACAAGCGACCCGCGCGAGCGGGCTGGCGCGGCCCGCAAATAGGCGTACTTTGGCTAAATGGCAGACCTCGAATCGCTCGGGATCCTCGGCCTGGAAGGTGTGCACTACTACGTGCGCGACTTGGAGCGCAGCACACGCTTCTACGTCGATCGGATGGATTTCGCGCAGGTCGCGGAGAGCGGTGAGGCGCTCAGTGAGGGTGGCCGGCAACGCTCGCGCGTGTTTCGGGCGGGCGACTACCTGGTGGTCTGTTCCATGCCGGTGGGCGAGGGCGGTCGTGCGGATCGCTTTTTGAAGAAGCACCCGGATGGCGTGGGCACGCTCGCCTTTCACGTCAGTGACGCGCAGCGGGCGTTCACGCTGCTCGACGGCCGCGGCGCGACGCCGATCGGGGAGGTCGAGACGCACCAGGACGATGGCGGCACGCTCAAGACATTTTCGATCACTACGCCCTTTGGTGACACCACGTTTCGCTTCGTGGAGCGCCGTGGCTATCGTGGTTTCTTTCCCGGTTTCAGCGAGCTGCCGCGGGCTCGCGCGGGTCAAAATCCGTGCACGATTACGGGGGTCGATCACATCACATCCAACTTCCAGACGATGTCGCCCGCGCTGCTCTGGATGGAGCACGTCCTGGGCTTCGAGCGCTATTGGGACGTCGAATTTCACACCCGCGATGTGGGTCGCGTGAAAATGCGCGACGGCTCCGGCTTGCGCTCGGTGGTGATGTGGGATCGTCACTCCGGTTTGAAATTCGCCAACAACGAACCCTATCGGCCGAATTTCAAGGGTTCCCAGATCAATCTGTTCAACGAGGACCATCGCGGGGACGGCGTGCAGCACATTGCGCTCGCGGTAACGGACGTGATCGGTGCGGTTCGCGTGCTGCGCGCTCGCGGAGTCGAGTTCATGCGCACTCCGCCCACTTACTACGATGCGCTGCCCGAGCGACTCCGCGCGCTCTCGGTCGACGCGATCGAGGAAGACATCGGCACTCTGCGCCAGCTCGAGATTTTGGTCGATGGGCACGGCTCGAGGTCTTACCTCCTGCAGATCTTTCTCAAGGATTCGGCCGGCATGTATGGCATGCGCGAGGCCGGCCCGTTTTTCTACGAATTGATTCAGAGGAAGGGCGATAGCGGCTTCGGCGCGGGAAATTTTCGCGCGCTGTTCGAGAGTATCGAGCGCGAGCAGAGCGCCGAAAGGCGCGAGTAGTGCTGGAGCGCCGGAGCTTCGGAGCTCTGCCAGCAAAGGCACATACCGCGTTGCGCGCCAGCGCGGGTGAGCTTCGCTACGAAGAGTGTATCACCCGCGCCGGCTTCGACGGACCGTACAGCATCCTGTACCACGAGCGGCGGCCGCACGAGGCCGAGCCGGTTATGGCTGCACACGGTTGGGAACTGCTCGACGGGCATCCACCGCGCGCGCTCCGCCGTCACCACTTTCGTGGCGAAGGGCGTCGTCCACGAGGTGGCGCGCCGCTCGATGCGCGCGTCCAATTGCTCGAAAATGACGACGTGGTGATCTCGGTGCTCGCTCCGGACGCCGAAGACCCCGCCTATTTCGTCAATGCCGATGGCGATCAGCTGCTGTTCATTCGTGAGGGCGGCGGTCTGCTCAAAACGCAGCTGGGTGATTTGCGCTTTCGGTCGAACGACTACCTGTGCTTACCGCGCGGGCTCTTGCATCGCTTCTTGCCAGACGCTGGCTTGGCGCAAGAGTGGCTGGTGATCGAGAGCTTTGGACCGATCACGATTCCGCGGCAATATCGCAACGAGATTGGCCAACTGCGCATGGACGCGCCGTATTCCCATCGCGACTTTCGCGCGCCCGAGTTCAGCGGCCCGATGGACGAAGGGATTCGCGAGTTGGTGGTCAAGCGCGGCGGTGCATTCTTTGGGTTCCGCTACGCGAGCTCGCCGCTCGATGTGGTGGGCTGGGACGGTACGTACTACCCAATCGCATTCTCGATTTTGGATTTTCAGGCCAAGGTAGGCATGGTGCACCTACCGCCCACCGTGCACGCGACGTTTGCGTTTCCGGGTGCGTTGGTGTGCAGTTTCGTGCCTCGGCCGCTGGACTATCACCCGCAGGCGATCGCCTGCCCCTATCCGCACTCGTCCGTGGATATCGACGAAGTGCTCTACTACGCGCGCGGCAACTTTACTTCACGTAAGGGCATCAGCCCGGGCAGTATCTCACTCCACCCCGCTGGTATCCCCCACGGGCCGCATCCGGGTGCGTACGAAGCGAGCTTGGGCGGGGGGCGCACGGAAGAGCTGGCGGTGATGCTCGATTGCGTGCGCCCGTTACGAGTGACCAGCGCCGCGTTGGCGATCGACGACCCGAACTACCATCACAGCTTCGTCGACCCGGGCGGCAACCACTCGATCGGTTGATCGCGCAACCAGGTGCGCTGGCGACGCGCAAAGACACGGGTGGCGCGATAGATGGACAGCTCCAGCTGCTCGCCATCGATCGCGCCACCACTTTGCACGGCCAAGGCGACTTGCTTGTAGCCGACCGAAGCGAACGGCCGAGTGTCGGCGTAGCCGCGTGCCAGGAGCTCGCGTGCCTCGTCGATCCAGCCCGCGGCGAGCATGCCTCGGCAGCGTGCGCGAATACGCAGGTCGAGCTCCGCCTTTTCGCGCCGCACCCCGAGTAGGCGCGCGCTGTGGCGCGAAGTCTTGAAGCCGTGCTGCGCCTGCCACTCGCTCATGCGCACTCCGGTGAGCTCGTATACCTCGAGCGCGCGACTGACGCGCACGAAGTCGTTGGGCGCGAGCCGCAGAGCCGCTTCCGGATCGACCTTTGCGAGATCTTCGTGCAAGCCCGCCCGTCCGACATCGCTGACTCGCAGCTGATGCCGGGCGCGCAGTTCCAGATCCGCCGGTGGTGCCGGCACTAGCCCGTGAATCAACGCGCGCACCCACAAAAACGTGCCTCCGCACACGATTGGCCGCTTGCCCCGCGCGCGAATATCGGCAATCGCGAGCTCCGCCAGCTCGGCGAAGCGCGCCGCGTCCATCGGTTCACTCGGCTCAATCACGTCGGTCAGATGATGCCGTGCACGCGCTCGCTCCTCACTGCTCGGCTTGCCCGTGCCCAGCTCGAAGTGGCGATAAACTTGCACGCTGTCCGCGCTCACGATCTCCCCGTCGTGCTTTTCACACAGCTCGATTGCGAGCGAGGTCTTGCCCGAGGCAGTGGGACCAACTACGACCCAAAGTAAGTCGTCAGGGTGAACGTCGACGGACATACTGGTCTAACGCCGTCCGACTTTGCGCTCGAGCTCGGCCCAGCTCAAGAAAGTCACGACGGGTCGCCCATGCGGGCAATGACCCGCGAAATCCGCTTCATCCAAGGCCTCGAGTAACGCTTTGACTTCGCCGGGAGCAAGCGGGTCGCCGGCACGGATCGAGCCGTGGCAGGCCATGGTGGCAAGCGCGAGATCCACGGCGTCGGAGAAGCCGCGCCCACCTTTGCGCGAGACTTCGGCCAGCAGATCGCGCAGCAAGCGTTCGGCACTGGCGCGCTGCAGCAACTTCGGAACCGCGTGAATGCTGATGCTGTCCGGCCCACGCACCCGCACGTCGAGCCCGACCTCGGCCATCTCTTTGCCGCGTTGTTCGATTAGCTCGACCTCCGCGGGCAGCACTTCGAGCGTGACCGGGAAGAGCAATGATTGCGAGGGCACTGCGCGGCCCTGGTATTGTTTGCGCAGACGCGTGAATGTCACGCGCTCCGCGGCGGCATGTTGATCGAGCAGGTAGATCCCTTCGCGACTCTCGCACAATAGGTACGTTTGGCGGAGCTGTGCGACGAACGTCAGGCTCGACCAAGCAATCTCCGGCTGAGGACGATTGGGCTGCGCGGACGAATCTCGCACGGCAATCGGTGGCGGGTCGAGTGCGAGCAGCAGTTCGGCGCTGGAACGCGCGCTTTGATCGCCGCCGAGCGATGCCAACGAGGGCATGAATGGCGGCGTCTCCAGCAGCGGATCGGCCGACTTTGGCGCTGCTGCAGCGGACCATGGGCGTTCGCCCGGAGGCGCACTGGGCGCGGCCAGCACGTGCGCCACCGGTGCGTCCGCGCGCGGCTTGGCCCAGGCGTTGCGATTGGGCGTGGGCAACGAGAACGCGCCGGCCAATGCGCGCGACAGCGTGCCGTACAACGCATCGGCGGTCGCGCGTTGATCGGCGAAGCGCACTTCGGCCTTTTGCGGGTGCACGTTTACGTCCAAAAATTCGGGCGGCAAATCCAAGTACACGACGCCGCGCGGGTACCGCCCGCGTTCGAGCACACTGCCGTATGCCTGCGCGATCGTCACGGCCAGAGCACGGTCCCTCACCGAGCGGCCATTGACGAACAAGCGCAGCCCACCCGCGCCGCTGCGCGCGTGCTCGGGTCGGGACAAGTAGGCCTCGATGCGCAGTGGCCCGCGCGTGCCCTCACAGTGCGTCAATTCCTCTCCGTTGCAGACCTGTGCGACGCGCTCGGCGCGGCCGCTTGCGCGCAGGAACTCACGCACTTGCCGGCCATCGCGCATGAGCGTGAACGTGACTTCGGGTCGCGTCAGCGCCGCCGCTTCCACGACCTCGGTAACGTGCCCGGACTCGGTGCCCGTGGAGCGCAGGAATTTGCGGCGTGCTGGGATATTGAAGAACAATTCACGCACTTCCACGCGCGTGCCGACGGCCATGCCCGCTTCACGCAGTATTGGCGTTTCTACGCCTTCGATCAGCACCTCGACGCCCGCGTCACTATTGGCCGGCCGCGAGCGCAACGCGAAACGACTGACCGAGGCGATGCTCGGCAAAGCCTCGCCACGAAACCCGTAACTCACGAGGTTGTTCAAATCACTGATCGCAGTCAGCTTACTCGTCGCATGGCGCTCCACGCTCAACCGCGCGTTCTCCGCACTCATGCCCACGCCGTCGTCACTGACGCTCAAGCGCGCCACGCCGCCGCCTTCGATCTCGATGTCGACACGCTGCGCACCGGCATCCAGCGCGTTTTCGATCAACTCTTTGACCGCGCTGGCCGGGCGCTCGACCACCTCACCCGCCGCAATTTGGCTGGCCAACGCTGGCGATAGAACGACGATCTTGGGTTCCAAGGCGGGTGCTCCATGAGCATTACACCGGCCCGGTTCGCGCTCAAATGAGGGTCATCCGGACCGAACACTCACTCCTGCGGAGTTGCTGCTCGAACACGGGCTGAACGGTTTGCCCGCTGGACCGAAGCTAGAGCTCGCTAGAGCAGGCCGGCGCGCATGGCGGCTTCGGCAAGGCCACCACCGCTGGTGTGGTTGGACTTCAAAACATCCGTCGCGGCCGCTTTCACGGCGTTTGGCGCCTGTGCCATGGCGAAGGAACGGCCGGCACGGCGCAGCATCGGAATGTCGTTCAGCCAATCACCGACGGCGACCACTTCCGCAGCGGTTACACCGTGGTGGCGCGCGACCCAATCGATCGCGGTGCCTTTGTCCACGCCCGACGCGCGGACGACCAAGCCCCAGGTCCCCGAGAAGCCCGGACGCCCGACCTCGAACATCACGCACTGCAGGTGCTTGTCGTTACTCTTGATGAACTGCTCGGCGCTGCGGATCTGATCCGGAGTGCCCAGAGCCACTAGCGCGGACAGTGGTGCACCCGGCTCGCGCCAGGCGTCGAAGTCAGTCAAGCGGTCGACTTGCTGGGTGCGCTCCGTCCAGGTGCTCACATAGTCCAGGTATTGTGCGCCATGGGCGTCGTGGAACAGCCGGTCACCCGAGAACGCGAAGGCCGCCGGTCGAATCCGACCAAGCGCGGCAAACAAAAGCTCGGTGGCGACGTCCGAGAGCGGCGTGCTGTGCAGCTCCAGGTGGTTCGTGGAGTCGACGATGTGACTGCCGTCGATGCACGCCACGGGACCCAAAATACGCAGAGATTCAGCGATCTCGCGGGTCCCGGAATACATTCGTCCGGTGCACAGCGTGACCGGCACGCCGCGCGCTATCAGTGCTGCGATCGCTTCGGCGTCGCTCGGGTGCACTTCCCCATCAGCGCCCAGCAGTGTCCCGTCGATATCCGTGACGAAGACCTTTGCCACGCTTCCCATCAGCGGACTAAACTCGTGCAAGGGGGCTGCGCCGTGCGAGCAGCGCGACCCCCGACACGTCAGTTCGCTAGATTGGCCGGAGCAGCGCCAACCGGATACACGGACACGCGTTTCTTGGTGCGCGATTCGTGCTCGTAGGTCACCGTGCCGTCGACCAAAGAGTACAGCGTGTAGTCACGACCCACGCCGACATTGCGGCCCGGGTTGATGGTCTGGCCGACCTGGCGAACCAGGATGCCGCCGGCGCGAACTTCTTCGCCGCCGTACACCTTCACACCACGGTACTGGGCGTTCGAGCCACGACCGTTGCGCGTAGAGCCGCCGCCTTTTTTGTGTGCCATTACGCGCTCACCCCGGTGAGGCCCGTGATCTTCACGGCCGTGTAATTCTGACGATGGCCCGCCTTCTTGCGCGAGCGCTTACGCTTGCGGAACTTGAAGACGATCAGCTTCGGACCGCGGAGCTGGCGAACGATCTCGCCCTCAACCGAAGCGCCGGAGACTAGCGGCTTGCCAAACTGCGGCGAGTCGCCGGAGACCATGAGAACCTGGTCGAATTTGATTTTGGTACCCGGATCGCCCTTGAGGAGCTCAACCTGAACGGTTTCGCCCTCTGCGACTCGGTACTGCTTGCCGCCGGTGCGGATAACTGCGTAGGCCATGGGAATGGGGCGCGGAACCTAATTCATACCCAGCAGCCAAGCAAGCACCTAACCGCAATTCTCTCACTATAAATGCTGAACCGGTGCACAGGGCACAGGGATCGCGGGCAAATCGGCTCGTTTTCCCAGTTCAGCGACCATCGAGACCAGCGACGTCGGTAGTGAAGGAGTGCGTGCCGCCCGGCCGAGCTGGCGGGGGTGCGACGGCCGCTGCGCTCCGCGGTCCGAACGCAGCCCTCACGGCGGGCCGACACAAGACGATGATCGTGACCGTGCCCAGCAGGCTGCCGAGCGGGAAATGCATGCAGTTCATGGCCGAGGTGAGCACGCACAGCGTGTGATTTTTGCGCTCCCGCAAGCAACGGGCGCTGAGCAGATTGAGGGTGACAGCGGTGATGCCAAACAGCACCGCGAGCACCCCCATCCCTAGCGGCAACCAACCGAAGGCCGCGCCCTTGGTGGGTGCACTGCCCGGCAACCTGCCGAGCAGGATGCCGACTCCCATCGCACCGTAGATCGCACCCAAGAGTGGAATGATGCTCGCGAGCGCTGCTGCGACGTAGTGGAGCCGTCCGAGTATCCGCAATTGTTTTTCGTCATCGTGATTCATGACGGGCTTATCGGGACGAGGGATGGGTTCGTTGCGCAAAATCGTGGTTTCGCGTTCGGCACCCGAACGGCGAACAGGCCACCCTGGTCAGCAGCTCGGGATGAGCTCGTAGCAATGCAAGCTCGTCCGACAGGATCGCGGTGCTGGCGTCGCTCTCTTGCCCCCGACCCGCTCGGCGCGGGCGTAAGTTTCAAAAGTGCGCGACGGCGGTGAATGGCGAGCAACTACCCTGGGCGTCGCCCGATAGGGGTTCACAACGACCGAGCTTCAGAATGGAAGGGACGACCATGAATCCAGCTCCTACGAGAACCCAAACACACCATCGCCTCGCGACTCCGCCTTCAACGTCGGCGCTCTCGACCAACCACGCGCTCGAACAGATGCAGGCGGCCCTTGCCCGGCAAGACCGCGAACTCAACGCGGCGTACTCGTCGATGACCGGACTTGTCGATGTGCGGTTCGCGGTTCACCCCGAATTGCTCGAGGAGATCGACATAGCGTGCACGACTCGCCCAGCATCACCTGGAGCGCTGCTCACCCTGGCGCGCTGCTGAGTGCGCTCATCGAATTCATTCTCTATCGAAATAGGAAACCAATCATGCCATCTGTGTCAGCCACTAGCGACAACACCGTCTCGCCCGTGCAGAGCTACTACGATCAGGATCCCGACGTGCAATCGCTTACGGGCGACTCCTTGCTGGTGTATTGCCAGACGAGGATCGGGGACCTCGATAGCGAGATCAATCTGCGAATGGGTGATCAAAAGGCCGCCCTTGCACGACGACAAGCGATCCAGTCCGCCGAGATTGAACTGAAGAAGTACGGCGACAGCGGGCCTCAAAATCAAGAACAATGGGACGCCTGCGAGAGTGCCCTGAGAGCCGCCGAAGCGCTGCTCCCGCCAGGCGATCCCGGCGCAGTGTCAATCGAGAAGTTCCGTGTCGATCTCGAGCATCAATACTGCCGGGATGTCGCGCCGGACCCGCACTACCCCAAGGACGGTGAATGGAAAGGCACCATCGACGGCCTAACGAAGATGGAAGACGACATCAAGGGTGGAGCCGAAATCGAGATGCTTCAGCTGCAGCAGCTGATGTCCCAGCGCCAAACGGCCGTGCAGCTCACGACCAACATGATGTCGAAGCTGGACCAAACACAAGATAGCATCGTCAAGAACGTTTGAGGAGTCGAGCATGTTGGACGCAGCATCGTTCGTGTCACAGTTTCGACGGGATCCACCTGGCCCCATCGAGACGGTCGAAAAGTTGTACGGTCTCGGGCACTGGCTCCTGGAACAGGAACGATACGCGGACGCTGCGTTGGCGTTTCGAACAATGCTGCGGAGCGCCCCGGACGACGAGCGGAGTTGGCTCGCTCTGGCCGCGTGCCACGAGCGAGTCGGGCAATTTCGGATTGCTTTGGAGCTCTACGGTGCGGGCGCGGCGGTCGTTCCGACGTCGGTGCGGTGTCAAATTGCCCGCGCCCGTCTGCTGCGTCAATTGGGTCGGGATTCCGAAGCGGACGATGCTCTCGGCCGGGCCTCGGAAGTTGCGAGCGACCTTGGCGACGATGAACTCGTTCGATTCGTCGAGGCAGAGAGGAAGAGCCTATGTCACTGAGCGTCCAAAGCGGTCAGGCTTCTCAGCTCGGAGCGTCTGCTGAATCTGAGCAATCGCCTCCCGCGTCCGGGGCCCAACTGGTCGTTCTGCTGCCGACTCCCAGTGGAGACGCTCAAGCTGACGCCATGTCTTGGATGTATTTGCTCACGTCGAAGCAACAGGCGCTCGATGTCAGCAATGGACGGGACAACATCAATCGAGTGCAGGAGCAGCGCGCGGAGGCGTACAAGCAGGAAATCGAGGCAATCAAACAGGCCATCGAAGCGGCGAGCCATCACAGCTTTTGGGACAGTGTTGCCAGCGTCGCTCTTACGATCGGGAAGGTCGCTGCCGTCGTCGGGTCGATTGCGGTTGCCGTAGGCACCGGCGGAGCAGGAGTCGTGGGTGTGATCGCGGTAGCCGGTGCACTGCTCTCTAGCGCGGGCTTCGTGGAAGGCGAAGCGCACGTTCTCGAGAAGTTGGGAGTGGACGAGGGAACTGCTACCTGGGTTGGCATTGGGCTCTCGGTTGGGGGCGCCGCCTGTACGGGTGGGGCCGCACTCGCCGCGGACGCCGGGGAGATCTCGGCGACCGCCTGCACGATTCAAAAGGTCGCCACGGCCACGACGGGCGCTGCTGCGATGGCGGGTGGCGCCGCGAAAATCGAGGCAGGGCAGTACCAAGGAGACCAGGAGGACGCTTTGGCGGATGCAGCGAAAGCGCAAATGGATCAGGCGCGCATGCAGCGGCTGCTGTTCATGATCCTCGATCAGCTCAAGTCGTCCGAGGCTTCGGACGACAACACACTCAGGGCATTGCGCGGTGCGCTGAGCACCAAGGGTGACACCCTGGTTCTGACTACGTCGATGAGGGCGTGATGACCTTTCGAATCAACAACAACTCTTTGCTCGATCCGACGGACGCCGCAGAGGCGGCAATCATGGCCTCGACCCCTGCTTCATCTCAATCCGCTCGGGCCAGCGATCAGCCTTCGGTGTTGCCTGATCCGGTCGGGCAGATGGCGAGCGGCGGGGACATGTTGGCGGAACTCGTCGCGTTGCTCACTTTAGCGAGTCGAAGCGATCGCGATTCCGCGCGACAGGCTGAGCGGGCCGAGGATATGGCCCGCACGCAAGCAGAACAACAGAAGGTCGCAAAGATGCGCGAGGAAGCGGATGACATTCGTGCAGGCGCCTGGGCTGCAGGTCTTGCGGACGTCGGGCAGGGTGCTTGCGAAGTCGGCGGCGCGTTCAGCACACAGCTCGCGTCCAAGTTCGACTGGAACGACGGGTTCAAGGCGGCGAGCATCGGATTCAAGGCCGGCGGCGAGCTCGCGGGCGGCCAGTACAAGGCGATGGAGAAGCTTGACGCCGCTGATGCTGAACAAGCGGGGGCCAGTGCCGATCGGGCCGGTCGCGGCTCTAAGGAAGCCGCTGAAGATGTCGACAATGCGCGCGAATCGTTGAAGAAGGTCGCTGCGTTCTACGAACAGATGCTTCAAGCACAGAGTGCGACGTTGAACGCGGCCGCGAACTGGCGCACGTAGTGCTGCGAAAGTCGTTCGCTGTTTACCTGGTCCCAGCATCCGAGATTGTGGGTGCATGTGATCTGCCTGCGGTAACGACTTCGAACGACGGGCCGAGGGCGGTCGCGTTGTAGACTTGGTTGGGCAGGCGCGTATGCTTGGGGAGGATCATGAGTCGTCTTCTTTCTGCGCTGGGGGCGTGCGCGCTGTGCATGGCGTCGGGCGGCCTTGCGCTTGCGGCTCCACGCACTGCGGGGGCCGCGCCGAAGCAAAAGCCGCACGCGGCTGCGCAGAGCAAAACCACCAAGAAGAATCCGAAGAAGGCCGAGCCGGAGGCCGACGCAACGAGCGGGGACGCCAAAGGGGATGACGACAAGGTCGAGGCCAAGCCTGACAAAGGCGAGCCGGGGGCGGTAAAAGCCGCAGGAACCAGCGCCGCGAAGGTCACCCCTAACTCTTCTGCGACGGCTGCCGTCAAAGAGACGAAGGAAACGAAAGAGGGCGTGAAGACCTACAAGTTTGGCACCATCGAGGTCGAGGGTCGCTTGAAGTCGCCTCAGATCATTTATTTTCTGCGCCGTGTGCGGGCAGAGTTCGATGCGGGCCTCTTGGGCCATCGCTCGTTCATGCGTGAACTGTCTGACACTCGGAATAATCCCTCACTGCGATGAGTACTCCTTCCCCCTCTACCGAGGCGCTGCCAATCGTGCTTCGTACCGCTGCCGTGTGGGGTACGACCGTGCTCGCCGTGCGGAACCTGAACAGCGGACAATCGCTCAAGCTGAGTGATGGCGAGGACAACCTCGTCGCCAAGCCGGACGGCTCGCAGGTGGCGGACTTTCCGGTGCGCGCAGTGGGCAAGGGCTGGGAGCTCGATGCACGCGGCGCGACCGGCGGCGAGCTCCTGCTTCGCGGTCGCCGCGAGAACCCGGCAGATCTCGGTCGCTCGGGTGCCCCCATCCCGATCGTGGCCGGTGACTACGGGCTGATTCAGTACGGTAATTTTTCGGTCTTTTTCCAATTCACGCACGGCGCGCCGGTTATCGGTCGCCGTCGCCGTCCGGATTGGGCGCTGTTGTTGTCGTTCGTCTTTGCGGTGGTCGCAGTGGGTGGCGGCTTGGCGTTGATTTGGGCCATCACCACGCCTCAGGGCATTCCGAAGCCGCTCGAGCTGACCAGTCAGCAAGAGCTCGAGCTGCAGTTCAATCTCAAAGAGGATGACACGCCGCCACCTCCGCTCGCCGCGGGCAAAGAGGAGGACAAGGGCCAAGGCGTCAAAGATCCGGGCGCCAAAGACAAGAAGGAACAAGGCGGCGGGAAGAAGATCGCAGGCACCGAGGGCAAACTCGGGCGCAACGGCAAGGAGACGACCACCAAGCAAACTGGCGATATCCGTGCAGGTTTGGGCGGGATGTCAGAAGCTTTGTCGAGCGACGTGGGCGATGAAATCAAGAAGACGCTCGGCACGATCAGCTCGGTCGCTGATGCGCTCGGCGGTTTGCGCTCGGATCAGATCGTGCTGGGGGCGGGTAGCGGCACGGGCCTCAAGGGTTCGGGCAAGGGCGGAGGCGGCGACGCGCCGGGCGGCGTGCCGTTCGGCTCGGGCACGCTCGACACCGGTTGGGGTCCGGGCAAAGGCGGTGGTTTTGGTTCCGGTTCGGGCGGCCCCGGTGGGCGCGGCCTGGGCGGCAACGGCAAAGGCGGCTTGGGCGGCGGCGACGGTACCGGTAGCGGCAATGGCACCGGTGACGGTGAGCACAAAGTCGCGGGCAAAACTGCGGCCGCTGCCGGACAAGGGCTCTCGGCGGAGCAGATCCGACGCGTCGTGATGTCGCGCATGGGCGCGTTCCAAGCTTGCTACGAGATCGCCTCGGCACATGACCCGACGCTCAAGGGCAGCGTGGGTGTGGCCTTCAGCGTGAGTCCGGGTGGCTCGGTGTCGAGCGCGAGCATCACGGGTTCCTCGCTGAACAATCCCCGCGTCGAGGGCTGCATCCTGCGGCAGTTCAATCGCCTGCAGTTCCCGACGGCGGACAAAGCGTCGGGCGCGAGTTTCCCGTTCGCCTTCCGGCCCGGCAAGAAATAGTTCGAGCGTCGCGCGCGGGGCGCGTGGCACGCCCTTGGCATAGTCCAAAGTTTTGGCCGAACGAGTTCCTCAAATGATGCGAAAAATCGGGCAATCCGTACGGGTTTGGACGGGGGTGAGGCGCCCCGAGGCGTGGGTTTCGAGCCCCCAGCTGCTGTCGGTGTTTGTCGTCTCGAGCGGGCTTCTGATCGCCATTGGCTGCGGCTCACAGGAACAATCGCGCAATCTGCAACCGGAAGAAGTGGGCCTCACGCCAGACGTGCCGCCGATCTTCGAAGATGACGAAAGCAAGCTATTCGAGGTCAAGCGCGGGCTGCAGTTTCCAATTCTGGATCCCAGCGCCGCACAGGCTGACGCACTCAATCAGGTAATGGTCGAGCCGTACGGCCGGAAGCCGTGGGTGACGAACAAGGACGTCAAGGTGCAGCTCACTTGGACGCTCAGCAATCTGGGCGAAGAGCAGCGCACGGTGGAGCTGCTCGTCGACCCTTGGAACGAGTTTGGTCGTTATTACCCGGGCATGTCGCTGACCAATGCCCAACAGCAGACGTTCAAGCCGAACTTCTCCGGCATCGACCGCTACTACGTGCTCGAAGGCAAGGCCTCGGGGGCATCATCGCGGCGTCACGGAACGTTCACCTTCGACGACATGAACGAGATGGCGATCGACTTTGCCACCGTGCAGGCGATGATCAAAAACCCGCCGCCACTGCCCAACGGCGTGCAGGAAGACCCGGACATGATGGTCGATCCCGTGCCGATCTACGCGAATCATGCCTTCAACTTCATCAATCATTCGTACGATGACGTGTTGATTGCGCCTTACATTCCGGCGGTGATCGCTGGACTCACCGGCGTCGACTTCGGTTTTCGCACGACGCAAGACCTGTCCACCCTCGAGCTCGAGATCCAGATCGAGGTCGTAGACTTGGGCCAGGGGCGAGTCCAAGAGGCGGGCACCGCCGAAAAGCTGCTGCCGAAGACGACCGAGGTCGTGACCGTCGGCAGCGCCGTGCCTTCGGCGATGTAGCCGCGCGGCCGTCTGTTCGCCCGCGGCGGCTCGTGCTACGCAGGGCGCGTCATGAGCCGCATTTATCGTACGCTTCCGCCCGAAGGCACTCGTCTCGGGATCGCATTTTCTGGGGGTCTGGATACGCGCTGTGCCGTCGCTTGGTTGAGCGAGAAGGGCATGAAGGTGTTCGCGTACACCGCCGATCTGGCGCAACCGGACGAAGACAACCCCGCGGCCATCCCGGCGATCGCTCTCGCGCACGGTGCGGTCGAGGCCCGCCTCGTGGATTGTCGTGAAGCGATGGCGCGTGAGGGCGTGGTCGCCATTCAATGTGGCGCGTTCCACCTGTCGAGCGGCGGCAAGAAGTACTTCAACACCACGCCGCTCGGGCGCGCAGTGACTACGACGGCCATCATCCGCGCCATGCGCGAGGATGACGTGCACGTGTTCGGGGATGGCAGTACGCACAAGGGTAACGACATTCAGCGCTTCTACCGCTACGGCATTCTGACCAACCCGAACTTGAAGATCTACAAGCCCTGGCTGGATCAGCAGTTCGTGGACGCCTTCGGTGGTCGCACCGAAATGAGCGAGTATTTGAAGAGGATCGGCCGCCCCTACACGATGAGCACGGAAAAGGCGTACAGCACCGATGCCAACGTCTTGGGCGCCACGCACGAAGCCAAGGACCTCGAGCACCTGAACAAGGGCATGCACATCGTGCAGCCGATCATGGGCGTCGCTCATTGGCAGGCTGACAAGGCGATCGCCGCGGAAGACGTCACTGTTGATTTCGAGGCCGGCTTTCCCGTCGCCATCAACGGCCAGCGCTTCACTTCGTTGATCGACTTGGTGCTCGAGGCCAATCGCGTCGGCGGGCGGCACGGCTTGGGCATGAGCGATCAGATCGAAAATCGCGTGATCGACGCCAAGAGCCGCGGCATCTACGAAGCGCCGGGCATGGCGCTCTTGCACATCGCTTACGAGCGCTTGCTGTCAGCCGTGCACAACGAAAACACGCTCGATCTGTACTTCACGCTCGGTCGCCGTTTGGGTCGTGTGCTGTACGAAGGCAAATGGTTCGATCCCGAAGCAATGATGCTCAAAGACGGCCTGACGCGCTGGATCGCGCCCAGCGTCACGGGCAGCGTCACGGTGCAACTGCGTCGCGGTGACGACTACTCGATCATGGAGACCAAGGCTGAGTACATGGCCTATGCGCCTGAGAAGCTCTCGATGGAGCGCGTCGAAGATCCCGCGTTCTCGCCCGCCGATCGCATCGGCGCGCTCGAGATGCAGAACCTGTCCATCACGGACAACCGCAACTTCTTGATCCACCACCTGGATAGCGTGGCGCGCCTCAGTGCAGCCGCGACGGCCAGCCCCTTGCCCGAGTTGCTCGGCAAGACCGAGAAATAGCAGTCGCCGATGGGCGAGCGGGCGGTCAGCGCGTTCGGAATGCTGGTCATGATGGCGCTAGCATTCGCGCTCTGCCCTCCCGAGCGCCGGCGCCTGGTCAAGCTGCGCACGGTAGGCGGCGGTCTACTGATGCTGATCGTGTTTGCGATAATCGTGCTCCGTACGCCGGCCAGTCGCTTGTTCCTGCTCGGCAACGACGCCGTGGATCACTTGCTCGCCTTCAGCCGAGACGGCGCAAGCTTCCTGTTCGGCCGTCTCACCACCGATACGGCTTCGTTCGGCTTCATCCTCGCCTTCCAGGTGCTGCCCACGATCTTGTTCTTCTCGGCGTTGATGTCCTTGCTCTATCACCTGCGGGTGATGCCTTTCATCATCGAGGGCTTGGGCCGGTTGCTGATGCGCTTTTTGAGCACGAGCGGCGCTGAAAGCTTCTCGACCGTGGCAGACATCTTCGTCGGGCAGACCGAAGCACCCTTGGCGATCAAGCCGTATTTAGCCAAAATGTCGATCTCCGAGCTCAATGCCTGCATGGTTGCGGGTTTTGCCACGACCGCGGGCGGCGTGCTCGCCGCGTACGTGGCGATGCTCAACCACGCCGTGCCGGGCATCGCTGGCCACTTGATCGCCTGCAGTGTCATGAGCGCACCCGCCTCATTGGTGATCGCCAAATTGATGCTGCCCGAACGAGCGGGGCGCGACCACGAACACGAAGCGCGCGTCAACATCCCGCAATCGAGCGAAAATTTCTTGGACGCGATCACCCAGGGTACCGGCGATGGCATCCGCTTGGCTGTCAACGTCGGCGGCATGCTGATCGTGTTCCTGGCTCTGACGGCCATGCTCAATGCCGCGCTCGGCTATGTCGGCGGCGCGCTCTTCGGTCACCCGCTGAGTTTGGAGTCGATCTTCGGCTGGGTGTTCGCACCGCTCGCTTGGGTGATGGGCATACCGAACGCGGACGTGCTCAAAGTAGGCCAGCTCTTGGGCCAAAAAACGGTCCTGAACGAGTTCGTCGCCTACTCGCACATGGCCGAAATGCTGGGCAAAGATCCGCACTGGCTGAGCGAGCGCGGCCGCGTGATCACGGCCTATGCTTTGTGCGGCTTCGCCAACTTCGGCAGCATCGGCATCCAAATCGGCGGCTACTCGGGTCTCGCGCCGGAGCGTCGCGGCGACATATCCCGGCTCGCACTCAAAGCCATGTTCGGCGGACTGCTCGCGACGTGCCTCGTGGCGTGCGTCGCCGGAGTGATGCTTTAGCGCCTTCTGCTCTAGACCAAAGCCTTGGCGACGCGTCGTCGGCGGAGACCGAGCGCAGCAAACGCGGCCAGACCCAAGAACAGTCCAAAGTGTGTTCGTCCGGACGCCACGCTGCAGCCGCCGTTAGCCCCACCCGGCGCCCCCGTCACCTTCGCGTTGTAGGCCGATAGCCCGCTGGAGGTGACGCTGGCATTGTCTTCGAGCACCTTGCCTGCGCCGCTCTTACCGGCCTGCAAGATGCGCTGACTGGGCGGCAGCGTGTTCAGGTCAGTCGGCCAAGTGCCGACTTGAGCTGCCGTTCCGCGGACGACGCCGCCTTGGGGTAACTCGATTCGCCACGGCGCTTCGGTCTGTAAGGTATTCTCGTTGCACTCGATGAAGCGCTTTGCCGTGTGTAAATTGCTCACGTCCGCGAGATCGGCGTTGAAGGTGAACAGCGGGTCGACGGTCATGTCTCTCGCGGACATGGTCGTGTAAAGCCGCGTGACTTGCGGGTGAGCGTCAATCAGCTTCTGGACCATCATCACGGGATCGATCACATTCGTCTGCAGCGCGTCGACGTAACTCGACAAGGAGGGGATTTGAATCTGACTCGAGTAGCAGTTGGGGCAAAGCTTGAAGTCGGCGAATTTCAAGCTCTCGGGCAGGGTCACCGAGGCCTGGGTCGCGTCCCAAAACCCGTCGTACTGTCCATACTGACCGTAGGCACGATTGAATAGATCGCTGAAGCTTTGGTACACGCTGCCCTTGAACGCCAGCCAATTGGCGTCGTCTTGCTGCGTCCAGACTACGTTCTTGAGCGTGCTGCTCGGGCCCGCGAACTCGGTCACGAAGCCGTGCCCGCCGGCATCGGTAGCGGCGTCGATCACCACGGAGTTGTAATTGCTCGAAGCGTTGAACCAATTGATGCGCGCTTCGTTCAGCTGAAGCGAAAGGTAATTTTCCGGCACGGCTTGGGACGAGCCGAGCACCCAGGTCAAAACGCCCATGTTGTCGTTCGCGGCTACGGCGGTGAGTTTGATCGGGATGGACGCCTGCGTCCCACGATAGGTCAACACGAGCGGACGAATGGAGCCCGCGTCGGCTCCTTTGGTGAGCCTCAAGGCCAGCAACTGCAGGCCATCCTCGAGATACGAGCCAATCAGGTTGGCGGCGCCGTCCGGAACGTCGTAGCCGTTGGCGCCCAGCCATTCGACTGCGCTCGCGGCCGGATCCGCCAAGCTCGCATCGAGCTTGAGCACCGTGTAGTCATAGGGACCGACAGACCCCGAAGCCTGGACCGTGACGCCGCCTGCGTCCCCACCCCCGCTCACGCCGATCGCGGGACCGCTAGCGCTCGGGTTACCGTTGAAAGTGCCACCTCGAAGGTCCTGCTTGCAGGTTCCCTCGACCACGGTCGTGAGCGTGTAGTTCGGGTTGGTTCCACCCTGTAACCGTTGCAGCGCCAAGTTGGAGGCGACGCCGATGTCGGCCTTGCCATCCGCGTTCAGCTTGACTGCCGAGATCGGTAGCAGCCAGGAAAAGCTGGTCGAAGGGCCCTGGTACTGGATCTGGATCACGGCCGTGACGGTGCCGTCACCGTTGTCCGCGAAAATAATACCTTCAGCGGCCTGATTGACCGGCTGGGACTGGTTACAAAAGAAGCCGCCGCAAGCCGAGGCCACGCTCGGTATGGAGGCACTTCCGATCGACAGTGCCAGGCCGATGAGCGTGGTTCGAAGGACTGAACGCATGGGGAAGCTCCGATGGGTTTCGCTCGACCCGGACGTCGATGTCACGGTCGATGCTGGATTTGGCACGGAACGGCACAGATTCCGAGTGATATTGAGTGCCTCGACCAGACCAAGCAAAGTTGGTGCCGCTCGCGACACGAAGCGCGCAAAGGCTGCGCGTCCCCCGACCTGAGCTGTGGAGCCCGTTCCGCACCTGCGCCGTTCGTCAAACAAAGGCGCACTCCCAACTGGCCAGTCTTTTCTTTGTTGATGGTCACGAATCCCCGGCGAAATCAGCCATAGCCTTCGGCGTCGCGGTTCGATGTCACCGGAGCGCCGAGGTCGCACGCTGCAGTGTCCAATAACTCTCCCTCATGCGACGGATGACGCGGGGTGGGTCACGAATGACCGCAGCCCGGGACGAGTTACGGTTTGACAGCGCCGCTGGTCTTTGGCGCGGGGTGCGCCAGGGCGTAGCGGATGATGCGTTCGAAGGCTTTGAGTGGCTGAGCCCCGGAGAGGTAATAACCGTTGATCACGAACGCGGGGGTGCCGCGAATGCCGACGTCGTCGGCCAGTGCCTTGTCCTTTGCCAGCACGCTGTCGAAGCGGCCATCGCTTTGAGCGGCGCTCAGGCGCGCGGAGTCCAAGTGCAGTGTTGCCGCGGACTTGCTGAGTGTTTCGTCGCTGAGCGAGGCATCACTACTGAACAAGAGGTCGTGGAACTTCCAGAAGCCCGGATCGCCCTTTTGGGCGCGTACTTCGCGGGCGACGATCGCCGCGGCGCGTGCGTGCTCGTGGAACGACAAGGGGTAGTCGTGCCAAACGAAGCGCAACTTGTTCGGGTAAGCCTTCTCGAGCGCGGTCAATGTCTTGTCCACCTTCTGGCAGAATGGGCACTGAAAGTCGGCAAACTCGTGGATCAGGATTGGTGCGTTCAGTGGGCCGCGGCTGGGGTTGTCGGCGTTCGGCGCGGGGATCTCTTTGCGCTCGGGTTCGTCTGCGTCCTGCGCACGCTTCATGATCTCGTCGTAGACGGCGGCGCGGGGGGTGCCCGCGGCGACCAACGCCTTGGCGACCTTGAGCTGCGCCTCGACCACGGTCACGAAATTCTCCAGCGGTTGCGCGCCGGACAGCCGAAGACCATTGATGAAGAAGTGCGGCGTACCCGAGGCCTTGAAGTCGCTGGCGAGATCCGAGTCGGCCTCGATTTCGGCGGCGTGGGTGTTGTTGGCGAGCGCGTTTCTCAGCCGCTTTTCGTCGAGTTTGAGTTCTTTGCCCAGCGCCAGCAGGTCGCTCTCCTCCAGCTTGCCTTCGAACAGCCGGCGGTTCGCTGCCAGGAAGCCAGCGTCCCCCTTTTGGGCGCGGGCTTCGAAAGCGAGGTTCGCTGCCGGCAGCGCGCGTGCATGGAAGGGCAACGGGTTCTGGCGCAGCACGACGCGTACGTCCATTGGATAGCGCGCCATCAGTTCGTTCATGGTCGCCTCTGCGCGCCGGCAATAGGGGCACTGGTAGTCGAAGAACTCGACGATGGTGACCAGCGCGTCGTTGGGGCCGATGCTGGGCGCGCCCTTCACCGGCATTTTCCAGATCACGAGATCTTGCTCGGGTTCGTCGGCGTCGGGCTCGGGCTTCGGGGGCACGTAGTTGGCTGCCACGCGCGTCTTGTACACGGCGTTCGCCGCCGTGCCTCTGCGCTGGAGCTCGGCCGCTGCCGCGAGCTCGGCGTCGATGATGCTGGTAAAAGAGTCGAGCGGTTGCGCGCCCGTCAAGCTCACGCCGTTGATGCGAAACGCGGGCGTGCCATTGGCGCCGACTTTGGCGGCCAGAGCGACATCGCGCGCGATCTTGTCGCTAGTTTCCGGCAATTCCGCGCGGAGCAGCACGCCCTGGGGGTCGAGCCCGACGCGCGCTACCCAGGCACGAAGCGCCTCGTCCCCGAGCTTCACTTGCTCTTCGAATGCAAGATCCAGGAACGCGAAGAATGCGGGTGAGCCGCCTTGATGCAGCACCGCGTCGGCCACTTTGGCTGCGGGAAGCGCGCTCGCGTGGAACGGTAGCGGGTTGTGCTTGAACACGACGCGCAATTGGCTCGGTCCGTACTTGGCTTGCAAGCTCTTGACCGTGGGCTGCACACGCGAACAGAACGGACACTGCAGGTCCGAGAACTCGACCAGCGTCACTGGTGCGGTGGCTGCGCCCCACACCGGGTCGTCACTGCCGACGGGCAACGGTTCGGAACTTGGTTGCGCATCACTTGCCGAGGTGGCGAGCTGCGCTGTGCTCGGTCCGACCGCAGGCACGCTCGGACCACTGGGCGGCTGCTTTGCCGGAGGTGCGACATTGCAGCCAGCAATCTGGGCCACCAACAGCAATGCTGCACTTACCCGCGCTAGGCGATGAATCCACATGATTCCCCGCTCATAGCGCTCGCGCGAGGGCGCGTCTACGGGCGGGACTCACGTTTACGAACCGAGCAGCGCGTCGAGCACGTGCGACAATTCGGCTTGGTTCAGTTCGAGTCCGAGCTTCAAGCGCGCTCCGGTTTGGCTGACCGTGGTGCGCTTGGCGATGCCGGCAAACGCGGGGTCCAGGGGAAGTGCATCCAAAGACGAGCGCAACTCGCCGAGCAAGCTCGCGATGCTCGTCGCGCCTTCGCTGTCCACGCAGTCGAGCAACACGAGTAACTCTGCTCTTTGCTGGACCTCGATCCGCGCGGCCACGGATTTCAGGGCTTTGAGCGGCGACAGCCGCGCGTTCGTCGCGTCGCCCGTGACGCGCTCGAACCAGCTCTCGCCGAGCAGCCAAGTCGCGAGCAGCGCGCCCGGCCCGAGCGCACGGCGAAGCTCAACGTGTCGTGCGTCGCGAACGTCCTGCCCGTTTGGGCCGCGGCGGCCCTCCGCTGAGTCCAGTAGTTCGCGCAAGTAGCTGCCGCCACTGACCACGAGCAGGCCGTCTTTCGAGGCGATCTCACCGCTGCTTGCCTTGCGGTCCCGGATCGAATCGAAGCTGCCGAGCTTGGTTTGGATCGCCTCTCCGCCACGCGCTGTGATCGCTGCGCTCGCGCAGCGTGTGATTTCGGTCGCACTGAACCGCCCGCGGGCGACGATGCCGAAATCTTCGGGGTGCTCCTGCGCGGCGAGGTTCGCGCTGGGTATAGCGAGCGCTAACTGATCGAGTCGCGCGAGCGGATCGAAGCCGCACAATGCTACGAGTTTGCTCGCGCCCGCGCTGCGCTCGAGGCGTTCGGCGATGAACGCGCCGAGCGGCGAGCGGGTGAACGCGCGCAGATCGGCACTGAGCAAGAACGCGGAACCCGCGGGGATGATTGCAAGCGGGGAGCGCTCGTCGGCCGCTGACGAAAGTGCTCCGCCATGAGTTGCTGGTTCGCCTGCGTGCGGCTGCGCGCCAAATACCCAAACGGCAACGGCCAACGAAGCGCCGAGTAGCCCGAGATGAATGTTCCGCTCAGTCGTGGTCACTGGCTGTGGTCACTGGCTGTGGTCACTGGCTGTGGTCACTGGCTGTGGTCACTGGCTGTGGTCACTGGCTTCGGTCGCTAACGCGCCGTCCACTCGAGGCGCGCCGACCTTCGGGGCGCGCCGGAAACGCGCGGCGATCGAGCGCGGCACGTCGCTCGAGCAACGAGCGTTGTCCGCGGCGCTCGGTGAATGCCTCGCGCAGCGCGGCCACCGTCGCGGGCGCTTGTTTCTTCACCTTTTCCGCATGTGCTTCGCACAGTGCCAGGACGCGATCTTCGACCCGGACGCGCCGCAACTTGGCCGGTTGGTGCTCGGCCGCGGAAAGACGAGTCTTGAGCGTCGCGCACAGCTCACATTTTCTGGCCATTGCCTTGGCCTAGCCGATCGCGGCCCAACGGGCCAAATTTCGGAGCGGGCACGTCCACGGGCAGAGCGAGGAGGGGTTAGCTTTCCCGGAGGGGCACGTGCACGCCGACCAGGCAGCGTGAGAAGGGGCTAGCTGACAGTACGCTCCGCTGCGGTGCTCGCGAAAGCCTCGCCAAAACGCAGACGTTGGCAGGTGGGTGTCCTGCCAACGTCTTTTGAGAGTCTGGTCACGGATGACCCCCTCGGCGCGTAGAAATTATGTTGTGTTCACACCGCATCACTTTCATCGACGAGCGGTGCCTCCGGACGAATCACGAGACGGGCACGGGGCAGAACAAGAAGGGGCTAGCGAGCGGCTAGCGTGTGTTTTTCGGCCCAGGCGATCACGTCTTGTTCGGGGCTCTTGCCTTGGTGGCGACCGAGCTCTTGAATCCCGGTGGGGCTCGTGACGTTTACTTCGATCAGCTTTTCGCCGATCACGTCGAGACCGACGAACCACAGGCCGTGTTCGCGCAGTTTGGGGCCGACGGCGGCGACCATGTCGCGCTCGCGGGGGGTAAGCTCGGTCGCGTGCACTTGGCCGCCAGCGTGGATGTTGGCGCGCACGTCGTCTTCGCGCGGGACGCGTAGGATGGCGCCCAGCGGCTCGCCATCGAGCAGCAGAATGCGTTTGTCGCCCTGGCGGATTGCGGGTTGGTACTCCTGCACCATGGCCAGGCGCTTGCCCTCCATGGTCATGATGTCGACCATCGAGCGCACGTTGCGGTCACCGGTGGTGAGCACCACGACACCCGAGCCACCTGCGCCGTCCAGCGGTTTCAGCACGGCGGTGCCGCCGACTTTGTCGACGAAGGCAATGATTTGAGCCGGCTCCGCGCTGACCAGGGAGCGCGGCATGAACTCCAGGAACTGGAACGTGAATAGCTTTTCGTTTGCATCGCGCAGGCCGCGCGGGTCGTTCATGACCAGCACCCGATCTTTGACCAGATCCAAGACCTGAGTGAGATACAGGTAACCAGCGTCGAAGGGCGGATCTTTGCGGATGAAGACTGCGTCGAGCTTTGCGAGTTCGACGCGCTCGTCCGCGCCCAGGCTGACGTGCGGCTTTTGCTCGCTCACTTTCACCGAGCGGGCGCGCGCAAAAACCTCGCGGCCCTCGTTGGAAAGCTCACGCGGTAGGCAGTGCAGGCACTCGTGCCCGCGAGCCATCGCGCCGCGAATGAAGGCGAAGGTCGTGTCTTTGTCGGCCGTCATTGTTTCGGCCGGGTCCATGACGAAGAGAATGCGCACGTTGGTGGCGCAAATCTCACACGTCGCGAGCGGTCCCGCAATTGCTCTGCCCCGAATTTGCTAGGCTAGCGGCGATGAGCAGGCCCTGGCTGATACCGCTGAGCGGCGGCCTATGCGCGTTCTCGCTGATCCTCGCTGCGCCCGGTGGGCATGCCGAGCCCAAACCCGCGCGCGTCGCGGTGGCCACCGAGAATGCGGTGTCGACGCGCGAAGGACTAGCCGAGCTCGCCGCCGGCGGCAATGCGGTGGACGCGATCGTGCGTGCGGTGCTGGTCGCGGGCATCGTGAGCCCGAGCTCGAGCGGCCTCGGTGGAGGCGGCTTCGCGATGGTTTGGCGCGCCGCCACGCGCGAGCCGTACGTGCTCGATTTCCGTGAGACCGCGCCGGCAGCGATCGATGTCGCCGCGTTCGAAGCACGGCCGTTCAAGCCGGAGGAGCGCGCGCGCGCCACCGGCGTGCCCGGTGAGCTCGCGGGCTTGTGGCAGTTGCAACACGACTTAGGCAAGCGGCAATGGCGCGATGTGGCGTTGCCGGCTGCGCGCGTGGCCGAAACCGGTTTCCCGGTGAGCCAACACCTGAGCAATGCGGCCGCATCGCCGTGGTCCAAGTTGGCCGCCACGGACGCTGACCTCGGCGCGCTATTCTTTCCGGGTGGCAAGCCGATTTTGGCCGGCAAATCGCTCAAAAATCCCAAGCTCGGTCGGACCTTGCGACGGCTCGCGCTAGAAGGCAAAGCTGCGTTCTACGAAGGTGCGCTCGGTCGCGAGCTGATCGCGACTGCGAAGGCCAAGGGCGGCGCGCTCAGCGCGGCCGATCTGCACGACTATCACCCAGTGTCGCGGCAAGCGATCCACGTGAGCTGGGAAGGCTATGACGTGTACAGCATGCCTTTGCCGTCAGCGGGCGGGCTGATGTTGGCGGAGACACTGGACATGTATTCGAAGGCCGACCTGCAGCGCATGGGTCAGGGCACGCCCGTTTTTCAACATACGATGGCGGAAGCCATGCGCGGTGCGCTGTCCGACCGGATGCGCTTCTTGGGCGATCCGGATTTCGAGAAGCCAGACGTCGCTGCGTTGCTCGACCCGCAGCGGCTCGCCGCACGCAAGCGCTCGATCTCCGCCGAACGCACGCAGGCATTGCCGCGCTTCCAGGAAAACGAGCACGGAACGCACCATTTGCTGGCGATCGACGCCGAAGGCAACGTGGCCTCGATCACCACCACGGTGAACAACGCATTCGGAGCCAAGCTGAGCGTGCCGGAGAGCGGTATCGTGCTCAACGACGAGCTAGACGATTTCACGAAGCAGAAAGACGTCGCGGCGTTCGGCCTGAGTCAGAGCCCGAATCGTCCGCGCGCGGGTGCACGCCCGGTGTCGAGCATGACGCCGACCTTGGTCGTCAAGGATGGCAAAGTGGTATTCGCACTCGGTGGCTCGGGCGGACAGCTGATCGCGACCAATGTCACACAGTTACTGCTTCAGCGGCTCGCATTCGGCATTGCACCCGCTGCCTTGGTAAGGCTGCCGCGCTTCGCGGTGCCTACTTCGGGCCCGAGCCTGATGCTCGAAGCAGGCGCCGAAAAGTCGCTCTTGGACGACCTGGCGTGGCGCGGGGAGGTGACGGAGATCATGAAGCAGAACGCAACCGCTGTGCAAATCATCGCGGTCGATGACGGCGTGGTCAGCGCGGCGGCGGATCCGCGTAAATTCGGTAGCGCTATCGCGAAGTGAGGCTCGACGCGGCGATATGATACGATCTGCCGGTGGGAGGTAGACAATGAGGCGAAGCAAGAACCAATCGATCTTCTCGGGCATGTTGTTGGCGACCGCGATGCTCGGCCTAGCCAGCCTTGCGTTCAGCGGGCAGGAGCTCGCTGAGCCCCTGCAAAAGGCGGAGA
>Ga0302322_100000325_pt1 | contig 35754 bp, 30 predicted proteins | sample Fen_T0_2_FD_203757 | JGI IMG/M metagenome (GOLD analysis project Ga0302322, IMG submission 203757) | Peat permafrost microbial communities from Stordalen Mire near Abisko, Sweden - Fen_T0_2 | ecosystem: Environmental > Terrestrial > Soil > Wetlands > Permafrost | place: Sweden: Abisko...
ATCATCGCGACTGGATGCTTCGGGCTGGTCACCGTTGCATCGTCGCTATCACAAGAGGCCCCTTCCTCTGATCCTCCCGCGCAAAATACAGCTCAAGCCGCAGACCAGTCGACCGCCCCGAAGTCTGCCGCCAGCGATCAACCCGGCACTGCGCCGAAGGCAAATTCCAAACCAAAGGGAGCCCTGCCGGGTAAGCGCCGCGCCAAAAAAGCGCTCGTTCCGGACGGGACCATTCGCAAAATCGTCGTTCGCAAAGGTGGTGTCGACGAACCGTCCGCCCAAATCGTTCAGGGAATGACGCCCGAGGAAGCCGTTCGTCAACGCCAGAACACCGAACAGCTCTTGAATTCAACCAACGAAGCTCTCCAGCGCTTGTCCACTCATCCCCTCGATGCTCACCAGCAGGAAACCGTATCGCAGATTCGTAACTACATAAACGGAGCCCGATCGGCACTGAAGGAAAACGACCTCTCACGCGCGTGGACCCTTGCATCGAAAGCTAGCCTGTTAGTCGAAGATTTGGAACAGCACCAGCCCTCGGCTCAGCAATAGTATTAGCACTCATTCCCGTGGTCAGTGCTTCGCCTTCGTCCGAGTGGAATTCACCTGATTGAGAAGATCACGACACGGTTGTTGCAATGGCCCCGGAATCTTGATCGCTTCCTCCAGCACAACCCGCGCTTCAGCGACGTTCTTGGTTTTGCCGTAGGCCCATCCCAGCCTGTACAAGACCGTTGCATACGCCACGTCGTCCTGACCTTTTAACAGTGCGGCGGCTGCTTTCAATTCCGGAATCGCGGCTGCCACTTTTTCTTGCTTCGCGTAAGCATAGCCAAGCGTCGAATGCGCGACGCCCGCCGAAAGCTTCGCCGACTTATCCGCCTCCGGTGCGTCGCTCTTAGCGAGCGTGAGTATCTTTTGTGAGTACGAGATCGCCTTCGCCAAACTTCCCGGCCGTGAATCCTCCACGTAAGCGTTAGCTAGCATCAGCATGGCCGGGATGCTGTTGGGGTTTGCGGCCAGCGCTTTCTCGCCATAGGAGTAGAGCCGTGCCGAGTCGTTCAACTGGCCCAAGGTGTACATCGCGTACTGCGTAACATCTTTCTCGAAGCGGGAATTCGGAAACGCCGGCGTGAACTTCTCGATATAACTCATGCGAGTCTTGGCGTCCTTCTCTTCGCCAATGGCGTTGAATCCCGCTGTTTCGAGAAATTCGTAGGCACTCTTGTTGGTTTCAGTTGCCTCGGTCACACGTCTTGTCCACAGTTCATCCGTCACTCCCTCGGGCTTCGGCATTTGGCTGAGCGAACTGTAAAGTTTGCCGCCGCGGGTTGCGTAGTCGACTACCTTGTCATTGTGTTTCGCCTGCTGTGCGATGGTGACCTGCGTTACCAGAATGTCGATGGCGTCAGGAGCGCTGGCGATTGCTTTGTCGCCATACGACAGGGCTTTCTCCAGATTGCCTCCGGTTTGGTATGCCAGCGCAAGTTGCCAGTTTCCATAGGCCACAGCGATGGGATTCGACGAATATTTCTGAACAAATTCTTCATACATCGGCGTCTGCTTCGCCGCATCCTGCTCGCTTGAAATCGTTTGCAGGTCGCGATCCTCTGGCGTACCGGCTCCAATCATCAGTTTTTCAATTTGTCCAAAACAGCGCAGCGTTAGGAAGACAATAGCGAAAACAAAAGCGGCACGGCGCACGGCGACCTCCGCGGAAAAAAGATGAAATTTGATGCGCGCATGGTAGCCCGGAAATCAGGTGGTGTGCAAGGACATGGAACACCGACAAAACGTGTCGGCCTCGGTGGGTAAATTCTCGTTAGCTTCGACCCTCACGCTTTTGCGCAACCACCAGGCCACGCGGCGTGGGTAGCAGGACCACCGAGATCAATCCTTCGCGTTCGAGGTTCAGCGCCGCGTCGCGCACAATCTTCAGGTGCGAACTGGCGTCGTGCATCAGGATCAACCCGAAGGGGTTGATCTGGGGAAGAAAGCGGCGAATCTCCTGCTCTCTGATTGGCATGTCACTATCGCTGAAGAGTAGGTCAATCGTGCCGTCCACGTTCATCTCAAGGCTGGATTCATTGCGCAACTCGATCCATTCTGCCAATCCCGACGCCGCAATCCGGGCTTTTGCGTTCTCATATACCTTTGGATCGAACTCGCAAGTGACAACACGCCCGCGCCCGTTCGCCTTAAGTCCCTCGGCGATCCACAGCGTGCTGATCCCGCTAAACGTGCCAGTCTCGACAACCAACTCAGGCTTGGCTGTAGTGACGATCGTCCGCAGAAATTCCAGCACCTCGGCCTCGGCCGTCATCGAATCGAACATGCTCCAGCGTTCCGGGTGCGGACATTCCGGCGTAGCCCGATGATACTCAGGCTGCAACTGATCCCCGGCGCGCTCAATCTGGCGCAGGATCTTGTGCTCCTGTTTCTCTTTCTTCTTGAACAAGCGGAGAGCCATAGACAGAGAGTGTAAAGGAAAGGCACTTGCAGTGCAGGTTTAACGAGCCGCAAAAAAGAACGGGATCAAACAAGAAAATAACGTAGTTCAGGCAACCGCTCTAAATTAAAGAACCTCGCATTAACTGAGAACTGAGAACTGAGAACTGAGAACTGAGAACTGAGAACTGAGAACTGAGAACTGAGAACTGCCCCCACCTACTCGCGCGACGAATAATCCACTTCCACGGGGTTCTCAAAGAGCGAGTAGTCGCGCGTCACAACTGTTATTCCACTGTCAGTCACAAAGTAGCGCTCGCGGTCAGCCTCGGGGTCGTAGCCCACCGTCGTCCCTTCCGGAATGTGGACATCGCGGTCGACGATCGCTTTGCGGATGCGGCAATTCCGCCCCACATTTACATGGGAGAACATGATGCTCTCCTCCACTTCAGAGAAAGAATTGATGCGCACATCCGGCGAAAGAACACAATTTTTCACGGTTCCGCCGGAGATGATGCATCCTCCCGAAACCAGCGAATCCAGCGCATGTCCCATGCGTTCAGGCTCCGCAAACACAAACTTCGCGGGCGGGTATTGCCGCTGGTGTGTGCGGATTGGCCATTCCTCATCGTAGAGATTAAACACCGGAGAAACCGAAACGAGATCCATATTCGCTTCGTAATATGCCTCCAGCGTTCCCACATCGCGCCAGTAAAGTGCTTCCTTCTTGTTTTCATCCACGAAGTTGAATGAGAAGGCACGATAGTCGTCCAGCATCTTGGGCAAGATATCCTTGCCAAAATCGTGGCTCGATAGGGGATCTTCGGAATCTTTGAGGAGCACCGGAATCAGCACATCTGTATTGAAGATATAGATCCCCATCGAAGCTGAGATCTTGCTGGGATTATAGGGTGATCGGATGTCGGTGGTTTTCGGTTTCTCCTGAAAGCCGACGATACGGCTATCGCGGTCAACATCGAGCACTCCGAAATGGTGGCATTCCTCCGGGTCCGTAAGCAGGGTGGCAACGGTAACTGCCGCTGCGGAATCTACATGCTGCTTGAGCATGCGCTCATAGTTCATCTTGTAAATATGATCGCCAGAAAGGATTAGGACATATTTTGGCTGTTCAGAGCCGATCGAGTAGATGTTCTGATACACGGCGTCGGCCGTGCCCATGTACCAGTTGTCGCTGACACGTTTCATCGGCGGCAGAATCTCGATGAACTCACCGATCTCGCGGCCCAGAATGTTCCAGCCCTCACGAATTTGCCGGTTGAGAGAAAGGGCCTTGTATTGCGTCAGGATGTAAACGCGACGCAGCCCCGAGTTGATGCAATTGGAAAGCGTGATGTCGATGATGCGGTAGATGCCACCAAACGTGACCGCCGGCTTGGCGCGATCGCGCGTTAAAGGATAAAGGCGCTCACCAGCGCCTCCAGCGAGCAGCACTCCCAGGGTTTCCTTCATCATCGGCGCACCATTTTTCGATGCAGCGCACTCCGCGAGCGCTGTCCAAGCCAACGCGAAATACTAGCACAGGCTTGTCCATCAACAAGGAGTGAGAAATGCAAGTACGGAACCCGTAAAACGGGGACGGCGGGATCACAGGACGAGATTCGCAAGTTCGGATGGCGAACGTAATAGTACTTTGCATTCGGCGGCAATGAGTTCTTCTTCCGAGCCATAGCCCCAAAGCACTCCAACGGGAACAATTCCGTTCGCCTTCGCACCTACGGCATCGTAAACGCGGTCGCCGACCATCAGAGTATCTTCCTTGGCGAGATGTTCTTCGTGCAGGATGTGCGCAATGAGTGTGCCCTTGTCCGCGCGGCCGCCATCGAGTTCGCTACCCCAGGCTCTTTGAAAATGCTCGGCCAGACCGAAGTGCTCGAGAATACGTTGAGCGATGACGGTCGGCTTCGAAGTGGCCAAAAACAATCTTGCGCCCCGTTCACGCAACGTACGGAGCGCCTCGGCAATTCCAGGATAAGGATCGTTTTCGAATAGACCGACGTCGGCGTATCGTTCCCGATAGACCGCTACGGCTCGTTGAACAAGTGCTGGGTCGGACGGGCCGAGCATCTCGGCAAAACAGTCGGGGAGGGGCGGTCCGATAAAGCGTAGCAACGCTTCTTCGGAAGGCGACTCGCGGCCTATTTGCCCTAATGCATATTGAATCGTGCCGATAATCCCAACGCGCGGGTCTGTCAGCGTACCGTCGAGGTCAAGAAGAATGTTCACAGTCGTGCAGAGCTAATGCTAGCATCCCGAAAAACACAGAGAGCGCAGATTTCGCTGCGCCCTTTTGAATTCGTTACTGCAACAGACTAGCAGTGCACGATCTTGTCGCTCTTGATGCCGCGCGTGGCATTGCGGGAATCCACCACGAGCTTCGCATCGTTCACGATTTTTTTGTAGTCGTAGTCGGAGTGATCCGTCACGATCAACACGCAGTCATAGTCGCCAACGTTGTCGAGCGACGCGCACTTCATTTGCAGATCATATTTACGGCCACGGCCTACAAACGGGAAGTACGGATCGTTATAGCTGACGGCCGCGCCTTCCTTCTGGAGCAGTTCAATAATGGTCAGCGCCGGAGACTCGCGCAGATCGTCAATGTCTTTCTTATACGCAACTCCCAGCACCAGCACCTTCGATCCGTTGATCGCTTTCTTCTGCTTGTTCAGTGCGCTGATTGTGGCGGCAATCACGTTGTAGGGCATGGCCACGTTCACTTCGCCAGCCAGTTCAATGAACTTCGTGCGGAAATCAAATTCCTTGGCTTTCCACGACAGGTAGAACGGGTCCACAGGAATACAGTGGCCGCCCAAGCCTGGTCCCGGATAGAACGGATGGAAACCGAACGGCTTGGTCGCAGCCGCGTCTATGATTTCCCAGATATCCAGGTTCATCCGCAGGCAAAGCATCTTCAGTTCATTCACCAGCGCGATATTCACGCAACGGTAAATGTTCTCGAGCAACTTGGTCATTTCCGCCGCTGCCGGCGAAGATACTGGTACCGTACGGCGGAAGATCGCGCCATAAAACGCAGCCGCAATCTCGCTCGCTTGTTGATCCACGCCGCCAATCACTTTCGGAATGTCGTGGCGTGCCACTTGTGTATTGCCCGGGTCTTCCCGTTCCGGAGAGAATGCAACCCAGAATTCCTTATCGCCGGCAGCACCTTTGCGAGAAACCTTAAGCCCGGCCCGATTTTCCTGCTCCAGGATTGGCACCAGCACTTCTTCGGTCGTTCCCGGATAGGTCGTGCTCTCCAGGATTACGATCTGGCCCGCGCGCAGATGTGGCGCCACGGCATGGGCTGTGTTCGTGATGTAGCTAAGGTCCGGTTCGTGATATTCGTTCAGTGGGGTCGGAACGCAGATGATGACCGCGTCCATCTCTGCGATGTGGGCGTAATCCGCAGTCGCGTGGAAGCCATTGGCCTTAGCGGCGCCGATTTCCTCGGGTGTAATGCGGACAATGTACGACGTGCCCTGCGTCAACGCATCTACCTTGCGCCGGTCAATGTCGAAGCCAGTAACGTTGAATTTTTGCTCGCTGTAGAGCAGCGCCAAGGGGAGTCCGACATAACCAAGTCCGATAATTCCAACTCGGGCTTGCCGGTTTTGGACGCGATTCTTGAGGTCAGTAAAAGAGGACGAAGCGATGGTTTGAGTAGTCATAAGCCACTTCGAATTCTAGCATCCGCGTTTGCTGCTTTCACCGCGAAAGATGCGATTCTTTAATGATTTTCCCGCGATTCTGAAGAACTGGCACAGATGGCTGATTACTGGAGTAACCAAATTCGACGCGCCACCACTTTCCTTAGTAATATTCGCCTGAGATGCGACTGCGCTTGTTCGTTGTGCTGCTTGTGATAGGCGTCCTTATGGCACGCCAGGCTGCCACCTTTCTTGTGGTGGACCGTCCCGAAAAATCGGATGCGATTGTCGTGCTCGCTGGCGAAGCGCGAGGTCGTCCCGCTCTCGGTCTCGAACTGCTCCGCCAGGGAATGGCTCCGCGCATGTTCCTCGATGCGGAAACTGCAGAAGAAATTTACGACCAGCAACTCACGGACATTGCCAAGAAGTACTTGGACGCGCTGCCCGAAGCCGGTCGAGTCAATCTCTGCGCCATCGAAGGTCGCTCCACTGCCGCCGAAACCGAAGATGTTGCCCGTTGCCTTCAGTCCACGGGAGCGCATCGCATCCTGATCGTGACCTCCGACTACCACACCCGCCGCGCACTAACCATTTTCAGCAAACGCTTGCCTCAATACCACTTCAGTATTGCCGCCGCCCGCAACGAGAACTTGTTCTCCGCAAAGTGGTGGACCCATCGCGAATGGGCGAAGACAACCGTCAACGAGTGGTTCAGACTCCTCTGGTGGGAACTAGTAGATCGCTGGAGATAAACTTACCGAATGCCCTGCCGAAAGCCGAGGGCCCAACGCCTAAAGCCCGAAGACCAATTTGCTCTTCCCGCCCGCCTGCGTTAGCTTGAATGTTCAACTCTAATTGGAGGCTTTCATGGCACAAGTAAAAATCACCGTGCGCAACAACGGACCTTTGCGAGTGGATGACCCGAATTCCATGGTGGAAGTCGTCGACATGGATGGAAACAAATACGACCTTACAGGCAGGGTTGCCTTTTCTTTATGCCGCTGCGGCGCCACGGCGAACCGTCCTTTTTGTGACGGCACTCATGGAAAGATCGGCTTCCAGGCGACCGACTGCGCCGTCAAACCAACAACCTAAGTTGTCCGGTTCTTCTCCACTCGTCGTTGATTTACCGGCGGCGGGACTGGATCATGCTGAACGTTGTGCTTATCGCTCCATGAGAAGAACTTTTTCGGCCTGGTCGATCTCAGTCAATTTGACCTCAATCACCTCGCTGGCCGTAGTCTGCACCACTCGTCCGATAAACGTGGCTTCAACTGGTAATTCGCGGTGGCCTCGATCAATCAACACGAGCAGTTGCACCAGGCTAGGCCGCCCGTGCGAAAACAGCGCATCCAGCGCAGCTCGCGTGGTGCGCCCGGTATAGAGAACGTCATCGACCAATACGATCTTCTTGTCCTCGATCGAAAATCCGATTTCTGACTCCTGTACTACTGGCTTGGGCCCCAGCGTCGAGAGGTCGTCGCGATAGAATGTGATGTCGAGCGTACCCACCGGCACCGATTTCTTTTCCACCCGCTGAATCATCTTGCCCAACCGCTCGGCGATGGGTACGCCACGCCGCTTGATCCCCACCAATCCCAGACCTTCCACGCCCTGATTTCGTTCGAGAATCTCGTGGGCCAGGCGCACCAGCGTCCGTTCAATTTCCGACGCCGACATCAGTTGCGCTTTCTCGCGCAGCGCAGTCTTGCGAACCGCATTCTTCTTCATCGTCATGGAAAAGGCCTCAATAGGAACGGGGAGTTGGCCGGCTACAAAGCGTTTGGCGATTTGTCTCCGGTCCTCGAAATGTAGTGGACTCGACTCGGCAAGGTCAAGACCAAGTCAACAGCTTCTTCCAGAAGCTTGATTTCTAGTTGTTGGTGGGTGATGGTCGAAAAAACGTTATTGCAAAGACGACAAGGGCGCACTAGATTACCTCAAGCACGTTGCGATCTCCCGGAAAGAGGTTACGAGATTGAAGATCTCGCAAAAAGGGCTATACGCGCTCGAAGCGATCATGACGTTAGGACGCCGCTTTGGCACCGGTACCGTAAAGATCCGCGACATCGCGATCGAAAACGATCTGCCAGAAAAATTTCTGGAACTGATTCTCCTCGAACTCAAGAACGCTCGCATCGTGGACAGCGTGCGCGGCGCCAAGGGCGGATATCAGTTGCGCCGCCCACCCGCTCAAATCCACCTCAGCGAAATCATCCGGCTCATTGACGGCCCGCTTGCGCCGTTCGGCGACGCCGATCAACTGCGCAGCCTGATTTCGACCGATCCGGAGCACCGCTCCTTGTACGAAGTTTTTCTGAAAGTCCGTGATTCCGCCGCCAAGATCCTTGAGAGCACGACCGTCGCGGATCTGGTAAGTGGTCCCGTTTCAAAGAAGCGGACCAAAGGCCAAAAGAAGAAGGATGGAGCGCTGCTGTCCATTGTAGGCAAGGGCACTGCTGCAAAATCTAGGTAGAGCATCCGGCGATCAAGCGCTCACAGCTTCATACTCCGAGTACACGCCCTTGAAGTCCGTGATCTTGTGGTCGCTCTCGAAGTGCCAGATCCGAGTCGCAACCTCATCGATTAGATCCTCGTCGTGCGTCACCAGCAAAACTGTTCCCTGATAACGCTGCAGGCTGATATTGAGCGCGTTGATGGACTCCAGGTCCAAGTGGTTGGTGGGTTCGTCAAGCACCAGCACGTTCGGCTTCTGCAGCATCAACTTGCAGAACAGCAAGCGCGCCGCTTCGCCACCAGAAAGAATGTCCGTCCGCTTATCCGCGTCATCCCGCGGAAACAGCATCTGCCCGAGAATCCCGCGAATCTCTTCCGTCGATGCCGAAGGATCCCACTGATGCAGCCACTCCAGTACCTTGACCCCAGAGCCGATGAGCGACCTGTGATCTTGCGCGAAGAATCCGACCGAAGCTTCGTGTCCCCAAATTACTTTGCCACCGTCCACGAAAGCACCGTCATAACCCGACGTTGCCCGCAACTCCACCTCGGGCACTGTGGGAGAATTCGCTAGCAGGGCATTGATCAGGGTGGTTTTTCCCGAACCATTGCGCCCCATCAGTGCAATCTTCTCTCCTCGCAGCACGCTGGCCGTAAAACCGCTGACTACCTTCGTGTTGTCATACGACTTCGAAAGCCCCTCGATCTCAAGGATGTGCTTGCCCGACGGCCGTTTCTGTTCAAACTTCAAATACGGCCGTTGAATATTTGACCGCGCGAGTTCCGTTACCTGTAGACGCTCGACTTCCTTACGTCGTGACTGCACTTGGCTCGATCGCGTACCCGCGGCGAACCGCGCAATGAACTCATTCAATTGCGCAATCTTCTTCTCGCGCTGCGCGTTCTGCCCCTCAATCTGCGAGCGAATCTGCGTCTTCGCCACCACCATATCGTCGTATGTTCCGGTGTAGGTGATGATCGTTTCGTAATCGATATCCGCAATGTGAGTGCACACGCCATTCAAGAAGTGGCGATCGTGCGAGATCACAATGAGCACGCCTTCGTACGCGTTCAGAAAACTCTTCAGCCAGTGAATTGAATCCAGATCAAGGTGGTTCGTAGGTTCGTCCAGCAGCAGAGCCTGCGGATGCCCGAACAGCGCCTGTGCCAATAGCACGCGGATCTTCTGCCCGCCCGGCAACTCGGCCATCTTCCGCTCATGCATCTCATCCGGAATATCGAGCCCTTGCAGCAGAATGGCAGCGTCGCTCTCCGCCGTGTAACCGTCTTCCTCGCCGACGATGCCTTCGAGTTCGCCCAGCTTCATGCCATCGGCGTCGGTCATCTCATGCTTGGCATAGATGAGTTCACGCTCTTCCATCGCCGCCCACAGACGCTTGTTCCCCATGATTACGGCGTCGATCACGCGATATTTATCGAACGCGAACTGATCCTGGCTCAGAACGCCGATCTTCCGGGGGCGGACAACATTACCTTTCTGCGGCTCAAGTTCGCCGGTCAGAAGCTTCATGAACGTGGATTTACCCGCGCCGTTCGGCCCCGTTAGGCCATAGCGCTTGCCCGGAATGAACCCGGTGGATACTTCGTCAAATAGAACTTTAGCGCCGTAGCGCATGGACACATTGCTAACTGAAATCATGGTTTTAAGGACTGCGGGAATCGATCCAAAAGCAAAGGAGGAAACGCAGCTGCTCCTAACAGGATATCACGACCTCATCAGCCCAAAGTTCCACCAGTAACCAGTCTGAAAACCAATGCCCAGCTGAATTTGGTTGAACGGGTTTCCTCTGTGCTCGGTGCCTCTGTGGTGAAAGCTCTTAGTCGGTGTCGTAACAGAATCTGCACGAGTTGGGAATCCGCCAAGCGACCGAACCCGAACCTTCATGTTAGCCTTTTCAAGAAAATTCTCCTTCGAAAGCGGGCACATGAATAACTCAAGTCCCAGCCACATCGACCTCCAGGCCACCGCCAAACAAATCATGATCGCCGAAGGCTTTGAGCCCGACTTTCCCGCGGGAGTTCCGCAGCAACTGACGCAAATCAACGCCAACCCGCCGTCCGTGGCGCCCTCAAGCAAAGTCCGCGACCTCCGCAATCTCCTGTGGTCCTCAATCGATAACGATACCTCGAAAGATCTCGACCAGATCGAAGTTGCCGAGCGCCTCCCGAATGGCAGCGTCAAAGTGATGGTCGGCATCGCCGACGTAGATGCCTTCGTCGCCAAAGACACGCCCATTGATCAGCACGCCGCCAAAGAAACCACCACGGTTTACACCGGCATCTGCAATTTCCCCATGTTGCCCGAACAACTTTCGACTGGCGCCTCCTCGCTGCTAGAGAATGCCGACAAGCCCGGCATTGTATTCGAATATGTCGTCGATGCAGGTGGCCTGTTGGTCTCCAGCGACATCTATCGCGCCATCATGCGCAACAAAGCGCAGCTAACCTACAACGCCGTAGGCGCATGGCTGGAAGGGCGAGCCGCCGCTCCGCCGAAAGTCGCCGCTTCTTCGGATTTGCAAGCGCAACTCAAACTGCAAGACGAAGTGGCCCAAGTCTTAAGAAAGTTGCGCTACGAGCACGGCGCTCTGAACATCGACACGGAGGAAACGCGATCGGTCGTACTCAACGACCAGGTAATCGACGTCGTCAAACAGGAGAAGAACCACGCCACCGAACTCATCGAAGACTTCATGATCGCCGCCAACGGCGTCGTGGCACGCATGCTGGATAAAGTTTCGTCCCTGCGCCGCATCGTGCGCACTCCCAAGAACTGGGATGGCATCGTTCGTCTGGCCGCAGCACAAGGCGAAAAACTCCCTGCCCAACCCGACTCCAAAGCCCTAAACGACTTTCTGCAGAGACGCAGAGCCGCCGATCCCGATCACTTCGCCGATCTCTCCTTGGCAACAATCAAGCTCATGGGCCCCGGCCAGTACGTGCTAGAGCGTCCCGGCGATCCGGAGATAGGCCACTTCGGCCTGGCGGTGCAAGATTACACACACTCGACCGCTCCCAACCGCCGCTTCGCCGATATCGTCACGCATCGCCTGCTGAAGTCGGTGCTCGATGGCAAGCGCAATCCCTATTCCGACGCCGATCTCGAAGCCGTCGCCACCAACTGCACGCAGAAGGAAGATGCTGCCCGTAAAGTAGAGCGCGAGATGACCAAGCGTCTCTCCGCAGTAGCGATGAGCCATCGCATCGGCGAGACCTTCGATGCCATGGTCACAGGAGTCACACCCAAAGGTACCTTCGTCCGCGTGCTGCGACCGCACATCGAAGGCCTGCTGGCGCAGGGAGGGCAAGGCCTCCACGTTGGTGACAAGATTCGCGCGAAACTCACGCGAACAGACGTGCAGCGGGGGTATATCGATTTCGTGAAGGCGTAGAGTTTTCTCGCGCAGGTCGTGCCGCGTTTGCCATCCTCCCACTGCTCCTATACGCTTTCCCAGCGCCTAGATCGAGAGGTTCGATTCATGCCTGTCCTGCAACGTCGTTCTTTCCTGCAAATTGCGCTCGCCGCTTTTCCGGCTACAGTATTTGCGCAAACTGCGACTGTCGCTTCCGAGGCTAAACCTGCTCGCGTGCCTGCAGGGGAGGACCGTGAAGCCAAGAAGCGTGTCATAGGTGTCAGCTCTACGACCTACAAGGTTCTAACGCACGACACCGGCGGAGCCCTCTTCGTCCTGGAACAGGCCAATCAGGTCAAGGGAGGCCCGCCCCGTCATCTTCACCATGGCGTGGACGAACTCTTCTATGCGTTGGAAGGCGAGTACATCGTGGAAGTCGGTTCCGAACGCGTACGCCTCAAACCGGGTGACTGTGTGCTCGGCCCGCGTGAGATTCCTCATGCCTGGGCATTTGCTGGCGGAGCACCCGGAAGGCTGCTCATTTCATTCGCGCCCGCGGGACAGATGGAGGCGTTCTTCAATGAACGGGAAAAGCGTGGCATCCAACCCGGCGCCTACACCACTGATGCCGCCTACATGCGCGCATTTGGCATGGAACTCGTAGGGGCGCCCCTGGCTGTGGACTAAATCGGTTCTTGATTCTTGAAATGGAAAGTACCGGAGTCTGCGGTCAATTGCCTTTGAGATCGGGGGGGGCACCCTATCGCCGGCGATTGCTCCTTAATTTGCTTGTCGGCGCCCCTACTTCATTCCATCCAAAATCGACCCGACAATTCCGCCCACAACCCCGCCCTCTGCCGCCTGCCTCGTCCCTTCTCGCGGCAAGTACTTCTCGATCGCGTGCGCCAACCTCGCGATCGGTAACGTTTGTAGCCAGACCCGCCCCGGACCAGTCAGCGAAGCGAGAAAGAGTCCATCTCCACCGAAGATCATGTTCTTGATGCCCGGAACGGTCGTGATCTGGAATGAAACGCTCCCCTGAAACGCGCCCACATGGCCCGGATGCACGCGCAAGGTCTCGCCCGGTTTCAGATCACGGACCACCAGTTCGCCAGAAAGTTCGAGCCATGCCGTCCCTTGCCCGGTTAGTTTTTGCAGCAGAAATCCATCGCCACCAAAAATGCCTGCACCCAGCGATTGTTGGAAGCCAACCCCGATCTGAATTTGCGACGTGGCGCAGAGAAAACCATGCCGGTGAATCATGTACTCGTGCCCCGGCGCAACCTCAACCGGAACGATGTGGCCCGGGAGTTTTGTGGCAAACGCGAGTTCGCCCGGCACGCCCATCGCGCGATATTCGGTCATGAAAATTGATCCGCCCCCAGCTACTCGCTTAAGCACGCCAAAAAGACCCCCGGCTCCAGCAAACTGCGTGTGTGTTGTCATCTGGATGGAACTCCCCATCCAGGAAAGCTCGCCTGCCTCAGAGATGATGGACTCGTTCGGTTGCAGGACGAATTCAAGAACCGGCATCGTGGTCCCGGTAACTTGGCTTTGCATTGGCGACTCCTGATCGGCGCAGTGGCACGTGAAGCGGAATGGGGAAAGTATACAAGTTGAGCGGACACGGGTGAGGCACTCTCCAATGCTATGCGCTCCTGCAGTCGATCAGAGCGTGGGCACTCTGGTGAGTTCGCGACGAGTTGACAAAACATTTACAACGCTTGCATCGCCAGTCAAGCAAAATAGCTGGGACTGCGCGCCGAATCTCCGCGAGAGGAATTTCTTGACAATAGGCTTCATCGGTAGCAGGATTCCCCGCATCGCATCTCCCACCTAGTTTCCCAGGAGGAACCACATGATCGTCCCAACCCTGCGTACTCTCCTTCTTTCAGCGTTACTGGCGCTTCCGTTGATGGCAGCGGACAACGGCGCACGAAATGAATCACCCGAAGTTCCCAAACAGCACAACGAGTGGACTGTCGCCCAACTCGAGTCGGCGATGGCCGCTGGAACGCTCACATCAGAACAACTGACGCGCGAATACATCGCCCGAATCATCGCCATCGACCAGAACGGTCCAGGCGTCAACTCGGTAATCGAGCTCAACCCGGACGCGATGGATGCGGCCCGTCACGCCGACCAACTGCGCAGGCACGGCATCATCCTTGGGCCGATGCATGGAATTCCGGTTCTGCTGAAAGACAACGTCGAGACGGGCGACAAGATGCAGACAACTGCGGGCTCGTTCGCCTTGCAAGGAAAGCCCGCTCTTACTGATTCCACCGTGGCCGCCAATCTGCGCGCCGGCGGAGCAGTCATTCTGGGCAAGACGAACCTGTCAGAATGGGCCAACTTCCGCTCGTTCGAATCCATCAGCGGCTGGTCTGGCCGTGGTGGACAAACGAATAATCCCTACGGTATCGACCGCAATCCGTGCGGCTCCAGTTCCGGTTCCGCTGCGGCGGCATCCTCCAACTTTGCCGGCGTGTCGTTTGGAACCGAAACTGACGGAAGTATTGTTTGCCCGGCGAACGCGAGTGGAGTGGTCGGACTGAAGCCAACGGTCGGTCTGACGAGCCGTGCTGGAATTGTGCCGCTCTCCCACACGCAGGATTCCTTTGGTCCCCATGGACGCACCGTCGCTGACGCAGTCGTAGCTTTGGGTGTAGTGCAGAGTCGAACATTCGACGGCCGCGATCCCGCAACCGGCGGCGTCCCCTTAGGATGGCAGGGGCGATTCCCGCGTCCCACAAACATACCCACGGACTACACTGTGTTTCTGAACCCGAAAGGCTTGCAGGGCGCCGTGCTCGGCGTCACGCGAGCGGGACTCGGAGGGTTTGACCCGTTCGTGCCCACGCCTCAATTAGTGCTCGACCAGTTTGAAGCGGCGATCAAGGCCATGAGCGATGCAGGCGCCACCATCATCGACTTGGATGCGGCTGGTTTCACATTCCCCTCCGCAGATGGCGAACTCCTCGTGCTCTGTTTCGATTTCAGAAACGACCTGAAGAACTATTTCGCCACGCGCGTTGGCGTACCCATGGCGGGCAAGACCCTGACCGATGCCATCGCGTTCAACAATGCGCACGCTGACGAGGAGATGCCCTATTTCAATCAGGACATTTGGGATCTTACGGATTCGCTTGCGCCCGGACCCGACGATCCGCAGCCGGCATTCGGCGGCATGACCTACAACCAGGCGCTCGCCATCGACCAGAATGCTGGGGTGAACGGCATTGACGCCGCCATCGCACAGTTCCATCTCGATGCCGTCGTCAGCGCTACAGACAACCCGGCGTGGGCTACCGATCTTCTCTACGGCGACCACTTCATCTTTGGCACCTCTGGATTGGCGGCTCCGGCAGGTTATCCCATCGTGCAAGTCCCGGCCGGCATGGCGTTCGGAGTGCCCATGGGCGTGAGTTTCTTCGGAACCGCGTTCAGCGAGCCGACCTTGATCAAACTCGCTTCTGGTTTCGAAGCAGTCACGCAGGTTCGCGCGCAGAATCTGCCTACCTTTGCTGCGACCGTACCCTTCGACCACATCAAGGGCACGAAACTCAAAGCGCACCGCAGCCAGGCACAGGGTAATCCGCAACCAGCGTCGCTCGCGACGACGAAGCCCCTTCCGGGCAAGGAACTAAGGAAACCCCACCACCTATGATTGGGACGTAGAAAAGCCAGCGAGAGCGGGCGCGTTTGAAACGCTTCCGCTCTTGCCAGAAGAACCTCAGCTAGGGAGAAGAGCACGCTCCTGTAAAAACTAGCCGCTCTTCTTTTCCAATTCCGCCCAGCGGGCGTAGAGCGCGTCGAGAGCCTCCTGCGCCTGCTCCATTTCGAGTTGAGCCCTTACCAGGAGCGCCGCATCCGTGGCGTTGGCTGGATCTTCCAGTTCCGCTCTCTTCGCTCGAACCAGTTCCTCTGCTTCTTCCACCCGCTGCTCGACGGTCGCGTACTCGCGTGCTTCAAGATAAGAAAGCTTCTTCTTCGCCCCGCCCGCAGAAGTACCGGAGCTCGCAGCGCCCGCCTTGGATCTCGCGTCCGAAGCCGCATCCGACCGGGACTGCTGCGTCTGCCACTGTTCCCACTGCGCGTAATCGGCGAATCGCTCGGCGCCACCCTTTCCGTTGAGTCCAAGCACAATGCTGGACACTCGATCCAGCATGTAGCGATCGTGCGTGACTAGCACCAGCGACCCCGGAAACTCGAGCAGGCTCTCTTCCAGAATCTCCAGCGTAGGAATATCGAGATCGTTCGTCGGCTCGTCCAGCAGCAGAAGGTCCGCCGGTTGCAGCATGAGCTGCGCGATCAGCACACGAGCCCGCTCGCCCCCCGACAATCGCCCTACAGGTTGGCTAAGTTGCTCGCCATTGAAAAGGAATCGTGCCGCCCAACCGGCCACGTGAATCACGCGATCGCGGTAGATAACCGAGTCTCCGTCAGGAGCCAGCGCGCGTCGCAAAGTCACATCTGGATCGAGCGTCCGAGTCTGGTCGAAGTAAACGATCCGCAAGCGATCCGCCCGCCGGATTCCGCCCGACATCGGAGCAAGGTCGCCTTGAATCAACCGCAGCAGAGTCGTCTTGCCGCTACCATTGGGTCCGACCAGACCCACGCGCATTCCAGCAGTGACCGCGAAGTTGAGTCCCTCGAAGAGGGTGCGGTCGCGCATCCGGCAGGCGACGTCTTCCAGTTCCACGAGCCGTTTTGTCTTTCTGTCCGTGGCCGAAAAATCAATCTGCGCCGAACTGGTCTGGGTTCGTCCGCTCAGGTCGGCGAGTTCTCCCATCAACTCGCCAGCCTTATCGATGCGGGCTTTGGATTTGCGAGTTCGCGCTTTCGCACCCCGCCGCAGCCACTCGATCTCGCGGTGCACAAGATTCTCCAGAGCTTCCTGACGCAGCGACTGCGCATGCAGGAACTCTTCCTTCTTCTCCAGAAACTCGCGATAGGTCCCGTGGACGCGTAGCGAGCCCTCCGGATACGTCCGATTGAGTTCGACCATGTCGGTCGTCACGTTCTCAAGAAAATAGCGATCATGGCTGACGATCACGCTGGCAAACGACGCGTTCTCCAGCAAGTCCTCAAGCCATGTGATTCCCAGCAAGTCCAGGTGGTTCGTTGGTTCGTCGAGCAGCAGGATGTCCGGATGCTGCACCAGCGCCTCGACAATGGCGAGACGTTTCTGCCACCCTCCGGAAAGGGAACTGGCTGCCGCGTCCAGATCTTTGAAGCCAGCGCGCCCCAGAGTTTCGGCGAAACGCGCCCCTCGTTCTGATCCGGAAAGCCCGCAACGATCCAGCGCGGCCTCAATTACGGAGCGGACGGTTGCGCTCTCTTCAAACCGCGAGTCCTGTTCCACGCACGCCAGGCGCGTGCGCTTTCGAAACGCAACCTCACCACTGTCCGGTTCGACCTGCCCCGCGAGAATTCGCAGCAGCGTCGATTTTCCCGACCCGTTCGGCCCGATCAACCCGATGCGGTCGCCTTCCGAGATGGTGAAAGAAACATTCTCGAATAGTGGCTTGGCCCCAAAGGACTTTGAAATTTCCTGCGCATTAATCAGCGGCGGCAAAGATTGAAAATCTCCAGTTCGTATGTTGAGAGTATCAGTTGCGATGGGCCTAGAAAGTACCAGCCGACGGAAGTACGGGCCTTTAGATCATTTTGCAGAATCGATTCGGTTCATATCTTCAGCCGCCCGTTCCAGATCTTCGTGTTTCCCCACATCGCGCCATGAATATTGATCGGCACGGAATCCCATGATCTTCTCGCCGCGCCCGGCCAGCCGCAAATAGGAGGCGATGATCGAGAACACGCCATCCTCGGTCAGCATCGTCAGCAGTCGAGGAGAAATGATGTGAATTCCTGAAAATGCGAGCGCTTGCACATGTTTCGACTTGCGTACAATTTCCGCCGTCGTATCCTCGCCCACCCTCCGCCCGCACAATTCAAGATTCTCATCGAACATCAAATATCGCGACGTCTTTCGCTCCTGCACCGCAAGTGTCGCCAAGGCCCGGCTTGCCGAGTGCGCTTGCGTCATTCGCGCCAGATCAACCGTGCTGATCACATCTACGTTATGCACGACGATTGCTTCGTCGGGGTCCTTTGCGCCATCGAGAAAGAGGTGCGCAGCTTGCTTCAACCCTCCGCCGGTATCGAGCAAAATATCTTCGCGTGACACGCGGATGTGCATCCCGAAGTTGCTATGCGCCTTCAAATACTCAATAAGCTTGTCCGCAAAATGGTGCGCATTGATGACAACGTCAGCGATGCCAAATTCTCGCAACCGCGCTAGCGTGATTTCCAGCAGCGTCCGCCCGCCGATTTCCACCAGCGCCTTCGGACGATCGTTAGTCAGAGGCCGCAGGCGGGTGCCCAGCCCGGCCGCGAACACCATCGCTCTCATGCTTTCATCTTCTCCAACTCTCGATGGTGGAGAACCACCTCGACCCCGGGGGTGGCGCGCAAGTGCTTGGCGAGTTGCTCGGCGAGATAGACGGATCGATGCTGCCCGCCGGTGCATCCGAACGAAATCATCAGATCCTTGAACCCGCGGCTTTGATAACTGGCAACGCTCGAATCCACCAGCGCAATCACGCTCGCCAGATATTGCCGTGCGCTATCCTGTTGTTCCAAGTACTCAATTACGGGCGCATCGCGGCCCGTTAACGGTTTGAAACGATCCTCGCGTCCCGGATTTGGCAGACTGCGCCCATCAAAAACGAAGCCGCCGCCATTGCCGGTTTCGTCCTGCGGCAGTCCGCGGTGAAACGAAAAGCTGAAGATGCGCACTGTGAGAGTACCTTTCGCGGAAGCCACTCCTTGCAACTCTTCCGAGCCGACCATGTTCTTGAAGGCCTCGGTCAGCGTCGGCAACACCACCGGCAATTCCACGTTGTGCAGCAGCCAGCGGATGTTCCGCAGCGCATAAGGCACGCTCTGCAGAAAGTGCGTCTTGCGCTCGTAAAATCCACGGAACCCGTACGCCCCCAAAGCCTGCATGATGCGGACATACACGAAAGCGTAGTAGTAGTGCATGAACGCGGTGCGATCGAGTGTGATGTATTTGCCCAGGCTGTCCAGATAGAGATCGAGCAACTGCTGCCGAAGTTCCGGCGGCAGATCCGCCTTGGCATCGTAGAGCAGGGAAGCGATGTCATACTGCAGCGCGCCTTTGCGCCCGCCCTGGTAGTCGAGGAAAAAAGGTTTACCATCGCACAGCATGACGTTGCGCGATTGAAAATCCCGATACAAAAAGTAGTCCCGCCCGGCGCTCAACAGCAATTTTGTCAGCCGTGAAAAATCATCTTCCAGTGCCTGCTCATTAAAGGGAATGCCCGCAAGCCGCAGGAAGTAATATTTGAAATAGTTGAGATCCCACGCAATCGACTGGCGATCAAAACTCGCGCGCGGATAGCAGACCTTGTAATTGAGGTTGCGCCCAGCTTCCACCTGAAAGCGTGGCAGTACGGCGACGACCTTTCGATAAGCCTCGACCACTTCAGGCGCAATCTCTGCCCCGGATCTGTGCCGGGAAAGAAATTCGAACAGCGTTGTGTCGCCCAGATCCTGTTCGAGATAAGCGCCATGCGCCAGATCGTCCGCATAAATCTCCGGTACGGGCAGGCCGTGGCCGCGAAAGTGGCGCGAGAATTCCAGGAATGCGACATTTTCCTCACGCACATCGTAAAGAATTCCCACAGCCCTGACGTTCCCACCGCTCAGCCGAATGATTTTGCGTCCTGAGCCGCTCAGTTGGCCCTGCAAGGGTTGCACGCGCTCCGCCGGGACGCCGAAATGGCGCTCAAACAAGTTTTGAAGGATATCCATTAATCAAAAGATTCAGGCACTTAAGTTTAGACGAATCCACGCGAGAACGGCGCAACCATTGCCAATAGTAGATCCCATCGCGAAACCATTTGCCGCATCTCGGGTTAGAAGTAACACAAAAATAATATTGGGGCTGGCTCAGCGCCTATATGCTGTTTTCGAAGTCGAATTCTACTTTCTCCCGTGCCGTTCCTTGATTGAAGCATCCGTAAAGGGTCGATGCCACGAGCGCTCTCAAGTGCCGGCTGCGTGAACCGGAGAAACGGCTAAAAGGACTTGGCGATGAAATTTCAAGCACTCTTCGTGACATTGTTGATGGGCGCGCTGACGGTTCCGGCGGAATCGCTAAGCGCTGCGACCACAGGAACCGTACGCGGAGCTGTCTCGGACGGTACGGGCGCTGCTATTCCCGGTGCTTCGGTGATTCTCTTGAATCGGGCCAATGGCGAGACAATCCAGCGCGACGCCAATGGTGTTGGGCTGTTTGTATTCCCGTCGCAATCCATCGGCGCATATACCCTCGAAGTGACTGCGAAGGGTTTTCGCAAAGCGCTTGTTGACGCCGTCGAGGTTGAAGTCGGCCAGCCCACGACCGTGAACGTCCGTCTCCAACCCGGCGCTGGCACCGAATCCATCACTGTAAAAGGCGAGTCGCCGCTCTTGCGCATGCAGGATTCCAATCAGAGTTCGGTCGTAGGTCGCGAGCTGCTTGGTGATCTGCCACTCAGTGGACGGCGTTTCCTTGACTTCGCTCTGCTGGTGCCGAATTCCACCCCCGATGGCCAACAAGGGCTGGTCAGCTTTGGCGGCGAGCAGGGCGGAGAGGACACCGGCTATGCCAATGGCAACGGTGCGAATTCGTTTACCGTGGATGGCGCCAGCGCGACCAGCAATTATTTCGGCGCGGCGCGCGGCGGCGAGCGTGTCCCCTACACCTTTGGCGAAAACGCAATCGAAGAATTCCAGGTCGCTGTCTCGCCCTACCGTTCCGACTACGGCGGTGCCGCAACCGGCTTTGTAAATGTGGTTACAAAATCCGGTTCCGACACTTTTCATGGCAATGCTTTCTACTACAACCGCAACTCCGGCACCGGTGCGAATGACGCGGTGGATAAGGCCGCCGGAAATCCTCGCCCGGTAGACGTGCTTCAACAGTTTGGTGGCAGCGTTGGCGGTCCGATCGTGAAGAGTCGAGCGTGGTTTTTCGCCGACTACGAGCAGCACAAGGAAAAAAATCCGATCTCGGTTATCAACGACACTTTCACTGGCCTCGATCAAACCGATTTTGCAGTACCCGATGACGTGCAACTTCCGGCGCCGACAGGCCAATTTCCCATCCCCGGCGCTCTGACCCAACCCGACCCCAACAATCCGCAATACTTGCAGAACGTTGCCAATGCACTCTTCGGAATCGAATCGAACCTTGGAGTCCGGCAGCGCTTTCGCAACGACTGGTCAGTCTTCTCAAAGCTCGACTACCGCGACCGGAAAGACGACCGCTTCTATCTCAGTGTCAACTGGAACCGCTTTGATTCCCCTAGCGGCATGATCGTGAACAGTCAAACGCCTCTCTATGGCATCAGCACGTTAGCCAATAGCTTTGTGCGTGACTATCACGCCAGCGCAGGCTGGAGCCATGCCTACGGCAGCAATCTGTTGAACGAATTGCATGCCAGCTTTTCCCGCGACGATCAGTACTCGACTCCCACGGGACTGGTGAACCCGAATCTTCCGTCCGTATTGCTAAACGGTGGCGATGGAGAGGCCGATTCCGGCACGACACTGCAACTAGGCAACGCTGGTTTTGCTGGCGGCCGTACCAACGAAGCTCTGTGGCAGATTTCCGACCACGTCAGCTATTTGCACGGCAAGCACACCCTTAAGTTCGGAGTTGAGTTCAGCCGCACCCATGTCACCGATCTGGCTTTCGGAGGTTTCGATCCCGACGCACAGGCGCAAAACGGAACCTTCCGCGGATCCTACAGCTTTTCAAGTCTGACGAACTACGCTCTCGGCATTTACGACTCCTTCTTCCAGAGCACGGGTCAGCCAAAGTTCACGTTCAATGTGCCTTACGTGGGCTTCTACTTGCACGACACGTATCAAGTTCGTCCGCGCCTGACGCTCGATCTCGGCCTGCGTGAGGATTTCCAGGTCTATCCGCAGCCCGCGGCAAACCCGGCCTTCCCGCTCACCGGACAATTCCCGAACCAATATCGGCGCATCAGCCCTCGCTTCGGATTTGCCTGGCAGGCGTTCGACAAGACAGTCGTGCGCGGTGGATTCGGCAAGTTCTACGAGAACCTCAACGGCCTGAATTACAGAAACTCAGTGGTCTCCAACGGACTGCTCTCGCAGCAAGCGTCGGTCAGCATTGACTACAATCCGGATCTCGCGCCAAACCAACAGGAAGCGATCTTCCCCAACCAGGTTTCCGACTCATCTCTATTCTCGGCGTCGGACATTTCCCTGGTCGACCCGCACTTCCATTTCCCCTACATCCTTCAAGGCAGTCTCCAGATCGAGCGCGAGATTCTGCCGGATACCGTTCTCACGGTTGGAACGAGTTGGACGCATGGCGTGCACCTGATCTCATCCAGCGCCTACGATTTGAACCTGAATACGCCAACGGGTTCCACAACATATGTGTTGTGCCCCTCAGGCGCGATAGACTCCAGCCAGTGCGCGGGTGGTCGTTCAGTGGTCCTTCCCAACCTGGATACGGGCTTGCTGACCAGTGGCCGCATCACTTCCGACTTTGGCCAGATCAACGCGACCGTTTCGCCGGGCATCAATAACTACAACTCGTTTTTCGTGCAGGCCCAGCGCCGCTTCCGCCACGGCGTCGCGTTCCAAGGCGCGTACACATTTTCGAAAAACATGATGTCGCGTGGCGTGGACTTCAACAATCAATTCAATTTCAGTAACACCCACGCTCCATACCTGCTCGACCAGCGCCACCGTCTTTCGATTGCAGCGGTTTACTCCCCGGACTTCGGCCATCATCTGGAGTCCCCTATTCTTCGCGGAGCGGTTTCCGGCTGGACGATCAGCAGCGTGATGCAGTTCGCGTCGGGCCGCCCCTTTGCCCCACTCGTAGATACGGGTTGCACCACGGAAGGAGCAGCGTTTGACGAATGTCTGGCGACGAACGAGGACAATACTCCCGCCAGCAACGCGATCAACAACACGGCCGCCAATCAGAGCACCGCAAATTCAGCTCTCGGAATTAACGCGGGAAGTCCCAGCCCGTTTTCAGGATTGAATTCGTTTTACGGTCCTTGGACAAAGCAGGTGGACTTGAGCCTCGCGCGCCGGTTTAACGTTACCGAGCGTCAGGCAATCACCTTCCAGGTGCAGGCATTTAATCTGCTGAATCACGCGAATTACTACATTCAGAATGGTAACGGCGTGAACCCGATTCAATACCAGCCCTTCGGCCAGACGTGCGGCGACGGTCTGACCCCGGACCAGACTTGCTTTCTGGTCCCGAATACCGCGAATTTCGGAACGCGAACCATCATCAACGCGCTGAATGGTCCACGCGTGCTGCAGTTCGCTTTCAAATACACTTTTTAGGAATACGACAGCATTCGGGCGGGATGCCCTTGGTTCAGCGCGAAGGTCCGGTCCGCTAGGCTACTTTTGCGGGGTTCTTGCGAACGCTCTGCAATACCGTTGCCGGGATCTGCAGAACTCGGCCTTCCGGGTTCTTCCTGCTCTTGGCCCGAACTGCGACTCCGTTGGCCTCCGCGAACGGTTCAGAAATCACTTCAAATTCCTCTCCATAAAGACGAACTCGCTTCGATGTCGTATATCCAAGATGTTTCACGCGCGCACAAATATCCGAGAGAGCTGGAGTAACAAGATGGCTCATGATGAAGCCATTATACCCTCGCGACGATGCTCAAACCAACCAACCCCGATGGCGACGTGCGCCGCGAATAAGGCCCTTTACCCTCCATGGCCTTCATAGTTCTCATGAGTTGTGACCTGTCAAAACGTTGATACCGCGAGGAATAGCAGGCGCAATTTTTGATCAACGCACGTATGGTAAGTGATATATTTCTCGGTCATGTTGAAGCGCCGCACTATCGTTTTGCTCACGTTCTTGATGTTCATTGTCCCGCTAGCATGTTTCGCCGCCGATGAGGAGGGCCAGCCCGCTCCGCGCTTCCACGCCAAAACACTCTCCGGCGAGAACTTCACCAACGATTCCACCAAGGGCAAGGTGGTGTTGCTGCAGTTCTGGACCACATGGTGTCCTTACTGCAAGGAAGAACAGCCGCTCGTCGACGCGATCGACAAAGAACTCGCTCCCAAAGGCGTGGTCGTTCTCGCCATCAACGTCGCCGAGTCAAAGAAGAAGGTGAAACAGTATTTACAGCAGACTCCACGCTCCTGCCGTGTGGTGCTGACGGAAGACACAAATCTGGCCGCCATGTATCAGGCGAACGCCTATCCGATCTATATCGTCATTGATCGCGATGGCAGAATTGCGGCCGAACAGCGCGGTTCCGGCGGAGAACGGTCCCTGCGAAGAATGCTTAGCAAAGCCGGCATCGAGCCGGAAGAGTAGTCTGAAGCCGATCCTGCCGGATACTTGGCCCTTCCACCCGTCGCAACCGATGCATCGCGAACATCCCTAGACATCTGACATCGATGGCGGCACACACGTGGTCATTGACACGACAGTTCAACTGGGGTGAATCCCCGGTTTCGTTGAGAGCGTACGAGTCCGGGATCACAACAAATGGTCCATCTCTCACACGATTAAGTGATGGAGATCACGCTACCATGTGGCGAAATGACGCAGTTTCGGCAATCCGGCTCCGGCAGAGAAACCAAGTAATCTTATACTAAATCTTCCTAAGCCATTGATAAAAGGCAATTTAAATACACTTTTCTCTGCCCAAGGGAGTGCTGCGGGGAATGGCTACTAGTTTGCCATTTGTAAGATGTTCCTGGGCCAATATTCAGTAGGTTGGAAAGGACGACCTTTATGTTGAGCGCAATGGCAATGGCACCGGCGACAGCGAGATCCTCCCGCACACAAGCGGATTTTTCTCTCTCGACGCAGGCTAAACATACCCCCTATGGCCTGCCCGTCGTCGAGGACATTCGTGACTGTGACCTTGGAAACGGCAGTTTCCTCGAGGGTTTGTCGCCCGAGACCACCAACGCCCTGAACGATATTCAGCACATGAGTGCTTATCCCGAGAATGCCGTCGTGCTGATGGAAGGCCAGGCGGCCCGTGGAATCTTCATCGTTTGCCAGGGACGGGTCAAGCTGATGACGACCAATACCGACGGTAAGACTCTAATCGTAAAGATCGCGCACCCCGGCGAGATCATCGGTCTTCAGGCTGTCGTCACAGGTCATGCCTACGAACTTACAGCCGAGACGCTTCAACCCACCCAGTTGGCCTATATCGGCCGCGAGCAGTTCCTGAAATTCATTAAAGTTCACGGCGATGCCTGCCTGCGTGCGACCCAACACCTCAGCCACGACTGCGATTCTGCCTACGACGTCATCCGCTCGATTGGGCTCGGCCACTCCGTCCCTGGAAAACTGGCGCGCCTGCTTTTGCAATGGTCCGTGGCGGAAGGACGATCCAGCGGCGGTGTAGTCCGTATGAAAATGGGCCTCACCCACGAAGAACTGGCCCAATTGATCGGTTCGTCCCGCGAGACAGTGACCCGAATTCTTGGCGACTTCAAGCGCAACGGAATGCTGGAAATGCAAGGCGCTACGGTCGTGATTCGAAATGCCGCCAAACTCGAGAGCGTCTGCGCCTCCTAGTTGGCTGATCGCGCTTCACTAGAGTTACCTCCTGGAAGCGGAATTGGGCGTCGGGAAACCGGCGCCCTTTCGCCGTCTGCAATCTCGGTCGATCGAATCGTGTCTCCCACTTCGTCCATTTCAGAAACTGCCTGTACCGGTACTATTTGCCACGAATCCTTCTTCTCCAGTCCGATATAATCCACGTTTCGGACGCCTCTGACACCTGGCAGTACTTTATTCGGGAGGCGCGTGCACAGGCTCTTTCCGCAGTCTGCTAGTGCATTGTCCAGAGAGTGGAGTAGCAGCATAGAATGGAACTCATGAAGCGAATGAACGCGATGTGGATGGCGCTGGTGATCCTCAGCGCTTTGGTGGCGACCGGCTCGGCCTGGGCCGATGACGACGATGGGCCCATGACGAACATGCGCTTCGTGGTTGTTCGTGACTTTAACGGCAAGCCGGTCAAGAACGCTGCCGTGATCCTGCATCCGGTCACCCGCAAAGGTAAGCAAGCCCGCGGCGGCTTGGAACTCAAGACGGATTCCGAAGGTAAGACCAATATTGACGGCATTCCCTACGGCCCAATTCGCATCCAGGTTCTTGCTCCCGGCTTCCAGACTTTTGGCGAAGACTACCAGCTCGAAAACCCCGAAACCGAGATCGTAGTCAAGCTCAAACGTCCCGGTACCCAGTACTCGCTATACGAGAATCATGCCGAGTCCAAGAAGCCGGAAGAGAAGAAGCCGGAAGCCAATCAGCCGACGCCAGACGCCAAGAAATCAGCCGACGAAACGAAAGCTCCCGACCCGCAACCTTCCGACAAAAAGCCAGACGAGGCCAAAGGCGATCAAAAGCCTCAATAGTAGATGCGGAGGGCGCCCAGAATGCCTACGATCTGTAGGCCTGAGAGCAGCTCAGAAATCTCCGGTAGGGTGAGGTTACGGTCGGGATTAACTGGAAGCCAGCTCGTAGAGGCGTTCTACAATAGCCCAGCGCCTTGGCGCTGGGGAAGATACGAGAAATACCCTAAGTCCGGAGGCACGGCCCAACCATGCGACCACTGAGATTCCTCGGAGCGCTACTAATCCTGATCGCCCTAACCATGCCTGCCTGGGCGCAAGACGATGATGGACCGACAGCTTCGGTGAAGGTTGTCGTGCTCCGCGAGGCGACCGGCAAGCCCGTAAAGAACGCACGTGTCGTCCTTCATCCCGTGAACCGCAAAGGAAAGCAGACCAAAGGTGAGATGGACCTGAAGACCGATGACGAAGGCCGCGCCGGTGTCGATGGCATTCCCTATGGCTCCGTCGAGGTGCAAGTCTTGGCCCCTGGCTTCCGCACCTTCGGCGAAGATTACGAAGTGAAACAGTCGTCGCTGGAGATCACCGTGAAACTGAAACGTCCCGGCGACCAGTATTCCGTATACGAAAATCACGAAGGGAAAAAATAGCTGGCGACTGTAGTACCAATCGTGGCGATGCGGTCTAAGGGAGAGTCAAACGTTCACACGGCGCTTGGAACTTGACTCTCCCGATCGGGAACTGATCAAGATGTGGAGCACTTCCATCGCCCAAGCCGCGCCCGCGGCGTAAGAATGCAGCCCACGGCGCAAGCCGTGGGTGGAAAGTTGGAACCGATCAAGCCCCAGAGGGGCGAAAGATGAGGTTCTATACAATCATCCCTGCCGCCTCAATCCTTACGGTGCTACCGCCGCTTTCCCACTCGCCGTAAACGCGTCCACCAGGGACGTTACCTTCAACCCCTGGCGCAACTGCTCCGCAGAAAGTTTGCTCTGAACAGTCAGATCCACAGCCTGCCCAGGAATCAAATCAAAATAGTTATCCGAAACCTGAGTCTCGGTGTCGCCAAACGACACGAACACGCTGCACGCCAGTCCCTTGGAAGTGAGTCGTAGTCGGTATGCCGATCCTTCGCCCACTAATTCCGTGATGATCTGTGTCGTCGGCAAATGCACCTTCTTGGCCGGAGCAAAGTAAATAAGATTGCTCGAAACGACCTTTCCGTCCACCACAAGATCCGTCACCGCAAACAAATTCGCCGAGTCCGTCCCATTCGCATTCACAAACTCCGACAGTGGACGTTGCACGTACGACTTGCTCGACAACTCCGGGACCTGGATCGGTTGTGTGTTGTCGTTCACCATCGCACCATCCAGCGTCATCAACCGCACTCGCAGTTGCGCGTTCGTCGGCGTCGTCCTGTCGGACACGACGTACACGTTGAACATTCCATCCTCGAGATGGGGCGACACCAGCAACGGCGAATAGAACCGTCGCGCATAATACTGCAGCGCTTTCCAACGCCCGTAGTAATCAATGCTCGACCACGAAGCTACGGGCCAGCAATCGTTCAGTTGCCAGAAAATGGATCCCATCGAACGCGGCCGGTTGCGTCGCAGATGCTCTGCCCCTATCTTGATGCCTTCCGCCTGCAATACCTGGCTTGCGTAAAGGAAAGAAGGGAAGTCCTTCGGTTCTGAATAGTACTTGAGCATGTAGTCGTGAATGATCGAGTTGCCCTCATCATTCTTCTGGTGCGCCAGCATTACTGGCGTGAAAATTCCAGCGCGGTCGTCTGGTTCCGTGAAGGCGGCAACGGTCGCCATCTCCGGAAACGACTGGAACCCATATTCAGTCATGAAACGCGGGTAATGTTTTTCGTATTCGCTGAAGGGAACGCGCCCGTGCCACACGCTCCAATCGTGGTAGTCGCCCGACTGGTACGCCTTTGACGTCTCCTCATAATCCGAACTCGGCGAACTCGGCCAGTACGGAGTCTCCGGTACCAGTCGGTTCACCGTGCGGTCGAGGATCCCGCTGAACACGGTGAGATAGTCCTGCCACATCTGCAAACGCGCCGCCGGACTGAGGTTTTCTCGTCCATGCCAATGGAACGCGCCCTCGGTCTCGTTGTTCCCGCACCAGATCACGATGCTCGGATGATCCCGCAACCGGCGCACCTGATACTCAGCTTCTTTCTCGGCATTCTGCTTGAACGCATAGGTGCCCGGCTGCCAGTCGTTGCCGAACATGAAGTCCTGCCACACCATGATTCCGAGTTCATCGCAGAGATCGTAGAACTCATCCGTCTCGTAATAGCCGCCGCCCCAATGCCGGATCATATTCATGTTGGCATCGCGCGCCGATTCAAGAATGCGCCGGTACTGCGCCGTCGTCACCCGATTCGGAAAGCTGTCAAAGGGAATAACGTCAGCGCCTTTGCCGAAAACTGGAATCCCGTTGATGATGAACTCAAACGACCGTCCCCACTGATCCAGATCACGCCGCAGAACGATTGATCGCAAGCCAGTGCGAACCGTAGCGCGGTCCTCGGCACGCTTTCCAACCTTTAAGTGCGCGGCGAATTCATAACGGGTCTGCGCCCCATACCCGGCTGGATACCACAGTTCCGGGCTGTCAATCTGCAATTGAAACTCGAAATGATTGAGCCCCGCATGCAGTTCGACATTCTGCGAAACGTCGCTCTTCTTGCCCCGATGCTGAAATTCCATGCTTAACTTGCCGGAGCCGGCAGCCGAAGCCGTCACTTCCACCTGTGCGACCAAGTGCGCTACGGTGGTTGTCACGTCGCGCTGCGCGATGTGCAGATTCGAAATGCGCGCCTCGTTCCACGCCTCAAGCTTGACCGGACGCCAGATCCCGCTTGTGACAAACCGCGGACCCCAGTCCCATCCATACTCGTAGGCGGCCTTCCGGATGTAGGTTTTTTCTTCCGTCTGTGTCTGGGCCCGCCACTTGTCCGTGTCGGCAACTTTGGCCGCAGCCTTGATCGGCGACGGAAACACCACGCGCAGCTGGTTCGGACCCGCCTTCAGTGCAGACTTCACGTCCACCCGCCATCCGCGAAACATGTTGTCGGCGGTCAGGACGAGCTTCTCATTGAGATAAACCTCGGCATAGGCGTCGAGCCCGTCAAAGAGAAGTTCCACGTTCCCATGCTCGAGCAAAGCTGGCGTCGCCTGAATCGTGACTCGATACTCCCAACTTGCCTCCTCGATCCACTGCAACTTCGCCTCGTTGTCGCGAAAGAACGGATCGGGAATCATCTTGTTGCGCATCAGGTCCAGATGAACATCGCCCGGAACCTGTGCCGGATGCCATGTCGCTTGCTGTGCCGTAGCCGCGGCATCCGAGAGTTGCCGGAATTCCCAACCGGAATCCAGTGACACAACTTGTCTTGTTGAGCCGCTTTGCGCGAAGACGATTGCCGACAAAAGAATCGCGCACAGAGAAGTGCGGAGCCAGATCGTTAGATGAGCCATAGTTAACGTTAACCCAGCCCATTGTTGCAGAAGTCGGCGGAAGCACACCAAGATTTTTTGCTCCCCGCAGAAAACAAGAGTCGCTCCCACCGGACTTCGTTGCCCGTCGTACTTCCGAGTGAAAATATTCTTGCCACTGTGGATGACAGGACTGGCTCAACCAGCCTACAATCCCTCGCATGGTTGCGCAGGAACTTACTGTCGAGCGGTACCAGGGCGTGGCGGACGATCAGCGCATTCTCTTGTTGCGCGGTCCTATCACCATGGAGACTACTCCACAATTTGAGCGCGCCGTCCGCAGTGAGTATGCCGAGACCATGATCCTCGATTTCTCGGATGTTCCCTACATTGATTCCGTCGGACTCGGCTCCCTCATCGCAACCTACGTCTCCCATCAGAAGACCGGACGGTATCTGGTTCTGACCGGAGTAAAGCCGCGAGTCAGCCGCATCATGGAAATCACTAAAGTCAAAGACTTCTTTGTGACCTTTCCCACCACATGGGAAGCTGTGGAGGCTTTGGCGAATACGGGCACCGCGTAGAGGAAGGGTGCGCTTTGAGGGTACCGTAGTCCTCTCTGGTGATGCGGGCTTTACCCGAAGGGGAGCCACAGCGTTTACTCAATCATCCCAATTCTAGAATGGAGAGAAACCGTGAGCGCAAAAGTCACGCGACTAGTCGTTGTTTGCTGGATGGCAGCGGCAACCTTTGTCTTTGCGCAAACCGCCGACGAACTTATCGCAAAGAATCTCGCGGCCCGCGGCGGCGCCGACAAACTGCGCGCGATTCAGACCATGCACTTGACCGGATCGATCAGCTTCGGCGACCAAAGTTCTCCCATTGATGTCAAAGCCAATCGCCCCGCCCAGATCCGCGAGGACTTTGCCATTCAAGGTACGAATATCACCCGCGCCTATGACGGCTCCAAAGGCTGGCAGGCGCAGAAGAAGGACGCCGAAAACAAGGTGGAAGAACTAACCGGTGGCGAAGCCGACAACATTCGGGAAGAAGCCGAGAATGCCATCGGTGGTCCCCTGCTCGACTATTCGAAAAAAGGCGGGAAGGTCGAATCCCTCGGCCGCGACACCTACGACGGCAAGCCCGTCTTCAAGCTGAAAATTACTACGCATATGGGCACCACCATCACGCAATACCTGGACGCCGCCACATACCTCGAAGTCCACGAAGACATTGAGCGTTCAGCAAACGGCAAACTTATGCTGATCGTCGAAGATGTCAGCGACTATCGCGACGTTGGAGGCGTCAAGTATGCCCATCGCTTCGTCAGTGGATCGAAAGACAATCCCAAGGCCTCCACCTTTCAGGTTGATAAAGTGGAACTCAATATCCCCGTGGACGAGACTGCGTTCGCGATGCCGAAATAGAACCCGGAGAAGATGAATGAACTACCTGCTGAAGACCGAGCCCACGGTTTACTCCTTCGCCAATCTCGAAAAAGAGAAATCAACAATCTGGGACGGCGTCACGAATCCCGTCGCCGTCAAGCATCTTCGCGAGATGAAGGCAGATGATCGCCTCGTGATTTATCACACCGGCGACGAAAAAAGCGCAGTGGGCACTGCCACGGTAGTGTCGGTGAACGCTACCGACCCCAAGACTCCTCAGGTGAAAATCAAAACCGGGAAGCCGGTCACCTCGCCGAAGACGTTGGCGGAAATCAAAGCACAGAAACTATTTGCCGATTCCCCACTCGTTCGTCAGGGCCGCCTCAGCGTAGTCCCCCTGAGTGACGTGCAATACAAGTGGCTGGTCGAATAATCCTACGTCCGCATCGCCCGCTCCGAGCAATCCGGCTCCTGGCAAGCGTAGGTCACGTGGTTGTTCTTGCGATCAAGACTGATGATGAACATTGGTCGCCCGTGGCGATCGCAAGTGGGTTGCCCTGCTTGAATCGTTGGCGCGACTCCCCGTTGCGGCGTTGAATACCCATTCCGCTCGCCAAAGCAGCGGTGGCAGAACTTCTCTGTGCAGCGGAAAAACTCAATCGAATAGTCGGCGTTATATGGAGCCAGCGCAATCTCCATCGTCCGGAAATGTAGGTCACAAAGAGGAAGCAGGTCAGTCCGCATCGCCTGCGAGTTTAGCATTAGGGACAAGCGGGAAACGCGAGAAGCGTGCCCCGCCGCTCGAAACCGGCCGGGTTTTTCCCCTCAGCCGCAAACCGTCAGTACCGGACAACGAGCATTGCTGATGACCTCGTACGAAGTCGTCCCCAGCAGGTGCGCATCGAACTTCGGCAACCGGGCGTGATGCACTCCCATGACAATTAAGTCGCTCTTTCGGGTTTGCGCGGTCCTCAAAATCCCCGGAGCCGCCAGATCGAAGCAAACGCCGCCGTCAATCGAACAATGCTGTTCCGCCGCGTCCGGTACGAGTTTGCGTAGCCTCCGCTGGTATACAACGCCCATCTCGGATTGCTGCTCCCATGGCACGAGCGGTACCGTGTGCAGCAAGAAAAGTTCAGACTGGTTGGCATTCGCGATGGCGAGTGCGTGGGGCAGAGCGTGCATCGAACCTTCCGCGAATTCCGTCGCGAAAAGAATTCGGCGGGGCCATTCCTCGTCGATGAGCGGCCTCACGTCCGGGCCCACGGTTAGGACCGGGCACGGCAGCGAGCGCATTACTTCTTCTGCCACGGATCCGACGAAAAGTTTGCTGAATCCGTGTCTTCCGTGCGTACCCATCACAACCATATCCACGTTGCGCTGCTCTTCGACGTCGGCGATCACCGCTCGCGGATCGCCGCGTTCCAGGATGAATTCGTGCCGCAATCCCGTGAAGGGATGCTTCTCCTCATACGTGTGCATTACCCCTTGGGCATCGCGCCACTCGAAATCAAGTTCCACGCTGGGAGGGATCGGAGCCAGCCCCGCCATGGCATCGAACGGAACAGCATGAGTCGCGAGTACGGTCGCATCAAACCGGCGAGCCAGACTCACAACAAAAGGAAGTGCAGCTTCAGCAGTTTGTAAGAAGTCGGTTGCAAGCAGGATGGTCTTGTAGGAGACAGAGATGCTTGCCTGGGAAGTAGCCATAGGACACCTCCTCGCAGGCGAGAAGCCTGATTTCCTTATAGCTCTGTGAGAGACGTGGAGCAGTGATTGCGATCACTGCCACAGGTGAGGAATGGGCCACTTTGCAAGACGCCAACTAGGGGAATTTGCTGCCTTTAGCCGATATGTCTTAGTGCATCAACAATGCCCAGATTCGAAGCCCGATACGACGGAATTGAAGCGCTTGCTAGCCCAACGAAGGCCGCCACAGCCATTACCGTAGCTCCAGTCGCCAGTGTCATGTGCATCGAGACCGGCATGCCGATGCCTGGCCGAGACATCATTCCGATAATTACTGTTCCAAGAAAAACTCCACTCACGCCCCCAATCAGGGAAATTGCCAATGACTCGCCCAATAGCAACTGCAGGATGTTCCCGCGCGTAAATCCCAGCGTACGCAGCACAGCAACTTCGCGCGTCCGCTCACGAATCGACATTGCCATGGTGTTGGCGCAAACCAGCAGCGTCGTAAATACAACCGCTCCGCAAATTCCCAGGATGAAAGCCTTTACATTGCCCAGCGTCGCGATGAAATCCAGCCTGAACGCCTGCTCGCTCTCACTCTTCGTCGGCACCGGCGTGGAGTGAAACATGTCATCAAGGGCACGGGCCGCAACGGGCATGTGCTCCGCACTATCCACGCGAATAAAATAAAAGCCCGCCGTGTCCTTGAACCAGCTCACCGTTTCTTCCAGATATTTCGTATGAAAGAACAATCCGCTGGTTGGTGGATCGATGGTGTAAATGCCCCGGATCGTCAAGTCGAGATTGGTTGGGAAGATCGTCCCCTGCAAATGCACGTGGTCGCCGAGCTTCCAATGAAATTTATCGGCTAATGCAACGTCCACCACACACCCGGCCCGATCTCTTTTCCATGCTGCGATCTGCTCGGCAGGCAGCACTTTATCTGCCGCCACATCAAAATACTCTTCGGGATCAGTAGCGAACTGCGCAAAGTAGTGGGCTGGCTTGTTATCAATGTACGTCCCGCCGAACCATGTCATCGGCACCACGTGAGTCACGCCAGGAACGGACCGCATCTTGTCGCGATAATAGATCGGCAGAAAATTCGCCAGCGAAACCTTGTGCCGCGTCATGATGCGCAACGCGGAATCCGGCGCACCCTTGTCGATATAGAAACTCCGCCATACGCACAGCATGATGCTCAGTAGCAGAAGTGAAAACGCAATGCTGGAAACCGTCAGCAAGCTGCGCTTCTTATTTAGGAATGCCGACTTGGTCACGAAACGGGAGAAGGTCATGACGGGACATCATGATTTTACCTTGGCGTAGTTGAAATCAGATACTAGGTTCGCACCTAAGCGCCGATGCGCCGCCGATGGATTCGAGGCTGTTACTCCGAAAGTGATGACTGAACTAAGAGCCGGCGATTTTGGCGATGACCCTCAGTTCTTCGAGGACTATGTTTGCAGGCACAGGAACATAATTCAGCGGTGCCTCATAGCTCTCCCCCTCGGTCAGGATCCAGTGCATAAAATCGGTGATTGCGATTCGCTTTTTGCCGTCGCTAATGTTGGCGGACACCAGGACAAAGGAGAACGTTGCGATCGGATAGGCGTCGACCCCCGGCGCATTCGTCAAAGACCATCGGAAGTCCGTAGATCCGGAATGAGGGGCATTGGCCGCTGCTGTCAGACTCTTTTGATCCGCGATCACAAACTTTCCTGCCGCGTTGCGGACTGATCCACACTGCATTTGGTTCGAACTGGCGAAAGCAAGTTCCACAACCCCAATAGAGCCCGGATTGTCCTTTACCATGCGCGCAACATTTCCGTTGCCTTCCGCGACTTGGCCGGTAGGCCACGAGATCGACGAGCCTCGGCCTACCTTCGACTTCCACTCAGGGCTCACTTTACTCAGATACTCAGACAACACATAGGTTGATCCGCGACCTGCGGCAGGGTGGACTACTTGAATCGTGTAGTTGGGCAATTCCACTCCAGGATTCAGCTCAACCAATGCCTGATCGTTCCATCGCCGGATGCTTCCAAGATAGATTCCGGCAAGCGTCTGGGGGCTAAATCGCAGCGGTTTTTTAAAGTTGGCCAGGTTGTAAACCGGCACCAGACCAGAAACAAAAATGGGAAAGTGGAGCACCGGAATTTGGGCTTTTGCCAGTTCACGGTCGTTCAGCGGAATTTCAGTTCCACCGAAATCGGCCTGACCTGACGTAACAAACAGCGCCCCGTCCGCCGACCCTTGCGGCATATAGCGCAGCCGCACGTGCGGCGACGACTTGCCGTACTCCTCAAACCACTTGCTGAACAGTGGCGCTGGAGTCGTGCTCCCTACTCCCACGATTTGGATATCGGGAGCATTTTGTGACCAGTCAGGCGACGAACAGCTCACCACAACTAGCAGAAGACAAAGGCCGCATCGAAGTGTGGGGAGCGCTGTTGCCATAGCACCAGATTCCGCGCCGGTCGGAGTGGTCGGGACGGGCGCATCGGGCTATTTATCGGCACACTGTCGGTGGAACTTCAGTTCGGCAATGACGCTCAGGAAAGCGTCTTTCGTAACTCTCGTCGCAGAATCTTCCCGGACGGCGTCCGTGGCACAGCCGCCACAAAGTGAACCTCCCGTGGCTGCTTATGATGCGCCAGTCGGTCTCCGACAAACGCGCGCAGTTCTCCGTCAAGCGCCGTAGAAGCTTCAAACCCATCCCGCAGCACAACGAACGCGCAAGGGATTTCTCCAGCATCAGCGTCGGGCTTGCCCACAACGCCGCAGTCCCGCACCGCTGGATGTTCCAGCAGTAACGATTCAACCTCAGCCGGAGCCA